>Ga0105044_10012260_pt1 | contig 11654 bp, 8 predicted proteins | sample MAT01_FD_78092 | JGI IMG/M metagenome (GOLD analysis project Ga0105044, IMG submission 78092) | Freshwater microbial communities from Lake Fryxell liftoff mats and glacier meltwater in Antarctica - MAT-01 | ecosystem: Environmental > Aquatic > Freshwater > Ice > Liftoff microbial mat | place...
ACCGGGGAAGTTGGTGGTGCGAGCGTCCCCGCGAGCAGGGGGACTGACACCCAGCCTCGCCGGGAGGCTCGGCCCACCGGGGAAGTTGGTGGTGCGAGCGTCCTCGCGAGCAGGGGGACAGACACCCAGCCTCGCCGGAGGCTCGGCCCACCTTGTCTGTTCACATTTCGCCTATTTCAGGGCAGGAAAAAGGGCGGCTCCGGTTGGAGCCGCCCTGAAATGAACAATAACCGGCAACGACTAGGAAGCGCTGGCGACCACTGGATCCACGTTGACGCGCCGGCCATGCTTGTCGAAGCGCACGTGACCTTCGGCGAGCGCGTACAGTGTCCAGTCGCGGCCGACGCCGACGTTAGCGCCGGCTTGGAACCGCTCGCCGCGTTGGCGAATGATGATGGTGCCGGTCAGGACGCTCTCGCCGCCAAACCGTTTCACGCCAAGTCGCTTGCTGACGCTATCGCGACCGTTTTTGCAACTGCCTTGTCCTTTTTTATGGGCCATGGTGATTCTCCTAGGCTGCGAAAATTTCTTTGATTTTCAACACGGTATGGTGCGCGCGAATACCGCGTTTGCGGTGATAGCCTTTGCGGCGGCGGAATTTGAACGCGATGACCTTCTTGGCCATTTTGTCCGGATCCACCACTTCGGCTGTGACGCGCGCGCCTTTGATGGTTGGTTTGCCGATCTGAATGTTGTCGCCGTCGGCTAAGAGAAGCACGTCCGACAGGGCGACTTCTGCGCCTTGAGCGCCATCCAAGAGTTCGACTTCCAACACATCGCCGGGTTGGACACGGTATTGTTTGCTGCCTGTTTGTATGACTGCGTACATAAAATTGACTTGGTTAGTTCCGAAGGCGGCAGAAACTAACGGATGCGACCACCATCGTCAACGATTATCTACACCTTGTTTTAGGTTGCAGTCCCGGGGCGATTCACCCAGAATCCGCGCCCGTCAACCCAAGGAGACTGTCACATGCGTTCATCACGTTTCATTGCCATTATCGCCATCGTTTGCAGCGCTTTGGCCAGCGCCAGTTTCGCGCAACGGACTCAGATTTTGCCCAATCGCGCCACCACCGTGACCGTGCCGGCCGTGGCGGCGATCACCTTGGATGTGGCCGGTGTGCCGGATTGCACCATCCTGTTGACCGGTTCGAGCACGTTCCGGAACGGAGTCCGTGGCGGCAGTACCTCCAACGTGGTGATTGAAACCGAGCTCGTCGCGCTCGATCTCGCCGGCGTACTGGCCGAGGGCGGCGCGGTGCGATTGCGCGCCGGGTCGAACAATGTCGGGGTGGCCAGCCTTGGGCAGATCACGGCGACGAACAATGTTTTCCCCGCGACCAGTTTCTTCGATGTGTTCGCGGAAATCGAATTGCCGGGAGGGACGAATCTGGTGACCGCCGCGCCGTTGCGCGTGCAGGCGCGGACGACGCAGTTTCCACCGGTGTCGCAGCCGTACACCAACGCAGCCACCGTCGTGTTGGTGTCCGCGACCGACACCAATCAAGTGGTCGGTGAGTTGACGCATCTCTGGCTGTCGCCGGCGCGGTTGGGACGCGACGAGCTGGTGGGGATTTCTTTCGACGTGCTCGGCACGAACACCGCCGGCACGGCGGACTTGCAGATTTGCGGGACCAACGTGGCGACCGCCGCAAAAGCCACCATCAAACGCGCCAACCTGGCCGGTCCCGTGACGATCAATGTCGGGTGTGATGAGGCCTTGGGGACGAATCTGTTGTTCGCGGCGAAGTGGACCGGCAACCTGCGCGCACCAGACTGGCGCGGCTTTCACCGGGGTAACTTCATCCTCTATTCGCTCAGTCCCAGCGGCCAGACCAACTTGTTCGCCTTTGGCCGGCTGGAGGGCAGCAACGGCATCAGCACCCACCGGTCGCCGTTGCAAAACGGGACGGATGATTGCGCGGCGTGCTATCGCTTTGAAGGCAAGCTGCGCGGCACGGTCATCGCCGCCGGTTCACTGGCGGGGTCCAAGATCGAGGCCACCTACGCCGGGGAACAGTTGGATGACAACGGCGACCCGGTCCCGTGCTGCCCGCCACCAAGCGCTCCGCCGAGCGGGCCGTTTCGCATGACGGTGGACGGTGTCGCGACGACGAAGTGCCGGTAGCCGCTGGCCGGGCACTTACTGCGGTTGCGGCGTGTCCACCAGTTGCAAGTCTTCCACGGCGTCCGCCACTGCTTCACGGATTTCTTGATCGGGATCGGCAAGATGGTTTTGCAGGATTGAAATCGCTTGGGGATTTACCAAATCCACCAGCATGTCGATCGCGGTGAGCCGGACGGGTTGCGGTTGCTCCCGTTGCAGCGCGGCGGCGAGCAGGTCGAGTTTGAGTTGATCTTCGCCTTCGATATCCAACAGTGAGTTCAACACTTCCTCGCGCAATTCGACATCCTGCTCGGTAAAAAATATCCGCCACAACGCTTCCCCCCCCGCGGCCGCCGGCACCTCATCAATCCGATTCAAGACCGCGATCTTGCCGTACAAATCTTTGGCCGTTTGATAATCCGATTCAACCTGTGCGACCACCGCCAGCAGCGCTGGCGTCAGCACCGCCGGTGCCGCGTGACTCAGCGTAGCCGCCGGGGCAGGTACGGGGGCAGCCAGCGCCGGCTGTGTCGCTGGTTGTGGGGGGGTGGCTGTCGCCGGTGAATCGTTTTCCTTGCGGGAGCAGCCGCCGCAGAGCAAGCCGGCGAGGCCGACGGTGAGCAGGGTGCGAGTGGGGGATTTCATTTGTACCTCGATTTACGGAATTTCTGATAAGCCACCTGGAAGTCAGCGACATCCTTGTACCCGTAGATGGTCAGTGCCCGGTTGAGATCGTTAGCGGCGATCATGACTTCCACAAATTTTGGCAGCAACGCCCGCCGGTCGGCGGAATGCGTCAGGAAATCCACGACGATGGCCGACTCCGCGTAGAACGCCTGCACGTCCAGTTGCGACGCCGGGTACGCGGTTGCCGCGAACAGCAAATCCAGACTGTAATTCGGCGCGGCGCTCATGAGCCGGCGAAAATCGGCGGCACTCTGCGTCTTGCGTTGGCCGAAGTATTCCGCGATTCCCTCATTCAACCAGAGCGGCGGCGTGCCGCGAAAGAACCGGTTGAACACCAGATGCGTCATCTCATGCGCCTGCACGCGTCCCTTGCTGTCGAATTGGCCATCCGCGGTGGTGGCGAGATAGAAAAATTCGTGGGCGCGGGTGACCCCGCCGATGTTTTGCATCTGGATCGCATTCCGAAACCGCGCCCAATCGGCCTCCTCGTGAAACGCATAGATGTGCGATTTCCGACCCGCCAGCAGATCTGGCCGGTTGCCGAAGAACTCCTGAATCTCCGCGTAAAAACTCTCCGAGCGCGTCGCCACCTTCTGGCCGCGTTTGCAGAAGTGAATGATAAAATGTTTCGTCTCGCCGTGCTGCCATTTGGCGGCGTTGATCTTCAGCGCCGCCTGTCCCCACTCCGAAACGTCCCGGTCCGACAGTTTATCGAATGGTTTCTCGATCAACGTATCGTCCGTGGCGGCCCCGACCGTCCCGGTCGCGAGTACCACCAACAGCCAAAGCAGGGCGACACGCATCTCAGGGTAACTCGGTTTTCCCCATCAAATAGCGGTCGCACTCCCGGGCCGCAGCCCGGCCTTCGTTGATGGCCCACACGACGAGGCTCTGCCCGCGCCGGCAATCGCCGGCGGCGAACACGCCGGGGATGTTGGTGGCGAACCGGCCAAACTCGGCCTTCACATTGGAACGTTCATCTTGCGCGACGCCGAGACCTTGGAGCACCGTCTCTTCCGGCCCAAGGAATCCCATCGCCAGCAGCACGAGTTGCGCAGGCAACACTTTCTCGGTGCCGGCGATTTGTTTCGGGATGAACTGGCCCTTCTCGTTCTTCGTCCACTCGACGTTGACGATCTCAATACCTTCGACCTGGCCGGCATCGTCCGCGAGAAACCGCTTGCCGGTGACGAGATACTGGCGCGGGTCCGCGCCGAATTTGGCGGCGGCTTCTTCCTGACCGTAATCGAGTTTGTACACCTTCGGCCATTGCGGCCACGGATTATCGGGCGCGCGGCTGTCCGGCGGGCGCGGCAGAATTTCCAGTTGCACCAGACTGCGACACCCATGCCGCAGCGAAGTTCCCACGCAATCCGTGCCGGTATCGCCGCCGCCGATCACGATCACGTCCTTGCCTTCCGCGCCGATGAAGTGCCCGTTGCGTTTGCCGTCGAGCAGGCTCTTGGTGTTCTGGTGGAGAAACTCCATCGCGAAATGAATGCCCTTGAGCGACCGGCCTTCAATCGGTAGATCGCGCGGTTTGGTTGCGCCGGTTGCGATCACCACGGCGTCGAATTCCTTGAGCAACTGGTCAGCGGGATAATTTTTTCCAATCTCGGTGTTGCAGGTGAATTGAATCCCCTCCGCTTCGAGCACTTTGAGCCGGCGATCCACGACGGCGCGCTTGTCGAGTTTCATGTTCGGGATCCCATACATCAGCAGCCCGCCAGGTCGGTCGGCGCGTTCGAACACGGTGCAGAGATGGCCGGCGCGGTTGAGTTGGGCGGCGGCGGACAAGCCGGCGGGGCCGGAGCCGATGATGGCGACTTTCTTGCCGGTGCGTTGGGCGGGCGGTTGCGGTTTCACCCAGCCCTCGGCGAATCCGCGATCAATGATGTCGCATTCGATCTGCTTGATCGTGACCGCCGGCTCGTTTATGCCGAGAACGCAGGAACCTTCGCACGGCGCGGGACAGACGCGCCCAGTGAATTCCGGGAAGTTGTTGGTCTTGTGCAGTCGTTCGAGGGCTTCTTTCCAGAGGCCGCGATACACGAGGTCGTTCCATTCGGGGATCAAGTTGTTGATCGGGCAGCCGCTCGCCATGCCGGCGAGGAGGGAGCCGTTGTGGCAAAAGGGAATGCCACAATCCATGCAGCGCGCCCCTTGCGCCCGCAGTTTTTCTTCCGGCAGATGCTCGTGAAACTCCTGCCAATTCTTGATGCGTTCCCGCGGATCAAAATCCTTGGGGAGTTCGCGTTGGATTTCCAGAAAGCCGGTGGGCTTGCCCATTAGTTTCCTCCGACCCGCGACAGGTCGCGGGCGTTTTCTTCAAAAGCAGCCATGATGGCGGCCTCGTCACTCAGACCTTGGTTTTTCACGCGCGTGAGCGCGGCGAGCACGCGTTTGTAATCTTTCGGCATCACTTTGACAAACTTCGGCAACATGTCATCCCAGAGTTTGATGATGTACCGGGCGCGCTCGCTCTTCGTGTACTGGACATGCCGCTTGATCAACGCGCGCAACTCGGCGATCTCCGCCGGGTCAGTCAGGGATTCGAGGCCGACCATTTGTTGGTTGCAACGGCGGGGGAAGTTGCCGTCCACGTCCAGCACATACGCGACACCGCCGCTCATGCCGGCGGCGAAGTTGCGGCCGGTCGGGCCGAGGACGACGACGCGCCCGCCGGTCATGTATTCGCAGCCGTGATCACCGACGGCTTCCACGACGGTCGTGACGCCGCTGTTACGGACGCCAAACCGTTCGCCGGCCATGCCGCGAATGTACGCTTCGCCGCTCGTGGCACCGTAGAAGGCGACATTACCGATGATGATGTTTTCCTCGGGCACGAACGTGGCGCCTTTCGGCGGAGCAACGATGATTTTGCCGCCGCTCAAACCTTTGCCGAGATAATCGTTCGCATCGCCTTCCAGCGACAGCGTCACGCCGCGCGGGACGAACGCGCCAAAACTCTGACCGGCCGACCCGGTGAAGTGCAGTTGAATCGTATCGTCGGGCAACCCGGCGGGACCGTATTTCTTGGTGAGTTCGTTGCCGAGAATCGTGCCGACGACCCGGTTCACGTTCTTGATCGGCAACGACGCTTTGACCTTCTCGCCCCGTTCCAGCGCGGGCCGGCAGAGGTCGAGCAGTTTGGTGATGTCGAGCGACTTGTCGAGACCGTGATCCTGCGGCATCTGGCAGTAGCGGCCGACTTCGGGGCCGGCGGTCGGCTGGTAGAGGATCTTCGAGAAATCGAGACCCTTGGCTTTCCAATGTTCGACAGCCGTTTTCACTTCGAGCCGGTCGGTGCGGCCGATCATTTCGTTGATGGTGCGGAAACCGAGTTGCGCCATGTACTCGCGCATTTCCTGGGCGATGAACCGCATGAAGCGCACGACGTGTTCGGGGTCGCCGCTGAATTTCGCCCGCAACCGGGGATCCTGCGTCGCCACGCCGACCGGGCAAGTATTGAGATGGCAGACGCGCATCATAATGCAACCGAGCACCACGAGCGGCGCGGTGGCAAAACCGAATTCCTCCGCGCCGAGCAGCGTGGCGATGACGACGTCGCGGCCGGTTTTCAACTGGCCGTCGGTTTCCACCACGATGCGGCTGCGGAGATTGTTGAGCACGAGCGTCTGGTGGGTTTCGGCGAGGCCGAGTTCCCACGGGATGCCGGCGTGCTTGATGGAGGAGAGCGGGGAAGCACCGGTGCCGCCGTCGTAGCCGCTGATGAGCACGACGTCCGCGTGCGCTTTGGACACGCCGGCGGCGATGGTGCCCACGCCGACTTCGGCGACCAGCTTCACGCTGATCCGGGCTTCGCGGTTGGCGTTCTTCAAGTCGTGAATGAGTTCCGCCAAATCCTCAATCGAGTAAATGTCGTGATGCGGCGGCGGGGAGATGAGACCGACGCCGGCCGTGGTGCCGCGGACTTTGGCGATCCACGGATACACCTTCGCGCCCGGCAACTCGCCGCCTTCGCCGGGTTTGGCGCCTTGCGCCATTTTGATTTGCAGCTCGCGCGCCATCGTCAGGTAATGACTGGTGACGCCGAAGCGGCCGGACGCGACTTGTTTGATCGCGGAATTTTTGCTGTCGCCGTTCGGTTCGAGCGTGTACCGGGCCGGGTCTTCGCCGCCCTCGCCGGTGTTGGATTTGCCGCCCAGCCGGTTCATGGCGATGGCAAGCGCTTCGTGGGCTTCCTGGCTGATGGAACCGTAGCTCATCGCGCCGGTCTTGAACCGTTTCGTGATGCTCTCGACGGATTCCACTTCCTCCAACGGGATCGGTTGCGGCGCGAGCTTGAGATCGAGCAGGCCGCGCAGCGTGGCGAGGTGTTGCGATTGGTTATTCACCAGTTCGGTGTATTCGCGGAACACCTTGAAGTTGTTGGTGCGCGTGGACAACTGGAGTTTGTGAATGGTCTCCGGGTTGAAGAGATGATATTCGCCATCGCTCCGCCATTGGTATTGGCCGCCGGCGTCGAGTGTCTCACCGTTGACGGAGCGATCGGGGAACGCGTGGTTGTGCCGCTTGACAGCTTCGGCGGCGAGGGCGTCAATGCCCACACCTTCGACCCGCGAGGCGGTCCACGTGAAGTACCGGTCAATCACGTCGTGGTTCAGCCCGATGGCTTCGAAGATTTGCGCGCCGCAATAGCTTTGGATGGTCGAAATCCCCATCTTCGCCATCGTTTTCACGATGCCTTTGACCGTGCCTTTGACAAAGTTTTTGACGCCCTTCTTGTAGTCAATGTCCTTGAGCATCCCTTGGCTGATCATGTCGTCAATTGCCGCAAAGGCGAGGTACGGATTGATCGCGCTCGCGCCGTAACCAATGAGCAGCGAGAAATGATGCACTTCGCGTGGCTCGCCGGATTCCAGCACCAGCCCAACTTTCGTGCGTGACCCGTGCCGGATGAGATGATGGTGCAACCCGGCCACCGCCAACAAAGCCGGAATGGGCGCATGCGTGGCGGTCACACCACGATCGGACAGGATCAGAATGTTGATGCCATCGCGAATCGCTTCGTCAGCCGCGCGGAACAAGTCGGTCATGGCCGCTTCCAAGCCGGCGCCTTGTTGGGCGACGGGGAAGAGGATGGACAACGTACCGGCTTTGAAGCCAAGTCGGTCAACGTGGCGGAGTTTTTCCAACTCGTCGTTCATCAGAATCGGGTGCTGGAGATTGATCTGGCGACAGTTGTCGGGGCCGGGGTTGAGGAGGTTGCCCTCGGAGCCGACACCGATTTGGGAGGAAGTGATGATCTCCTCGCGCACCGCGTCAATCGGCGGGTTCGTGACTTGGGCGAACAGTTGTTTGAAATAGTTATAGAGCAACTGCGGTTTGTTCGAGAGCACGGCGAGCGGTGTGTCGGTGCCCATCGAGCCGAGCGGCTGCACGCCGTCGCGCGCCGTGGGGCCGATGATGATCCGCAAATCCTCGAAGGTGTAGCCGAACGCCTGCTGTTGGAGCAGGGTCGAGGCGTGATTGTCCGCATGCGCGTGGGGAGGTTCCGGCAACTCATGCAATTGAACAGAGTTTTCATTCAGCCAGAGCCGGTACGGTTGGGCGGTGGCGATGCTGTTTTTGATTTCCTCGTCGGCGACGATGCGGCCCTGTTCGGTATCCACCAAAAACATGCGCCCCGGTTGGAGCCGGCCTTTTCGCAGGATGCGGTTGGTCGGCAAGTCCAGCACGCCGACTTCGCTGGCCATGATGACTTGGTCGTCCTTGGTGACGTAGTACCGGGACGGGCGGAGTCCGTTGCGGTCGAGCACGGCGCCGATGCGGGTGCCGTCCGTGAACGCGATGGAGGCCGGGCCGTCCCACGCTTCCATGAGGCTGGAGTGGTATTCGTAGAACGCGCGTTTTTCGAGGCTCATGCTTTCGTGGTTTTCCCACGGCTCGGGAATCATCATCATCATCGCGTGCGGGAGCGACCGGCCGCTGAGCGTGAGGAATTCGAGGCAGTTATCGAACATGGCCGAGTCGCTGCCGTCCTCGTTGATGATCGGGCGGATCTTTTTGAGATCGTCACCGAACAGGTCGGATTCGAGCATGGTTTCGCGGGCTTTCATCCAGTTGACGTTGCCGCGGAGCGTATTGATTTCGCCGTTGTGCGCGAGGTAGCGGTACGGATGCGCCCGGTACCAGCTCGGGAACGTGTTCGTGCTGAACCGGGAATGCACGAGCGCCAGCGCGCTTTCCATGAGCGGATTGGACAGCTCCGTATAAAACGCGCCCACCTGCGCCGGCATCAGCATACCTTTGTAGATGATCGTCTTGGCCGAGAGGCTGGGGACGTAGAAATACTCGCCGCCCTTCACGCCCGAGTAACGGATGCCGGCTTCGGCGACTTTGCGGAGGACGTAGAGTTTGCGCTCGAACGCCTGATCGTCCGTGAGTTTGTGAGGCCGGGCGATGAAGACTTGGCGCACGACCGGCTCGGCGGCGCGGGCGGTTTTGCCGAGCGACGAATCATCGCTGGGGACGGTGCGCCAGCCGAGGAGTTGCAGACCCTCGCTTTCGACGATTTCTTCAAAGAGCTTCTCGCATTTGTAACGGTCGTCCGCCGCCGGCGGCAGATACATCATGCCGACGCCATATTCCTGGCGACCCGGGAGCGCGATCTTCTCGTCGTCGCAGACCTTCTTCAAAAATTCGTGGGGCATTTGCAACAGGATGCCCGCGCCATCGCCGGTGTTGGCTTCGCAGCCGCACGCGCCCCGGTGGTCGAGGTTCAGGAGCACGGTGAGGGCGTCCTGAATGATTTGGTGCGAGCGTTTGCCCTTGATATTGACGATGAAGCCGACGCCGCAAGCGTCGTGTTCAAAACGCGGATCGTATAACCCCTGGGCCGGTACGCCGTTGAGATGCATTTTCATTTAGTGATGTCCGTCGCTGCCGTTGCCATTCGAGCCGTTTTGCAGCAGCCCGATGAAATGTTGCGCGTTCGTATAAAGTTGTTTGCCGCGCCGGTGGATGAGACCGAGCGGACGGACAAAGTCCGCGTCCTTGAAAGGAATCGCGACGAGCGCGCGCGACTTGATCTCGCGGTGCAGCGTCGGGAGCGGCAGAATCGCCACCCCGGATGCGACTTCCACGGCGCGCTTGATGGCTTCCACATTGTCGAAAGCCAACGCGACGTTGACGCTGATCCCGTGCTTCTTCAAAAACCGATCCGTCTCCCGGCGGATGACGAGGTTCTCATCGAACGCCACAAAGTTCTCACCGTCCAGCGCCTCGACCGACACTTTGCTCTGCCGGGCGAGCCGGTGTTTCGGGTGGCAGACGAGCACCATCGGCTCTTTGCGCCAGGGGATGACGGTCAATTCCCGCATCGACCGGGGAAACGAGACGATGCCTAAATCCACATTCTCCGCCGCCACGCTCGCGTACACGCGGTCTGGCGGCTGGTATTCGATCTGGACGCGGGCCGGCGCAAATTGCTCAGCAAACTTCTGCGTCAATTGGCTCATGTCGCCCAGCCCGATGGAATAAATGGCCGCGACCCGGACCACGGCGTTGGCGTCCGCCGGGATGGCGCGCACGGTTCGTTCGAGAGAAAAGTAGCGGTGGATGATCTCCCGGCAACCGTCGTAAAAAGTCTGGCCTTCGGTGGTCAGCCGCAACGGCCGTTGCGACCGCTCGATCAACGTCACCCCGAGGTGTTCCTCCAGATGATGCACGGTCTGGCTGGCGGTGGACTGCGTCACGTGATTTTCCTCGGCTCCCCGGGAAAAGCTCCGCAAGCGCGCCACGTCGCAAAAAATTTTCAGGGCCTCGACTTGCATTGGACTTTCGTTGGATAACTCGCCATTACGAAACAAAATGTTTCTAGTGTGACATGTAAGGAATGTCAATAGCGGGCGCGGCCGTTTTTTGTCGTCGCGCCGGCACGGAGGGGAGGGAGCGGGTAGCGGCTTGACTGTCAGGACTGTACCGCAGCGCAACTACCCATTCCGCGCGGGGTCAATGTGCTCGGCTCCGGTCTCAGCTTCGTTCAGCGCTGGCGTAAGGAATAGCGTCCCGTTTTCTTCCCGCCGATCTTCTCTACTATGCCGGCTTCCAGCAAGGGCCGCAGCAAATCCATCGCCCCTTGCCGGGAAACGTCGAGAGCTGCCCAGATTTCTGCCGGGGTCAGGCCGCTGTGGTCGCGGAGGAGTTGCAGCAGTCGCTCCTGTTTGGGACGCAGCACGAGCTTCTTGCCGGGCGTGGGTTGGAACGCCTGCACGCGCAACCACACGCGCTCCAGCGTTTGCCGGAGACCTTCGGCGCAATACTCCAGCCAGCCGGTCAGGTCGTCGCCAGCGCTGCGCACTCTCTCCAACGCGGCGTAGTAGCGCGACCGATCCTCCCAGTAGTATTCATCCACCGAGAAAATGTGATGCGTATCGAACCCGCGCCGGTACAGTTCCCACAGCGCGAGGGCACGCCCGGTCCGTCCGTTGCCATCGGCGAACGGATGAATCGCCTCAAACCGATAGTGCAGGATGGCCGAACTGATCATCGGCGAGAGTTCTGCGGACTGCTTGTTCCACCAGTCCAGCAATTCCATCATCAACCCCGAGACATCGCCCGGTGCGGGCGGCACGTAACGCCCCACCCGCACCGCGATGGTCCGGTACCGACCGGCTTGTCCCTGATCCATCACGGCCGCCGCAAGAATCCGATGCAATTCCAGAATGTTGTCGTGCCGGATCGTCTTCTTGCCCGCGTTCTTCTCCACGTATCGCAGCCCGGCAAAATAGTTTAGCACCTCGCGCTGCGACCGCACATCCGCCGCCGCCAGCATGCGCCCTTCTTCCAAAGCGCGCACCTGCTCCAGCGTCAGCGGATTGCCCTCGATGGC
>Ga0105044_10012263_pt1 | contig 11653 bp, 4 predicted proteins | sample MAT01_FD_78092 | JGI IMG/M metagenome (GOLD analysis project Ga0105044, IMG submission 78092) | Freshwater microbial communities from Lake Fryxell liftoff mats and glacier meltwater in Antarctica - MAT-01 | ecosystem: Environmental > Aquatic > Freshwater > Ice > Liftoff microbial mat | place...
ATTAATCGTCAAATCACGTCGCATTAAATCTTGCTCAATACTGACCTCAGCGCTGGCATTAAAGCTAAAGCCCGCATAGCCGGTGCCGGTTTTGCGCTCAGTGCGCGCCAGGGCATATTCTTCTTTGGTTTGCGGATGCAAAAATACCGGAAAATCGCTGCCGACTTGAGTGTAGCCTTCAGCGATCAGCGCCTCAGGTTTAGCGCCTACGATCACCCAATCGCGATCTTTGACGGGCAAGCCGAGCAGGGAATCGCGTACGGCACCACCGACTAAATAAATTTGCTTACCTGGCTTCATGTTTGTCCGGTGCTGAGTTCCGTTCGCCCTGAGCCCGTCGAAGGGCAGAGCCATACAGTTCCTAACGAAGCCATACGCATCACGAACATCGCGGCTGCATGCTTCGACAGGCTCAGCACGAACGGTTTCCGAGGAAGTTCTTTTTTCGAATTGCTATCAGATACGCAATTCGAAGATAACTTCGCCGAATCAGTAATATTTTCGTTAAAACAACGCATCAAAGTCTATATCTTCCAGTTTTTTCGGTTCGCCTAGCAAATTGCCCTGCACAAAATCCACCTTTGCGGCGCGCAGCCATGTTAAGGATTTTGCGCTGTCCACTTTCTCGGCAATCACACGCAATTTCAGGGTGTGCGCCATTTGCGTCAGTGATAAGGCCATCGCGCGATCTACTTCGCTACCGGTTTTGTTCGACACGAATTCGCCGTTGACTTTGACTAAATCAATGGGCAGCCACTTCAAATGGCTGATTGAGTTTTGGCCGGAGCCAAAATCGTCCAAAGCAAAGCGCGCGCCCATCGCTTTGAGCTGCATCATGAATTTCCTCGCGGTGTGCAGCTGCGCGATTTGGCCGGTTTCACAGACTTCGAATATAAATCGGCGCGCATCGACACGATGGCTTGCGAAGGTGTTTTCAATATGGTTGAGCGCTTCTGGATCCATCAGCGTTTGATTCGATAGATTGATCGAAAAATTCAATTTTACATCTTCAGGAATACGGCTGGCAAAGCGCACGGTGCGCGCAATTACCCATAAATCCACTTTCGGCATGAGGCTAAAACGCTCCGCGAGCGGCACGAATACGCCTGGGCTAACCCATTGCCCGTCACGATTCACCAAACGAATTAAAATCTCAAACGTGGTGTCAATCCCCGGCCTAAACGGCAGCGCATGCAGCTCTTCGGTGCTCATTTTGGGGTCAGTACAGCCAATCGCCACGATCGGTTGTGCCAGCAGCACTATACGATCTTCTGACATTGCTTCTTTGATGCGCACTGCCCAACCGGCTTCCAGATCCTTAGCCAGCCTGGAGTCGCTTTCCACGACAAAAATCTGGGTTTGATTTTGCCCGCGCCGTTTCGCTTGGCCGCAGGCTTGGCGCGCGTTTTCCATGACGTATTCAGCTGACGGCGAATCTTTGCTGACGATTGCCACGCCGACCGAAACTGTCACCCCCACGCTTTGACCAGAGTGGGTCAAATAGCGCGACTCGCGCAGCATTTCGCGCAGGCCGTCGCTGATCGTGTAGATATTTTCTAATTGCACGTTTTCCAGCTTGAGTGCGAACTGATCGTGTTCAAGGCGCGCCAGCAAATCGTTATCGCGCAGCCTTGCCTGTAAGCGCTGACCAATTTCGACTAACAGCTGTTGCCCTGCAACTTCACCCGCATTTTCAAGTACTTGCGTATAGCGATCAACGTCTAAAAAAAGCACAGCGGTATAGCCACCGGCTTTACGTTCCGCCACAGTTTCCGCCAAACGCAGCAAAAAAAAGCGGCGATTCGACAAGCCCGTTAGCTTGTCGTGATCCAGCTCAAAGCGCACGCGCTCAACGTTTTTGCGATCCGAAATATCGCGAAATACCACCACCGAGCCTTGGCGCTGGCCGCCATTCATTTGTGGCACCACGCTCAGTTCAACGGGCAACAACCGCCCCTCATTGGTGCGAAATAAGGTTTCGATACGCGCCGCATTCAGATCTGTTCGGGATTCAGCGGTGAACTCCGTGCTTGGCATGCCAATGATCTCGGATTCATCGCCATAGCCGAGCAAACGGCAGCCAGTGTGGTTTAGAAACGTTACACGGCCTTTTTCATCCAGTCCATATACGCCATCGCCGACAGTGCGCAAAATTCCGTCTAAACGCTGACGTTCGGCTTCAATTTGCCGTCGGTCTTCAATATTACGCACCAGCGCTTTGATGCGCGCCAAAGTCAGGGAAATGACTTCGTTTTTGAACATGCATTCAATTGCGCCGGCATCGAGGCATTGTTGAATGACTTCATCTTTATAGGTGGCCGTAATTAAGGCAACCGATGCATTTTTAGTCATTGGATCGGCGCGCAATTTGGTGACGAGTTGATCGCCAGTGCCGTCTGGCAGATAGTAATCAACGATCACCAAGTCGTAATGTCCAAGCCGGGCTTTGCTTAAACCCTCAGCGATGCTTTCTGCCAGATCGACGATGAAACCTTGCGCCGAAAGCAGCTGCTGATAGGTGCGTCGCACGCTGACGGAATCGTCAATTAACAAAATACGCGTCGGCCCGGTGCTGGTGTCGCGTGCGGTCAGGCAGGCGCTGAACATCAGTGCCGGCGCTAACTCATCAATGGCACCGGGCAGTTGCCAAAATTGTGACCACAGCAGACGCATCGCACTGCCGCGCGCGGCCAGCCAGCGGTCTAGCTTTGGCAGTGGCGCATGGCTTAACAGCAAAATTGGCAGGCTTTCTGGCGGCAGTTCTTTAATGACTTTAAGCAGCGCCTCGCATTCCGCCGGTTCTTTCTCCGGAATGCCAATAATCAGCAAATCCGGCAACTGCGCATTGCTAATGCGTGATTTAAGCTCGTCGATGGCATCGCCAAAACGTTCAAAATGCCTGGTAATAGGTACCTGCGCGCTTTCTAAGGTGCGGCTCAGTAGGTTAAACAAGGTCGCGGAACGTTCGACAACTAAAGCTTCTGGCATAGCGCTTTCCGAAAAATCAATGCGTCAAAGCTAGCAGAAAGTGGCGGAAATGTGACCTAAGTTTGTCGAATATGACTTTGGCAGTTCAAGATTGCCGTAACGTGACAATAAATGCTTGTGCTGCAGTGGCGCTGATTTCACGTCTGACCGTGTTGTGCCAAGGCCCCAGCGGGGCGTAATGTCATAGTGCAGCAACGCCCTGGGTTTGACATCCATAATAAAAATGAAGCCCTGAAGGGGCGAAACCAGCCCTTATGGCGGGACAAATCGCACGATTGCGCCCTTTTGGGGCTTAGGTAAAATGTGTCGCCGATACCCAGGGCGTTGCCCTGGGCTGTCACCTTACGCCTCGTTGGGGCTTAATAATTTGATGCCTGCGTCAAACCTTATCCAAATAGGACTGTGAGAATTTAAAACGCAAACTGCTCATTCAAAATGCGTTCTTCCAAATTGTGCTCAGGATCAAACATGACCGTGTAGCGCTCATCCGCGGCTTCTTGCACGATCACTTCAACCACATCGCGAATTTCGGTGGAGTCAGCGGTTGCGCTAACCGGGCGTTTGTAATGATCCAAAATCTCGAAGCGCACCATGGATTCACGTTTGATAATCGCCCCACGCCAGCGCCTGGGCCGAAACGGGCTGATCGGCGTTAACGCCAGCGCATCCGAGTTCAGCGGCAAAATAGGCCCGTGCGCGGACAAGTTGTACGCCGTTGAACCCACGGGCGTTGCCACCATTGCGCCATCGCACACCAGTTCATCCACACGCAGCTTTTCGTTGACCCATATACGAATTTTTGCCGCCTGTTTGGTTTGCCGCAGCAGGGAAACTTCATTCACCGCCAGTGATTCCGCGCTGCCACCGGATTCGGTGGTAACAGTCATTTTTAAGGGTCGTAAAGTTGCCGACTGGGCTTTGTCTAAGCGCTCCATCAAATCAGCTTCTTGATACAAATTCATCAAAAACCCAACGGAGCCTTGCTTCATGCCAAACACCGGCAGGCCATATTTTCTAGTCCGGTGCAGCGTTTGCAGCATGAAACCATCGCCACCTAGGGCTACGACAACCTCGGCATGCTCGATTGCGACATTGCCGTAACGCGCTACCATTAACGCTAAGCTATCTTGTGCAGGCTGAACTTTGCTGGCAACGAAGGCGATTTTCATGGGTGCGCTTTGTTTAGGTGTAGAGCTGGAGACTAGACCAACTTAAGTGCTAGTTTCACCGCTTATTTACGCAAATTTTAATCAATAGCCAAAATAACCATGACAAATTCCGCCAAACGCCCCATTTTTTACGTATCCGACGGCACCGGCATTACCGCTGAAACCATTGGTCACAGTGTGCTCACGCAATTTGAAGGTACCGAGTTTCAAACCTGTCGCTTGGCCTTTGTCGATAACGAAGCTAAGGCGCGTGCAGCGCTGAAACAATTGCTGCAATCTCAAGCACACACCGGGCAGCGCCCGATTGTGATCAATACCGTGGTCGATCCGGATTTGAGCGCAATTCTTGCCGAAAGCGGCGCACTGATGCTGGACGTGTTTGCGCCCTTTATTGGCCCCTTGGAAGAAGAATTGGGCCGCGCACGCACGCCACGGGTTGGGCAAGCGCATGGGCTTAATAATTATGCTGAGTACGAAGCACGCATGAACGCGACCAATTTCGCGTTGACGCACGACGATGGCATTGACGTCAATTATTCCGACGCCGAAGTGATTCTGATCGGCGTATCGCGCTCTGGAAAAACGCCCACCTGCTTATATTTAGCGCTGCACTACGGCATTCGCGCGGCAAACTATCCGCTCGTGCAAGAAGATTTAGAACATGGCGAGCTGCCGCCTCGGTTGAAGGCGCAAAAGGATCGTGTCTACGGTTTGAGTATTGACCCGATGCGGCTGAGCCAAATTCGTACCGTTCGCCGTGCGAACAGCAAATACGCAGCGATCGAACAATGTCGCTGGGAAGTGGATGCTGCGGAAAAACTATTTCGCCGTGAATCGATCCCATCGGTTTCAAGTACGCATACGTCAATCGAGGAAATCGCCAGCAAGATTTTGCAGGCTTTGGGATTGAATCGGCAGCTTTATTGAGGCTTGGGTCACAAGCCATGCGCTGTCAAACATCCGTGAGAGAAAATAGTTTTAGCGTGTGAAAGCGGTTTGCTGTAGTGATAAGACGGGTACTTCAAACCGCACGCGTGCGATATTAGGGGTAGTGGGGCTCGGCGCACCCAAATCAGATCAAAATCAATTAAGAACTGGCTAAAATGAAAAATATCTGGCGCACGCAGTGAGAGTAAAAACGGCATGAAATCTCAACGAATTGGCCCACAAGCAAGACTGCACCAGCTGGTTTGAGCGCTGCTGGGCTTTGTCTGCTTGCAAAGCGCAGCATTAACTTTGTACTGTAGGGCGCGAATTTATTTCAATTTTTCGAGGGCGAACAATGCAAACGATTCGGAAGTCATTAATAGCGATCAGCTTAAGTTGCGCGGCGATTTTTCAGCTCCACGCTCAAGATGTGGATGCAAATTATTATCGCGTTGAAGTGCCAACTGCCGCCGCACGCACCGAAGCGATTAATTTTGGCGAGCTGATTTCTGACTATGGCAGCTTTATCGTCATCCGAACCCGTTCCAACAGCGGCTTGCGCGCTAATAGTCTTGCGACGCAATTGGATACGCATCTACACGTCAAAAATTTCAGTTTTGAGCCGCTGAGTGATAGGCCGGTCGCGGAAAGCCTCAATCCACGCGCCTACTTTGAAAATTTGGATGATTCGGGCGGTGATTTTTTGGTGCAATTTGATGCGCCCATTAAGGGCGAGTGGCTAACGGAGTTAAAAAATATTGGCTTAGAGACGATCCAATATTTTCCGAATCAGGCTTATTTAGTCAAAGGAAGTGCCGCCGCTGCGCGCGCGGCACAGAACCTTGCACGCGTGCGATTTGTGGGTGAATATCATCCAGCCTATCGACTTCCTGCCGAGCTCGCGTGGGTTTTTGACGATGTGGTGCGCAAAAACAGCTACGGGATTGATCGTGCGTCACCGTATGACATTTCATTGAGTAAGTCTGCAGATCTCAGTAATGTGCTGGCCATCATTCAAAAGGCGAATGGGCAGGTTTTGAATCGCATGCAGCTCGCGAACAATTATTTTGACGTTTTGCGCGTGCAGTTGCCACCGAATGCGTTGGCAAACGTGGTTCGCGCTTCCGGCGTCATCGCGGTTGACCCGTATATCAAGCCCGAAAAAGAGGACGAACGCGCAGCACAAATTGTCGCGGGTAATTTCAGCAATGCGACGACGCTCAGCCCCCCTGGCTATGATCCAAAAACACAGTTTGGCGTCGATGGCAGCAATGTCACGGTAGCCGTCGTCGACGACGGCGTCGGCATTCCCGGTGATGGCGGTTTTTACGTCACTACCGGCAATAGCGTTAACGGCCCTTTGCGTGGTGCTGCGGTCGGCGCGGCGGGGCACGGGCATTTGCAAGCGAGCATTATTGCCGGAGCGGCACCATTCTCAGTGCTGGATCCATTGGGCTATAACTACGGCCTAGGCATTGCACCTAAGGCGAATATCGTCAACATTCCATTGTTGCGCCCAGGCTATACCGGCGATGATGCCGCCACGACAAACGACACGTTTATAACGGCGGGCCCGAACGGCCAAGCCGCAGCGCTCAGCAATAATTCCTGGGGTGCCGGCACCAATGGCAACGTTTATAGCGCACGCGCAGCACTTTGGGATGGGCTGGTGCGCGATGCGACAACGGGCGGCTCAATTGATCCGTTGTTGATCGTTTTTTCCGCCGGTAACCAGGGAACGAGTGGGCTAACCCAGCCGAAGGTCGCTAAAAACGTGATCTCAGTCGCCGCCAGCGAAAACGTCCGCCCAGGCGAAAATAGTTCCGGTGGCTCAACCGGGGCGGCTGACAATCTTGAGCAGTTGCCTGACTTTTCCAGCCGTGGCCCCGCCGCAGATAGCCGCATCAAGCCGGATATCACCGCACCTGGTGATGCGATTGCGGGTGGGCGCTCTGGGACTGACACGCTGTTCGGTAATATTGACACCTTTCATCGGCGCAGTAGCGGCACTTCACACGCCGCACCCCAGGTTGCTGGTGCTGCCGCGCTGTTTATTGAAGGCTGGCGCGCCAGCCATTTGGGCGCGCGCCCAAGTCCTGCGATGAGCAAAGCGGCGATCTTAAATAGTGGCGTGGAGATGACTGGAACCGGTGCAACCGCAGCTATTCCTAACGGTGCAGAGGGCTGGGGCCGCATCAACTTAAAAAACATATTCACCCCGGCTAGTGAACTGCTTGCGCTGGATCAAACGGAAGTTTTTACCGATCCGGGGCAGTCGTATGTCTGGAACGGGGCAGTTGCCAGTTCCGCGCGTGACCTGCGCATTGCGCTGGTATGGACGGATCCGCCCGGTGCCGTAGACCCGGCGCTGGTGAACAATTTGGATTTAGAAGTCGAAGTTAACGGCACGCTCTATCGTGGCAATGTCTTCACTGCTGGTGTTTCTACTGCGGGCGGTGTTGCAAATATCAAAGATAATGTTGAGAAAATTTTGCTTCCTGGCATCGCCCAGGGTGCGTCGGTTAAAATCACTGTAAAGGCGATCGCAATTAATGGCGACGGCGTGCTTGGCAACGCTGATACAACGGATCAACATTTCGCGTTGGTGTGCACCAATTGTGTGCAAGACCCTGGTTTTTCTCTGAATGCCTCGACCACATTGAGCTCGACTTGCGCGGGCGAAAACTTTAACCGCACCATCAATATTGGACAGATCTTGGGGTTTTCTACTCCGGTCGTAATGTCCTCGACCGGGTTTCCGGCACCGGGCACAGTTGGCTTTGTGCCGAACAGCGTCACGCCACCGGGCACATCAGTCATGTCCCTGATGACGCTTGGCGTTGCGAGTGGCCTCTACAACATTAATGTATTGGGCACCGCAGGCGCGCAAACTCGTTCTGCAACTTTGCCCGTGTTTGTCGCGGCGGGCGTGCCGGTTGCAACGAGCCTGACTTTGCCTGCTGACAGTGCAACGGGTGTTGCGACTGCACCCACTTTGACATGGCTAGCACAGCCAAATGCGTTTGATTATTTGGTTGAGCTTTCCAGCAACGCCGCATTCAGCATAATCGTGCAATCAACCGTCACCAGCGGCACAAGTTGGAGCCCAACAGCACTGGCATTTTCGACCCCGTATTTTTGGCGAGTATCGGCACGAAATGCTTGTCGGACGCAGCAAGTAGGTGGCTTTCAAGACGGTTTTGAAGATTTCTTTGGTAGTTCGGTCGCATCGCCGACTCGATCCTTCACCACCATAGCTGCGCCGCCAGCGCCCGGCGATTGCGCAGCAGGTGCCACAACCACCACTATTTTTAGCGAAAACATGGAAAGTGGGGCAGCAGGCTGGGTGACAGCAAATCCGCTCGCTGCAAATGTTTGGGCCATCACGACGGATTTCCCTGCAAGCCCGACCAAGGCCTATCGTGGGATCGCTCCTGGGGTGCCAGGGGACTTAAACGTAACGACGCCGCCGATTGCTATTCCAGCCACCAATGCACCACGTTTGCAATTCTCTCAACTTCGTGGGCTTGAGGCTGTTAATGCCACCGCGTGCTACGACGGTGGCATGTTAGAAGTGTCTACCGATGGCGGTACCACCTTCACGCAAATCACCGCTGGAATCACGGGGGTTGCCTATACCGGCAATATTAATGCGGGCCAAAATCCAGCGGCAGGTCGTCCGGCATGGTGTGGTACCGCGCCGCATACAGTTACGGCTGTTGATTTGTCTAGCTACGGCGGGCAAACCATCAGACTCCGGTTTCGCGTTACATCCGATATTAATACCGCCAACCCTGAAGGCTGGAACATTGACGATGTGCGGGTAAAAACCTGCAGCCCGTAACTGCAGCCCGTAACTTAGGCCCGTAACTGGAGCCCGTAACTGGAGCCCGTAACTGGAGCCCGTAACTGGAGCCCGTAACTGGGGCAACCGAGCAGCACATCAAAATGCCCGAGTTTTCGGGCATTTTGATTTCTTCGATGACCTAATTCGGATTACCAGACTTTTTTGAATTCGTATTCATGGAAAATATGACTGACTAATCAGGTGATGTGGCAAATAAGTCGCTGCGTTCGTTTTTATACTCGATGATTTTTGCGACACACTTGAGCACCTTCTGCACTTGGCCTGCTGCTAGTGAATCAAAAAAACGAAGTTCATGACGCAGAAATCGTGTCCAAACCCGACAACGCCCAACTACGTCAAGTTGATTTTGCCGCTGTAGATGCACCCTTGCGCGAGGACGTGAGTCGGCTGGGGCAGTTGATTGGCGAAGTGCTACTCGATCAAGATGGGCCGGAGCTGCTGGCGCGTGTTGAAGTTGTGCGCAAGCTAGCGATTGCGCGGCGCGAGGGCAGGGCAGACTTGGCCGAGCTGCAGCAGGTTTTAAGCGCGCTTTCGCCAGCAAAAATCGAGCCGCTGGTACGTGCTTTTGGCGCGTATTTTCAAAGTGTCAATGTTGCCGAACGCCTGCACCGAGTGCGCCGCCGCCTAGACTACCAGCGTGCGGGTGCAGCGCCTCAGCCGGGCGGTTTGCACGCCACCTTGCTTGCCTTGAAGCAGTCTGGCGTCGGTCTCGACGAATTAACTGAACTGCTTGGCCAGCTTGCCATTGAGCCGGTTTTTACCGCACACCCAACCGAAGCGACGCGGCGTGCGATCTTAGAGAAAGAGCACGCCGTCGTGCAGGCACTCATGGTTGCGGTAGAGAAACGTTTGACGCCGCGCGAGGCTATGTCATTGACTGAGCGCGTGCGGCTGAATCTAACCACGGCTTGGCAAACCTCAGAGCATTCCGCCGTCCGCCCCACGGTTGCCGATGAACTCAATCACGTCAGCTTTTATTTGACCGACGTGCTGTATCGCGTGGTGCCGAGCTATTTTGCCGAGTTTGAGTATGCGCTGAGCGCAGTTTACGGCGCTGAAAGTGCAGCGCTGTTGCCATTGGCGACGCACCTTAAGTTTGCGCTTTGGGTCGGTGGGGATATGGACGGCAACCCGAACGTCGGTGCGGCAACGATTGAGGCCAGTTTGGCGCATCTGCGCGAGATGATTTTGGAACGCTATCGTGCAGAAGTGCTGACGTTAGCGCGTGTTTTAAGTCAATCGAGCGAGCGTGTTGAATTTGACCCTGCGCTGATTGCGCGGGTTGCGCACTATCGGGTCTTGCTGCCGCGTGCGGCGGTAAACTTGAATACGCGCTATGGCGACATGCCGTATCGGCAACTGCTGATTTTGATTGCAGCGCGCCTGCATAACTCACAAAAGGCGCGTCTGCCGGGCTATTTGAACGCCGAGGAGTTCGCGCAAGATCTAGGTTTAGTAGAAGCCAGCTTGCGTCGGCACCGCGGTGTGCACGCGGGGCTACACCCGCTGGCGCAATTGCAGCGGCGTCTTGCTTGCTTTGGCTTTCACTTTGCAAGGCTAGATCAACGGCAAGATTCGCGCGTGCATGACCGCGCCTTAGCGGAGCTGATGACCGATCCCGAATGGCCAACGCGCGGCAGTGCGCAACGCACCTCGGTATTAACTGCGGTGCTGGCCGGTAAACGCAGTTTACGTCGGCCCGTCGGGGAGCCCGCGCATGGCGTCGTTGCCGTTTTTAAGTGCCTGAGCCAGCAACGTGCGCGATTTGGTGCAGCCGCGCTTGGCCCCTACATTATTAGTATGGCGCGTGACGTCAGCGATGTGCTGAGCGTGTTGGCGTTAGCCGAATGTGGCGCACGTGGCAGCGCGCGCGCGATCGATGTGGTGCCGCTGTTCGAAACTGTTGACGATTTGCGCAACGCGGTCGATGTGCTGCGGGCGCTTTTTGATGACGCTTACTACCGTAGCCATTTGGCCGGGCGCGGTGATCAACAAATGGTGATGCTGGGTTATTCCGATAGCAGTAAAGATGGTGGTTTGATGGCCTCGCGCTGGGCGCTGCAGCGTGCCCAGGTCGAATTAATGGAGTTGGCACAAAACGCCGGCATTGCGCTGACGTTTTTTCACGGACGCGGCGGTTCAATTAGCCGTGGCGGTGGTAAAACCGAGCGGGCAGTCAACGCAGCACCAAGGGGTTCGGTGCAGGGCCGCTTGCGCCTAACCGAACAAGGCGAAGTAATTCACCGAAAATACGGTATGCGCGCGCTGGCGGTGCGTAATTTAGAACAAGCGACTGCGGCCGTCATGCATGCGACGCTGCGCCCGCGTCCGCCCGAGCCGCGCGAAAGCAAGTGGCGCGAGATGATCGCATTCATGAGCGACGCCAGTTGCGCCAGCTATCGCGCGCTGGTTTATGGCGAAGCAGGCTTGCTGCCCGCGCAAATTGAGCTTGAGCGGTCTAATTTCGTCGATTATTTTCGCCTAGCGACGCCGATTGATGTCATTGAACGCATGCGTATCGGTTCGCGCCCGGCGCGGCGTGGTGGCGGCGGTTTGGAAAACCTGCGCGCCATTCCCTGGGTGTTTGGCTGGGCGCAAACGCGCTGCGGTTTAAGCGCGTGGTACGGCGTCGGTGCCGGTTTGCAAGCCGGGATCACAAAATTTGGCTTAGCCGCAGTGCGTGAAATGGCGCGCGATTGGG
>Ga0105044_10012267_pt1 | contig 11651 bp, 13 predicted proteins | sample MAT01_FD_78092 | JGI IMG/M metagenome (GOLD analysis project Ga0105044, IMG submission 78092) | Freshwater microbial communities from Lake Fryxell liftoff mats and glacier meltwater in Antarctica - MAT-01 | ecosystem: Environmental > Aquatic > Freshwater > Ice > Liftoff microbial mat | place...
CGCTTCGCTGAGGAGCACGGCATTCGCCACGAGTATGTGTCGACGCTCGAGTTCGAGAATCCGCTTTATTCGGCCAATAACTCCGATCGTTGTTTCTACTGCAAGGAAGAGCTCTTCCGCGTGATGGAAAATGTGGCTGCCGAACGTGGCTTCGACGCCTTGATTTACGGCGTGAACAAAGACGACTTAGGCGACCATCGGCCCGGTCAAAACGCCGCCAAGATCTACTCCGTCAAAGCCCCCCTCGTCGAGGCCGGGCTCACCAAGGCCGAACTTCGGGAGCTATCACGCATGGCAGGGCTCGAGACCTGGAACCGCCCCGCGTCCGCTTGCCTCAGTTCGCGCATTCCCTACGGCACCGCGGTGACCAAGGAGAACGTGCGTACGGTGGAAGTGGGCGAAGAGGCGATCCGCGCCTTAGGCTTCTCCCAGTTCCGCGTTCGCTTCCACGAGAAACTGGTGCGCGTAGAGATCGACCCCGCTGAGCTTCCCTTGGCGTTGAACTTAGGGATGGCGCAAGCCTTGGTGAAGATCTTTAAGCCCCTGGGCTTTCATTATGTGACGCTCGATTTGGAAGGCTACCGGCAAGGCTCCGGCAACGAGGTTTTGCGGGACAATTAGGGAGCGAGGTCTGGATTGAATACCGTAAAGCCTTCCAGTTCAGCTACCTTCGCCAACGCCCGGTCGGCTGTCACAAAGTAGTCCACTTTGGTACTTTGCTGATGGCGCATCGCGGTGGCCAAATGTAGTGCGTCGAGCGTCCGAAGGGAACTCTTCCGCGCGTGCGAAGTAAGCAACTGAGCCGCTCGACTGTAGTCGTCCTCGTGAATCCGGCGGACAAGGATATCCCCGATCGTGACGTCGATGGAGAGTTGCCCAATAATGGCATCGGCCTCGCTATCGTTAATGGCACCGGTTCTCACCTTTATGGCGGCCACCGAAGCAAGTTCAACAACGGCTAGACGAGACACGTAAAGTCGGTGCCCGACTCCGGCCACCAATTGGGCCAATCGTTCGGATGCGGATTCTTGGTGATACAGCTTCGCCACGGCACTGGTATCGAAGAAGAAGTCCACTAACTAACGCCCTTCTGCGCGTTCCCGGATGACAGCTTCCGCCCAGGACTCGGAGTCTTTGCGGAGAAGCTTTCGGACCTCCTCACGCGTGGTGGTGCGGCTCATTTGAGAGACCTGTTCGCGGGCATAGTTCATGAAAGCGTGATCCAGCCCGTCATCGGGTTCCGTGAGTTGTACGGTTACCTGCGTATCTTCTTCTAGTGGGAGCTGTTTGATTGGACGCAGCACTCCCGCTTCGTAGATCGCATCAAATTTCCTCGCCATGGTCCCATTGTACGCGAGGGCGTCCAGCGCCCGCTGCAGCCCCCCAGGACTTATCCGCCAATTGGTTCACCAGTTCAGCATCGCGTGACTGCACTAAATGATCCGGACTTCGTTGGCTGAATCTGATCGCATGGTCGCTTCCTGATCGCCATGCTCGCGCTGAACGGACCCGCTTGGGCGTTATCGATTCCGTTAAAGCTGCTTCGTCCTTGGTAACGTTGCTCGCCAACGCATTGCGATGAATCGGGGAAATGAAAATCCTTGGCCCACTAGTTCCTCAAACTCCTCCAATTCGAAGTTGGCGTCGCGCAAGATCTTTACGTACTGGCTGAGTGGGCGGTGAACGTGAGTTGTGACGAAGTTACACTTCTGCGTGGCAATCCGGAACGGTGCCTCAATTGCTGTTTCCACTTCGTACTTGAACCAAGGTGCCGTAGCATATCCCCAGTAAGCTGGCCAAAAGCAGGGATGCGGAATGGTGAATGAAAAAGTAGCATTCGTTGCCAAGCAGCCCCTAATCGCCGCTACCGCGAGCGGTAGCGACTTAAGCGCGCTGAGCGTCATATTTGCAATGGCCGCTGAGAATAATGAGGGGTTCGTTGCCGAAAAGATCTCGATACTCGCGTGAATGAATTGGACGTTTGGTTTATGAATGGTCTGCGAGGCTAACCTAATGGAAGTGCCACTGGGATCTATGCCAATAATACAGCCACAGTGCTCGCTCAAAAGTCCACTCAGCCATCCCGTTCCGCATCCAATGTCAAGCAGCCGTTCGGCCGCTCCAGTCATTCTAATGAGCGTTGGTGCCAAAACGTTCTTTGCGCTATGGTCAGCCCCGTTTAATATTTGTTCAGCCCGTAACGGAGCGATCTCATCCCACTCAGCCGCAATCGTGCTGTCTGTTCGAGATTCAAGTGGAATCTGTCTCATCTTTGGATCTTTCGCAGGATTTCAACCAAATCACTGCAAACAGAAAAGACCGGGTCACCCACTGGAAAATCCTCTATCATATGAATTCCCTTCACATTCTTTCCAATGGCCACCTGAGCCTCCGCCCCACGCCCATCTTTTATTATCGTGAAACGAGCTTTTGGCGTGTACTTGAGGCGCTCATACACCAGTATCTCGGCACCAGCGGTTTTGAGTTCTCTAGTGAGATCTGTATGCTTCAGCAAGCACATTGTGAGCTCGTGGCTTTTCGCCTTGGCCAGCAGGAGTTCTTTGATTCGTCCATCCCTCAAGGCCCAGGTGTGATCCCTTGTGAAGACCACAGCTCTTCCAGCTTTTGAAATCCATCGAAACATATAGTCGTTGATCTCAGCGTCTGTAGCACATCGTTTTGGTAGGCGTTGCCAATGATCATAGATGTCCGTTGACGCGGCCAAAAGGAAGATAATGCTAATGGCCGCAAGTAGTGCCCCCTGAACACCTGTCAATGAATTTGTTGGCCAGATCGTATATAGCCCACCAAGCACGGACGCGGCTGCCGCTAACCATGTCAGCAGGATGCGCGACATTAAACTAATTATCACCAAATGTTATTACACATCTGGCCTAGGCGGTTACCGCCGGCAACTGACGCTCTTGGCTACGACTTACCCGCCAACGCCTCGAGCGGCACATACACCTGCGACCCCGCCTCGCGGAACTCGTCGGATTTGGCCAGCATCCCAGCCGCAGCCATTTCGCGGACTTCCTGGGTCAGCTTCATCGAGCAGAACTTCGGGCCGCACATCGAGCAGAAGTGGGCCACCTTGGCGCCTTCGGCCGGCAGGGTCTCGTCGTGGTACTTCAAGGCCGTGTCGGGGTCGAGCGAGAGGTGGAACTGGTCGCGCCAGCGGAAGTCAAAGCGAGCGCGGCTGAGTGCGTCGTCGCGCTTCTGGGCGGCCGGGTGACCCTTGGCCAAGTCAGCCGAATGGGCGGCGATCTTGTAGGCGATTACGCCCTGCTTCACGTCTTCGCGATCCGGCAGACCCAGGTGTTCCTTGGGCGTCACGTAGCAAAGCATGGCCGTGCCGAACCAGCCGATCATGGCCGCGCCAATGGCGCTCGTAATGTGGTCATAGCCCGGGGCAATGTCGGTGGCGAGCGGGCCCAGTGTGTAGAAGGGCGCTTCCTTGCAGATCTCGAGTTGCTTATCCATGTTCTCTTTGATCTTGTGCATGGGCACGTGGCCGGGCCCTTCCACCATCACCTGGACGTCGCGTGCCCAAGCCCGGGTGGTGAGTTCGCCCAAGGTCTCAAGCTCAGCAAACTGCGCGGCGTCGTTGGCGTCCGCGATCGAACCGGGGCGTAAGCCGTCACCCAACGAGATGCTGACGTCGTAAGCGCGGCAGATTTCCAGGATCTCGTCGTAGCGCTCGTAGAGGAAGTTCTCCTTGTGATGCGCCAGGCACCATTTGGCCAGAATCGATCCGCCGCGCGAGACGATGCCGGTGATCCGGTTCACGGTGAGCGGAATGTAGGCAAGGCGCACGCCGGCGTGGATGGTGAAATAGTCGACGCCCTGTTCGCATTGCTCAATCAACGTGTCACGATAGAGCTCCCAAGTAAGGTCCTCCGCCCGGCCGTTGCACTTCTCCAGCGCCTGGTAGATGGGAACGGTGCCGATGGGCACGGGCGAGTTACGCATGATCCATTCGCGCGTCTCGTGGATGTTGTCGCCGGTGGAGAGGTCCATCACGGTGTCGGCGCCCCAGCGGATGGCCCACACGAGCTTATCCACTTCTTCGGCCACCGAGGAACTGACGGCGGAGTTGCCGATGTTAGCGTTGATCTTCACCAGGAAGTTGCGCCCAATGATCATGGGCTCGGTTTCCGGATGGTTGATGTTGGCGGGCAGGATGGCGCGGCCGCGGGCGATCTCTTCGCGCACGTATTCGGCGGTAATCTTGCCATTGGGGTCGCCGAGATTCTCGCGCAGGGCGACGTATTCCATCTCCGCCGTGATGATGCCGGCGCGGGCGTAGGCCATCTGGGTGACGGCGCCGTTTACCGGCTTGCGACCAGCGATCCACTGCTTGCGCAAGGGGGCCAGACCTCGGGCGAGGTCGATGTCCACCGCGGGGTCCGTGTAGGGGCCGGAGGTGTCGTAAAGGGTGATATCGGGCTCACCGGTCAAAGCAATGCGGCGCAAAGCTACGTTCAGAGGACCCTGGTGAACCTTGGTGGAGGCGGGCAATCCGCCGGTGGTGACTTCCTGCGGCGCTAGTACGGATGTGGACATGTAAGGCGATCTCCCATTCAGATGGAGATCCGGACATCACAGGGCAGGGAGCCATTCCCTTCGCCGGCATGACCCGGATCAGGTTCGAAGGGTCGCTGCTTTCAGCCTCTCAGCCCCATACACGGGGCTCCCCTCGGCCTCTTCCAAGTTACCAGAAGAGCAGGTTGAGCGTAAAACAAATCGCAATCACGACCAAGGCCAGTGCGCCTGGACGCCTATACCAGACGACGCCCTTTTCCGACGGCTGCTCCGTCAGGCCGTACACCAAGCCGCGCAATTCGCTATCCGCCTTGGGCGCGGTGGCGAGGCTGATGGCGATGGTCACCAGGAAACACGTCGTCCAGGCAAAGATCGCAATCCAGAAGTTCTGCGCCATCGTCGAAGGGAACGTAGCGAAGCTTTGGCCCAGCCACGCGCCCTTACCTTCGGCCAAAGTCAGGCCATGCGTGGCGGCAGCTGCGGCGGTCCCACTCAACAGTCCCCAAAACGCGCCGTGCCCGGTGGCCCGCTTCCAGAACATCCCCAGCAGGAACGTCGCAAAGAGTGGCGCGTTCACGAAGCCGAACACGAGTTGCAGAAAGTCCATGATGTTGTTGAAGCTCTGCGCGAGGTAAGCGGTGACGATGGAGAGCCCAATGCCCACCACCGTAGTCCACCGGCCCACAGCGAGGTAGTGCGCGTCGGAGGCGTCGCGCCGGATGTAGCCCTGGTAGATGTCGTAGGTGAACACCGTATTGAAGGCCGTCACATTGCCCGCCATGCCGGACATGAAGCTCGCCATCAGCGCTGTCAGCCCTACGCCCAACATGCCGGAGGGATAGAACTGCGCCATCAGGGTGGTCATCACCTGATCATAGTCAAACCCGTCGCCCTTGCGGGGCAGCGTGTAGCCGGAGGTGGAGTTCATCAGCGCGACGGCGGCGATGCCCGGCAGGATCACAATAAAAGGCATGATCATCTTCGGGAACGCCGCAATCACCGGCACCCGCCGGGCCGATGACATGTTCTCGGCGGCCATGGCGCGCTGTACCACCAGGAAATCGGTACACCAGTAGCCAAAGCTGAGCACGAAGGCCAGGCCCATCATCATACTGAAGACCTCCACCCCCATCGGGTTCTGCGACGCATCGCCCAGGTTGCTCCACGCATGGGTAAGGGCTTGGGGAGTCTTCGCAGCGATGCCCTGCCAGCCGCCGGCCTTGCTGACGGCCAAAAAGGCAAGCGGAGCAAAGCCCAGTACGATCAGGAAGAATTGCAGCACCTCATTGTAGATGGCGCTTTTCAGGCCCCCGAGGAAGGTATAGGCCAGTACAATCAAGGCCGAAAGCAGGACGCTCGTCGTGAAATCCCAGCCGAGAATCAGCCTCAACAGCAGCGCAAGGGCATACATCGATATGCCGGACGAGAATACCGTCATCACCGCGAAGGTGATAGCGTTCAAGCCGCGCGTCTTTTCGTCAAAACGGAGTTTCAGGTACTCGGGTACACTGCGCGCCCGGCTGCCATAGTAGAAAGGCATCATGAAGACGCCGACAAAGAGCATGGCGGGGACGGCGCCGACCCAGTAGAAATGCGCCGTCATGATGCCGTACTTGGCGCCTGACGCGCACATGCCGATCACTTCCTGCGCGCCTAAGTTCGCGGCGAGAAAGGCTAAACTCGCAATCCAGGTGGGCACGTTGCGGCCGGCGGTTAAGAAGTCCGACGAGGTGGAGATACTGCCGCGCAGGTACCAGCCGATGCCCAGAACGAAAGCAAAGTAGAGAATCAGGATTGCGTAATCGATAAAATGCAGCGTCATGGCTTCATTGCCCCGTACTTCCCCCCTGGTGTAGCCAGGTATAAGGAACTGAGACGCTTCGAGTTCTAGGAGTTTTACCTGAGAATTGGGTCAGATGCTTACCCGATTCCTGGTCGTTTCCCTTAGTTTCTGCACTTCGCTCCAAGCTGGCCAGTATATCGTTGAGTTGATGCCGATTGGCAAAAATCGTGCGGCTGCGACGGCCGATGCCGAAGTGAGCCTCACCCGCCGCGGCGCCAAGGTGATCGAACGCACGCACGCCACCGTCAATGCCTTGATCACGGAGATCGAGGACGCCGACCTCTACGCCGTCTCCACCCACCCCACTGTGAAGCGCGTCTACCCGGTCGTCACCTACCAGCCCGCGGCCGACGTCATCGAAACCACGCAGGCGATCGCCCAGGCTTGGGACCAAGTGGGCGGCCGCGACCGTGCCGGCGCCGGCATCAAGATCGGCATCATCGACACCGGCGTCGACGCCACCCACCCCGGCCTCGCCGCCGATGGCCTGGAAGCGCCCGCCGGCTATCCCCGGGTCGACAACGCCAAGAATCGCCGCTTCACGACCGGCAAGGTGATCGTGGCCCGCAGCTATGAGCGCTTCAACGGCAAGGGCTTCGGCGTCGATGCCAATGACAACTACGGCCACGGCACCGGTACGGCGATGATCGCCGGTGGCGTTCGCCACGAGGCGCCGGAAGGCGTCATCTCCGGCGTCGCCCCCCGCGCCTTCATCGGCAACTATAAGGTGATCGGCGACGATGCTTCGGGCAATTCGGCCGGCATCCTGAAGGCGATCGACGACGCGGTGGCCGACGGCATGGACGTCATCAATCTGAGCCTCGGTTCGGCCTACGCGCCGCGTCCCGAAGACGACGTCCTGGTGCAAGCCTTGGAACGGGCCATCGACCAGGGCGTCATCGTCGTCGTCGCCGCGGGCAACGCCGGCCCTGGATTGAACTCCATCTCGAGCCCCGGCACCACGCCGCGGGCGATCACCGTCGGCGCGCACACCACGGGCAACACGGGCAACACGGGCAACACGGGCAACACGGTGGCCTGGTTCTCCGGCCGCGGTCCGAACCTGGGCGCGGGCCTGAAGCCGGACGTGATGGCGGTGGGCGATCAGTTCTACACCGCCTACACCACGCAGCGCGTCGGCTCGAACGGCTACAAGACGATGGCCGGCACCAGTCTGGCTGCCCCGGTGGTGGCCGGCATGGCCGCCATGTTAAAGGCCCAGCGCCCCGGCCTTACCGTCACCCAGTACCGCTCGCTCCTCATCAACAGCGCGACGGCCTTGCCCTTCAAGGTCATCGAGAGCGGGGCGGGGAAGCTCGATGCCCTGCAAGCCCTGTCGGCCACTTTGACGGCGACGCCTGCCTCGCTCAAGTTAACCGACACGTCGGCTACCGTGACCCTCGAGTCGATCGCCGGCAATGCCGGTATCTGCACCATCACGGTAGAGGCCAAGGGCGGCGCGCCCGCGCTCTCCGCCACCCAGTTCGTGGGCGATGGCGCCTTCACCCTGCATCTCGAAGCCCCCGCCACCGCCGGCGAAGGCTACCTGGGCGTCAGTTGCGAAGGCGCCGCGCAAAAGCTCCGCATCCCCTACTGGCGCCCGGAAGCCGCCCGCGAAGCCGACTCCATCACCACCCTCGAGCTCCCCCGCTCTGCCCCCCGCGGCGCCACCATCGATTTCGGCCTCCGCGTCGTCGACAACCAAGGCCTCGTCGTCGCCGGTGCCGTCCCTTCCATCAACGCCCAGGGCGGCACGGTCACCAAAGCTGGTTGGAGCAGCACCGTGCCTGGCCTCTACCAAGTTCAAGTCCGGGTGCAGTCCGATGTGACATTGCAGGTCCGCTCCGGCGCGGCGACCCAAGAAGCTTCGGTGCGCGCTCTCTAGCCTACCGCGCAAGCGGTGGGGCACACTGGTCCATAGCGACCTCGACCTGCTCGCCATTCAACAGGATCTCGGCCATCTACTGGCCCTTACTCACCGCGTGGGAAAGAGCTAAGATCATCACCCTAATTGAGGCCATTTACTGCCTTAGCCGGGAAATCACGTCCTATCAGCTAAGCAGCCTGAGTTATCATGAAAGTAATGAATTTGTCCACATATTTTCTGCTTTTCGCCGCCCTTGCTACCGGGCCCCTGGCGATCGCTCAGACGTGCTCGAACAACTCGCTGCGCGGCACTTATGCTTATGCGATCAACGGCACCGTGAATGGAGCCAACAACACCACGGTTACCAACTCGCAGGTCGGCCGTATCGTTTTTAACGGCACCGGTGGTTACACTGGCTTTTTGGTTGCCGCCGCGGAAGGCGCCGTGGGCGTCGCCGAATTTACCGGCACCTACGCTGTCGATAGTTCCTGCGTGGGCTCCGGCAAATCCGTGGTCAACGGGGCCTCGACTGACTTCGACTTTGTCGTGGTGAATGGCGGAAATGATTTCAGCATGGTATTGCGTGGCGCCGGCGCGACTCTGTCTGGTGCCGGGACGAAGTCCGAAGGGCTGGCCGCTTGCACTCTCGCTTCGATGAACGCGCCGTTCGGTTACCAGAGCGATGGCCTCCAGGTTATCAATAGCAAGACGGTTTCCACCGCCGAAGTCGGGCTCTTTACCTTCGACGGCCGGGGTGGCCTCAGCTCCGTTGGCAGCTTTGTCGCCGACGGGACCTCCGTCGTCTTCGACGCGAAAGGAACCTACGAAATGACCCCCGAATGCTTCGGCGTCGCGATCTACAACGTCGGCGATGTGAGCTATCAGGTGAACTTTATGTTAACCAGCGGCGGTAACCAAATCCTCTTCACCGAACTGGCCGGCACCTACATCGCCAGCGGCAACGCCACCCGTACCTTCCCCCGCTAGTCTCCTTTCTCGTTTCGTGCTCCAAAATGCAACGCGGTCCACTTGGCTCTCGCCGAGTGGACTGTTCTGCGTCCGAGGGTGTTTCTCGTTTTTGACCGGCGGCGTGGCGCGCAAGGCGTCGAAGCTTCGCAACGATATACTCAAAGGGCATGGCAACCGCCAAATCCCTCGGAGCCGTTAGAATGGGGAAGCCCTCGTCCAAAAGCGACTCTACAGAGGGGAGTCTGGACGCCGAAGAGAGCTGGACCGAGACCGAGCGCCAGGCTCTTGACGAGACGATCGACCGCGTTTTGGCGCAAGTCGCTGCCGGCCAGACGCCCGGGCCAGACGACGCGCGCCGGATCTTGTCCACCATGAGAGCTACCCACTCCGGACCTGTTTCAGCACACTGACGGTAATGCACCGAAGATAAGGCAATTTTCAAGAAGGAGCCGCGACAATGGAAGTACAGTTCGAACCCGATGTTCAGGCCAAGCTCGATCAACTGGCCCGCGAAAGCGGCCGTTCCGCAGCTGAGTTCGTAAAGGACGCCGTCGCCGGCTACGTGGACGAGCTGGCCGGCACGCGCGAGATGCTCAATTCCCGCTACGACGATATCAAGAGCGGCAAGGTGAAGCTCATTCCGGGCGATGAGGTGGTAGCCCGCCTGCGTGAGAAGAGCGAAGCTCTGCGGACCAAGTCCGGTTCATGACCGGCTACGATTTTCATCCTGAGGCCGAGATCGACCTCAACGAAATCTGGGGCGATATCGCGGCCGATAACCTCAACGCCGCCGACCACGTGATCGCGGACATTCACCAGGCGCTCGAAGGCCTCGTGCCATTCCCTCATCAGGGCCATACCCGGCCAGACCTGACCACACGGCCATTGCGGTTCAAGAGAGTGCGGGACTATCTGATCGTTTACGCGCCCGATGAAACGCCACTTTGGGTAATCGCCGTCATCCATGGCCACCGAAGTCCTCGGGTGATGGCAGCGATCCTCAGAGGACGAGAGTAGTATTTCGCGTGCTGAGCTAAAGCCACCGAAAAGCTGCAGCGATATACTCAAAGCATGGCCGTGGCCGAATTACTCACCGGACTGAACGCACTGGCAATTCGCGAAATCGTCGCACGCCACGGCGGGACGCATCTGCGTGTCTTCGGCTCATTCTCACGGGGAACCCAACACGACCACAGCGACCTCGACCTGCTCGTGGACCTCGACCCAGGCCGCAGTCTCCTCGACCTGATCGCCATGCAACAGGACCTGGGCGATCTACTGGGACGCCGCGTCGACGTAGTTACCGAGAGGTCGCTCAGCCCTTATATTCGAGACGCAGTCCTAAAAGATGCGATCCCTTTGTGAAACCGACTGGGCTTACTGACCGGACCTATCTCCTCCATATCCGCGACGCCATTCTGCGCATCGAAGAGTACTCCAGCGTCGGGCGCACCGAGTTCATTGCCAAATCCCACTGGCAAGACGCCGTCATTCGACAACTCGAGATCATTGGTGAAGCGAGCAAGCAACTCTCTGAGGACTTGCGGACCGCCAACCCTCAGGTCCCCTGGCGTCGCGTTTGCGGCTTGCGCGACGTCCTGATTCACAACTACATGGGTGTCGATGTGCAGGCGGTTTGGTTAGTGGTTGAGAACCGAATCCCCACCCTCAAGGAAACCATTTCCAGGCTCTTGGTAGAGCAGCCGTGATCCGCGTCGAATGGCCCAGCCGGTTTTCTGGCAACAGCACCATCCAGGGGGATTCCCTGATCTCCCGTGCCGCTGTCGATGTCGTCGGCTTCGTGCCCCGATGCCACCCAGTCCAAACTGGAAGCAGTCAAAAATGCGGCGAGCCCGAAGTCCACCGCATTTTCATCCAGCTAAATCCTTTGATATCTTATATTTAGGAGATTCACCGGGATGCCGGCGGTTGCCCCGACTTACCGTACCGGGTTTGTGCCGGAGTTATCAACTTATTGATTTCTCAGAATCGTCGTCGTATTGGTTTTTTGCGTCTGACTCAGCATCGCGTCGTTTTTGCCAATCCATCTTTGGTGAGAATTCTCTAGAACGAATTGGAATTTCTCTCCTCGACAGGCTGGCTTGGGTTCTCATCCACTCGAGCAACTTCTGTGTTAGTTCTGTCTTGTCATTCTCGACTTTATCCGTCTGCTTGGCCCAAGACCCCTGGGGGGCGCTGCTGACTTGCCTGAGTGGATCCGCTTTTGGCCCCTTGGATTCCGGTACCATCGAAATGAGGTCATCAATCTCAAATCGCTTAGGCGGGAACTTCTGTCCCAAATAGAGAAGATCTTCATGTTCTTTCCAGCCGTCCTCTAGCATGACGATAAGGCGCTTCCTCGCGCGGCTAAGTGCAACATTGATCAGCCGCCGTCCCTCGACTTTACGGACAAAGTCCGCTGTTGGA
>Ga0105044_10012271_pt1 | contig 11648 bp, 11 predicted proteins | sample MAT01_FD_78092 | JGI IMG/M metagenome (GOLD analysis project Ga0105044, IMG submission 78092) | Freshwater microbial communities from Lake Fryxell liftoff mats and glacier meltwater in Antarctica - MAT-01 | ecosystem: Environmental > Aquatic > Freshwater > Ice > Liftoff microbial mat | place...
CTCCATCTACGATCGAATCGACGCCGACAGAATCTATTTGTCCCCGCTTTCAGTTGGGGGCTTCCGGGTGATGTCCGTCATCCCGCACCCGGGCACGGTTAGCGTAGCCGTCGTGTATCTCTTGATTGCCAGAAGGAGAAGGTCGTGTTGAAGGCTTTATATTCCGTTCTCGCGATGCTCGCATTCTGCTCGTGGGCGCACGGGCAGCAATGCACCGGGGCTTTGAATCCGCCCGGTGCAGGCGGCGACTTCGTTATCTGTCCTGGAAACAACACCTCGGTCACCAACATCTCGGTCCAGCAGGGCACCTACGGCGTCATCATTTCTGGGTGATGATCTGGCTCATGAGCCGGGTCGGCTTGGCGTGGGATATCCAAGGATTTAAAGAGCCGCGGCGGTAAGGGCTTGCACCCGCGAGCCGAATAGCCTTGGGGTGACTTATGCCCCGGTTCACGTTTTCGGCGAAACTCCGGCTGACGCACGATTTGCAGTATGAGGCTGTGAAGGCGGCCCGCATGCGCAAGAATGCCGGGCCGCTTTCGATTGGGAGTGTGCCCAACGCGCTGGGACATTGGCGGCTGGGGCTGGCGGTGTCGCGCCGGTGCGGGGACGCGGTGACGCGGAATCTCATCAAACGTCATGTGCGAGAGGCATTTAGGCTGTTGCAGCATGATCTGCCGCGGCTTGGGAATGGGTGTGGGCTGGACATTGTGGTGTCGCCCCGGGCGCATGAAGAACTGGCGTTGAAGGAGTATCAGGGGCTGCTGGTGGGGGTGGCCGGGCAGTTGGTTTCGGCGTGGGATCAGCGGTTGGCAAATGGGTGGGGCCTTGAAAGATGAAGGACCGCAGCGCGAGCGTGGGTGGGCGTGTGCCGGTGCTGTCGTGGCCGTTTGTGGCGGTGATCCGGGTGTATCAGTGGACGCTTTCGCCGTTGGTGGGTCGGCAGTGTCGGTATGAGCCGACATGTTCAAACTATGGGGAACGGGCGTTCCGGTTGCACGGGCCGTGGCGGGGGTTGGTGCTGACGGTGCGACGGATTGGTCGGTGTCATCCGTTTGCGAAGGGCGGGTATGACCCAGTGCCGATTCCGGAAGGGTTTGTGGGGGTGGCTCGGAAGGCCGTTGGAAACGCGTCGGCGGTTGACGCGGTGGGCCATCGATGAAGTGGCAACTTGGGCATGGGCGTTGGTTGGATCTCTCGCGGCCGCGGGTGATGGCGATTATCAATGTGACGCCGGATAGTTTCGCGGATGGTGGACGGCATGTGGGCGTGGAGAACGCTGTGGCGGCGGCCCGGAGCGCGGTGGAGGCCGGTGCCGCGATTCTGGATATCGGGGGAGAATCGACGCGGCCTGGGGCGGCGGTTGTGTCGGAGGATGAACAGATTCGGCGGGTGGTTCCGGTGATCGCGGCGTGTCGGGCCAGCGGTGGGGTGCTGGCGGGCGTGCCGATCAGCGTGGATACAACGCGTGCGGCTGTTGCGGCCGCGGCGATTGAGGCGGGTGCCGATGCGGTGAACGATGTTTCGGGAGGGACGGATGACGGCGGGATGATTCGGCTGATTGCGGAGCGGGGGTGCGGGGTCGTGATCATGCACCGGTTGGTGGTGCCGAAGGCGGATGTCTATTCGGATGGATATGCGGTTGAGCCGGGGTATGACGGGGGTGTGGCGCGGGTCGTGAACGGGTGCTTGCGTGCGCAGCGCGGGCGATTTATGGAGGCCGGGGTAGATCCGTCGTCCATCGTGCTGGACCCAGGATTGGGGTTTGGAAAGTCGGTGAAGCAGAACTTGGAACTCATTGCGAGGACGCGGGAACTTTCGGCGACGGGGCCCGTGTTGAGCGGGCTTTCGCGGAAAAGTTTTGTGGGGCGCGTGTCCTTGGGGCGAGATTCGGGACCGGATGAACGGCTGGCGGGAACGCTCGGGCTTTCGGTGATGCACCTGGCGGCGGGTGCGAGGGTGTTCCGGGTGCACGACGTCCGCGAACACGTGGAGGCACTGGCCGGGGCGTTTGCGGCGATGGCGTAACCGGTGATAGAACACCGGCAACGCCCGACGCAGGACGTCCGCACGTCGATTGCATGTGTGGTGCCGCAGCAGGAGCCGGATGTCACGGAGGGGGCATTGTCCCGGCATCGTTTGCCGGGGGCGGTTGGTCTTTTCCGATGGCGTTGAGGAGGTTTCGGCGGAGCGGGGCCGTGACGTCCGAGAGGGGGACGAGTTGGAGCTCAGGCGCTTGGAGCGTGCCGCCGATGCGCACGACGGCGGAATCGGATTGGAACGTGGCGAGGGCCCGATCGATCTCAGCGAGGAAGGGAAGACGGACGTCTTTGAGCGGTCGAGCGGCTCCGGCGGCGGTGCCGCGGATGGGGCTTTGCATCCCGGCGGTGATGTCCTCAATGACCACGTTCGCGCGGACTTCGGTCCCGCGGTTGAAGTACGTGAGGCGGCGAAGGACCAGCGAATCGCCTTCCAAGTTGATGCGGGCTTCACCGTAACCGGTGGGAGCGGGTTCCGGCGATCCGAGTTCGAGGGCGTTGTAGACCGTCGAAATGGCGCGGATGTTGGCAAGATCCGATTCGGTGATGCGGACTGTGGAGTTACCGTACAACCGATGCGGCAACCCAATGTATCCGCCCGCGGCAACCTTGCCGGAAATGCGTCCTGGGACGGACGCAGAATCGGGCTGGAAGGTTCGGGCGAGCTGGTTGACGTCAATCCCTTCAAATGAGAGATCCAAACGGACGAGGTTTTCGCCGGCGCGCTGCGATAGTTTGCCCCATACCTCGATGGAGCCGTCGGCGATGTTGGTGGTAAGTTTCTCGAGGGTGATCTCGTCGCCGCCAAGGTAGAGCAGGCCGTTGACCGAGCCAATCGAGAGCGCTCCAAAGGTCGCTCCAGGCATGGTGAGCGCGACATCAACCTTGACCGGCCCGGGGGCACGCTTGTCTTTGGAGGGTGAGATCGAAGCGACGCCGTTGACCACGCCTGCGAAGCGACCGGGAAGGGTCGCGAGATCGTTCAGGGGATGAAGGTCGATACCCAAGAGTTCGACGGTTCCCTGCGCGTTTCGCCAGTCGGCGAAGGGAAAGGTGCCGCTGCCGCGGGCGGTGCCGCCCAAGAGGGAGGCGTCCATACCCCGGAGGGTGATGGCGTTGGTATCGACATCACCCCGAAGGTTGAAATCGCCCAGGGGGCGGCCGGCGTGCGCGATGACCGCGAGAAGATCGGCCGTCGCGGCGTCGAATGACCATCCGTCTTTGAGAGCGACTTGAGTGGTCCCGGTGAGGCGAGCGGTAAGGTGGGCGGGTTCGTATTCGAAGGGCCACTCGTGAAAGCGGATGCGTGCATCGGCGGCCCGCGTGACGAGGTCAAGATCGGCATCGCCGGAAGCGGAGGCAGGGCCGGATCGGATGTCGAGTTGCGAGATGTGGAGATCGGCTTGGGTTCCTTCGATGCGGCCGGAGCCTTCTTCGATGTCGACGTAATCGGTATCGAGCGCGCGGATGGTGAAGGGGCCGGAGAGTTCGAACTTGGATCCATCCGCCGCGGGCCAGTGGGCATCGAGGGAGGTGGAGAGTGTGCCGAATGAGGTGATGGCCGGAGATGCGTTGGGAATGAGCGCATCGAGCGATAAGACCTCGGCCTCGGCGTGCAAGTGGGAAACGCCGCCTGGGTCGATGGTCGCCACGACACCGAGGGAGCCGTCGGCGATGGCGGTTGGAAAGAGCGTGACCTGCGTGACGCCATCGGTGATGTTCCCGGCGAAGCCGACGATGGTGGTGATGGGCTGGGCGAAGTCAAAGGAGAGTTGGTCGGCGAGAAGTGTGCCGGAGGAACGAACGGAAAGAGGGGAGAGGGAGCCGCGGAGGGTTGTGGTGAGGGCGACAGCGCCGACGCCGCAGGCGAGCGGGGCGTCGAGGGATTGGGCGGAGAGGCGTGCGACGGTGTCGAGGGCGACCGGCAGTGAAGGAAGGGTGATGGAGGCGTGGGCGTCGAGCGGTTCCTCGCTGTCGGGCAGGTAGTCACCAAAGGCGTTGAGGGTAAAGGAGGCAGTCTCGAAGCGGAGGACGTCGACATGGATGCGATCGGACGCGCCGGAGGCGGTGAGGCGCACCGTGCCGGGAAGTTGGACGGCAATTGGGTGGTCGATCTCGGAAGCGTGAAGATCGACGGTCCATTCCATCGACTTTGGGGTAAGGGTGCCGGTCACTTTGACATCGGCATTAGGGACGGAGAGCGATTGCAGATGAAGAACGGAATCTTCAAAGGAGAGCGAGAGCGCGGCTCCATCGAGTCGCAAGGATTGATCTTGAGCGCTGAGATAGAGCGCTGCAAAGTCGATCGTGGCGCGGAGGTGCGAAAGGTCCGGTCCGGCGAGATTTGAGGTGGCGCGGGTCGACCAGAAGAAGGTGTTGACCGAACCTGTCGTGGCGATGGTGAGGGACGCAGTGACGCCGCGGAGGGCGTCGAGGTCGAGATGCAGGTCGAGGTCGCCTTGGTGTGTGAGCGATGAGGCGGTGGAATCGGATGATGAGAGCGTGAGCCAACGCACGGAGGCAGAGCCGTCCGTCGAAGCGAGGTTCCAGAGTCCTTCGGCCTCTGCGCGAACGTCGTCGTGCGCAAGAAGGAGCCGCTCGGCCCGAATGGTGTCGGGCGTGATCTCGATGTCGCCGCTTGCGATGGTCGCTTTGCGCCCGGAATCACGGTCGGTGATGGTGACCTGTTCCGGTGTGAGCGTGGTGACAGGTGACGGGCCGGTGAACCGGGAAGCGACATTGATGGGGCCGGTTATACGGAATCGGTCGGCATCCAGCGAATGGATGGCCAGTCGGCCGGCCAGACCATCGGTGAAGTCGCCATTCCACTGGGCCCGGAGGGCGAGATTCGGAGGAAGATCCAGCAGGAGGGGACCCATTACCGCAACGGCTGACCGGAGATCGACATGGAGGGTGTGGGTGAAGGGCTTGGCGAGGACGATTCTGCCCTGGAAGGTATTGAGTTCGCCAAGGGCGCCGTCGAACGTGTAGCGGGAGGAGTCGGACTTTCCATCAAAGGCGAGGACGCCGAGTGTGGTGGTCACGCCGGCGTGCTCATGGAGAACCTTCGTGCGGGTGACGGAGATGGCAGGAATCGGGATCGTTCTGGTCGAATGCTCACCGGGTTCGGAAGCCTGATGGGCGTTGATGATGGCGATGGCACGCTCAAACGTGGACTGACCCCGAACGTCGTCGCGCCAGGTGAGAGCGGCATCGGCCACGGTGATGGAATGGACATTTACGTCAGCCCCCGTAAGCAGACGGAGCAGGGCGGTGTGGGAAACGATGGCGGTGCTGGCTGTGAAAAAGGGCGTGTCGTCTTCCGGGAGGGACGCCGTAACACCCTCGAGGCGTGCTTGGCCGTTCCAACGGATGGAGAGTTCCGAGATGGACCAGCGGAGGCCAGTAGTTTCGTCAAGTTCTCGCACGAGGAAGTTGCGCGGGATGTCGCTCATCAGGACGGCCTGAATGGCAATGAGGGCGGCCGCGGCGAGGACGACCAGTATCACCGTGATTCTGATCAGCCATCGACGCATGAGCAGGGTCGCTCCGAAGGCCTATTCGGCCTTGGGTGTGGTTGGGGCGATGTCGCCGGAAGTACGTCGTCCGAGGCCAAAATACCACCAGTCGTCGCGATAGGTCCAGCCAACGAATGGGCCGGAAGCAGCAACCACTTCGCCCGTTTCACGCCAGTAGGCGACGTAGGCAACGCTCGCGATGCCGCGTTGATCGGTGTTCTTGAAGAGGGCGAGTTCCGGGGTGGCAAGCGGAATGCGTGCTCCGCTGTTCTGGTCGCTGGAATCCGCCTGGAGGAGCACGGAGGGAACTCCGACAAGGGTGTCGGCGCGATCGATACCAACGCCGCCGCTGCGGACTTCGAGAACGATCTGCGCCTTGTCGCGCTCCGGAAGGAGTTCGACGCCGCCCAAGAGAAGCTTGGCTCGGAGCTCACCGACGACGAAGTTCTGCTGCGCTGCGCCGAAGTAGGTGGTGTCGACAAAGACCTTGCGGCCGCGGAGATTCTCCACGGAGATCTGATCGACCGCGCGCGATGCGGCGGTGGACATGAGGAACTGTTCGGTGGCGGTTTGCGGTGGATCTGTCGAGCGGATGGAAGATTGACAGCCCGCTTGGAGGGCGAAACCCACCATCAGGACGTTGAGGATGGCGAGCCAGTGTGAAGGGGTGTGCATGGATACGCAGTGCGCAGGGCTCATGAGCGATGAAGAACGGTCCGTGGTTCACCGGTTCGCCGGCGGACTGCACGGGTTGCGGACTTTCTGGAGGCTCGTCTCACACTGCTCCCTTCGTTGAATCCATAACTGCTGAACCGTTGGCGTTCAATCGTCGCCAACGGTCACCTTATCACTCAAGGCAGCGGCAGCGGTGAAGGGAATGTGAACCGAGGATTTAATCGCCCCTCGCCTTGTTGATAGGAGGCATGACGCAAGAGTTGCCTCTTCATTACCGCACGCCATACTCCGTTTGGGCTCGCGCGGACGCCGGCATCGGTGACCAAGTCCGTGCAGGTCGTCGGCATCCATGCTTTGCCGAATTTAATCCTGTCTCTGGCGGTCTTGAATCCGCCCGAAGGTGTCGTCAAGGTGCCTCTCCATCTTCTTGGCCGCGCCGTCAACCGCCTGATCGAAGGTCGCCGCCACATGCGTCACGGACACGGGTTGCATGCTCGCGGGCCGGGCTTCGAGGACGCACTGCTTGTCGTCGCCGCGAGTCTTGGCACCGTTCTTATCGCTCAGGTGGACCGCAACCCGCGTGAGGCGCTCGCCGTAGCGATCAAGTGTGGCGGCGAGCAGTGTTTTAACGCGGAGCGTGAGGTCATCGCTCCCGTGCGTGTTGTTGTCGGTGTTGACTTGAACGAGCATGTGCAGTTCTCCCTGAGGCTAGACCGTGGTCGAGTGCACGAATCTGGCAATGTTCGTGGAGTACGAGGCACGAGTCAGTTTTCCGAGTCTCTTCGGGCCTGCGAGCGCTTGCCACTCGCGGAAACATGGCCGAGCAGGCGGTTCTCAGTTCCGTCCCGCTTGATCCGGGAAGTGTTGGCGGTCGACCGCGCCTTCCGTCGCTCTGGACCTTCTTGGCCGATGGGGGCCAGGGCGAGTGGGCTCTTTCTCGTGCTGCGGACGGTCGGCCCCGAATCATCCGTGGCGTTGCGTGTCTTCTTGGCGCGCTTATCCGGAGCGCTCCGAACCGGCTTGGTTGCCGAACTTCTCTTTGTCCGGCCGGCGACATCGGCGGCCTTCGCTGGGCTGCCACCCTCATTCTCCCAACGAGCCACCGCGCGGGCCTTTGCATCCTTCGCCTGCGGCGGAGCCGTCTCGCTTTCGGTGGATCGGGAATCCCGGATTGCTCGGCCGAGCCTTCCTGCGCCGGCACGCGGTTCCGCGGAACGGCGTGTGGTTCCGACTTGCGGCCCCGCCGCCGGGCTCGACATCAATCCCGGTAGTCTCGGACGAAGCGGTTTTCGGTTCTTCGGTATTTTCATGGACATTTCCTTTCGAAAGGATGGGGCCAACTCAGGACGGAAGCGCATCGATGATCTTGGCGACGTCCGGTGAGCCAAATGCGAGATCGCCAGTATGAGCGAGACTTCACGCGGGCCAGCGCCACGCGGAGATGGCTCCGTTGTCCACGCCGAAGCCCGATTCGGCGCAACCGCCTCACCCACGGAAGAACTCGGTGGTCTTGAAAGTGCTCGGCGATCGGCGCGAAAAATGGGTTCAGGCAGCCGCAGAGTCGGGTAGGTCAGGGGGGGTCATAACTCGCGCTCCAATGGATGATTGAGCGGACCGGTCGACGGCACGCCGACCCACAGTTAAGACAGTCGCCCCGAACCGCGAAAGGCCATGAAGCCTTGGTGATTGGGAGTTCATTTCGACGGAAGCCTTGTCAAGCGACACGCGCCGGCGCTCGTTGATATGCCAAAAGCCTTATTCCCGCAGCATCCCCTGCAAGGCCCTGCAACGACCTGATCACTGCGAGGGCGCGGCCTGGACCGCGTTGCCGCCACCTCATATGGCCAGCGCGAGGCGTGGTAAGCGATAAAGCGTCGGGGGTTCTCACGACGAGGTTGACGATGAAGGTGGCGGCCAGATCTGCGATTCCCGAGCGGTTGAGTGCTGGGAGGCAGACGCCCTCAGTACTTGCCGGGACCATGAAAATCTTGGGCTAACGGGTTGGGATGCCGCTTGAAACCCGAAATGGGGTTCGCCGAACAAGAGCGGCGTGGAAACCATCGCTTCGCTGCTTCTGGGTGTCGGTCTGTCCGCGGCGTGCGGTCTGCGAATCTTTCTACCGTTGTTTGTGATGAGCCTGGCTTCGAAACTCGGGCTGACCGGGCTTTCGGAGGGCTTTGAGTGGATCGGTTCGTGGGCGGCGTTCGTGGGGTTCGGTTCGGCGTGTGCGGTTGAAGTGGTGGCGTATTACGTCCCGTGGCTGGATCATGCGTTGGACACGATCGCGACGCCCGCAGCGTTTGTGGCGGGGACGGTGGCGACGGCCTCCCATATGGGGGATTTTCATCCGGCCGTCGGTTGGGGAACGGCGATGATCGCGGGCGGGGGCTTGGCGACGACGATCAAGGCGGGCGCGGCGACGACACGGGTGGCATCGACGGCGACCACGGGCGGTTTGGGCAACCATGTCGTGAGCACGATTGAGAACGTGGGCGCGATGGTGTTGAGCGTCGTTGCAATTCTGGTGCCCGCGCTGATCGGGGTGTTGCTGGTGACGGTGGTTCTGGCGGTGTTTGCGTGGCGTCGGTCGAGGCGGCTGCGGGCCTCTGTGGCGCTGGCCTGACATCCGAGACCCTGCCCTGAGTTTGCTTTGGCCTCGTTTGTGTTTCCCTCACTGGCGTGACGGGAGCCATATTCCGGCTGTTTCATCGGCGGTACACTCCGCCCGCAATGCCCGACACGCGCGAGCCGTCCGCCGCCTTCTCACCGGATCTTCCGCGGACGCTGGGCTATTTGCCCGCCATCGGGATCATGATCGGCGTGACGGTGGGGAGCGGGATTTTCGCGACGCCGTCGGGGATCGCACGGGCCTTGCCCGATCCAACGTGGATCATGGCGTTGTGGGGGTTGGGCGGCCTGCTCAGTTTCTTTGGTGCGCTGACCTTCAGTGAACTGATCTGCATGTATCCGTCTTCGGGCGGGCTGTACAACTTCCTTCGGCGCGGGTTCGGGGAGCGGATCGCGTTCATCTTCGGGTGGACGTACATGCTGGTCACGAAGCCGTTCGCGGCAGCGGGCATCGCGATCGTTTCGGCGTCGTACTTCAATCAATTGTTCGGCACGGAATGGCACCTGCCGACGATGGTGTGTGTTGAACTCGTGGTGCTGACGGCGATCAACACGCTGGGCATGCGGTTGGGGGCTGGTGTGGGCGTGGTGGTGACGGCTTTCAAGGTTGCGGCGTTGATGGGGATCGTGGGGTGTGCGGTGGTTCTGCCGGGCGGTTCCGCGGGGAACTTCGCCGCGGACCCATCGGCCCGGCTTTCGGTGGGCGCGGTGATCGCGGTCATGTCGAGCGTCTTGTGGACGTATGACGGGTGGTCGGACGTGGGATCGGTGGCGGGCGAGGTGCGGGATCCACAGAGAAGGCTACCTCGGATTTATCTCGTGGGGACGATCATTCTGGTGGCGTTGTATCTGGTGGTGAACGCGGCGTATTTGTATGTGCTTCCGATCCGGGAGATCGCTGCATCGAAGGCCGTGGCGGGTGATGTGATGCGGCAGTTGATCGGCGACAAGGGTGGGCGGCTGGTGACGGCGGCGGTGCTGGTTTCGACGGTGGGGGCGACGCACGCTTCGATCATCACGGGCGCTCGGGTGACGTTTGCGCAGGCCCGGGATGGGCTTTTGTTCCGGTTTCTCTCCCGCGTGAGCCCGCGCTTTCAGGTCCCGGCGGTTTCGCTCTGGAGTCAGTGCGTGCTGTCGTGCACAGCGGTGCTTTTTCTTGGGAGTTTTCAGAAACTCGCGGACGGGTTTGTGTTCACGATGTGGATTTTTTACGGCCTGGGCGGGGCGGCGGTGATCATTCTGCGGCGGACCGCGCCGGATGCGGTCCGGACATTCCGGGTTCCGGGCTATCCGTTGGTGCCTTGCTTGTTCATCGCCGCGGCGATGGTGATGACGGTGCTGACGGTGTGGTCGGACCGGGGGAACACGTTCGTCAATACGCTGCCGTGGCTCGGGGTTCTGGCGGCGGGGTGGCCCGCGTTTGATCTCTGGAAATGGGTGGTTCGGAAGCGGGCGAAGCGAGAGGCGGGGCGGGGGCCGGGGCAAGTATCGGGTTGACGATCGTGTATACTACGGCGGCCTAGTTCTGAGGCTGTTGCCGCTCTCCGATTCTGAATCTGGAGGTGTTGAGGCACTGAAAGGGTAGAAATCATGCCGCGCCAATTTCGTCGGGGGTTTACGCTTATTGAGTTGTTGGTGGTGATCGCGATCATCGCACTGTTGATCGGCTTGCTTTTGCCGGCCATGGGATCTGCAAGGAAGACGGCACGGGTGACGGTGTGCGCCACGAACCTTCGTGGGTTCGGGACGGCGACCGCGAGTTATGCGGTGGATGCGCAGGACCGCCTGTGGTCGTTTAGTTGGCAGGGTGGTCGCACGCTGCAGAGCGCGTATTCGGACCTTTCGGTGCCGCGGGGGACGGACCTTGAGGCGGCGAGTGCGCAGGCGATTGATATTCTGCGGCGGCGGGCGGATCGCGAGGACATGCAGTTCATCGACAACTGGATCCCGCAGATTTTGTACAACCACCTCGTGCTGCAGGACTACTTGGCGCAGCGGCTTCCGGAGAAAATGGTGTGCTGTCCGGAGGACAAACTGCGGCTTCAGTGGCAGGCCGATCCGATGGCATTTGATCGCGGGGAGATCACGCCTTTGGCGCCCGATCAAGGGGACAATCAGGGGAAGCGATGGCCGTATTCAACGAGTTACGAGTGCATACCCGCGGCGTTCACGCCCGACCGGGGTGACGCACCCAATTACAGTTCGGTTTCACAGGCGGGGCAGCACCGCTATTACCAGTTCACGAACATTCAGATGAGCAACGGCATCTTCGGGCGGCGCAAGTTGACGGAGGTTGCGTTCCCCGCGGCCAAGGTTCACCTTTACGAGACGTTTGCCCGGCACTTCGGGAAGCAGGGACTTTTTTACGCGTATCAGGCGGCCAAGAACCCTTTGCTCTTCTTCGATGGGAGCGTGCAGAACAAGCGCACGGCGGACTCTGGGCGGGGCTTCAATCCCGGGAATCCGTCGCGGGCTTTCCCGCTGTTGTTCAACTTCATCCCAGCGCAATGGGAGGAGCCGGTTCAGGGCGGCGGGTACTACCCGGATTTTGAATCGGTCGTGTACGGGCATTATCGCTGGACCCGCGGCGGGCTTCGGGGCGTGGACTTTGGTGCGCCGGAGATTTCGACGCGGGATTGGCGGTAGCAGGCGGCGGGTTGGAAGGGTGGGGTGTGACCATCTTTGTTTGCGCGAGCCGATGAATCCCTGAGCGGGCGGAGCCCGCGTTAGGAGAACGAACATGGCGCAGGACGCGATTCGCAAGCAGATGGACCAGTTGTGGACCAAG
>Ga0105044_10012277_pt1 | contig 11647 bp, 11 predicted proteins | sample MAT01_FD_78092 | JGI IMG/M metagenome (GOLD analysis project Ga0105044, IMG submission 78092) | Freshwater microbial communities from Lake Fryxell liftoff mats and glacier meltwater in Antarctica - MAT-01 | ecosystem: Environmental > Aquatic > Freshwater > Ice > Liftoff microbial mat | place...
ACCTCCTTGCGCTGCTGTCGGTGATCCCGCTCCTCGCCGTCCTCGCCGTCGAGTCCGATGGTGCCCGCGCCCGAGCGGCCGTCGTCATGTACGCCATCGGCCTCTGCACGATGCTGGTGGTGTCCACGACGTATCACCGGTGGGTCCACACGATCCGCGCTCGTGGCGCGTGGCGCCGAGCCGACCACGCCGCGATCTTCGCGGCGATCGCCGGCACGTTCGCTGCGCTTGCGCTGATCTCGCTCGGAACGCGACCAGCGATAGCTGCGCTGATCCTCGTCTGGGGTGCTGCCGTCGCCAGCGCCGCGGTCAAGATCGTGTGGTTCGACCGGGCGCACCAGTTCGGCAGCGTCATGTACATCGGCCTCGGTTGGGCGGGGCTCGCGATCGCCCCCGCATTGTGGCAACGCGGCGGTTTCCCCACGGTGGCGCTCGGAATCGGCGGCGGCCTCATCTACACCGCGGGCGCACTCGCCTTCAGCCGGCAGTGGCCGACGCTGCGCCCCTCCACGTTCTCGTATCACGAGTTCTGGCACGCCTGCACGCTCGTCGCTGCCGGTCTCCACCTCGCCGCCATCTGGAACGTCGCCACCTGAACGCCGGGGCGACCAGCTCACTCGGTGTTCGCTCGCCCTCAGGAGGTAGGGGCGGACGTTTCGGCGCTCAGCCCTCTCAGCCAGCTTCGGGGGCCTCGATCATGATGACCGAGAAGGTGGCGGGCGCCACCGATGCCACGACGAGTCGTGCACCGTCGGCTTCGGCGAGCGACCTGGCGAGGTCGAGTCCGATGCCGTGGTTCACCCCGACGCCACGCTCGAACAGACGCTTCGTTGCGGCATCTCCTGGCAGATTTCCTTCGTCGGCGACATCCACCGCGCCTGCGCCGGTGATACGCCGAGCGACGACCGAGATGTCACCCGAACCGTGCTGGAGTGCGTTGTCGACGAGCACGTCGAGGATCTGTGCGAGCGCCACCCCGGACATCGCAACGTCGGTCGATGCAGCGGTGTCCGACCGCAGACGCCGACCGGCGGACTCGACCTGTTCGTTCCAGCGGGCGGTTGCCTCGTCGATCGCGTCGGCAAGCACCGTACGACCGTCGGACTGGCGGTCTTTGCGAGCGAACGCCAAGAGGTGATCGACAGTCTGTTCGAGACGCTCGACGTCGGCGAGCGACCGTTCGACGAGGTTCGCGTCGAGCGGCCCGCCGTCGGCCTGCTCCAGCTTGAGGCGAAGCGCGGCGATGGGCGTGCGGAGCTGGTGCGACACATCGGCGCTGAATCGCTGCTCTCGCACGAGGGCCGCGTTCACACGCACCGAGCTGTCGGCGAGCGCGTGGCCCAACACGTCGAGTTCCTCGATCCCGGTCGGCGCATGGCTCATGGCGACGCCACCGTCGCCGAGCCGACGGGCGGTGTCGGCCAGCCCGACGATCGGTGCGGCGAGTCGACGGCTCAACCGTCGGGAGATCAGCCAGGCAACGCCGATGGCTGCTGCACCACCGAACAGGATCACGAGCCACGCCGTGCGGGTTCGGGTGTTCACCTGGCGGTAGGTCTCGGCGATCCGTAGCGCCCCCACGACGTTCTCGTCGGCGTCGGTGATCGCTGTCGCCACCACGATTGCACCGTCCGTCGACGACTCGGTCGAGCCGGCCAGGGCCCGTTCGACCACTGCGTCGGCGGTCTGCAGCCCGTCGCCGTGCAGCAACCGCCCGTCGGTTCCGTACACCGTGAATGGTGGCGGCGCGTCGGGCTCGGCCTCGATCGATGCGAGCTGCGCGGCGTCGATCGGCACTTCGATCTCGGTCAGCGCTCGCGCCGCAATAGCCTGCAGATCGATCACCTCGGTGCGCAGTGCCTCGCGTTGCACGATGATCGCGAGCGGGACGCTGAGCGCGATCACCACGAACGCGGTGACGCCGACGATCGCCGACGCGATGCGCCGTCTCACGGTTCGGCCAGCCGGTAGCCGACACCGCGCACGGTGACGATCTCGACGGCGTCGCCGAGTTTGCGACGCAACGCCACCACGTGCATGTCGACGGTCTTGGTCGACGACTCCCAGTGGAGATCCCAGACCTCCGACAGCAACAGCTCGCGAGTGAGGGCCTTGCCGACATTGCGGGCGAGGAAGCACAACAGTTCGAACTCGCGGCGTCGCAGATCGATGTCGACATCGTCGATCGACGCGACGTACGCCTCTGGACGCACCGTCAGCCGACCGAGGCTGATCGGTGCTGCGAGGTCGATCGACGCAGCATCGCGCAGGTGGGCGCGGATCCGTGCCAGCAGCACCGTTGCCGAGAACGGTTTGGTGACGTAGTCGTCGGCGCCGGCATCGAGACCGACCACGATGTCGATGTCAGCGTCGCGGGCAGTCACCAAGATGATCGGCAGCTCGCGGTGTTGCTCGCGGAACCATCGACACAGGCTGAACCCGTCGACGTCGGGCAACCCGGCGTCGAGCAACACCAGGTCGACGACCTCACGCTCGATCGCAGCGGTCGCAGCCGCTCCGGTTCGACACCAGGTGGTTCGATAGCCGTGAGCGCCGAGCAGATCGACCAGGGTGGTGCCGATCGAGACGTCGTCCTCGACGACGAGGATGTGTCGCGCAACGGTCGTGGTCATGGCAGGCGACTTCCTGGTGGTAGCGCGACGCAGCGCCGCCCTCGGCCCCGGCGGTGGGGTCGCGGGCAGCGCTGCTGGGAAGGGTACGGAGCAGACGGAAGAATGTTCAGGCGGCGAGTGCCGGTTCGGGATCGGTCGGGCCGATGGAGCTGCGTCGTTCCCTCATCGTCATGTAGACGACCACACCGAGGATCGCGCCGAGGAACACCAGGCTGGTGACCGTCGTGCCGAGTGCGAGGCCACCGTTGACCTTGTCCTGCGACAGGTAGTCGCCAGTCGACGCACCGAGCGGACGGGTCAGGATGTAGACCATCCAGAACGCCACCACCGCGTTGAGGTCGAGGTACCTCCAGGCGACGGCAACCGCGGCGATCATCGCCGTGAACAGCAGCAACGAGTTGAAGTAGCCGAGCGACAGTTTCTCGGCGAGCAGGTCGCCCGCAGCGGTGCCGAGCGCGAACGTGAACAAGATGGCGAGCCAGTAGAAGGCCTCGCGCTCGGTGCTGTCGATCGAGTGGATCGACAGCGTTCGTTCCTGCTGAAACCACACGGCGAACGTGGCGAGCATGGCAGCACCGAACCCGATCGTGCAGGTCCACAGGCTCACACCGTGGTCGTCGACGAGGACATCGGTGATCAGTGTGCCGAAGACACTGATCAGCACCACCGAGAGCCAGTAGTAGCTGGGAACGTACTTGTAGGCACGGAACTGGAACACCAACACTGCCGCCAGCGCGGTTCCCATGATCCCGATCAGGCTCAGCAGGCTGAGCCCGAACTGTGTCGCAAGGAAGTCCGCGGCGGTTTCGCCGACCGTGGTGGCGAGGACCTTGACCACCCAGAACGCGACGGTGACCTGCGGAACCTTCACCAGCATCCGTCGCAGTTCGGGGTGTAAACCACCCGAACGGGTGGCTGGTTGGGTGGCTGGTTGGGCGGAGGGAAGCGTGGCGATCGCTTCCTCCGATGCGGTGTTCTTCTTGACAACCTTCATGGCGCCTCCTCGGCGTTGAACGAGATCGACGAGGAATCGTCGATGAGGTCAACGTACGGATCGGCTCGTCACGGAATGGGAGGCGTTCGATCAACGCGCGGTAAACCGTCGCAAGCCACTTGGCGGGCCCCGCCATCAGATCGCCCCGACGCCGAGCAGGACCATCACCAGCAAGGCGACACCGATGCGATACCGCCCGAAGATCGCGAGCGGTCGCGTTCGTAGCGTGGCAACGAGCCACCGGGCCGCGACATAGGCGGTGAGGAAAGCGACCACCGCACCCAGGACCGGGGTGACGATGCCGTAGTCGGCAACGAGTGTCGAGCCGTTCTTGCCGAGGTCGTAGAACGTCGCGGCCGACAGCGTCGCCAGGCCGAGGAGAAAGCTGAACTCGACCGACGCGGCCATCGTGGCGCCGATCGCCAAGGCTGCGACGATGGTGGCGAGGCTGCGGCTGACCCCGGGCCACAGGGCGAGGATCTGGGCGGCGCCGATGATCGCGGCGTGCCGCACCGTGAGCGTGGTGATCGTGATCGAACCGGGCGGAGGCGACCACCACAGGAGGAAGACTCCCCCGGCGATCCATGCAACGACGACGGGCCATACACAAAACAGTTGCGCCTTGATCGTGTCACCGAGGAGCACTCCCACCACAGCGGCCGGCACGAACGCAACAGCCAGCCGTACGAGTAACGCCCGGCCTTCGGCGTCGAGGCCGATCACGCCGCGAGCGAGTTGTACGAGTCGTTGGCGGTACAGCGCGACCACGGCCAGGATCGCACCGATCTGGATCGAGACGACGTAGGTGTCCGCAGCGGTCTTGCCGGCGCCGTCACCGAGTCCGAGGAGGCGCTGCACGACGAGGAGGTGCCCGGTCGACGACACCGGCAGGAACTCGGTGATCCCTTCGACCGCACCCAGGATGATTGCCTTGATCGGCGTGAGAAGACCCGACGAATCGATGAGGAACGCAGCCAGCACGACGAGGCCGACCGCGACGGCACCCCACTGGAGGTTGCGGGTGCGGAGATCGATCTGGTTCGATCGCCGGGGGCGCACGAGGTGTCGCTGCGGAGGTTCGTGCGGACTGGAGCCCATCGGTACCTCGTGGCTCATGCGGCGAGATGGAACGCGAGATGGTCGTCGATGTGGGCCGCCCGGTACTCCTCTTCGTGCTCGCCGGCCCAGAGGTGCTCGGTGATGTCGACACCGCTGTCGTTAAGGCAGTGTCCCGTGTCGAGCCAACACCTCCACGGCATCGGTTCGACGGTGTGGTCGAGCCTCGACGCCGGACCGTGGAGCCCGACGCTGCGGAACAACGTCGGAACTCGAGTTACCAGGTCGAGCGCCATGGCACCGCATCGCGAGATGCCACTGATGGCGTGGCGATCGGGACCGAATCGTTGCTCGATCGCCGGGATGAGGGCGTCGGTGATCACCGATTCGGCGTAGACAGGTCCTCCGAGGTCCGGCGCGACGGCCACGACCGCCGGGACGGGGCCGTCGAGGCGAAGGAGCACGGGAGCCAGCGCCTGGGACATGGCCCCATCGTCTGCTCGCGAAGCTGAACGTCAGCTGAACCGCCTCGATTCAGCGAGCGTTCAGCAACGATCGTCGAGGCTGGTTGCATGACCGCTGACGGCTCCCCGACGACGACTCCTCCCGCGATCGAGATGCACGACCTCGGTCACGCCTACGACGCCGACCTGGTGCTCCGCAACGTCGACCTCAGGATCGAGGCGGGCGAGGTGTTCGGCTTCCTCGGCCACAACGGTGCCGGCAAGACCACCGCGGTGAACATCCTCACCACGCTGATCACACCGACATCGGGCACAGCGAGGGTTCACGGGTTCGACGTGGTCTCGCAGCGCCGCGAGGTGACGTCAATGATCGGGTATCTCCCTTCGGAGGTGCGCATGTATCCGCACATGACCGCCCGTGAGAACCTCGAGTTCTTCGCGAAACTGTCCGGTGTTGCCGACGCCCGCAGCGCAGTGAATCGAACCTTCGAGTACCTCGACTGTGGCGATCTCGCCGACCGGCGCGTCGGGTCGTTCTCCACCGGGATGCGTCAACGCATCGGCATCGCCCAAGCCATCGTGCACGAGCCACGGGTGCTGTTCCTCGACGAACCAACCGCCGGGCTCGACCCGGTCGGCGTTCGTCAACTGCGAGCCACCATCCTGCGACTCAACGACGAACTCGGGATGACCGTGTTCATGAACACCCACCTGTTGAGCGAGGTCGCCAAGGTGTGCACCACGATCGGGGTGCTCGACCACGGCGAACTGATCTACAAGGACACCATCGAGGCAACGACCGCCCGGTTCCCCGACGAGACCTCGCTCGAAGACATCTACGTCCGCATGGAATCCGTTCCGACGTGATCGTCACGATCGCCCGCCATCAGATCCTGGCGTTGCGACGGCAACGCACGTTCGTGATGCTGCTCGCGACGCTGCTGGTGATGACCGCATTCGCCGGTGTACTCGGGTGGTCGAGCCATCGAACGATCCTCGGTGTGTACGACGAATCGGTCAAGCTCCTCGCGTCGCAGGGCGAGCCGGCACCAGAGAACCCGTTCCGGTTGAAGCCGACGCTGTCGCTGCTGTCGAACATGGTCGTCTACATCCCGTTCATCGGTGCGCTGCTGGCGATCCTGCTCGGCCACGTCAGCCTCGCCGACGACGAGACCAACGGTGTCGGCCGGTTGGTGTTCTCCCGCCAGATCACCCGCAGCTCCTACGTGATCGGCAAGATCATCGGCGCGGCCGTCGTGCTGCTCGCGATTCTGGGCGCCGGCTTCGTGGTGTCGTACCTGTCGCTCTGGATCGTCAACGGGGTCGTGCCCACCATGACCGATTCGGGTCGGCTCGCCGTGTTCTACCTGCTGTCGTGGCTCTATCTGATGGTGTTCGCACTGATCGGGATGGCCACGGTGCTGCTCACCCGGCGGCGTTCGCTGGCGCTGCTGTCGGCGATGGGCGCATGGCTGGTGATCACCTTCGTGTTGCCGCAGATCACCTCAGGGCTCCGTCCGACACAGTCGTTGAACCCGATCACCGACCCGGTGAGTACCTCGCAGGCGTTCTTCCGGGTCACCTCACATGCCAGATCGTTCTCGATCGTCGAGCAGTACAAGCAGATGAGCGGCCGGGTACTCGAAACCACCACCGCCACATCGAATCTCACCACCGGCGTGGGCGTGTTGGCGGCGTTCGCTGTCGTGCTCGCCATCGCCACGATCGTTCTCGTGCAACGTCACGACTACTCGACAGGAACCTCCAGTGACTGACCTCTCCACCGCACCGCTCGACCGGATAGATGAACCAGTCGCTGACGGTCGGATGATCGACAGCGCACGATCACGGATACTCACGCTCGCCCGACACGAATACCGCACCGCGGTCAGAAGCCGCATCCTGGTGGCGTTGCTCGCGATCGTGATCACCATCACGGCGATCTCGGTGTACATCGGATCGGTCGACCACCGCAGCAAACTCGCCGACTACGAGGCCTACAAGGCCGCCGCCCGAGCGGGCGGCATCACCCAGATCGCCCCGTCGCTGCTCGCACCACTGTCGCTGCTACGCGGTTCGTTCGAATACCTCGAGATCATCGGCGCCGTGATCGCGATCACCCTCGGCTACCTCACCGTGTCGCGGGAACGATCCAACCGAACACTGGCGCTGATCCGATCACGCCCGGTGTCAGCCGGCGAACAAGCCAGCGGCAGCCTGCTCGGCGCCCTCGGCGTGATCTCCACGCTCATCGGCGTCACCGCAGTGGTCGGCGTGGTGTGCGTCGGCGTGATCGGCAACGACTGGATCAACGCCGCCCAAGCGTTCGAACTGCTCCTCGCGTACCTCGCAGCGATCGTCTACATGGGCGTCTTCTACTGCGTCGGAGCGATCGCCACCGCGAACACACGCATCGCCGCCAACGGGCTGATGATCGCACTCGCCGTCTGGTTGATCGTGGTGCTGATCCTCCCGCAACTCGGAGACACCCTCGACGCCGACAACCAACTCCCCGGAGGGCTGTTCTCGGCAATCGGCCTCGACCGAGCCGGCGAAACCACGATCCTGGCGCACTTCTCGGCCTACGAGAACACCCGCATCGGCATCGAAGAACTCTCGTTCGCGAAACACTTCGAACGCTTCGCATTCGCGATGACCGAAGTGCAGGACAAGTACCGCGGCTTCAGCCTCGGCCAACTCCTGAACGAAAAACGCAACGACATCGCCTGGCTGCTGCTGTACCCCACCGTTGCCATGCTCTGGCTACTCCGAAGCTTCCGCCGCCAACCCGCCATTGCCCCGACCTCGTGAACCTCGACCACCCAACCGCAAGCCCCCGAAAGCGAGCACACCATGACCATCGACCAACACCACCAGGCAGCACACGTCGCGCCGACCAACCGCCCACGTCACCGCCGCACAGGAGTGATCGCCGGTGCAATTGCTGCGGGGGCACTGACCCTCGCCGCATGCGGCAGCAGTTCCAGCACGACCTCGCCGGGCACCAACGCCCCGACGCTCACCGACGCGGCGCCCGCATCCGGCGGCCGGATCCTGCCAGTGACGTCCGATCCGATCACCAACACCGCTACCGCGCAGAGCCTCAGCATCGACTCGGTACTCGTCGAGAACAACGTCGACAGCGCCGGCGCCACCACCGACGACCATCTCGAGATCGCGCTGTCGAACACAGGTACCACCGAACTCGGCGGCTTCGAGGTGTACTACACCTTCGACGATCCGACCGCTGCGATCAGCGAGAGCTACTACGCCAAACTCCCCGACGCCTTCACCATCGCTGCCGGATCCAGCCGCATCGCCCACTTCGACAACTCCGGCGCGCTCGACCATTTCGCAGTCAACGACTTCAGCCTCTACAAGACCTCAGCGAATGCGCTCGATGTCACCGTCGGGGTCAGCGCCACCGACGCTGCACCTCAGGCCGCCAGCGTCATGAAGGACGCGGGCGGCGCCGAGACCGCCGACTGACGGAGCATTGCGGCTGTTCGCGCAGCAGCTCCCGCACGAGGTCACCCCATCCGGCCACCTCGTCCTGGTTTCGGCCCAGTACGCCCCGATCGCCGCGTGAATCGTTCGATCCACGATTTCACACGTCCGGACCTACGGCGAGCGGCATGTTCGTCACCCAGTGCCCATTGCGCACGCCAGGTCATCGACACCGACGTGGTCGGCCTCGAGACGTCGAGACGGGGAGTGAGGCTCGGGTTCAGACGCGCGCATCGGCGAAGGTGGCGGTGAACCGGGCTCCACCGAGCGACGGGCTCGTGTCCACCGCGACGGTGCCACCATGATCGTTCACGATTCCTGCCACGATCGCAAGGCCGAGCCCCGACCCGCCATCGTCGCGTGCTCTCGCTTCATCGGACCGCGCAAACCGCTCGAAGATGCGCTCGCGATCGCTGTCGGCAACCCCATCGCCGTCGTCTTCGACGTGCATCCTCACGAAGCCGTCGTGCGTGCTCGACACCGAGACGCGCACCGTGTGCTTCGCGTGGCTCAAGGCGTTGTCGATCAGGTTCCTCATGACCCGCACGAGCTGGTCCTCGTTGCCGCGCACCTGGCCGGCGGACACGCACGAGGTGTCGACCCGCTTGTCCGTGGCCACGCGATGGGCCTCGCCGAGGGCGATGTCGTCCAGATCCACCAGCGGCCGCTCGACCACCCTGGAGCCACCGGTTCGTCCGTCGCGACGGGCCAACAGCAGCAGGTCCTCGACGAGGCGTTGCATGCGGAGGTCCTCGTCGAGTACCTCCGCAGCAGCCTCGCGGAGCAGCACCGCGTCACCGCTGCGCAACGCGATCTCGAGCTCGTGGCGGATCACGGCGATCGGGGTACGCAGTTCGTGGGAGGCATCGGAGACGAACCGGGCTTGCGCGACACTCGAAGCTTCGAGTCGGTCCAGCATCTCGTTCATCGTCATCGCCAGCCGACCGATCTCGTCGTGGGTGCCCGTGACGGGCACGCGCCGGTGGAGATCGCCACCACCGATGTCAGCGACCTCCGAACGAATCGCCTCGACCGGGCGCAGGGCCCGACCGACGACCACCCACACCAGCACGGCGATCAGAACGAGCAGCAGCGGCAATCCGAGCAGGAGCGATCCACGCACAGTCGCCAACACCCGATCGACGTTCTCGAGGCTTGTACCCACCACGATCGTCAGGCCGCCGCCGACCCGGTCGGAACGAACACGGAAGTTGCCCGAGTCGACCTCGGGCACGCTCATCGTGATGGTCGGATCTCCGGTGCCGACAACGAGGCTGGGTTCACCTTCGATGTTGCCGCTGGCCGCGACCACAGCACCCGACACATCGAGGATCTGCACGAAACCGTCCTCGTCGTCCTCCACCGACAAACGGGCGACGCCCCCATCGGCGGCGATCAGCGACTCGACATCGGTGGCGCGCAGTTCGAGCGTCGTGTCGATCGAACGGATCTGCGATGAACGCAGGACCTGCACCAACGTGAGACCGGCGACGGTCAGCGCAACGGCGACGACCAGGGTCGAGGCCAGCGTGGCCTTGACCCGGATCGTGCGCAAGCGATTGTTCACGACGTTGCGCCGACGAGGCGGTACCCGGCACCGCGGACCGTCTGGATCGACTCGGCGTCGAAGGGGATGTCGATCTTCTTGCGGAGATGACGCACGTACACCTCGACGATGTTCGGATCGCCCTCGAACTCGTAGTCCCACACGTGGCCCAAGATGTCCGTCTTCGACACGACCGTGCCGACATTGCTCATCAGATATTCGAGCACCGCGAACTCACGTGCCGTCAATTCGATCTCTTGGTCATCGCGCCAGACGCGTCGATCGGACGGATCCACCCGCAAGCTCCCGGCGGTCAAGTCGACGGGCCGTTCCGGCCTGCCGCGTCGAAGCAATGCGCGGATCCGGGCGACGAGCACGAGGTGCGAGAACGGCTTGCGCAAGAAGTCATCGGCGCCCGTGTCGAGCGCCTCGGTCTCGTCCAACTCGCCGTCCTTGGCGGTCAACATCAGAATCGGCGTCCAGTTGCCCGCCTCACGCAATTCGCCGCACAGCTTGAAGCCGTTGATACCCGGCAACATGATGTCGAGCACGATCGCGTCGTACTCGTTCTCAGTGGCCATCCATTTGCCATCGGTCCCGTCGAGCGCGACATCGACGGCGAACCCATCGGCTTCGAGGCCCCGCTTGAGCGAGGCCGCCAACTTCTTCTCGTCTTCGACGACCAACAATCTCACCGTCACGTCCTCGCCGTCTCATTGCCCCACCCGGGATGAATGGAGCAGCAGCCAGATCCTGCCATCTCGAACCTGAAGGCTCGCTGAAACTCATGGACCCAGGCGACGCGGAGGTGGACCCGCACCACGTTGGTGCGGGTCCACCGGGACTGCCGGGTGCTACTCGACAGTCAGTGAGTCGAGTATCTGCCCATCGGTGGGTCAGCCTCCGGTTTCGTGGCCACCGGCTTCGTGGCCACCGGCTTCGCCATCAGCGCCTTTGCCGTCATCGCCGGACTCGCTGGCGAGAACTGCACCATTGCCGGCGTCGACCTTGACGTCGACGATTCCGCTGCCGGTGTCGATCACGACGCTGTGCACCACATTGCCGTTCTCGTTCTCGAGCTGTGTCGACACGACCGTTCCGGCCTGCGATGCCGTGGCTGCTGCGCTGGCCTCATCGGCGGTGATGGTCGCCAACGCTGCCAAGGCTGCGTTCTCGTCGGCCTCACTGACGCCATCGGCAGCTTCGTCAATGGTGATGCTGCTGGTGTAGGTCGACGAGTCGTCATGGTCGTTGGACTCGCTGTCGGGACCGTCGTCGGCTTCATCGTCGGCTGTCTCGGTCGACGACTCAGCTGGCGAGGTGTCGACCTGGGCAGTGGTGGCATCGACCGATGCAACGACGACGTCGGCCGGCGGTGTCGGCGACGGGCTGGCGGCAGCAGACAAGCTCGCCGCCCCGACGACGACGCCGAGGGCGGCGAGGGCGG
>Ga0105044_10012278_pt1 | contig 11647 bp, 11 predicted proteins | sample MAT01_FD_78092 | JGI IMG/M metagenome (GOLD analysis project Ga0105044, IMG submission 78092) | Freshwater microbial communities from Lake Fryxell liftoff mats and glacier meltwater in Antarctica - MAT-01 | ecosystem: Environmental > Aquatic > Freshwater > Ice > Liftoff microbial mat | place...
ATGAAGGCATCCACCAGCACATCGAAGCCCTTTTCCGGGGAGAGCCGGGCGAAATATCCGATCGTCTCGCCCGTCGGGCGTTTCTTCCGGGCCGCCAGCACCTTGTCGAACTCCTCGACCACCACACCAAGAGGAACCAGGTGAAATTTTTCGACCGGAATCTCAAAAAGCGCCGCCATCTCATCGCGGTAGAAAGCGGAAAAAGTGATGAATCCATCCACTTCCGCCGCAATCCGTTTCATCTCGCCAAGCACCTGGGTCCGCCACGGCTCCTGCAACTCACCGAGGAAAAGATCGTCGCCCTGCAGCGTCACCATGACCGGCACGCCCAACTCCCGTTTGAGCGCCGGGATCGACCCACCCACCAGTAAATTCGTCAGACAGACCAGCTCGGGCTTGATGAAATCCCGCACCCACTCGACCATTCGGATCACTTCCTTGCGCTGGTAGCCATGCTCACCCTTCACCATCGAAAGCGTCAAACCACCGAGCTCGCTGGCGCTGACCGAGAGCGCCCGCGATGCCACCCGCTGCACCAAAGTCGGGCTATCGAGCCAGCGGTCGAGGAAGGCCGGTAGCCAACGAAAGAAAGGAACCTTCTGTTGCAGATACACATTAATCCCGCCGAAGAAGAGCTGATCGATGGAGTGATCCGCCCCATCAACCCGAATCGGCGTATAGAGCGGGAGTAAATAGACGTCCCATTTTTGTTCGGTCAGTCCCGCCACCAGGGAGTTGTCGCGGATGCAGCTTCCGCAATACATTCCCCCAGCGCCAGCTGTGATATAAACGACTTTCGGATGATTCATGGATAGTGTGAAAAACGTCTGCCAGCAAACCGAAGCTTCCGCAACTTGACAAGATACGCGCACCGGGGAGATAGGGTTGGATCGCCGACCATTCCGTCTTCCGAAGCGATGGCGAAGGGGAACCTCGGTCAAGTCGGCGATCACTTGTCAGGAATCGGTGGGGACTTCGTTGTGATCGAGATACTCCGGCCAGGCAGCTGGTTCAGGAACCCGACAAAAATCCGGCTCCCCGCCACGCAACTTTCTCTCGGAATCGACGAAGGACGCGGGTAACCTTGCTCGCCCATGCTCTCCCCCCTACGTCTTGTCATCGGACTGCTTCTCGCCGCCTTCCCTGCTGCCGCCGAAGTCCGGACCGGCGTCGAGTTCGCCAAGGTGGAGGGACACTCGCTCCGCCTCGACCTCCATCGGCCCGACGGCGACGCCCGTCCGCCTCTCGTCGTGTATGTGCACGGCGGAGCCTGGCGAAGCGGATCGCGGGAGAACGCGCCGATCCGCGGTCTGGTGAAACACGGCTTTGCTGTCGCCAGCGTGGACTACCGGCTCTCCACCCAGGCGATCTTTCCGGCTCAGATTCACGACATCAAAGCTGCGATCCGTTTCCTGCGAATCCAGGCGGACGAATTCCTAATCGACGCCGATCGCATCGCCATCGCCGGCAGTTCTGCGGGCGGCCACCTCGCCGCGCTCGTCGGCGTGACCAACGGAAACGTCGAACTTGAGGGCGTCGTCGGCGACCATGCGGAGCAAAGCAGCCGCATCGATGCCATCGTGAGCTTTTACGGCGCGTCGAATCTGGAGAGCATCCTCAGCCAGAGCACCGGGATCGGACTTGAGGTGCGCGTCCCGGCTTTGCAACTCCTGCTCGGAGCTCTCCCTGACAAAGTGCCCAAACTCGCCCGGCTCGCCAGTCCGGTGGCGCATCTCGACACGGGCGATCCTCCGCTTATGCTTATCCACGGAGCCTCTGATCCACAAATGCCGCCAGCACAATCCGAGGAGTTCCGGGAAGCCTGTGAGGCCGCTCATATCCCCGTGCAGCTCATCATGCTGCCAGGATCGAAGCATGGCGGAGATGAATTCTATGATGAAGGGCGCCTTCATGTTGTCGCCGAATTTCTCCGGGAGCATCTCCAGCAGCCATGACCAGCGTCCTCGATCTTCCTTTCAACCAATTCATCGGCCCGCGCTCCGCCGAGGTCCCCGACCTGCTCTCCCTGCCCTCCGGCGGAGTCTGTCTATTGAACCTCCCGACCGAAACGACCTTCGACGGCATCCCCGGCGGCATGAAACCCGGGTCTCCCCGCGCCACCGCATGGTTGCCCTCCGCTTTGAAGCAAGAACGAGAAACCACCAACTCCGCCATCTGATGTCCAAACCACGTATCGCCGTCACCATGGGAGACCCCGCCGGGATCGGCCCCGAAATCTGTCTCCGCCTACTGGCGAACAGCGAAATCAAAGACATCTGCACACCGCTGGTGTTCGGAGATGTCAGCGTGCTTGAGCGGGTCTCGCAGAAGCTGGCACTGCCCTTCGACCCGCGCGACGTGCGCGACCTGGACTTGTTGGAGGGCGAAACCATCGTTCCCGGCGCGTTGGACGCACGCTGTGGCGAAGCCGCCTACCGCTATGTCCTTGCGGCGATCGATGCCGGTCTCGCCGGAGACGTGGACGCCATCGCCACTGCTCCCCTGAACAAGGAGGCGATGCATGCCGCCGGACACAAGTATCCCGGACACACCGAAATCTTCGCGGAACGGATGAAGGCGGAGCGCTCTTGCATGATGCTTACCTCGCCGGAACTGACTTGCTCCTTCGCGACGGTGCATGTGGGCTATCTCGAGGTGCCTGGCTTGCTCAACGTGCCGCGCCTTCTCGATGTGATCGAGCTCACCGCCGACGCGATGCGCCGCATCCGTGGGCGCGAGCCGAAGCTTCTCGCCTGCGGATTGAATCCGCATGCGGGAGAGAATGGTCTCTTCGGCGAGCGGGAAGAGGAGCGGATCATCATCCCCGCAATCCTCGAAGCGCGCGCCCGGGGTATCACCATCGAAGGCCCGCTCCCGCCGGACACCGCCTTTCTGCCCTGGCGCAGGCAAAGCACCGATGCCTTCATCTGCATGTATCACGACCAGGGCCACATCCCGCTCAAGGCGCTCGCCTTCGACACCGCGATCAATACCACCCTAGGCTTGCCAGTCATCCGCACCAGCGTGGACCACGGCACCGCCTTCGACATTGCTTGGCAGGGCAAGGCGAGTCCCAACTCCCTCTTCGAGGCTGTAACCCTCGCAGCGAAGCTCAGCCGACGTCCGACCGGATGATCGTCATCATCGCCGATGATCTATCCGGTGCTGCGGAGCTGGCGGGACTCGCAGCGGCCCGTGGTTTCCAGGCAGAAGTGCAGACCTACTTTGATCCAACCTGCCGCGCGGAAGTCATCGCCGTGGATACGGACACCCGTTTGATGCCGGAAAACGAAGCGAAACAAGTCGTGCACGACCTCGCCCGCAGGATCGCTGCGGCAAAGCCCCGGTGGATTTACAAAAAGACAGATTCCGCGCTGCGCGGACATGTCAGCGCGGAAATCGAGTCGATCCTCAGTGCCACCGGGCTGGATGATTGCCTATTGATTCCGGCGAATCCGTCAAAAGGCCGCATCGTCCGCGAGGGGGCCTATCTCATCGACGGCGTGCCGCTGGACCAGACCGTCTTCGCCGCCGACCCCGATCACCCTCGACGCAGCTCCTCCGTTCGGGAGCTGCTGGGGGAGAGCGACCGCATCCGCACCCCGGATGCGTGCCGGATGGAGGATCTCCCCGGCAGTCCCGGCCCGTTCACCCTCGCGGCCGGTGCAGCAGACTTTTTCGCAAGCCTGCTTCCCGCCGGAATCGCAACCCGTCGGCGGATCATTACCACAAAATCCCTGCTCCTCTCTGGCAGCCTGGCCGCCTGGGATCAAGGGCGCGCCACGGAGATGCAGGCGCGGGGATTTCTTGTGAAAACGCTCGATGAAGCCGTTTCGACCACCGTTTGGCAGGACACCGACAAGCTCATGTTGGCCATCGGTCGCCCCGCTCGGGAGACTGGGTTAGCGCTCACCGAAAGGCTCGTCGCGGCAGCACTTCCCCTCATCGCCGATCAACGAGATCTGCGCATCGGACTCGAAGGCGGCGCCACTGCGATGGCCTTCCTCCGCCCTTTCGGATGGACCCGCTTCGAGGTCATTCCCGAAGGGCACGTCGGAGTCGGCACGCTTCGCCCACCCGGCGGAACAGTGCTCTGCGTGAAGCCCGGCAGCTATCCGTGGCCCGAAGAATGTCTCTGACTTCGATGTCTCTTGAGGGCGCCTTCGTTGCGCCGATCAAGCCGCTGACCCCAGCCCTTTCGACATCGTTCACCTCCACCGTCGGTTCTGAGTTCAGGTGCCCTCCCTATTCACCTCACCATGCATAGTTCGGTCCCCCCCGCAGCAGCAAGGTTCATCCCCCGGTTCTACAGTCCATACCGTGAGGTAAGTCATAGTTGGCGTAAAATAGGTGATCTCGGCGTGGCGAATCCCTGATGGAATGAAGACAACCTCACCCGGTCCGGCTGAGACAATCTGGCCGCCGAAGCGATACTCTGCGCGCCCTTCGAGGATGTAGAAGATTTCCTCAGAGACATGCTCGTGTTGATACGGAGGATGTGCCGCCGTATCCGCAATCACCGAGCGATGCAGGTGCCGCTTGGCAGCGTAATCCCGATGCCCGACCAGTGATTCGTAAGCTATGCCCCTGCGAATGTGGCTCAAGTTCTCTCTACCACGAAGAAAAAAATCCATGGATTCCAGCCCGTCAATCAGCCGCCTTCCCGCCACTCCAAGCCGAAAATCGCGGACTCCCCGCAATTTCGATTGAGACCCGCCGCAGCTTCGACGATAACCACTCCATCACTGTTATTCGCTGACGTTTTCACCCCTCCCCCGCCATGGTCGAAGCCACCTCCATCTACGAAGGAACTCTCCGCTGTTCCGCCACCCACGGTCCCTCAGGCAGCGCCATCGAGACCGACGCCCCCACTGACAATCACGGACGCGGGGAGCGCTTTTCCCCCACCGATCTCGTCGCCACCGCCCTCGGCACCTGTATGCTCACGACGATGGGCATCTTTGCCGCGCGTCACGATGCCGATATGACGGGCTCCCGGGTCCGTGTGGTCAAGGAAATGACCTCCGAAGCTCCCCGCCGGATCGCCCGCATCACCACTGAGATCTCCATGACCCTGCCGGGAGACCATCCCCAGCGCGAGCTTTTGGAGAAGGTGGCTCTCAGTTGCCCCGTTCATCTGAGCCTCCATCCCGAAGTGGCGAAGCCGGTTACGATCACTTGGCTTTGAGGCCGACACGAGCTTTTCATTATCAGGATTGGGAGGTAGATTACTCGAATGCGATTCTTCGATTCCCACGTCCACATGGTCTCCCGGACCACCGACGACTACCAACGGATGGCGGCGGCGGGCGTGACTGCCATCGTCGAGCCCTCCTTCTGGCAAGGGCAGCCACGCACTGAGGTGGGGACGTTTAAAGACTACTTCAATTCCCTGATCGGCTTCGAGCGCTTCCGGGCCAGTCAGTTTGGGATCAAGCACTACTGCACCATCGGGCTGAATCCGAAAGAGGCGAACAACGAGCGTCTTGCTGAAGCGGTCATGGAACTGCTCCCACTCTATATTTGCAAAGAGGGCGTTGTCGGGATCGGCGAAATCGGCTTCGACGATCAGACCAAGGCTGAAGAAAAGTATCTCCGCTTGCAGGCCCAGCTCGCCCTCGAAGCCGATCTGCCTATTCAGATCCACACCCCGCATCGCGACAAGCGGGCCGGCACCATTCGCACCATGGATGTGCTGGAGGATGTCGGGGTGAGTCCCGGCATGGTCATCATCGATCACAACAACGAGGAATCCGTCAAAGCCGTGCTTGATCGAGGTTACTGGGCCGCCTTCACGATCTATCCCCACACCAAGCTCGGCAATCAGCGCATGGTCGAGATCATGCGCGAATACGGGGCGGAGCGCATCGTCATCGACAGCGCCGCCGACTGGGGCATCAGCGACCCGCTGGCTGTTCCCAAAACCGCCGCCCTGATGAAGGAACAGGGCCTCACCATCGAAGCGATCGAGAAGGTCACTTATTACAATCCGCTCGCTGCCTACGGCCAGAGCGGACAGGTCAACGAAAGCGACTGGGCCGACAACCAAGGCATCGACCCAACTGCGCTTTTTGAGGGCAATACCCTCCTCCGCGGCGGGATGGACGTGGCCACGGCGATGACTCAGTATGTGATCGAGTAGACCGAGTGGGTTCCGGTCCGGTCCGACCACCCGGAAAACGTCACAGCTTCTTCACGCGTAGATTTCGGACCGCGAAAGGCAAGCCGTGGTCCTGGATCGAAATTTTGCCGCTCGCGGCCAACTCCTTGTCAGGCTTTTTCGAGGCCGCCAGATCAAGATCCTGAATCGTCTCCCCATTGAGGACCACCTTGAGGTGATTTCCCTCCAGCGTGACCGTCATTCGGTTCCATTCTCCGGGTGCCTTGCTCATGTTCTTGCTGGCCCCGTGAGTCTGAATGATGCCTCCCAAATCGTGGTGTCCCATCTCCGAGTCGGCTTTGCCGGTAGAATCCATGATCTGCACTTCAAACCCGCTTGCCACTGGATCGGCCTGATCCGAGACCCGGAAATAAAGCCCAGAGTTGCCACCGGCCCCGTGCTGGTATTCAAAATCGAAGCTGAAATTCTCAAAAGTTCCCGGCACCCATAAGTAGTGGTTATAACGCTTCCACCCCGACTCCCCTTCGCGCGGCACGAGCCCGATCACTCCCTCGCCATCAGCGGCCCAGTTTCCCTCCGTCTCCAGATCCGCGAGAGCCAAGGGGGTGAATCCATCCGCCGACGCCGCGCTTTCTGCTGCGACTGCCGAAGCCATGGTGGCAAAAATTATGGAAGATATGATAGAGGTAATTTTCATGATTGAAGATGTAGAGAGCATTTGCACAGAGAAAAGGCCGCGATAGTGTTACCAAAGTGTAACTCCTTCACCCAGCTAAAAACACCATGACCATGCGTTCCGCCCCCCTGCTCGGCTTTCTTTTTCTTCTGGCCGTTTGCTCTGCCCACGCCCAACCGCCCGATTCCTCCTTCCGAATCCCTGGTTTGGAGCCCACCGTGGAGAGCACGGAGGCCCCCGATGGCATCGCCGGGAAAAAAGCCCCGCCGCTCGCCCTGACGAACTGGATCAACCTTCCCGAAGGCCAAACCCGCCTCGACATTCCCGACTTCAAAGGCAAATACGTCGTCATGCTGTTCTTCCAGCATTGGTGCCAGGCTTCTCAAAAAGAGGCTTTCCCCACCCTGCAGACGCTCATCAAACAGTTCGAGGGTGAAAAAGGTGTCGCCTTCCTCGCCGTGCAGACCGCCTTTGAAGGCTTCACGACCAACTCAGAAGACAAGCTCCTCGTCAATGCCAAAGAATTCGGTTTAAAAATCCCCATGGGGCACTCGCCTAAGTTGCCCGGTGTTTACAGCGTGAGTCTCGGCTACAATACCGGCGGCACACCCTGGTGGGTCATCGTCACTCCAGACGGCGTGGTGGAATACAATGGCCACTACCTCAATCCCGAAGAAGCGGAGAAAAACCTCCGTAATCTGCTCGCCGGAAAGCCGGTCGAGTGAGGCGGATTCTCAGCCGACGTAAAACATCCCGGCGATACTCGCCGAAAGCAGACTGGCGATCGTCCCGCCGATCATCGCCCGGAAGCCCAATTCAGCCAAGTCGCCGCGTCGTTCCGGGGCGAGCGCGCCAATGCCTCCGATCTGAATGCCGATCGAGCTGAAATTGGCGAATCCGCATAGGGCAAAGGTCGCGAGAAAGATCGTCTTCGGGTGGAGCGAGCCACTGGTTTGCAACTCACCTAGCTGCAGGTAGGCCACGAATTCATTGGCCACCATCCTCGTCCCGAGAAGCTGCCCCAGTTCGAGGAAATCCCCCCCTTCTGCCCCGATTACCAGCGCGATGGGAGCGAAGACGAACCCCAGCAAGGCCTCTAGCGATAGTCCCGAGAAAGTGCCCGCGCTCGCTGCGGCGATCCAGGAATCAAGCAACCCAAGAGTCGCCGACACCTCCCCGGTCGCTGGTGTTCCGCCCAGTCCTCCGAACCAGCCGAGGACCGCATTTAGCAACGCGATCACCGCGACAAAGACGATCAGCATCGCCGCCACGTTCAGCGCCAACATGAGCCCCTCACCCGTGCCTTGCACGAGCGCGTCGAGCGCGTTGCGACCATGCTTGCCGCGAGGCACGAATAGATCTTCCGCAAATTCCTCCCGCTCGGGGACCAGCATTTTCGCCACCAGCAACGCGGCCGGGGCATTCATCATCGAGGCGGTGAGGAGTTGGCGCGCCACCGCGAGTTGGGTTTCGGGATCGGCCCCTCCGAGCGTGGTCACATAGAGGCCAAAGACACTTCCGGCGATGGTGGCCATCCCCCCCGTCATCAGCGCCATCAACTCCGAGCGGGTCATCCCGAGGATGTAGGGCTTCACCACCAGGGGAGCCTCAGTTTGGCCGACGAAGACATTCGCGGCGGTCGCCAAGCTCTCGGCTCCGGAAAGCCGCATCATCCGCTTCATCACCCAGGCAAATCCGAAAACGATCCACTGCAAAACCCCCAAGTAATAGAGAAGCGAGGTAATTGCCGAAACAAAAATGATGATCGGCAGGACCTTGAAAGCAAACCCGTATCGGCTCGCATCAATCAACTCCCCGAACATGAACCGAGCGCCCACGTCGCTCATGCTTATTAAAGCCACGAAGCCCCCGGAGATCCAGGAGATCACCTGTCCGAAGGGAGTGACCAGAATGAGCACCGCCAGGGTGACTTGCAGAAGAATCCCCCCTGCCACTATGCGCCACGGGATAGACCGGCGCGCTGAGCTGAGCAACACGCAAACGAAAAGGAGCACGACTACCCCGATGATTCCCTTCCCGATGTTTTCCAGCATGAATCAAATAGGATGCGATCTCCGGGAGGTCAAGGGCTAGGGATGCCCTGTGACGAGTGCTCCCCCAACCTGGAGGCGCGTGCTCCCACTGCTGAACTTCGCCGATGTGTATCGCACATAACCCAGCCGAGCGAGACAGCGCGGACCTGCACTCCGCCCTCCCCTATAGCCGACCTCAGTAAGGTCGGTCGTGCCCCCAAGAAACGTCCACCTCCGGCCTCACTGAGGTCGGCTACGGGCATCCGTGGCCACAAAAAAACCGGACGCGCTTTGCAGCTCGCCCGGTCCTTCGTGACGCCGCCACTCTCGCGAGCGGCAGGTCTGGTGAATGGATTACATCATACCGCCCATGCCGTGGTCATGACCGTGGTCGCCGGCAGCTTCTTTCTCTGGCACGTCGGCGATGAGGCACTCGGTGGTGAGAAGAAGACCGGAGATCGAAGCGGCGTTCTGAAGAGCGGTGCGGGTCACTTTGGTCGGATCGACGACACCGGACTTTACGAGGTCTTCGTAAGTATTGGTGGCCACGTTGTAACCGATGTTTCCTTTTTCGTTCTTCACTTTCTCCACGATGAGGGCGCCTTCGCGACCTGCGTTGGCGACGAGCTGGCGGAGAGGAGCTTCGATGGCGCGGGCCACGATGGCTGCTCCGGTGGCTTCATCACCAACAAGCTTGAGATCACCGATGCCTGCTTGCGCGCGGATCAGAGCGGTTCCACCACCGGGAACGATGCCTTCTTCGACGGCAGCGCGGGTGGCGTGAAGGGCGTCTTCGACGCGGGCCTTCTTCTCTTTCATCTCGGTTTCGGTAGCAGCACCGACGTTGATCACGGCCACACCACCGGCCAACTTCGCGAGACGCTCCTGGAGCTTCTCACGGTCGTAGTCGGAAGTGGTTTCCTCGATCTGACGACGGATCTGGGAAACGCGGCCACTGATGGCTTCGCTTTTTCCAAGACCTTCGATGATGGTGGTATCTTCTTTGGTGATCTTGATCGTCTTGGCAGAGCCGAGGTCATCAAGGCCGACGTTCTCCAGCTTGATGCCGAGGTCTTCGGTGATGACGCGACCACCGGTGAGGATGGCGATGTCTTCAAGCATGGCTTTGCGGCGATCGCCGAAGCCAGGGGCTTTGACGGCGGCCACGTTCAGGGTGCCACGGATCTTGTTCACCACGAGAGTCGCGAGCGCTTCGCCCTCGACGTCTTCAGCGATGATCAGAAGCGGACGACCGCTCTGAGCCACTTTCTCAAGCAGCGGAAGCATGTCCTTGAGGTTGGAAACCTTCTTCTCGTTGATGAGGATCAGGGCGCCCTCGAGGTCCACGGTCATGGTCTCGGTGTTGGTCACCATGTAAGGAGAGAGGTAGCCCTTGTCGAACTGCATCCCTTCGACCACTTCGAGAGTGGTTTCGATTCCTTTGGCTTCTTCCACGGTGATGGTGCCGTCCTTGCCGACTTTGTCCATGGCATCGGCGATGATGTTGCCGATTTCCGTGTCCCAGTTGGCGGACACGGTGGCGACCTGAGCGATCTCCTTGGTGTCGGTTACTTCAGTGGAGATCTTCTTCAGCTCGGCCACAAGGGCTTCAGTCGCTTTCATGATACCACGCTGGAGGCTGGTGGGGTTGGCACCGGCGGTCACGTTGCGAAGGCCTTCTGTATAGATGGCCTCAGCAAGGACGGTCGCGGTGGTGGTGCCATCACCGGCAATGTCGGAGGTCCGGGAAGAGACTTCCTTGATGAGCTGGGCGCCCATGTTCTCGTAAGGATTGGAGAGCTCGATCTCTTTGGCAACAGTCACACCGTCCTTGGTGATGGTGGGGCTGCCGAATTTTTTATCGAGGATGACGTTGCGACCGGATGGCCCGAGGGTGGCCTTGACCGCGCGAGCCAGTTTCTGGACGCCGACGAGGATAGAATGACGAGCGTCTTCGTCGAACAAGAGTTGTTTAGCCATGATGTGTTAGGTGTGTGTTGGATGTGTGTTAGATGAACTATTAGGAAGGGAAGGAGGCATCTTGCCACCATCCGGGTTGCTTACTTGAGGATGCCGAGGATGTCGCTTTCGTTCACGAGCACGCACTCGCTGCCGTCAACTTTGACTTCGGTGCCGCCGTATTTGGAGATGAGGACTTTGTCCCCGACTTTGACGGAGAACTCGATGATTTTGCCCTCTTCATTTTTGCCATTGCCCAAGGAAAGCACTTCGGCTTCCTGGGGCTTCTCTTTGGCGGTGTCAGGAAGGAAGATGCCGCCATCGGATTTTGCTTCGCTAAGCTCGATACGCTTCACGAGCACACGGGTGCCAAGTGGGGTGATGCTAGTTGCCATGTGGTGTAGGATGTTTTGGTTTTGGGTTGGTTTGGTTTTTGAGATCCTGCCTTGCTCGGCTTGGTCGCGCGGGAAGATACCAGCAGCGGCGAGTTTGACGGAACCGGGATCCCGGCCCCGTCGCAGATGCGCCGGAGCTGGGGAAAGGGATGGAAATTAGTCTTTGCTGACCTCTTCGAACTCCGCATCGACCACGTTGCCGCGGGCGGGCTTGGGTTCGTCGGAAGCTTCCGAGTCTGGTTGAGCATCCGGCGCAGCTCCTTCGTCGTCGCCGGGACCAGCCATGGAGGCGAGATCGGCGAACTTGGCTTGGAGAGCGTCGGTTGAGGATTTAATCTGCTCCACGTCATCTCCGGCCAGGGCGTCCTCGACGTTTTTGACGGCGGCCTCAATGTCTGCTTTGGCGTTGGCGGGGACTTTGTCGCCGAGTTCGGTGAGCTGTTTGTTCACCGCATAGACCGCG
>Ga0105044_10012279_pt1 | contig 11646 bp, 30 predicted proteins | sample MAT01_FD_78092 | JGI IMG/M metagenome (GOLD analysis project Ga0105044, IMG submission 78092) | Freshwater microbial communities from Lake Fryxell liftoff mats and glacier meltwater in Antarctica - MAT-01 | ecosystem: Environmental > Aquatic > Freshwater > Ice > Liftoff microbial mat | place...
AGGTGCGCGACGGAACGGACCCGTCGGGAGAGCGCAACGGGAAAGCCAAGCTCACCGAAGACCAGGTGCTCGCGATACGAGCAAGTGCCTCCCCGGGAGTTCAGATGGCTGCCCTCTACGGAGTGTCGACGTCGGTAATCAGCCAAATCCGAAGTCGGAAGGCGTGGGCGCACATCTGACGGCGCTCCCTCCTGAGCCTCACGACAATAGATCACGGATGATTCCCATCTGCTCAGCCAGCCTCAGCGTCCACGACGACCGCCGCAGGAAGTACCCCCGACACACCGGCTCGATGTCCGCTCCCACGTGCAGGTGCGAGTGACACGGGATGCACGAGCCCGCCTCGTCAGCCTGCCGCACCATCTCCGCCACGCGACCGCCATCCAGCTGCATCAGGTTCCCCGGCCGGAAGATACAGGTCTCGCACATCGCCCCGCGCACCCACACCTTGCCGCCCACGAACGTGTTGCTCACGGAGCGAGGTTTCGACGCACAGCAGCGCGAGCGAGGTCCATGAACTGGAACGACTGCAGCCTCCACCCTGAGTGGATCTCGTCATCTCGGGTGCCGTAGAACGCCTGAAACTCCGCGTCCGAAGCTCTTCGATCGTACAACGCCTCCATCTCAGAAACGTGCTTCTCGGAGATCTCAGCAACGTACGCCTCGATCTCTCTGGTGATCATCCGATCGAGCGCGTCGCCCGAGAACGACCCGTCCCGACACATCCGCCCAGCGATGACTCGTGCAATCTGCTCGTCGGTCACTCGCCGTTCTCCCATCGAATGGACGCCCAACGTACCCCGTCTTCGCTCCACCCCTCCACGAGGACGTCGCCTTCGTCGATGCAGATGACACCTTTGACGAAGAGGCCATCGCTTTGTAGCAGCAGCAGTGCCACATGATCGTCAGACTCGTCGCGCCAGTCGACCACGACGGACTTCTCCGTGTATTGACGGCCGACGACCTGGCACTCGTCCGACATGATCAGCCCTCGCTGCTCGACCCACCAGTCGGCCTCACGATCCCGTATCAGGGTCACAGCAGCCCGCGGATCTCGGACATCGCCACGGTGGCAGGGACAGACCCCGACCACCAGTCGCCAACGATCCGCCGCACCGGGTCGCTCATACGGAGCGCAGCGCGCACCTCGTCGTCGACGATGACAGAGATCTGCACCTCCTCACCCGGAGCGTCTTCGAGGATCTCATCGACCAGCGAGTCAGCCTCGTCCAGGTCCGAGCCCTGCCCAGTCCACCCGTCCCCGAGCGCCGTCACCTCGAACCTCATCAGCGGTTCACCTGGTTGTACTCGGCTATGTCGAGATCCTGAGTCGCTGAGAAGATGCGACCATACGCACGAGCCCGCTCCCTGTCGTCGGCTTCCTGCATGGCATCCGACAGGTACTCTCGCACCTTGCTGGCAAGCTCCCGATGCGCCTTGCGCACCTCGCCGTTGCTCATCGGCAGATCCTCGTCGGCACCCAACGTCACGAGCCCGCCCCACATCATGCTCAAGAGACCCTCCAGCACGCCAGGCTTCGCGAGCGTCACGACCAAGAAGTCGTGAGCGAAATCCTCGCCGCCAACGTCCCAGCACTCGTGCCCGCCAACGCCCTGGTCGAACCCGGCTCGGTACGCCTCCTGAAAGGCGTCCTTGACCTCCTGCGGAATCAGTGCGTAGTTCAGCATCACGCCCGCGCCTCGCGCAGCACAGCTGCCCAGTTCACGCCGAGCCGACGAGCGATCGATTTGGCCTCGGCCTCCATCTCTTCCATCGCAGCGTCGATCGACTCAGAGGTCTCGTGGATCGCGTAGCGCCTCACCCGCATCCACGAAGCCAGCAGATCACCGACGCCGACCTCGCAGCCTCCGATCCCCGAAGGCGCCTCGACAGCGATGTACGACAGCGACGATTCCGAGATCGTGGTCTTGCGCTCACCCTCCTCGACCACGAAGGTCAGGTAGGTGTAGCCGTGGTGGTGGTCGACCTCGGCAACCGTTCGGTAGAAGCCCTGGCCGTAGACGAGGTCTCCGACCTCGACGTCCGCCCACTTCACGTACATGGTCCGGTCTGATGTGTCTTGAGTATTTGTCATGGAGTAACCATATCATCTATTCAACGATTCGTCCACACAACTTCCATTTTTTTCGTGTTGGCGGTCGAAAGGCTTTCGGCTAGAGGCTCGAACGGAAGCCAGTCAGCACCCTCCTGCTCGCACACGATGACTTGCCCTCGACGAGACCTGCACCACTCGCCCAGCTCTCTGAAGTCCAACCCGTCTCTATTGAACTTATATCCTCGCGCCATCGACTGGTATGGCGGGTCGATCATCCAGGTCGCTTCGATGTCTGGAGCGGAGGTGTAGTCAGCACACACGATACTCCACGTCTGAACCTTCGGAATATTCTCTACGAGCATGTCGATCAGGTTGGCCCACCTCGACACCATCCGAGGGGTGACCGTAATGTATTTTGACGTCAACGAGTGCTCCGACGCTGCGCGAAGCATGGTCAGCAGGTCTGACGTACGTTCGCCCACCACAGGCGTCGGCAATGAACGGATCTGATCTTCGTCCATCGCACGTAGTCGATTCCAGAGTTCGACAACCCTCTCGTCCTTTTCGATCAGGCACGAATGCTGAGGCCGATGAAATACTGAATACGCGGCTGACCCTGCAAAGGGTTCGATCACCGTGTCGTGTTCGGGGGCCGGGTACTCCCCGGCCAATCTACGCTTTGCTCCGAAATAATAGAACACAGGACCTCCCAGCAAGGAGCCGACAAGCGCCGGGAGATTCCTCGGCGGCAGGTCGGCTGCCGAACTACCATACCTGACGACGTACGACAACAGAAGTCAGGGGCACACTCGCATGTTCAAGACCATCCAAGCCAAGTTCGAGGCCGAGCCGGTCGCGGCCGTCGGAGTCCTCACCGCAGGCATCTCGCTCGGGGCTGCCTTCGGGCTGCAGTTCACCGCCGAGCAGGTCGCAGCACTCTCCTCGTTCGCCGGGATCGTGCTCGCGTTCTTCGCTCGATCGAAGACCTACGCCGCGGCTCCGCTCGACAAGTACCTCGCCGAGGCGCAAGCCGTGGAGGACAACTCGTTGATCCCCGACGCAGCCCCCGGCGAGTTCGCCTGAGAACGCCGAAGCCCCCGTCGACCGAGGTCAACGGGGGCTTCACACACGCTCGTCCACAAGCTGAGATGTGACTCTACTCCATCCAGAACGTGATGTCCACTCCAGAGTCCGGGTGATAGCTCCACCTGGCGCTCCACGCATCCCAGGTGTCTTCCTGCATGCCGTCGAGCGCTCGTGTTCCTTCGAGGTGCGAGACGACCCGGGCAGGCATGGCGGTGGCCTCGATCATGCAGACGAGCACGTCCATGCCCGGCTGTTGCGGGATGGCGTTGATCGTGATCGACTCGTCCGCACCCACCGACACCTTCTCGTTGAGGATGTACTCGTCCATGTCTTGGAGGTCAGGGCTGAGCCCGGACTTCACGAGGGCCACGCACACTTCGGCGACGTTGCCGTCGCCGCCTCCACCGCCACACGCGCCCAGCGCAACGACAGCGATCGCAAACAAGATCTTCTTCATGTCTGTCTCCTTCTCATCTGCGAAGCACCCTGCTCCGCCCCCTCACTATACAGCACCGAGACTAGAAAGCAACACCAACCCAGCACCTACGCGAAAGATCCCGGCCTCCCGGCCGGGATCCTCTGCGCGTGAACCGTCGTCACTCTACCGGCGAACGAGCACCCGGAACCAGAAGTACACCGCAGCGAGAGCGCCCGCCGCACCGACGAAGATCACCGGCCACGTCGACGCCACCACCAGGATCGCGATCACCAGCAGCGTGAACAGCACGGCGTAGAAGAGAGCTTCCTGGTCACTCACGACCACATCAGCCCCTCGATCGGGTCTCCCCACGTCCAGTGCGGAAGACTCTCCCACACCGACCCGGTCACGTTGTACGGAGCGGTGAAGACCACCGGCGACCACTCGGCAACGCCACGGGCGAGCCACCTGAGCTTCGGCGCGTCGTCGAGCAGCACGGCACCGCGGATCATCGACTTGTCCGGCGCGAGGATCATCGACTTCTCCAGCCCCATGCCAGGGAAGTTCCGTTTCAGCCACTTCCACTTGTCGGTTCGGCAGGTCGGATTATCCTCCAACGGCTTCGTGCACACCACGATCTCGACACCCGCTGACAGCAGCGCCTCGACACCCTCGTGCGCGCCGTCGACCACCGGCAGCTGATCGAACCAGCCAGCCTGCTCCACCAACCGGCGTGCGTGATCGCGTTGTTCCTTGACGGGCATGTGGTCGGTGAAGTACCGAGCAGTCTGCTCGTGCACGCCCTCGACGTCGAACTCGTAGCAGAGCAGCTCGCTCATCACGTGCCAGAACCACCCGTCGAAATCGGCCAACGGCCCATCCATGTCCAATAGAAGTCTCATGTCTTTTCTCCGTCTATTCCGCAGCTGTTATTTTTGTCGAGTTCGTGACGATCAGAGAGTAGCCCCAATCGAAGTCCAGCCACCACGTGCCGTTGGCGTCGAGGTGGGTGGCGACCACTTCTCCTTGCGCTCCGAAGTCGGCATCGGCGGGCTGGCACTCTTCGTGCGGGCACCCCGAGGTCCGGTAACTACCGCACGGGTGGATGGTCAGATCCGATGTCCGTACGCTCCTTCCAATCAGGTGGTCGTAGGGACGTTCCAGTCCGTCTATTCCGTGAGCGTTGTTGCCCAGATCTTCCTGCCAGTCGCAGTACGTCTCGAACTTTATGGCTGACCTGTCCATCATCGCGTCGGAGATGTCGAACTGCCCGGCGACGAAGATCAGCCCCGCCATCACATCACCCATCTCCTCCGCCATCCGAGCCTTCAGGTCCGACCCATCCCAGTGCGGCTCGTCGGTGCCCCACCACGCCAAGCGCTTCGCGAGCACCTGGGTCAGCTCGCCGCACTCCTCGATCAACTTCACGACCCCCTTGGCGGTCATCGTCATTCGCGCAACCTCGTTCGATCGTGCTCGGTGTCGAGCAGCTCAGCGAAGTCCTGATCCACGTGTCGCCACTGCGCCGCAGAGCAGTAGCCCAGATCGGAGTTGACCCGCACGTACCAGCTCCCAGAGTCATCACGGACGAACGTCATCGACTCGGTCTTGTGGTCTTCGAGCATCTCATCAAGCTCGAAGGCAGCCTTTCCATCAACTGCTTCTCCAACAACAGCACCCATATCTATTCTCCTTGCTAATCTCTCGGTTGGGGTCGGGGTCGGGGTCGGGGCCAAGGCCTCGGTGAGCAGACGTATCAGCTCCCGAGCCTCTAGGGGGGTCCATGTGTGCTCTACCTCGGACGTGGGCCCGGAGGCGAGCACCGTGACGCCATCGTCATCGACGGTCACGGACATGGTGATCAGGTTGCCTGATTCGTTGATCACCCTCCGTCACGCTCTTCGCATGGGAGGGAGGATCCGTCAGGGGCGAACCAGTGGTCGAGTGTTCGGACAGAGCCGCAGCGTGACCAGATCGGATGATCCAGCGGCTTGTCGACGCCCATGCTCGCGAGCCCGCACCCCGCCTCCTGGCCTTCCAGCGTGCGTCGAGGGCACCCCTCGACACCACACAGGATGCAGCATCCGCCAGCACCGTCGAGCACGTGCCCGATCACGGTCACCGTGGTGCCTTCGTGTATGAGTATCCCCGCCACAGCAGATGCTCAAGGGCCTTGCTGCGTGTCTTGGCTCCTGCGAACAAGACCCTTCCGTCAACGCCGTACGCCCACCAAGTCTTTCTGAGCCCCCGAGACACGGACCCGATCACCTCACCGGCGAGCACGATGTCATAGACGCCAGCTCGACTGGCGGGCACGAACTTGGTCGGCAGGAACTGAAGCAGGTTTCTCACGAGCACCTCGTGCACGATCAGAATAGTTCCGGCGTTGCGGTTCGGGTTCGTCTCGAAGTCGGGCGTGTCGATGATGTCGGCTATCTCAACCGCTGCGTCGTTGATCCAGCTGGCGCTCATCCGCACCTAAGTTGGTCAGGGAAGAGCCGGTCAGCGGCTTCGACGCCTTCGTCGATCAAGCCCCCAGCGGTGTGTTCCGTGTGCGAGAGGTACATGATCTCGGAGACCTCAGCAGGCGCTGCCATCGTCCCGAGGTGGTGCACTCCCTCGGCGGCTCCTGCGTGGTTGGCGGGGAGCCAGCACAAGTCCTCGGGGCACAGCGGGTTGACGAGGCGGCACCTGCTTGCCTCACCCATCGGCGGCTTCACTTCAACCTCTGCAGGCGGTCGATCTCAGCGGCGATCAGCGCGCCCGCCTTCACGAGATTGCGGATCGGATCCTCGGAAGGCTTCCACCACTTGGCCTCCCACGGCCAGTTGTCCGGCGGCGCGTCGACGTACTTCTCAGGGTGGTGCGTGACCTTGAGGTACGCCATCGCCGATCGCATCAGCTCGCCCTCCTCGTGTTCGTCGTCGTGCTCAAGCGTCCGTCCCTCCTCCACCCGCTGGCGCATCCGCTCGGCGCGGATCAACTGCCAACCGGGGCGGACTCGTGCGGCCTCGGTCTCGGCCTCGACCTGCTCGACAGGGGTGGCGACCTGAGCGAACTTCTCGCTGCAGCGGTGCTTCGAGAATGTCGGGTCGTCATCGATCCAGTGGACCCACCACCCGGCGACCTCGTCCCATCGGATGTTCAGCATGCAGTGGCCGCAGTAGGTCTCGGTCATCCGATGTCTCCAGCCGTGTCGTATCCGGGCGTGCCAGCGAACTCGTAGAGCGCTGACGGGTCATCGATCGGCCAGAGGTCTTCGACCCCGTCGACGAACTGGACGCAGAACACCACGCGAGGATCGCGAGGGTTCTCCCCGTGGCGCCTCGGCAGCCACGCGAGGCGCAGGACCTTGGCCCACTGCCCGCTGCGGAACCCGGCGGTGGAGTTGGTCCTGATGTAGACCGGTGTCGATACATATTCATCCATTGCGGTGTCTCCTGTCATGTTGTCAATAGAAGTATTGCCGTCAACCCTACAGCGAGAACCGCCCAAAACACGACTTCGTGTCTACGCACGGGACACCCCGCAACGGGTGCAGATGTTCTCGCCTTCGGAATCCCACAGCAGCGGGACGTTGCAGGTCGGACAGCACTCACTCGGCGTCTCCGGTCTCAGGTAACCGCGCAAGACCATCAAGCCGGTGCACCCGAGCATCAGCCCGAGATACACCCTGAGAACCCAGATCACGGAACCCACCCGACAATCGCGTGAGCCGTCATCCCTGCGGCAAGTATTTGCCCGCCGAATCGAGAGGTGACGTCTCCGCCGAGGGCCTTCGTCCAGTCTTGAACTCCTCCGCCGGGGAGCAGCAAGAGGTATTCAGCGATCGCCGGAGACGTGGGATGGCACGACCGGAGAGACACAGGCTCGCCAAGGAGGACCGCTCCGTGAACGTCCCCCTTGCTCACGACCTCCACGGAGCGAACCCCCGAGGCTGAAGGTTTCACGGGGAGTGCGAATGCCAGCCAGAGGATTCGATTTAGCTCCCACCGGTCGAGGACACGCTCGTGCTCTGTCCACCGTGTGCCCCGCTCGATCAACCGAGGATGGACCGGCTCGAAGACGACGAGCGCGGCGTCGACACTAGAAAGCTCAATTTGCATCAGACCCCCAACGAGAAGTCACGTGCATCGGGCCGTGCTGCCAGCACCAGTCGGATCCTTCGGCGGCGGACCTCCGGCAGCGCTGCCGCCACCACGGGCGCAGCCCCCGAGAGGTCTTGCCCATCGGCCCGTCGATCATGTGCGCGCAAGATGCCTTCGCCTTCGCAGTCACGCGCCCACCCACAGAATCGACAGGACTTCCTGCTTGAACAGGATGTCGTAGCCCGAGCGTGTCCACCCGGCGTTGTCCAACAGCGATTGTCCGAGGTCACCGGCGATCTCTCGGACCTGCTCTTCCGACAGGATGTCATCGGAGTCGACCAGCACCTCGAATGTCAGTTTCGTCTTCACATGTCCTCCAGAACCTTGGCGACGAGCACAGACCACCCGTCGGTGCGGGCGTGCTCGACTGAGCCGCTCCCGCGATTGATAGAACTCCAGGCGTAGGTCCGCACGCCCTCCCCACAGGGACCGTCTCCCTCGGCGTACTGCCCTGACGGCGGACCCTCGTTCCTGATCTTGACGACGTCCACGACATCGCCGTTGACGTCCACGCGCACAGTGAGGCTCACAGCAGCAACGATCTTGTTCGTGCCTCTGCGTCGATCTCGGCAGCGCGACCTTCGGCGACGAGCGTCTCGATGGCGGTGGCGAGTGCGGGCCACTCCTGGCGCAGCTTCTCTTGCGCTGCCCGGTGGGCCAACGGAGACCGCCCCTCGATGATCCACGCTGCTCGGACGGAGTTCGCTCCGTTGCTCACAGCGCCCACCAGAGCCCGAACATCACGGCAAGCGCCCAGAACACCCCGAGCAGCAAGGTACGGAAGTAGGCGGTCACGGCGCCTTCACCGAGTCGATCTTGATCTTGAAGATCCGGCCCTCGTGCTTGAAGATCAGGCGAGGCCCGTTGGACACCACCACCGGCACGCGATCGCTGATGGCATTTTGGAGCCACTCAGACACCTCCGACATGGACTCTTCTCTGGTCATGGTTGCTCCTTCATCTGGGATGCCATGACCCTAGACTCTTCTAAATAGATACGCAACTTCTCGACCCAACAATCCACAGCAGAGTCAGCCGTCAGCCCATGCGCGAAGAACGACCGGAACTCGTCACACCGAGCCAGCCACAGCGGGCCATTCTCCACGACCTTCACGACGTACAGATCCTGCTCTGAGTCGACGTCGTAGTCGCACCGGCACTGTCCCGGGTCGCTATCCATGTCCCAGACCTGGCGACACCCCGGGCAGCTCACGATCAGGAACTCTGTTTGGCGCGAGCGGGGCCGTGGAACTCTCGGCACATGCTTGCCACCATCATGTCCAGCCCCGACTTCGCCGAGGCCTGCTTCCTCATCGCGCTCATCCTCTTCGTGATCGCCATGCTGGTCTCGATCTACCGGGTCGCTCACACCTTGCCGGTCGTCTCGGCGGGCCTGGCGTTCATCGCGCTGGCCTTCCTCGCTCTCTGACATCACGCCCTCCGAGTCCTCTGCAGGCAGACCAGCGTGCTGTAGTTGTTGCGCGGGGTCTTCTGCTTGCGCGGCTGCGGGCGAGTGCCCGAAGCAACGTGCATTGACCCGATGTGACGCCACCGGCCGGAGTCGACGGCGTAGCGAGCTGCGTCACCAGGCTGGTCGTGGACTCGTGAAGCGTTGATCTGCAGCATGCACTTCATCAAGCAGAACCCGCCACGAACGACCACTCGACCAGCCTCGTCGATGCCTGCTCGAATCAGATCCATGATCTGCGACGGCGACCGGTACTCCTCCACGTCGTACCCGACGTCCAGGCGAGAGGGGCCCCTGCCCGAGGTCGACCCGTTCAGCTTGAACGGGGGGTCTATTACCAATGATCCGACGCACGCGTCAGGCAGCGGGAGGTTGCGGAAGTCAGCGACCTTGGTCTGGTGGGTCTCGACAAATGCGGGGTCGATGTCGAACCGACACCCTGGCGGTGGCTGCAGCCCTGCTGCCCCTTCGCTCCAGAACCTCCCGATGTTGTGCGTGACGTCGATCGTCGGTCCAGGCCCGTCCAGGTAGCCGAGCTGCGCCACGTCGATCATCAACTGCCAATTCAGCTTGCGTCCGGGGTCGAAGCTCATCACCTCGCTCATTGCGGCCACCGGCCCTTCCGACCACGTCGACGTCTGCGGGTCTCCCACCCAAACGACCGACAAGAATCACACGGAACGAAGACCATGACCCCCGTGTCCAGAACCGCTTTATTCACCTGGCACACGGGACACGCCACGTCGTGGATCGCCCAGATCGGCAGATCGCCGGAGACCACAGGAACGTGCATCGGCAACTCTTGATGGATGTTGTCGCTCATCAGCCGTACTTCGCTTCCGCCTGCTCTATCGTCGAATAGAGGTTGCAGCCCCAGAACTGAGGCTGACCGTCGCTCCACGTCAGCTCTCCGAACCCGTCGGCACCCCGGTCGTAGTCACGAAAGAACCGCACGGCATCGCTGAACGTGACTCCGAACCCAGTCCCAATACGACGGGCTTGTCCCGACTCCCCTGTCGCTTGATAGCCCTCAGCATAGATTTCATGCCACCGAGCCATGCCCTGAGTCTGGCTGCGAGTGTTCGCGACCGCACTGCGATACCTGCTGGCGGGAGTGGCTTGAGGGGGCGCTGACATGAACTCCGTCGTGCTGTCCATCACGGCTCGAACAAACGCCAGCCGAGCCTCGACGTGCGTGAGGCCGACCATCGTGCCGTAGGCAGGAGGCGGCAGATCAGTCCGCGAACGGAGGTCCTCGAAGAACTGTTGCGTGCGGCTGGGCTCTTGCGCGTGCGTGAGCCCGACACCCGCCCCGGCCACGTGCTGATCGCCGCCTACTGGTCCGTCGAACCACGCAGCGATCACCACCGGTCCACGAATCGTTCCCGCAGAGGGCAGCGCCTCTAACGAATCTCGGAGGTACTTCAGGGCTTTGGTTAAGTCTGTCGTCATTCGTCTATTAAATCACAGACGAAAACAAATCACAACATATTTCCGCCAGCGTCCCGACCCATCGCCCCGTCCTGCCCTCGACTCGTCTGTCGCACGTTCGGGCCGAGACCGCCGGACGCACCGGGACCCGATCGACCGGTGGCAAGGCGTGTCGAGATCGATTTGCGTCGCAGCGTGCAGCCGTAGCCCTCACACCCGCAGTCGGCAGGGTGCTTCTCAGACGGCATCAGTTGACCTTCGTCTTGCGCAGCAATAGAGCACTGCGGACCGCGGCGTCCTTGGCTTCGAGGAGCTTGCGGAGAGCCACAGAGGTCTCGGCGCACGCCGGAAGCTCCACCGCCAGGCTGTGTGCCAGCGCGCTGAAAGGCATCGAGACCTTCTGCAGATCCTCGGGCAGATGCTCGAAGTCGAAGAAGCCGTTGGTGATGATGTCGTAATCCATGACGTCTAGGCTACCGCACCGGACGGCCTCAAGATAATTATCTTCATCGAGGGGTTGCGTTCAATACACCGCGACCGCTAGAGTCGTTGCCATGAGAACATCAACCACCAAACGAGAGACGAGATAGCGACATGGCCAAAACAGGATCGAAGTTCAACATCGGCTCGTGCCACGGAGAAGACAACACTCCGTTGCTGAAGCTGCTCGATCCGATCGAGGGCGAGAAGGGCTATCGCGGTCTCTTCAGGTGCCAGGCGGCTGAGTGCCCGAACGTGTTCGAGGCACGGATCGCCTTGATCCGCAACAACAACACCACGAGCTGCGGATGCAAGCGGTTCCGCCCAGTGCCCTCGGCGAGGAAGGCAACGGCCTCACAAGACCGCAAAGCCGCCGAGTACCGGGCTGCGGCTCCGCCCGCCGTGGAGTACGTGGCGAAGGTCATCGCAGCTCGGGGTGAGGGTCTGACTCGCGCCCAGAAGAAAGCGGCACTCGCCTCCGACCCGTTCGCATCTGCCGCCCCGGCGAAGAAGGCACCGGCGAAGAAGGCACCGGCGAAGAAGGCACCGGCACCGGTGA
>Ga0105044_10012285_pt1 | contig 11644 bp, 9 predicted proteins | sample MAT01_FD_78092 | JGI IMG/M metagenome (GOLD analysis project Ga0105044, IMG submission 78092) | Freshwater microbial communities from Lake Fryxell liftoff mats and glacier meltwater in Antarctica - MAT-01 | ecosystem: Environmental > Aquatic > Freshwater > Ice > Liftoff microbial mat | place...
CGTGCCGTCGCTCTCATCGCCCTCCGCCACGAAGTATTCGCCCTGCGCATCCCAGTTCGCATTCGTCCCGAGGATGGGGATCTCCGCGCCGACGTAATGCGACGGATGGCGTCCACCGACCTTCAGCACATGCGCGGCCATGGACGAAGTCGTCGTCTTGCCGTGCATGCCGCAGATGACGATGCCCTTTTTGCAATTCATGATCGCCGCGAGCGCGTCCGCACGGCGCACCATATTGCGACCCGTGCGCAGCGCTTCGTCATACTCCGCGTTGCCCGGACGGATGGCTGACGAAAAGATGATCAGGTCCGCGTCGGCGACGTTCGCCGCGGCCTGGCCGACATGAAATCGCAGGCCGAGTTTTTCCAGCCGGTCGATCTCGACGGTCCGCGCCCTATCCGAGCCGCTGACGGTGTGGCCGAGCGAAATAAGCAGGCCGGCGATGCCGCTCATGCCGGAGCCGGCGACGCCGATCAGGTGAATCTTCAATTCACCGCCAACGAGGATGTCTGCAAGGATCTGACCTGTGTCCATTAGGAGCAATATTTGAGGATGGTATCGGCAACCCGCTCGGCGGCCTGGCGCGGCGCGAGACCAGCGCAGCGAGCGGAGGCTTCGGAAAGGCGGGCGGGATCGTCGAGAAACCAGAGCAGCTTTTTCGCGAGATTTTCGCCGGTGGTTTCGCGCTCAGGTAATAGCGTCGCCGCGCCCGCGAGTTCAAAGATTTTCGCGTTGAAAGTTTGGTGATCTTCCGCGGCGAACGGATAGGGAATGAGAATGCTCGGCAGCGCGAAATGCGAAAGCTCGGTGAGGCTCGCCGCACCGCTGCGCGCGACGGAAAAATCCGCCGCAGCGTAGGCGGCCTCCATCCGGTGATGAAAGGCCGCGACGAAGGCCGGAATGCCCGCTTTTGCATAGCTCTCGCGCATGAGTTCCTCGTCTTGCTTGCCGGTGAGATGGATGACTTGCAGGGGGGTTGAGGCGAGCTGTGGCAGCGCATTGATGAGCGCCTGATTGATACCATGCGCACCCTGGCTGCCGCCCATGACGAGCAGCGTCGGCATGCCTGGCAAAAGGTTGAAGGCGGAAAGCGCCTCCGCTTTGCCGATGCGCGTCGTGAGCGAACTGCGGACCGGAGTGCCTGTGACTTCGCATTTTCCCGCCGGAAAAAATCGCCCGCACTCTTTGAAACCGAGGAGCACGCGCGTAGCGAGCCGCCCGTTCAACTTGTTTGCCTTGCCGGGGATCGCGTTCGACTCGTGGACGAAGGTGGGAATTTTCCGCAACCGCCCGGCGAGGATCGGCGCGGTCGAAGTGAAGCCGCCCATGCCGAGCACAGCGGCGGGTTTGAATTCGCGATAGAGCGCTTTTACCTGGTTCAAACCCGCCAGAAATTTCAGCGCGAACTTCACCAGCGCGACCGGCGATTTGCTCTGGATGCCGACGCCCGGGACTCGCTCGACCCGAAACTCGTCGCGGCCCTGCGTCGCCAGCGCGTCGATCTCCTTTTCCGAAATGATGAGCATCACGCGGTGCCCGCGCGCGAGGAGCACCTCGCCCACGGCCAAGCCCGGAAACAAGTGCCCGCCGGTGCCGCCGGCCGCGATGACGAAATTCATACGCTACAAACGCACGACGCGTTTCGCATTTCGCGTCCGCGCACTGAGCAGCACGCCCGCGCGTTTACCCTCTTTTTCGTTCACGCCCTGCCGGTAGATATTGATCAGGATGCCGACGCCGATGAGGCAGAAGACGAGGTTTGTGCCGCCGTAGCTGACGAAGGGAAGCGGCAGACCTTTGTTGGGCAGAAGTGCCGTGGTGACGCCGATATTCACTGCGGCCTGGAGCGCGATGAGGATGGTCACGCCGAAGCCGAGCAGCATTCCAAAGCGGTCCCGTGCGCGCATCGCGCTGGCCGCGCCGCAGAGGATGAAAACGAGGTAGGTCGCCACGACCGCGAGCGTCCAGCGGAGGCCGAGTTCCTCGCCGATGACGGGGAAAATAAAGTCGGTGTGCGCGAACGGCAGATACATCATTTTCTGCCGCCCATTTCCAAGCCCAAGCCCCTCGACCCCGCCTGAGCCCAGCGCGATCAAGCCCTGGACGGCTTGATAGGCATCGGCGGGATATTTTTCCGGATACAGGAAGGCGAGGAAGCGGCCCATCCGTTCGGGCATTTTTTGAATCACCAGGGCCAGCGCGCCAATCCCTGCGAGCACGGTGGGCGCGAGGAAACTGATTCGCGTGCCGGCCATGAACATCAGCACAAACGTGGTGCCGCCAATCAGCGCCGTGGTGCCGACATCCACCTCCGGCGCGATCAGCGCCATCAGCACGCCGGACAATCCCAGCGGTGCGAGAAAGCCGCGCACGAATTCGCGTTCATAACTTTCCTCCCGCGAAAACCACCAGGCGATCGTGACGACCGCCGCGAGCTTGGCAAATTCCGAGGGCTGGAAAGTCAGGCCCACCGTGATCCAGCGACGCGAGCCATTGATGCGATGCCCGATGTGCGGCACGAAGCAAAGCGCCAGCAGGACCACGGCGACGCCGAACCAAAGCCACCACGTCTTTTGCAGAAGATGGTGGTCGAAACAGGCGGCGAGTGCACACAGCACCACGCCGATCCCCAGCCAACCAGCCTGCTTCCTGAGCAGGAACATGGGATTGCCGTGGCTTTCCGGCGCATACGCGGAGGTGCTCGACATCATCACGAGTCCCAGCACGATGAGTCCGATGACGGCGGCGACGAGGAGGTAAACGCTGGTGCGATGCGCGTTCAATGAGGGGCGGTCAGCCTTTCTTTTTCGGAATGGTCAGCGTCTGGCCAGGTTGGAGCTTTTTGGCGTCGGTGATCTTGTTGAGCTTGAGCAATTCGTCCGCGGTGAGCCTGTAGATTTTCGCGATGGAAGTGGCGGTATCGCCCTTTTTGACGATGTGCTTTCCGGGTGTCGTCCGCGTCGGCTGCACGTCCACCTGCCTGATCGGAGTTTCGATTCTTGCCGCTTCGACGGCCGCGGGTTTGGCCACGACTTTCGGAGCGGGGATGATGAGCGGCTGACCGATCTGCAAGACTGCGCCTTCCTTCAGCCCATTCGCGGCGAGGAGTTCGTCCATCTTAATTCCCGAGGCACCGGCGATCTTCGTCAGCGTGTCATTCGTCTTCACTTGATACGTTTTGGGCGCGGCGGCTCTTGGGCTCGCGACCGCTGGCACCGGCGCGAAAGCGGCGGCCTGGTTCGTGAGTCGCGGGGCCGCAGCCACTGGTGTCGCGCTTGCGGGCGCAGGCGCTTTCTCACGGGTCGTCGCGGATGATTTCGCGCTTTGCACCGTGGGTGCCGGCGGTTGCTCATGGTCGCGGCGCGAGGCTTTGATGCTGTTGAAAGCGTAGATGCCGCCGACAGCGACGACGTGCAGGATCAGCACGACGACGAACGCGCTCGAAAGCTTGGTCGTCGGCTCTTCGGCGTCATAGTCGTCCATCGCCGCGCGAGGGACCGCGCGCGCGGTGGCTTGCAGTTTCTTCCGGGGCCGCGGGGTGAGAACGGCGGAGAGTTTGCTGAGGAATTTGGGCGTTTTCATTTTGGTTGGAGAGCGTTGACGAGGGTGCGGAACTGGTTGCCGCGGTCGGCGTAGTTTTTGAACATGTCGAAGGAAGAAGTGCCAGGGCTGAGCAGGACGATGTCGCCGGGTTGCGCGATCTCGTGGGCGAGGGCGACAGCGCGTTCCAACGACCAGCCGGCGTTGACGACGCGGAGCCGGCCTTGCCACAGCGTCTCGATGCGGTCGGCCATTTCGCCGAGCACCACGGCGGCGCGGCAGCGCTTGGCGACGAGGTCGGTCAGCATGTCGTACTCGAAACCCTTGTCCTTGCCGCCGGCGATGAGCACCACGGGCCGCGTCTCGGAGTGCAGCGCTTTCTCGACCGAGTCGGGATTCGTACCTTTCGAGTCGTTCACGTATTCCACGCCATCGAGTGTGCGGATGAGTTCGCAGCGGTGCGGCAGGGCCTTGTACTCGCGGAGCGGCGGCACCATCTCCGCGAAGCTCAGCCCGCGGACGAAGCCGACGCCGAGCGTTGCCATGAGATTTTCTGCATTGTGTGAACCGCGCAGTTGAGTGTCCGCCATGGCGAGAACGCGCTCGCCGCGAAACCAGATCACGCCATCGCGCAGCTCGAAATCCGCACCGGCCACGTAGGCGCTGAAGGTGATCTTCTTCGCCTTCAAGGCCGGCAGCCTGTCGCGAAAATTGACCACGGCCCAGTCGTCCGCCGTCTGGTTCTCGAAGATGCGGATTTTCGCCTGGTAGTATGCGTCCATCGACGGGTAGCGATCGAGGTGATCGGCGGCAAAGCCGAGCCACACGGCGATGCCGCAGCGGAAGCGGGTGATGGTTTCGAGCTGAAACGAACTGACTTCGAGCGTGATGATGTCGAGGCCTTTGCTCTCGCGGACTTTCGCCGAAAACGCCGGGCCGATGTTGCCACACGCGACCGTTTTCACGCCGCACGCGTTGAACATTTTCTCCACGAGCTGGGTGGTCGTGGTTTTTCCATTGGTGCCGGTGATGCCGACGATGGGGCACGCGCACATCTCGTAGGCGAGTTCGAGTTCGCCGATCATCTCGATGCGGCGACGGATGAAGTTCTGCACGAGCGGCACGGCAGGATCGATGCCGGGGCTGAGGATCGCGAAATCATAGTGGCCGCTCATGCTCTCGTGTTCCGCCGCGAGCCCCGCGATCACGCGGATGCCGTGCGTGCCGAGCGCGTCGATTTTCTTCCGCAGTTTATTTTCTTCGGCGGTGTCTAGGACGGTGACCATAGCTTCCTCCTGGCGCAGCAGCACGGCGGCGGATTCACCGCTTTCACCCGCGCCGAGCACTGCGATCGATTTGTTTTTGTAACGCACATTCAACGAAGTTTGAGGGTCGCAAGGCCGAGCAGGGCGAACATCATGGAGAGAATCCAAAAGCGGACGATGACGGTGTTTTCCTTCCAGCCTTTGAGTTCAAAATGATGGTGCAGCGGCGACATCAGGAAGACGCGCCGGCCTTCGCCATAGCGCTTTTTGGTGATCTTGAACCACGAGCGCTGGATGAGCACGGAGACCGCCTCGATGACGAAAACGCCGCCCACGACGACGAGCAGCATTTCCTGTTTCGTGCAGATCGCGACGACGCCGAGCATGCCGCCGATGGCGAGCGAGCCGGTATCGCCCATGAACACTTTTGCCGGGTGGCAGTTGAACCACAGAAAGCCGAACGACGCGCCGACCATGGCCATGCAGATGATCGCGAGTTCGCCGGCGAAAGGGTAAAACGGGATGTCGAGATAGCTCGCGAGTTTCCAGTTCCCCGCGACGTAGGCGAGGATGCCGTAGGTGAAAGCGGCGGTGCAGGTGCAACCCGCGGCGAGGCCATCGAGGCCGTCGGTCAGGTTCACCGCATTCGACGCGCCCATGATGACGATGGCGAAGAAGACGAAGGTGAACGCCCCGAGATTGAGAATCACCGGGTCTTTGTAGAACGGCACAAACAATTCCCGCGCCTGCACCTCGTAGGCCGGATTCAGCAGGAAATACGCGGTGACGATGGCCGCGAGGAGACCCTGCGCGATCAGCTTCGTGCCCTCGCTGACCCCGGCGGAATTCTTCTTCGCGACTTTCAAATAGTCGTCCCAAAAACCGAGCCCGCCGCAAAAGAGCAACGTGAACAAGACGAGCCACACGGCGCTGTTGTCAGGCCGGGCCCAGATGAGTGCGGACGCGAAGACCGTGCCGAGAATCAGGATGCCGCCCATCGTGGGCGTGCCGGCTTTCTGGCCGTGCAGCTCAAAGAGTTTATTCACTTCCTCTTTCGTCCGAATGGGCTGGCCGACCTTGAGCGAGATGAGGCGGCGGATGACCCAGTTCCCGCACATCAGCGAGAGGAGGAACGCGGTCACTGCCGCGGCAATCGCGCGAAAGGTGATGTATTGAAAGACGTTCAGCGCGCGCAGGAAATCGTGGTCGGGAAACCGCAGCGGCAGTTGATGGAGATAGTACATCATGGCGCCTGCAAACCCTCCACGATGCGTTCCATCTTCGCCGACCGGCTCCCCTTGATCAGGACCACGTCGCCCGGCTTGACCAGTTCATGCACCGCCTTCGTGGCCTCGTCGGTGGTCCCCACATGCACGACTTTCTCCACGCCCCCGCGCCACGCCGCATCGGTGATCCACCGCGCCTCTTCGCCGACGCCGATGACACAGTCGATGTGCTCCCGCGCCGCCACTTCGCCTACCTGACGGTGCCCTCGCTCCGCCTCCGCGCCCAGTTCACCCATGCGACCCAGGACGGCGATCCGCCGACCCGCAGCGGGCATCGAAGAAAGCGTGCGCAACGCCGCACCGACGGAATCGGGATTGGCATTGTAGGTGTCGTCGAGAATCTGAATTCCGCGGATGAGCTTCTGCTCGAGCCGGCCCTTGGTGAGCGTCAGCCTGGTCATCCCTTCCGCGCATTCTTCGAGAGAAAGCCCAAAGACCCGGCCCGCCGCCACCGCGAGGACCGCGTTGCGCACCATATGCTCGCCGGGGACCGACAACTCGGCCTCGACGCTGTGCCCGTCCGCGTGCAGCCGGAATCGCGTCCCGGAAAAGTGCGGGCGCAATTCGCTCGCAAACACCTCCCCGGTGCCGATGCCCGCCAGCACCACGTCGGCTTTCGTGCGTGCGGCGATGGACGGCGAAAACTCATCATGTGCGCTCAGGATCAGCGTGCCGCTTGGCTGGAGCGCCTCGGCGAGCATCCCCTTCTCCAGCGCCACAGCTTCACGGCTGCCCATGAATTCAATGTGCGCCATGCCGATATTGGTAATGATCGCGACATCCGGCGCGGCCATCGCGGCGAGCGGCGCGATCTCGCCCGGATGGTTCATGCCCATTTCAAACACGCCCACCTGATCACTGGCCCGCGCCCGCAGCAGCGTGAGCGGGACGCCGATCTGATTGTTCAGATTGCCCTCGGTTTTCGTCACCTGAAAATGAACACTGAGGACCGCAGCGGCGAGGTCTTTCGTGCTCGTTTTCCCATTGCTGCCGGTGAGGCCGACCACTTGGAGCGGAAGGGTGCGCCGATAGTTTTCCGCGAGCTTCTGCAGACCGCGCAGCGAGTCCGGGACTTGAATCACCGCGAATCCCGGCGGCAACTCCCCCGGAATTTCCTCGACCATCGCACCCGCGGCGCCGCGCTTTGCCGCCTCAGCGACAAAACGATGCGCGTCGAAATTTGCGCCGCGCAGCGCCACAAAAAAATCGCCCGCCTTGAGCGCCCGCGTGTCAGTGCAGACCACGGCAACCGTGCCCGTCGGCTCACCCGCGACGAGCCGTCCCCCGGCCCACCGCGCGATGATCTCAAAGCTGGTCGCGTCCATGTCAGTCGTTGGGCTCCGCCCGCCGGGCCTCCAGCGCCTGATGCGCGACGGCCACGTCGTCAAAGGGCGCGGTGTGGTCGGCGAATTCCTGATAGGTCTCATGCCCCTTGCCGGCGATGAGGATGATGTCACGCGCCTGAGCCATGGAGACGGCCTTGAAGATGGCCTCCTTGCGATCGGCGATGACTTCGTAATTTCCGCGCCTCATGCCCGGCTTGATGTCCTCAATGATCGCGAGCGCATCTTCCTTTCTCGGGTTGTCCGAGGTGACGATGGAAAAGTCCGCGTATTGATCGACGACCGCGCCCATCCGGGGACGCTTGGTTTTATCCCGGTCGCCGCCGCATCCGAAGACGACGATGAGTCGCGCCGGGTTGAGTTCGCGGCAGGTCTTGATGACATTTTGCAGCGCGTCATCGGTGTGTGCGTAGTCCACGAAAACGCGGAATTGCCGCTGCGCTGCGACGGCTTCGAGACGGCCCGGCACGGCGCTCGCATTGGCGAGTGCGAGCACGCCGCTGCGCACATCCACGCCGAGCGCGTGTGCACCGGCGAGCGCGGCAAGCGAGTTATAAACGTTGAATTGCCCGATCTGCGGCAGGCGCACGAGGTAGCTTTTTCCTCCCGCATCGAGCTGATAACTGGTGCCATTGAAGTCGATTCGGACACTGCTCGCGCGAAAATCCGCCAGGGCTCCGAGTCCGTAGGTCGTGACCGGCAGCTCTTTGCCAAAGCGGCTCGCGAGCAGGGCACCGTAGCGGTCATCCACGTTGATCACCGCCTTGCCCTTCTTCTTCGTCTGCTGCGCGAGCCCGCTGAAAAGCCGCACCTTGGCCTCGAAGTACGCGTCCATGGTCTTGTGATAGTCGAGATGATCCTGGGTGAGATTCGTGAAGATCGCCGCGTCGAACTCCACGCCACGCACTCGCGCCTGCATCAGCGCGTGCGAGGAGACCTCCATCGCCACCGCCTTGCAGCCCGCGGAGCGCATTTGCCACAGCAGGTCGTGGAGATCGAGCGACTCCGGCGTGGTGCGCGCGGCGGGCAGCACACGGTCGCCGACTTCGTAGCGCACCGTGCCGATGAGCCCGCAGCGGTGCATCGTCACCTCGCAGATATGCTTGAGCAGAAACGCCGTGGTGGTCTTGCCGTTCGTTCCCGTGACTCCGGCGATTTTCAAAGCGCGATCGGGATGCTGGTAAAATGCCGCGGCGAGGTCGGCGAGCGCGATCCGCGCATCCGCCACGAAGACATTCGTCGCCTTGGTGCGAAACTCGGCGACTTCGCTCACGACGGCCTCAGCACCGGCGGAAATCGCCTGCTCCACAAACTGCGCGCCGTCCACTTTCTCCCCACGCAAGGCCACGAAAAGCGTCCCCGGCTTCACTCGGCGCGAGTCGTAGGCGATCGCCGTGATCTCGCGATCGACGGGCCCATCGACCTTGATTGCCGCGACGCTGGAAAGGAGGGTGGAGAGCTTCATCGGTTGCGAAGATTTCCTCCAGCCTTGCCTTCCCTGGCGACGACGCTGCCCTCCGGCTCCTCGAACGATGGAGTGAGCCCGAGATAGCGCGCGGCCCTTTCGCCGATGCGGGAGAAGACCGGCGCCGCCACCAGGCCGCCGACGTCCTGGCCGCGCTTGGTCTGCGCTTCATCGATCAACACGAGCGCCACAAATGCAGGATCCTCCGCCGGCAGGAAACCGACAAACGAGCAGACGTGTTTCTCATGTGAGTAGCGGCCGCTCTCCTCACGTTTTTGCGCTGTGCCCGTCTTCCCGGCGACTTGGAACCCAAGGACTTGGGCGAGCCGCGCCGTCCCTTTCTTGCTGACCACTTCGACCAGCGCCTTGCGGACTTGCTCCGTCGTCTTTTGCGAGACGACGCGGCGCACTTCGCGCGGCGGAAAAGCCGACACGACCACGCCGGCGTCGTCCGTGATATCATGGACGATCTGGGGCATCATCAGCGTCCCGCCATTGGCGATCACGCACATTGCGGTGACGATCTGCAGCGGGGTTGCGGCCACCTCGTGCCCCATCGGCATGCGGGTGATGGAGATTTTGCTCCATTGGTGCGGAGGGTGGATCACGCCTTTGATCTCACCGGGCAGCGCCACACCGGTCTGCTCCCCAAACCCGAAACGATGAACGTATTCGAAGAATTTCTGATCGCCCAGCCGCATGGCCAGTTTCGCCGCGCCGATGTTACTCGAACGCACGAGAATGTCGTTCACGGTCAGTTCGATGGAAGGATGATCGTCCCTGAGTCGGCACCATTCGTAGTACCCGTTCTCAACGTCAAAAACCGTCTCCGGCGTCACCAGTTTTTCGTTTAGGACTGCCGCCACAGTCACTGGCTTGAAGGTCGATCCCGGCTCGACCTGCGCGGCGATCGCGAGATTGAGACGCGTCTCCGGCTTCACGCCATCCTGGACATTCAGGTTGAAGTTCGGCCGGTTCGCCAGCGCGAGAATTCCCCCGGTTTTCGGGTTCATCAAAATGACCGTCGCGCCTTTGGGGCGAAACTGTTTGATCGCTGCATCCAGTTCCTGCTCCACGATATTCTGCAGGCCCATGTCGATCGTCAGCCGCACATTGGAGCCGTGCCGGGCTTCGTGTTCTTCTCCGCGATACGGAACAATCTCGTTTCCTTTCCGATCGATCACGATGTTGCGAAACCCTTCGTAGCTGCGGAGATACGAATCCATCGTCCGCTCGACGCCATCGACGCCCTGGCCCGCGCCGTTCACGTACCCGACGACGTGGCAAAGCATGTGCCCATTCGGGTAGATGCGATTGGCGGATTGCTCGAAGGAAACGCCGCGCATCTTTCGCGCCGCCAACTGCGACGCGAGATCCTCGGCGACACCCTGGGCGACCTCCCGCTTCACCACGATGTAAGGTGAGACGACATTTTTTTTCTGGGTCTCGGAGAAAACCTCGCGCGTGATCCTTTCGAAAAGGACGGCTTCGGGCAGCTTGAGCGAAACCGCCAGCAGCTTCGCGAGCGAACGCGGATCCTTGACCAGCGTGGCGTCAACCACCACCGTTTTTACAGGATCGTTTTGCGCCAGTGGCTCGCCCCGGATGTCGGAAATCGTCCCGCGGCGGCCGTGGATTTTGTGCCGCTCGCCGTGATTCTTCTGCGCAAAGGCGAGGTACTCGTCATGTTGCGTGACCTGCAGATGCACCAGGCGGGCGGAAAACGCCGTGAAACAGCCAGCCAGGAGGAAGCAGGTGATGAACGCTCTAATTCTGGCCGTGCGATTCACTCCCGTTTCCTTTCATTGGCGACGGCGCGCAGTTCGCCCGAAGCGGCAGGTTTCGCGACACCCACGACGACGATTCTGTCGGGGGTGATGGGCACGAGTTTGATCCAGCCCATGGTGTGCCGTTTGTCGAGTTCCGCGGTGGACGTCAGTTTGGCGATGCTGGTTCGTGCGGCTTCGTTCCGGCTGCGCAGTTGCACCAGTTCGCCCTCGATCTTTTTGATCTGGGCACCCGTCGCATACAGGTCGTTCTTGCACCACACGTAGCCGAGTCCGGCACCGCAGGCGAAAATCCCGACGACCACGCAGGTCACAAACTTCGCGATGGGGACGGTATTGGCGTGCCGCCGGCGGTTATCAGGCATGCGAAATCCTTTCGACGACGCGGAGCTTGGCGCTGCGGGAGCGCGGGTTGGCACCCTGCTCGGCGTCGCTCGCCACGACCGGCTTGCCGGTCACAGCTTTGAAGATGAAATCGGGATTCGCGCGCGGCTCGGGCCATTCCGGGCGGTCGAGAAACGGGACGGTGCGAGCTTTGAAAAACTGCTTCACGATCCGGTCTTCCAGGCTGTGAAATGTGATCACTGCGAAGCGCCCGCCCGGCGCGAGCCGGGCGGAAAATTGCACCAACCCCTCGGCCAGAGCGTCGAGTTCGCGGTTCACGGCGATTCGCAGCGCCTGGAACACGCGCGTCGCCGGGTGCGTGCGACCACGGCGCGGAACGACCGTCTCTACAGCATCCGCGAGTTGTTTCGTCGTCGTGAACGGCTTCACCATCCGGTCGCGCACCAGCCGCGCGGCGATCTTTCGCGCCGCAGGCTCTTCGCCGAAATTGCGGAAGATGCGTTCGATCTGATCCCCGGCCATCGAGTTCACCAGATCCGCCGCGCTGAGCGGCGCGCTCGGATCCATGCGCATGTCGAGCGGGCCGTCGCGCATGAAACTGAAACCCCGCTCC
>Ga0105044_10012291_pt1 | contig 11643 bp, 10 predicted proteins | sample MAT01_FD_78092 | JGI IMG/M metagenome (GOLD analysis project Ga0105044, IMG submission 78092) | Freshwater microbial communities from Lake Fryxell liftoff mats and glacier meltwater in Antarctica - MAT-01 | ecosystem: Environmental > Aquatic > Freshwater > Ice > Liftoff microbial mat | place...
CGGTAATGGAAAATCCTCGTCGGCGTAGAGGCTGATCATGGGCGATTACTCATCCTCGTTCCGTCGAATCACCTCGTCGATCTCGTGGGAGTGATCCCGGTAGTAAGCCCAGGAGGCTTCAAGATCCTCTTGAGTCAGGCCGGGGTATGCCTCAAAAAGTTTCTGGTCGGAAAGCCGAGTTTACGATACCCCACGAGGACCCAGACCGTGATCCGCGTCTGCCGAACGCAGACTTCGCCACCCATGACGCCGGGGGTTTTCTGGATGAGTGATACGATGGTGATCGCCATCTTTGCACCTGCCACGGAACGACTTCGTGTTCACTTGGTCCGCCGGGGCCGTCTCACTTCGCGGTGGCTTTCGCTTGCTCCTCGGAGACCTTCTTCATCTCGGCGAGGCCCTTCTCGAAGTCGCCGCCGATGAGCTTCTCCATGTTCATGAACAGCCCGGCCGCCTTTGCCATGAAGTTCTTGTTGCAGGTCATGGTCCAGGTCGTTTCCGTCGAAGCCCCCTCGGGCTTGAAGTGAAACTCCACCTCGTTCGCCGAGGGCCAGGGCCGCACGAAATCAAGCTTGACGCGGATCAACTCGTTCGGCTTGCTCTCGATGATGGTCATCTTACCCTCGCCCACCTGATCGTTACCGGACCAGGCATAGCTCGCGTTCTTTCCGGACGGGGGGCCGTCGAAGGATCGCTTCATCTCGGGGTCCATCTTGTCCCAGGGGGACCACTCTTGCCACTTGTGAAGGTCGTTGACCTGCTCAAAGACGGTGGCCGGGGGAGCGTCAATCTTCGTCTCGCGCGAGACGCGAAGCTCGCTCGACTGGAAGACCACAACGATCGCCAAGACGCCGACGATGGCGATGAGGCCGAGCAGGACATTCCGAAAGACTGTCACCATGGGGCGAGGCCTCCTGGGAGAAAGCGGCGAGAGAAGTGGCACCGTAGGAATTCTATCCGCCGGATAAGTCGCCGACGATGGAAGAGCGGTTCCTGCACCGCGAAGCTCAGTCCTGACGCAGTGTGTGTGACCTACGTGCCTACGGAACCGCTTGCGGCTTGGCGTTTCTCATCGCGGTCACACGTGAACGATGTGCAAAGCGCTTGGCCGCAAGTGGCTTGTCTGCGATGCCCCCGAATGCGCGAGACGCGGGGCTACATCGCCTTTTTGAAGTTCACTTCGAGGGCTCCGAACGCCAGGCGGGCCGCGCTGCCGTTGGGGAACATCGCCGCGACGAGCTCGTTGAAACCGTTCGGATCGAGTCTGTAATAGTTGAACTTCCCTTCCCGACGGAAATCGATGAATCCCGCGTTGCGAAGCTGCGTGAGGTGATGGCTGACGGCCGGTTGGGAAGACTCGAGGGCCTCGCCGATCGCCGAGACGGACATCTCGCCTCGCTCGGCGAGCAACAGCAAGATCATGAGCCGCGACCGATCCGCCAGGCTGCGGAACACATCGGTGAGGGATCGCAGCGAGCGATCGGAAAACTCACGACCATCGAAGGTGGGAATCGTCGCCCCTGCGACGGGTCTCACCCCAAATTGATTCTCGCCCATGAACGCACCGCTCCGCCAAATATGTCAGACCGCGCCTCCGAGACGGTAACAGAACCGCCCGTAAGCCGGGGAAGCAACAGTTTTGGGGAGAGGAGACCACATTCTGCCACAGAACGTCATCGGCGGGGAGGCCGATCTGGTTTTACGGCTCAGATTTACTCGTAACTTTGTCAAGAGAATCGAGCGCTGACACGGCAAGGCAGAGGAGAGGAGGAGGTTGGGGCGATTTGGACCGCTTAAACTTTCAACCCGTAGGCAGCCAACGTCTGCTTCACACGGGCTTCGCTCGGGGCATCGAGCGGGGTGAGCGGCAGACGCATCTCCGCGTTGCCTCGGCCCAGAAGCTTCATCGCCACCTTCAAGGGGATCGGATTCGTCGCCACGCTGAGCATATCGCGGCAGAGCGGGAAGAGCTTCCGGTGCCACTTCAGCGCTTCTTCGAATCGCCCGGCGGCGAAGGCCTTCACAAGGGCCATCATATCCCGCGGCACAAGATTTCCCACCACGCTCACGACGCCTTTTCCACCGATGCTCATGAGAGGCAACGTCAGGCTGTCGTCACCGGAGAGGATCGTGAGATCCGTGAGGGCAGCAATCTGCGAGGCCATGTCCAGGGAACCGGTCGCTTCCTTGACGGCCACAATGGTGGGGTAGTTTTCCGCCAGGCGGGCCATCGTTTCGGGCAGGATGGTCGAGCCCGTGCGGCCGGGGATGTTATAAAGCGTCTGCGGCAGGTCGCAGGCTTCGGCGACCGCACCGAAGTGCCGGTAGAAGCCTTCCTGCGTCGGCTTGTTGTAGTACGGCCCCACCTGGAGCGTGCCGTGGGCACCCGCACGCTTCGCTGCCTTCGTCATGCGGATGGCTTCGGCCGTGTTGTTCGATCCAGTCCCGGCCATGATCTTGAGTTTGCCGGCGGCTCGCTCGCAGACGAACGCCACGATTCGCTCGTTCTCGTCGTGGGTCAGCGTGGGAGATTCGCCGGTGGTGCCGCAAGGCGCCAGGCCGTCGGTGCCCTGCTCGACGTGCCAGTCGACGAGTTTACCCAGATCGTCCCAGTCCACTTCGCCATTTCTGAAGGGTGTGACGAGGGCAACGGTTACGCCGGCGAACGCTTCGCCGCGAGTGGCAGGCATGACAAACCTCAAGGCGGACGGAGGGCGATCTCGAATGGTCAAGTTACCGACTGTGCGGACGGTTACAAGGGTGCGGGTCCTTCGTGGGCCGACGCGAACCCCCGTGGGCCTCGCTCTCCGGACAACCCGCTCGCCCCCTCAGGATCGGAATTTCTGTCTGGGCGCATTTCCTGATCTAACCCGACTTCCCACTCCTCAGAAATGAGTTAGCATAAATCTTCCGAAGAACGGCCACGAGGAGCGACCCCACGCGGGTCGATCAACGTATCGCCGTGAGGGGAGATCTCCGGCTCCGCTGTGCTCGGCGGACCGACAGGACGTTAGACCCGAGAAACTACAATGAAGAAGAATCGCTCGTTCCGCCTTGCCGTCGAACAAATCGAGGATCGCCTGACGCCAAGCGGCACTCCGGCCGATGTGCTCCTGGCCACTCAGCAGATTCACTTCAACACCCAGATTCTGCAGTTCGTGACCGATGAAAGGCTTATCGGGAACGCTTTCACGCAGCCCCTCGTGGGAAATTTCCTGGACTACGTCCACCAGACAAACACAGCCGCTGTCAACGAGATCAACCTGTTCCTCAATAACTTGATGACCCAGAACGCAGGCAACTTCCTGTTCGGCGATTTCTTTGCCGAACACATGGTCAGCTACGGTAATGTGCTCAGCGAGGGAGTCATCGGCATCGCTTATGCCAGGAGCTTCGCGGGAACACTCAGCATTCCTCTTTCGCCGATCGTCTCGCCTTCGACGAACACGGGAGGCACGTTTGCCCCTCCCGTCAATAACGGTGGGAATAACAACAACAACGGCAACACCACCGGAACGGTCACGGATCTGCGGATCACGATGACCGATAACACCACAATCTATACACCCGGGGGCAACCTCACGTACACCGTGGTGGCGTCGAACGCGGGGCCGGCCAACGTCACCGGCGCCTCGGTCATCAACAACCTGCCCGCGAACATTGCGAGCACCTCCTGGACCGCGGCCTATTCCAACGGGGCCAGCGGGCCTGCGAGTGGCAGTGGCAACATCTCGGCTCTCGTGAACCTCTCGACAGGCGGCAACGCCATCTTCACGATCAATGCCGTCGTCCGAGTCAACGCCACTGGCAATCTCGTGAACACCGCAACGGTGACCGTGCCCACCGGCATCACGGATTCCAACCTGGCGAACAACACCGCCACCGACACGAATACCCTGGACAACACTGATGCCGGCATGGTCAACACCAAGCCAGCCGACACGACGACGGGCTTCACCACCATCGCCAACGGCGTTCGGATCAGGGATACCGTGGTGGGGACGGGCACGACGGCCCTCGCGAATTCCACGGTCCAGCTCTTCTACACGGGCTGGCTGGACGCCAATGGAACGCAGTTCGACGCCAATCGCAGCCCGAACGCTCCGATCCAGTTCGCGCTGACGGGCACAATCGCAGGCTTCGCGGCCGGAGTCACGGGGATGAAGGAAGGCGGCATCCGCCAGATCTTCATTCCTTCCGCACAGGGTTACGGCCCCGGTGGATTCCCGCCGAATATCCCGGCGAACGCGGACCTCGTCTTCGAGGTCAAGCTCATCACCGTCGTCTCCTAAATGTCCTCGCGATCCCTGCCGTTCGGCTCAGAGTGCTTTGACCGTGCCGAACTGCAGGTCCGAGATCTTTCGCGCCATGTCGTGCTTCTCGCTGAACGCAAGCTCGACGGACGCCACCCGACTGACGCGGGCCTCCATCGCCAGCACATCCTCGTACTTGTTGTTGAAGACGAAGCCGTTGAGCAGCCGCCGGTCAGGGGCGGCATTCACCACCTTCACCTCGGCATCCATCGGGAGCATCGCCGTCTTCCACCCCAGCGGACGCATGACGTTGGAACCCACCACCAGCCAGGCCGGGGTATCCGCCAGGAGCGGCGGAGCCCCCATCGACAGCGCGTACGCCGTCGAACCCGCCGCGGTCGAAACCAGGATGCCGTCGCACACCACTTTCTCGAGTCGCACCTCGCCGTTGAGCGACAGCGTCAGCCAGGCGGTCTGACCGGTGCTGCGTTCCACCCAGGCATCGTTGAAGCAGAGTTCCTCGACCTTCGAGCCGTCCCGCTTCGTGATCGTAACGTGAAGCATCGGCAGTCGACGCACCAGCAGCTTCTCGACCAGGCGATCGTCCGTGCCGAACAGCTCGGCACTCTCGTTCATGAGAAAGCCGAGATGGCCGTAATTCAGGCCGATGAACGGCACTCGCAGGGCCCAGTTCTCGCGAATCGCCCGGAGCATCGTGCCGTCGCCGCCGAGGACGAGAACGGCATCGGGATTGTCGTCATCGCGAATTGCTCGTAGGCGATTCTGTCGTTCGAGAGCCGCGGCGTTCCAGGTATCCGCGACGATCTTCAGCTTCTTTCCCGCCAGATCCAGCGAGGCCTTCGTTCGAGGCGGCCCCAGCGTGTACAGCGAATAGCGGTGGATGAATTCGCGAACTCGCGGGTCCAGTTGCTCCTGTGCGGATTGACCGGAGAAGAGCACAAAGCGAATCTCTCGGCTCGAACCGCTGCGAGGCACAATCACCACCTGATGCCTGGGCGGCAGGTCGGCGCGATCGAGCGCCATGTCGGGCGTCTTCAGCACCGCGAAGCGAAGCGTCTGCCAGGCACGGGGTCCGTCGTGCCACTGCGTCTGCACCTCCGATTGGCCCTTTCGGCCGCCCTCGAGCTTGTCCGCCCACACTGCATGCCAGAGTTCGCCTTGCGAAGAGAAGCGGCGATCGAGATCCACATTGGTGGTGGCGACATCCCGTTCGAGATCGAAGTGATCCACCGTGACGCGATCCAGCCTGGAAAAGCCCAGGTCCGTCAGTGCCGCACGAAGCACCGTGGGGATCGCGTCGTGATTCGGCTTATCGGGGCGATACCCACAGGGAATCACCTGCACAGCCTCGAAGGTCTTCGCCAGCTCCATCGCGGCCGCACGATGGTGAAGTCCGGGCGGATTGAAGCTGCCGGTGAACAGACAGAGACGTGCCATGCCGGATTATCTCTCGCTCACGAGTTCCATGGCGTCGCCCCGGCCGATGAGCACGGCGCTCGCGAGCCCCAGGAAGAAACCCGTGCCCACAACGCCCGGAATGGCACGAATCGCCGAGTCAAGTTCCCGAGCATGAGAAACGGGCGAGAGCTTGCAGTCAAGGATATAGTTACCATTATCCGTGAGGAAGGGCACCTCGTCTCGCACATCGAGCACCGGTTCCAACCCCAGGGCTCGCAGTCGACGCTGCGCCAGCGGCAGTCCGAACGGCAGCACTTCCACCGGCAGCTTGCCCCGCGTTCCGAGTTGAGGCACGAGCTTCTCTTCGCCCACGAGAATGACGAGCCTCCGCGAGGATTCGGCCACGATCCGTTCGCGAACCAGCGCCCGGCCCCAGCCCTTGATGAGATCGCGGTTCGGAGCCACTTCGTCCGCTCCATCCACCGTCAGGGCCAGTTCCCCAGCCTCGGCGAGCGTGACGAGGGGAACGCCGACTTCCCGCGCCAGTTGAGCCGTGCTCTCGGAGGTCGGCACACCCTTGATGCGAAGCCGGCCCGCGGCGACGTGCTGACCCAGAAGCCGAACGAAGGCATGAGCCGCGCGACCGGACCCGAGGCCTATGGTCGCGCCGTCAGGCACCAGTTCGGCGGCTCGCTCAAAGATGGTTGGCATTCTCGGATCTCGTTCGCCTTGCCTCGCGGCCGGTTCGACTCTTCAGGAGAAGGGCAGGAAGAGATTTGCCACAGAGTCACAGAGATCACAGAGATCGGTGGGAGGAAGACAAAACGGGTGGTGCGCTCAAGAAGGATCACGCCATAGCCTGGCGCCCGAGTGCTGACAGATCCTTTTTCTGAACCCCTTCTTGCTCTCACTCTGAACTCTGTGACTCTGCGGTAAGTCTCTTTCTTCTGCTCGCCTTAGGGCCGGGGCACCATCATCGTGAACGGCCAGACGTAAGCCTGCAAGGTCACCAAGGCGCCGACGACGCAGGCCAGCAGGACGCTGTGCTTCACCACGGCCTTGAAGATGTCCGCCTCCTTGCCGATCTGGTGCGTGCCCGCGGTGGCGACGCAGATGCTCTGGGCATCGATCATCTTGCCCATCACGCCGCCGGTGCTGTTGGCCGTGCAGATGAGCACTTCCACCTGGGATCGATCCAGGCCGGACTTTTCGAAGATCGCTGTGTGGTTCGTGTAGATCTCACCCGCGGTGATCTTCTGAAGGCTGCCGAAGAGGGCATTGCTGCCAGCGTCGGTGCCGGTGAGGAAGACGCCAAGCCAGCCAAGCATCGCGGCGAAGAACGGATACATCACCCCGGTGGCGGCGAAGGCCACGCCAAGCGTGGCGTCGATGCCCGCGTACTTCGTCACGTAACTGAGCCCGAGCATCAGGGCGATCGTGGGGATCGGCACCTTCATCTGAATGAACGTCCGCCGCACGATGGACGCCACCTGGGCTCGCGTGCAGCGGAGCATCACCATCGAGATCAGGGCCGCGATCATCACGGGCGTTCCCGGTGCCGTGAGCCAGATGATCTTGAACTTCGCATCTTCGCGGGATTCGTCCTCCGTGGCGCCCACCTTGCGGAGCCGTTCCGCACGCAGCACCTCGCGGTGAAGCTCCGGCACGGGCACCTCGTAGTACGACGACGCCACGCCGAGGTCCAAGGGCTTCTTCGCGGAGGCCTCCGCTTCACGCATGAATCCGGAGACGGCGAGCAGCACGGTCATGATCGCGAAGGGCGACCAGGCCCAAGTCACGTTGAAGAACGTGAGCGGCACTTCGCTCGCACCCGGAGGCTCATGGCCCATCAGCGCTTCCACCTCCTCCTTGGCGATCTCGATGTTCGAGTCCTGCGTCACCGGGTCCACGGGTGGCGGAGCGGCCTTGAGGGGGGTGAAGTGCCATTCGTCGCGAGGCTTCCAGAACTTAAGGAAGATCGCGGTGACGACCAGCGAGAAGATGGCGCCGCCGACATCCGTGAGCGGCCAGACGGTCGGCGCGCCGGGGATGTGGTAGTGCATGGTGGCGAAGAGGAACTGAGCGACGGCGAAGGAGCCGCCCGCGACGATGAGCACAGGGAGCACGGCGAAGGTCTGCTTCCAGGTCCCCATGCATTTGACCATGTACATGGGGACAAGGCACGAGAGCAGCGGCAGCTGATGCCCGGCCATGACGCTGAGCGTTTCCGGGGCGATGCCGCTGGTGCTGCCGAGCGTGAGAATCGGGACGCCAAGGCCGCCATAAGCGACGGGCGAGGTGTTCGCGATCAGACAGAGCACCGCGGCCTGGAACGGCGGGAACCCCAGGCCGACGAGCATCGCCCCACAGATGGCGACGGGAGAGCCGGCGCCGGCGGCGCCTTCCATGAGAGCGCCGAACGCGAAGCCGACGAGCACCGCTTGAACGCGAGCGTCCCCGCTGAGGGAGCCGACGGAGCGTCGGATGATCGCGAACTGACCCGTCTCGACCGTGACGTTGTAAAGCATCATGGCGCCGAAGACGGTCCAGCCGATCGGGAGCAGTCCGAAGACCGCACCGTGCACGAAGGACCAGCCCGCCATTCCCAGCGGCATGGCGTAAATGAGCCAGGCAATGAGGATGGCAATCACCGACCCCGCGAAGCCGGCCCAGGGTGCGAGCCAGCGCCGGCCGACGAGAAGGTAAAACAGCGTGGCGACTGGCAGGGCCGCGACGAGTGTCGAGAGTATCGGGGAACGAAGGGGATCGAGATCCTGGACATACGCCAACAGCATGGAGAGCCCTTTGAATTCGCAACGACGGCCGCACAAGCCAGACGTGCGATGCTACCCGCCGCGGAGCCCGAAGAACAGCACCAACTTCGATGAATGCTCACCTCGGGTGAGCAGCTCGATTGCCCGTGGAATGTTCGTCGGCCTCATGTTAGAGCATTTTTACTGTCCGTGAAGCCGTTCGCTGCCTCCTCAGGCGGAACCAATCGAGGCTCTCGCCGAACACGTCCTCCAACTCCGTGATCGTTCGCAACTCCCGACGACGCAGCTCGTTCTTGTAAGAGGCTATCCGCCATCGTTTCGCGGGAAACCCCCATCGAAATCATGATTCCGGGCATTACGCCCCGACCAAAACTCTCGAATGTCAATGGGAAAACTTGCCGGATAGACTCCAAGTGCTATGCTGAGTCGTTCGGCCACAGGCGAGAATTCCAGGAAAATCAAGAGGGTCATCATGTTCGGCAGCTCATGCTTACCGCGTCTTGGACTGGTCTCCGCGATCTGTCTGGCAATCGCATCCGTCTCGGTCGCCCAACCAGTCGTCGGTCTCGGGGCTATTGGCGATAGCTATGTCGCGGAGTACCAATTCGTTGTCAGTCGCAGCACCGCACGGGGATTTGTCGAGCAGTTGGCGCAGTATCGCGGCATCAACGTTGGCTCTTTCCGGGGCGCTTTGGATTTGAGTTGGGGTCCCCCGCGAGATCGGGGGTACGAGTACAATTGGGGCCAAGGCAGCTCCACGTCTTTGACGGCAATTTCTTCAGGGCAACACACAGGATTGGCATCGCAAGTGACGGCCGGCCTGGTCAACTATGCCGTGATCGCGACGGGTGGAAACGATTTCGCATTGCCGGCCAACTACACCAACATTTACAACGGCACGTTGAGCGGAATGGCGTTAACGACTTACATCAGTAACACAGTAAACCAGGTCTTGACGATACACGACCTCGTACGAGACGCCGGTGCGAATACCGTACTCGTGAATATCGGCGATCTCAGCAACTCACGCGCGATCCAGACGACGTTTACGGATCCGATCTTCCGGGATAGGGTGACACAGGCGATTTCGCAGGCGAACACCCAACTCCAAGCGGCTGCCACCGCTCGGAACGTGCCACTGGTCGATGTGTTTCAATTCGGACAGCTCCTCAATGGGAACAGCGCGACGAATAACACCCTCAACATCAGTGGGGTGACGATGCAAACTTGGAGCTTCACCGATAATGCTCCAAATCCCAGTCATTGGTTTGAAGATAGCGTGCACGCCGGGTCGGTGTATCACGGCCTCTATTCCAACATGATTATGAAGGGAATGAATTACTACGGCGCGGGCCTGACCCCGTTTACGGATCAGGAAATCTTCGCGAACGCCGGGTTGACTGTTTTTCCACCTGGGCCGACAAATTTCAATATCGATCCCTATGTGATCCAGCCTGTGCCCGAACCGTCTGGATTGCTGCTTCTCGCCGCACCCCTGGCCATGTGGTTATCCCGGCGTAAGTGTCTCTCGGCGGCATGAGCGTCTCGGAAGTTCGGCTGGCAGCGTGGACCGATCATGCAGACGCCGAACAGTTCTCAGGCCCTCCTGGCCCCCAAGGAAACACTGCCCCTGGACGGTTCCCCGGGAATGTCTGACGGAGTAAGAGCAACCGATCACCCGTCTTGACACTCCAGGGTTGTGATGAGAGGTCGTGCCTCAGGATGTCACAAGCTCTGAGCCGGGTGCGGAGGTGTCCATCTGCAGCAAGAGGTCGAGCCTTACCTGACCGAAAGACCTCCTCGCGGCACCCGGGCAAGTAGGCCCCACGCCGGGGACCCTGGGCAAAAATGAACATACAAGTGGACCCGGGCCGGGGGCGACTGCCCGACATATCGCCGAGCTGACGACGCAGGCGTACGGCTTAAGCCAGAGTGCCCGTGTGAAGGTTGAGACGCAGGAATTGGTGTCGTGGCTATCGCTGGGGGGATATCTGAGTTTGTTGTTTGCCACCGGGTTGGTGGCCCTCGGGGTTCGGGTGGCCATGTTCCCCGTTGGCAGTCGTCACAGACCGGCCGAACCAGCAGTTGCAGCAGACGGCGGGGCATGAATCGTTTCTGGGATTCATCGCTCGCCGGTGGCCCGGGCGGCAGGTGAGCCTGGTCGTTAGGCGGCGTCGAGGTGTGGCAATCCTGTGGACGCGGCCCGTACCGGAGCCTGGCTATGCGAGTCTACGTTGAATGCGTGCTACCGTACCCCCCGGAGAAGGTCTGGCACGATCTGCAAAGGCCTGCCTTGCTACGCGATCTCAGCCGGCCGATCGTACACTTCTACCCCGCCGGCGGGGCACCGTTCCCGGAGCACTGGCTGGAAGGGACTACCCAGACGTTTAACGTCCACCTTTTCGGCACCCTCCCGCTGGGGGCGCACACCATCTTCGTCGAGCGGATCGACCCGGAGGCCCGAACCATCCAGACGCGGGAGAGTGGGGGGCAGGTCCGCCGCTGGGATCATCAGCTCCGCGTCCGCCCGGCGGGCGATGGCCGGACACTCTATAGCGACGAGATCACCATTGAGGCCGGGTGGCTGACGGGCTTGGTCTGGCTGTACGCCCAGGCGCTTTACCGCCACCGGCAGCGGCGCTGGCGGCGAATCGCCCGCCGTCTGGCCGCCGCCCCGGGAACTTCTTTCGGGGATGAAGGGGCGTGAGGGCACGTGGATGTGGGTTCGCGTTTCTGGATCTTGTTCGGCACGCACTCTCGGCGTTGTCTCGACACGAGGCCGTTACACCGAACGCCCTGATTGTGGCAGTGGGCTGCGTGGCGGTTCGAGGCGGTATCCGAGAAGAAGTGGAAGGCGGTCCGCGAGCACAAGTTGCAGGGGGTCCGCGAAGACGGGAAGTGGTACATCGCCAGTGAGCATCAGACCGCAGTCAAGTGAGACGCCGAACTGTTCTCATGTCCTCGTGACCCCAAAAGAACACATTCCCCCGGACGGTTCTTGGGGAACGTCTGATGGCGTAAGCGGCACCGATCACCCCTCTTGACACCTCCTTGTTCGGGATGCTCCCACCCTTCTAATAGGCCTTCCCCACGGATCAACGCTTGTGGCACAATCGGCGTGAGACGACTGAAGCTACGGATCGACTGTTCATTCGCCTGGGTAAGTTCGCTGGGATAGGCGCGTAGGCCTCATGCCA
>Ga0105044_10012292_pt1 | contig 11642 bp, 9 predicted proteins | sample MAT01_FD_78092 | JGI IMG/M metagenome (GOLD analysis project Ga0105044, IMG submission 78092) | Freshwater microbial communities from Lake Fryxell liftoff mats and glacier meltwater in Antarctica - MAT-01 | ecosystem: Environmental > Aquatic > Freshwater > Ice > Liftoff microbial mat | place...
ATTTTCGGCAAGCAGGAAAATTTTAATTGTTTGTAAGCATGCGTAGTGGCGCTGCTTGCTGCGCCCAAGGATTGTCGAAGCGTTAGGGCGCAGCAAGCAGCGCCCCTACGTCATCAGCCTCTCGCCAATGTCACCAGCAACGCCTTCGCTGTACGAACACGCGATGCGGCATCGGGTAGTTCCAGTTTTATCCGCAACTTGTCGCCACCTTCCATCGCATAAATTTTCGGTTGCGATTGAATCATGCGAATGACCGACATCGGGTCAATGCTGGGCTGTGCATTGAAATGTATGCGGCCGCCATTGGGCCCAAGCTCGAGTTTACGAATGCCTAGCGGCGTGGCTTCAAGCTTGATTTCCGCAGTTGCGAATAATTGTTTGGTCGGGTCGGGCAATATGCCGAAACGATCAATCATTTCAACCTGCAATTCTTTCAATTGGTCGCTATCGCGAGCCGATGCAATGCGCTTGTACAGCGTGAGGCGTGCATGTACGTCGGGCAGATAATCATCGGGTATTAATGCAGGGATATGCAATTCAACGTCGCTGCCGAAACGTGTGCTTGGGTCGAGGTCGGGAATTTTTCCCGAGCGAATCGATTTGACTGCCCGCTCCAGTAATTCGGTATAAAGCGAGAAGCCGATTTCAGCCATTTGACCCGATTGGTCCTCGCCCAGTAATTCACCGGCACCGCGAATTTCCAAATCGTGAGTGGCTAGGGTAAAACCGGCACCCAGTTCTTCCATTGAAGCCAAGGCCTCTAGGCGTTTATTGGCATCGCTGGTCATTGATTTTTTGTGCGGCACAATGAGATATGCATAAGCTCGGTGATGCGAGCGGCCGACACGCCCACGTAATTGATGTAATTGTGACAGTCCAAAACGATCGGCACGATTGATAATCATGGTGTTTGCGCTTGGGATATCGATACCCGATTCAATAATCGTTGTGCAGACCAAAACATTAAAACGCTGTCGATGGAAATCGAGCATGACTTGTTCTAGTTCGCGTTCCGGCATTTGTCCGTGCGCAATGCGAATACGCGCTTCGGGAACCAGCTCCTCGAGTTCACGAGCTTTTCTTTCAATACTTTCGACTTCGTTATGCAGGAAATAAATTTGTCCTCCGCGTGCCAGTTCGCGTTGAAACGCCTCGCGTAATAAATTGGGGTCCCACTGCGCAATAAAGGTTTTGACTGCTAGTCGGTGTGCCGGTGGCGTTGCAATAATCGACAGCTCACGCAAGCCGCTCATCGCCATATTTAAAGTGCGTGGAATAGGTGTTGCGGTCAAGGTCAATAAATGGACTTCGGCCCGTAAGGCTTTTAGTGATTCTTTTTGACGGACACCAAAGCGTTGTTCTTCATCAACAATGACCAGTCCCAAATCCTTGAATTTTACATCCGGCTGCAATAGGCGATGGGTTCCGACAATGACGTCGATCTTTCCTTCGGCCACTTGTGCCAATGCGGCCTTGATTTCTTTTGGGGATTTAAAGCGTGACAACACTTCTACCCGGAGCGGCCAATCGGCATAACGATCGCGAAAATTCCGGTAATGTTGTTCTGCCAATAAGGTGGTGGGTACTAAAATAGCGACCTGTTTGCCTGCGGTGGCGGCGACAAAAGCGGCGCGCACTGCCACTTCAGTCTTACCAAAACCCACGTCACCGCAAACCACGCGATCCATCGGCGTAGCTTTGTCCATATCAGCAATTACTGCTTCAATGGCATTGAATTGATCGGGCGTTTCTTCAAACGGAAAAGTCGCTGCAAAGGGCTCGTACAGGCTACGGTCAATTGGCAAGGCCATACCTTGGCGGGCATGGCGACGCGCCTGTATTTCCAGTAATTCAGCAGCAACGTCGCGCACTTTTTCCGCCGCCTTGCGCTTCGCTTTTTCCCAGGCCTCGCCACCGAGTGAATGCAGGGGCGCGTGGTCGGCCGATGCGCCGGAGTAGCGACTCACTAATTGGAGTTGCGATACCGGCACATATAATTTGTCGCCCTTGGCATAGGTAATGCAAAGGTATTCGCCGGTAATTCCGCCGCTGTCGAGCGAGATCAAACCCTGGTAGCGACCCACGCCGTGGTCTTCATGCACAATCGGTGCGCCAACGGCAATTTCACCCAGATCGCGAATAATACTTTCGGGGTCACGGCCAACGCGTTTGCGACGACGGGATTGTTCTGCACGTTCCGGAAATAATTGACGCTCGGTCAATACCGTGAGCATCGGTGAATCAATCGCAAAACCGGCTTCAAAAGTTGCAACGGTGATACTTAATTTATTTTCACTATCTTTCAGGAATGCAGGCCAGTCACTTACCTGATGGAAGGGAAAATTGGCAGCATTCAATAATTCTATCAACGCCTCTCGACGACCGGCAGAATCTGCCGCCAATAAAACGCGACCTGGATAATTGTCCAGAAAAGAATGCAGTGCAGCACCGGGCACTTCATTTTTCAGGGTCCATGGCAAATTAGGAACAACTTGTTCGGCGATGGCAATCGCTTTTGGATATTGCGGATGTAACTCGCCACAGATTTCAATGCGAAGTCGCTGATTGCACTGCGCACGTAATTCATCGGGGCTCAGGAATAATTGTGCAGGCGATAAAATAGGACGTTCTACATCGTGACGGCGCTGCTCCCAGCGTTCGCTGGTTTGTTGCCAGAAATTCTCGGAGGCAGTTTCAACGCCAACCCCTGAAATAATCAGGCTGTTATTCGGAAGATGGTCGAACAGGCTAGCCGTTTGATCAAAAAACAAGGGCAGATAATATTCAATACCATTGGGGGCAACGCCTTCTTTTAAATCCTGATAAATCGTGCAGCGACGTGCATCGAATTCAAATTGTTCGCTCAGATTCTGGCGAGCTTTTTTTGTGCCGGCAGCATCGAGTGGAAATTCGCGCGCAGGTAATAAACGAACCGATTCCACCGGGTAGTCCGAGCGCTGGGTTTCAGGATCAAAACTGCGTAGCGAATCAATTTCATCATCAAATAATTCGATCCGGTACGGCACATCGGAACCCATCGGATAAAGATCGAGCAGGGCACCGCGCACGGCAAAATCACCGGGATCATTGACTTGCGGCACATGCCGATAGCCGCTGGCTTCAAGGCGGCGTTTTTCCTGATCAAGATCGAGTTTTTGGCCCTTATACAAATCGAGCACATTGCCGGCAATCCAGGCCGGTGGTGAAACCCGCTGCATCAATGATGCGACCGGCACAACCAAAATGCCGCGCTTGATTGAAGGCAAGCGATATAGGGCAGCGATACGTTGCGAAACAATGTCTGGGTGCGGACTGAATAAATCATAAGGAAGGGTTTCCCAATACGGGAAATGCAGCAAGGGTAAATCACCGGCAACAATACGCAGATCATTTTCGAGTGCGCTTGCGCCGTGGGTATCGCGCGTAATGGCGAGTATTAAACCATCATGCTGACGTGCCGCTTGTGAAATCGCCAAGGCCATGGCACTTGGGCTATGTGGCGCACGCCAATAGGCACGCTGTTGACCCGCGCGGGGAAAAGGCGGGCCGGGAAGATTTAATGCAGAAGTCATTCGTCCATTTTAACTGAAACGATGGATTCGTAGGGTGGGCACTGCCCACCCTAGATCGTCAAAACAATTCGGGTAATGCCGGGCGTGGTATGTCGTGATTCGCGAACAAAACCGAGGCTTTCGGCAAGCTTCAACATGGCGTGGTTGTCGTCCAGTACGTCACCCCATAAATGTCTAACGTGATTATGTTTGCACCATTCAATCAAGCGCCGCATTAAAATTTTACCTAAGCCTTGCCCACTGACAAAATGGCTGACCAAAATACCGAACTCGGCTCGGCCGCCGTTGTTGTCGGACGATAATCTTGCTACCGCCCCCACTAATGCCGCCCCGGGTTCGTAAGGTTCGGCAGCAATTATCACAAAATCGGTTTCCGGATTAGGTTGTGTCAAGCGCATTAAATAATCATCGCTCAGTGCTTTTATGGGATGTAAAAAGCGGCGACGAATTTCATCTTCGTGTAACAAGTGAAAAGTACCGGCGATCGGCAACGCATCGGCGGCTTGTATGGGGCGAATCCAGAGGCTACGGCCGTCACGCAGGATGATGGCCTCCTGGCGCAGGGTTTTATGGAGTCGTTGAACGGCTTTGGGCGACATGGTGCTAGCTTGCCATGAAAAGACCGTGAGAATGCTCTAAATTCAGGCTGGAATTCTGCTATTTAGCTTCTTTTTTAAGCCACTGAAATGCCGAACTAGCGCCTTTTTCACCTAATAAGCGGGCTAGCACAGGCAGCACGGGCTGTATGGCTTCATCACAATGCCAGGGTGGATTAATTACCAGCATACCGCTGCCGTTCAGTCTTAGCGGCGAGTCATCGGGCCTGATCAATACTTCCGCTACAAAAGCAGATTTTATGGGTAGAGCCGTTATTTTTCGAAAGAACGATTGCAAACTTTTTCGTTGTTTGATCGGATACCACACCGCATACATGCCATTCGGCCAGCGTTGCAGACCTTCTTGCAAGGCTTTCAAAATGGCAACGTATTCTGCTTCTTGCGTTTCATAAGGTGGATCAATCAGCACTAGGCCGCGTTTTTCCTTGAAGGGTAATTTGGCCTTGATTGCGGCATAGCCATCCCGCCCAACCACGCTTACGCGAGCATCACCGGCGAATAACGCTTTCAAGGGTTGCGCTTCTTCATGCTGAAACTCGCAGCACATTAGACGGTCTTGTTCACGCATGGCTTGAGCGACCAGTAACGGCGAGCCGGGGTACACCAATAAGCCGCCAACCGGGTTGTCTGCAGCGACGGCATGCAGATAATGTTTAACGGCCGCTGGCAGGCCATGCACACCAATCAACTGATAAATACCGCCGCGCGCTTCGCCGGTTTTTTCGGCCTGTTCGCTCTGCATGTAGTAACGACCGCGGCCGGCATGGGTGTCCAGCACGCAAAAGCCAGTGTCCTTGCGCTTTAGCGCTTCAACCAGCTGTAACAAAACGACGTGCTTGAGCACATCGGCGTGGTTGCCCGCATGGAAGCCGTGTTGATAATTCATGGGTTATCTTACTGCATCTGGGGCGCCAGCTTTGTTATTCTTTAGGCATCTCTAACACGACTTCTCAGGGCGGCTTATGAAACGACTTTTTCGCTGGAGCTTTCGCACGCTCTTGGCACTGCTGCTTTTGTTGATTTTATTCGTGCTGCAATCTATTTATTTCAAGCCTTTGCATATTCGCATTTTCTTCGAGCGCGTGTTCATTGAATACGCTTTCATTGATCCACAGCTAATGTCCAGTTTGCGTATGCTGCCTTCCTGGATGGATTGGTACAGCGATGACTTGACCGACCTTTCATTGGCGCAGGAAGAAAAACTCAATAAAAAATTATTGAATGATCTTGCCACGCTTCGTAGCTATGACCGCGCATCGCTCAGCGTAGAAAATCAATTTAATTATGACATGCTGGAATATTTCCTTGCCGTGAATGTTGAAGGCCAGAAATTCCAGTATCACAATTATCCACTCAATCAATTATTCGGCTTGCAAGGCGAGCTGCCGACTTTTCTGGCAACCCAACATCCGGTAGATAATCAAAAAGACGCGGAGAATTATATTATTCGCTTAAATAAGATTCCGCTGGCTTTTGCTCAAGCGCAAGAAGGTTTGGATAAACGTGAAGCCCTAAAAATTATTCCTCCACAATTTGTAATTGAAAAAGTTCTGCTGCAAATGCGAGAATTTTCTGCAATGCCCGCTAAGAAAAACATTCTCTATATTTCACTCGAAGAAAAACTAAAAAAAGTTTCGGACAGTGAAATAAATCCTGAGCAGCGTGTAAAAATTCTTGCTCATGCCGAATCCGGCATTCAGAAAAATGTGTATCCGGCTTATGAAAAATTTATTGCCTATTACGAAAAATTATTGCCGAAAGCAAACGGAAATAATGGCGTATGGGCGTTGCCGGACGGCGATGCCTATTATCAATGGGCAATCAAGCAAAACACAACAACCGATATGACCGCCGATCAAGTGCATCAATTGGGTTTAAGCGAAGTAGCACGCATTGAAGCCGAGATGGATGTCATTCTGAGAGCCGAAGGTTTAACTGAAGGAACTGTCGGTGCGCGTGTTGATGAAATCTCCAAACGCCCCGACCAGCTCTACGCCGACAACGATGTCGGTCGTACACAGATCATTACGGATTTTCAAAGCATCATTGATGACATTGATAAAGGACTCGCGCCTTCTTTCAATGTGCGGCCAAAACAAGGTGTAAAAGTTGAACGTATTCCCGAGTTCAAACAAAAAACCTCACCGGGCGCTTATTACCAGGCACCGGCATTTGATGGTTCACGGCCCGGCATTTTTTATATCAATTTGCGCACGACCGGAGAAGTCGCAAGGTTTGGCATGCGTACATTGGCTTACCACGAAGCTATCCCAGGCCATCATTTTCAAATCACTATTCAACAGGAATTAAGCGGCGTACCGATGTTCCGTAAACTTTTACCATTCACGGCCTACGCAGAAGGTTGGGCGCTTTATAGCGAACGTTTAGCCTGGGAAATTGGCTACCAAAAACAACCGCTCGATAATTTAGGTCGCTTGCAGGCTGAGATGTTTCGATCGGTACGTTTGGTGGTCGATACTGGCGTGCATTCCAAGCGCTGGACGCGCGAACAAGCCATTGCGTACATGCGGGAAAAAACCGGCATGCCAGAAACCGACGTGGTCGCTGAAATCGAACGCTATTTAGTAATGCCAGGCCAGGCCCTAGCTTATAAAGTAGGTATGAATACGATTGTGCGTTTGCGTGAAGAAGCGAAAGCCCAATTGGGCCCCAAGTTTGATATCCGACGTTTTCATGACGCAGTATTAACGGGTGGTTCAATGCCGATGGCTTTGTTGGAACAACGTGTTCATCAGTGGACGACAGAGGAGAAAAAACGCTAATGGTTAAGTTGCCACGATTGGTCGTATGCGAGCAGCATGGCACTCAGGGCATTGGCCTGGTTTGCCAGCATGTTTTGTCGAACCATTTTTCATCGAACAAGCAAGCGAACGGATTTTTCTGGAGTGATGACAGCGACCAAGCCCGTCCTGATGCCTGGTGCAATGACTGCGAAGAAAAATTGCTTAAAGACCAATTCAATGAAACCTGGTATGAACAGGCAGGCTTTCAAACCTTGTGCGCCCTGTGCTGGGATGCTGCCAAAGCAGGCGCAGAAGCCGCTGAACAAAAAGAATAATTCATGTCACGCATTTTATTAGTCGAAGACGAAGCCGCCATTGCCGATGCGATTGTCTATGCCTTGCAGACCGAAGCGTTTGAAGTGACCCGCACAGGTTTGGGACGCGAAGCTCTGCACTTATTGCAGTCAGAAAAATTCGACGTGCTTATTCTGGATGTAGGTCTGCCTGATCAAACAGGTTTTGATGTGTGCCGTGAACTGCGAAAATTCAGCCAGATTCCATTGATATTCCTGACTGCACGCGGCAGTGAAATTGACCGCGTGCTTGGACTGGAAATGGGTGCCGATGACTATATGGTTAAGCCGTTTTCGCCGCGTGAACTCGTCGCGAGAGTCCGAGTTTGTCTGCGTCGTAATGCAGTCCTCGAAAAGACCGTAAGCACATATTCAAAGTTCAAACATGATCAGCAGGGGCAACGAATAGAATATTGCAGCCATGTGCTCAGCTTGACCCGTTACGAATATTTATTGCTGTCAGTTTTGCTTTCCAGACCCGGTGCAGTTTTTTCAAGGGCGAAATTAATGCAGGATATCTGGGTAGATGCACTGGAAACTGCCGACCGCACTGTCGATACTCATATTAAAACCCTGCGGGCGAAATTGCGTGCGATAGATCCCGCCGACGTATTACAAACCCATCGTGGCATGGGTTACTCAGTAAGTTTGAACTGATGAAAATAAGCTACCGCATATTTATGGGTTATTTTTTAATCGTTGGACTGGCGGCATATTTTATTTTGCAAGTATTCGTCAACCAAGTAAAACCAGGTGTGCGGCAATCGATGGAATCAAGCTTGGTCGATACTGCGAATGTTCTGGCGCAATTGGCCGTTAACGATGTGAAAAACGGCGTTATTACAGATGGCGAGTTTGCAGCAGCCATCAAATCTGCAAAAACCTCACGCTACAAAGCCGGCATATCCGATTATTTGAAAGAGATTTTCAATTACCGAATTATCATCACCGATGACAAGGGTAAAGTGATTTACGATTCCGATAATACCGATATCGGAAAAGACTATTCACGCTGGAACGATATTTATCTAACCCTGCGTGGGCGATACGGAGCGCGTTCAACCCGCAACGACGCAGGCGACGAGCGCAGCACTGTGATGTATGTGGCCGCGCCCGTGATGGACGGCGATAAACTAATCGGTGTGCTGGCGGTCGCCAACCCCAATTCCAGCATTCAGCCTTTTATCGAAAAGAGTCAGGAAAATATTGTCAAACAAGGTTCCCTATTGATTGCCGCCTCATTTTTAATTGGTTTGGTGGTGACATTCTGGTTTACCCGTTCACTCGACAGGCTTGGTAAATATGCAAAAGCCGTTTCAGCAGGTGAGCGTGCGGTATTACCTGATTTGGGTCGTAACGAAATGGGCGAACTGGGCAATGCGCTGGACACTATGCGCAAAAAACTCGACGGCAAACAATACGTGGAACAATACGTACAAACATTGACCCATGAAATGAAAAGTCCGCTGGCAGCCATTCGCGGTGCTTCGGAAATACTGGAAGAAAATCCACCGGAAATGGATCGCGTTAAATTCCTCGATAATATCAAGACACAATCGACACGCTTGTCGGAAATGATCGACAAGATGCTGGCACTGGCGTCGGTGGAATATCGGCAGAATGAAATTGAGCGAAAAAATATCGATTTGTCAGAACTTTGTCGTCATGTACTGAACAGTTTTGAACAGGGTGCCAACAAAAAACAAAGCCATAAAAAAATTCAATGGCATAGTGAGGGCTTGAATATCGATGCCGTTATTGAGGGGGATGCTTTTCTAATCACCCAGGCGCTGCAAAATCTTCTTGATAATGCGATTGATTTTTCGCCTGAATATGGCCAAGTAAAATTAAGCCTAGAATCGGAACATAATCAATACTGCATAAAAATTCAGGATCAAGGCCAAGGTATTCCCGATTACGCAGCCGAGCGCTTATTCGAGCGCTTTTATTCTTTGCCACGGCCCGACACAGGGCAGCGCAGCAGCGGGCTGGGCTTGAGTTTCGTCAAAGAAGTTGCCCTGGCGCATAAAGGTGATATCACGCTGGTCAACCATCCAGAAGGTGGGGTGCTGGCGAGTTTGTCTCTGGCAAGGTAGGAGCGAGCTCGCGACCGCCACGGACGGCGTGAGTGTTGAAATTGCAGGAGCATTTTTCAACCTCGCGAAGCATCTCGTCGTAGATCTTTCGTGAGCAGAGCTCGCTCTACGATTTAGCATGGCCGCAGACCTTTCGCGAGCAGAGCTCGCTCCTACTATTTAGCGACCAGTAAACTATTCCAACACGTTGCAGAAATATTTCTTAGATTAGGTGACAACTTCACCTTCAACACACACAGGCTGCATTCACTGCACACAGGCTTTAGTTAATCTGTCCGGGTATTCCAACCCGGAGGTTTTATGTCCCAGCTTAGTTTTGTATTAAAAGCCTTGATCGTCGGTTTCTTGATGGTTTTATTGATCATTCCGCTCAGCATGATTAGCAGTACCATCAATGAACGCAAGTCTTTCCGTGACATCGCCATTGAATCGGTTGAGCGTACCTATGCCGGTAAATTGAAATTTGCAGGTCCGGTATTAATAGTGCCATTTCAGGATGTCGAAACCGTAATCACTATGAACGACAAAGGTTTGCAAACACAACACAAGGAATTGACGGACAAATTCTGGATTTTTTACCCAAAGACACTAGATGCGAGCGGTGCGATGGTGCCTGACGAAAGAAAATTGGGCATTCATAAAGTGCGAACCTATGAATGGAATGCCAAGATGAAAGCAGCCTTCGATTTCAATACTTCAGACACAGGTAATCCGCTTATCAAAAGAACGATTGGTAAACCGTATTTAAGTTTCCTAATGAATGACACTCGAGGCTTGAAAGGCAACCCGAAATTACGCGTGGCAAACGAGAGCCGGGAAATCATGCAGGGTGCGGGTAATCATGGTATTGCGTCGAAAGAAAAAGGCTTGCATGTCGACTTACCAGTATTTGTTCTTACACAACCCCAGAAGTTTATGGTTGAAATGGATTTTGCTCTTGGTGGGACCGAAAGCCTGTCATTTGTACCGATGGCTGACAGCAATCGAATCAGCATTCAATCTTCATGGGAACACCCAAATTTCGCAGGAGATTTTGCTCCCCGCAATTCCAATATTAGTCAAAAAGGTTTTGTGGCCAATTGGGATGTTTCATCGTTAGCGGCAAGTGCCCAAACCGAATATCGAAACATGGCGTCATTGGGCAGTATCGAAAGTCTTCAGGTTAATTTGATCGATCCGGTCAACCTTTATTCCCAACTTGATCGTGCCAGCAAATATGGTTTGTTGTTTATTTTGCTTACCTTCGTCGGTTTCCTGATGTTTGAAATCATTAAACAACTGGCGATTCATCCAATTCAATACGGATTGGTCGGACTGAGTTTGGCAATATTCTTCGCGCTGTTGCTCAGCTTGAGCGAGCACATTGAATTTTTATTGGCCTATTTGATTGCTAGTATTGCCTGCATCGGGTTATTGACTGTCTATGTTAGTTCGGTATTGAAAAGCTTTACTCGAGGGCTTGGGTTTTCTGGAATGCTGACTATGCTTTACGGCGCCTTGTATGGTTTGTTGATTTCTGAAGACAATGCCTTACTAATGGGTTCGTTGTTACTGTTCGCAATACTCGCAGCGATCATGCTCGCAACTCGCAAAGTCGATTGGTATCAATTAGGCAAGAAGCAAACAGACGTAGCTTAAAGCAAAAAGGCGCCATCGAAAGATGGCGCCTTTTTCTAATGGAGTCAGCACATGGAAGTAGAAAATCACCATTCAATACTGCTAGTCATATCGGCATTAATCATTGGCATCTGCGGATGCCCACAGAAGCCAACGCATACCGCCAGTTATTACAATGCGCAAAACGATGTGAAAATTACGCTGGAACTTTATCATTCGCATCCATATCTTGCCGAGTATGATCGTGTGCTTGTTTTTGGTTCGAAAGAGGAAATTTTCGATTCCCGCGAATTATCATCTGACACCGGTGGTTATGCTGCAGCAAATCTGTTTCGCTGTGGTAATCGTAGTTATTTGCTTGATGGCTATGCCACCAATGAATTCATTGCAGTACTGGGTGCCAAATTCGAGGATGGAGAGTGTATGTCGCCAAAAAAAAAGTATCTGGGTATTTTTGAAGGGGCTGGCAGTAAGCTCTGGCGCTTTTGTCCGGCTGAGCAATGCCCAGAAGAAAGTTTGAGAAGTAAGCAGGCTGACGTATTCTGAGGGCCTAATGATGATTAGAAAATGAAAAATGATCCCCAAGCCAACACCGATCCAATCACGCTCGCTGCAAAAACATCGCTCGGATAATGCAGGCCCA
>Ga0105044_10012295_pt1 | contig 11640 bp, 10 predicted proteins | sample MAT01_FD_78092 | JGI IMG/M metagenome (GOLD analysis project Ga0105044, IMG submission 78092) | Freshwater microbial communities from Lake Fryxell liftoff mats and glacier meltwater in Antarctica - MAT-01 | ecosystem: Environmental > Aquatic > Freshwater > Ice > Liftoff microbial mat | place...
CGGCGCGGCTCGCCGCGGATGCGATAGGAGGTGCCCAGATCCGTCAGGACATAGGCCAACTCCATAAGCAGATCGCGTTCGTCAAAAATGGTCTGCGCCCGCTCTAACCAGCGGATCGCGTCGGCCAGCGCGCCAGTGAAAAAAAGTTGGCGGCCAATATTCATTTGCAGCCAGGCATAGTCGCGCAAATCGCTGAGCCCCAACGATGCCACCGCGCCGGTCGCGATCCAGTCTACGCTGCCCGGCGGATGCCGCCAAAACGCATAATGGGCCAAAGCGACGCCATAGTCGCGGGCAAGCCGTAAATCCGTATTAACCAATGGTTCGTCAGGTGGAATGGCCAGTGGCCGCTGTTCGGCAATCTGCTTTTCCAATAGCGTCAGCGGCGCACTCTGCCAGAGCCGCAGCACACGCTGTTGACACCAATCTGCCCCGCGATAGATATTACCCCACTCACCATCCACTTCGCGCCAGCGTTCGAGGGGCATGGTGACATAGCGCTGGGCAAATTGCAGATAATATTGGGCATGGCTGCGCTCCCATTCTTCGCCCAGCATGACCGCGTTCTGCTCCAAATAGTTGCGAATCAGCGGGTGCAACACCACGCGTTGGCGATAGAGATCATAGTCCAGCAGCCCCCGTGCAGAAAGCGCTGTAATCGATTCTTCCAACTCGGTTGCGGTGCCCAAATCTTGCCAAAAAAGTTCGCGCAGGGCGGTCAGCGATGCACCACCGGCAGCGCTGACCAGACGTTCGAGTAAAGGGCCAATCTGGGGGTTAAAGACTGCAAAGTTTTCTACGGCAAAGGCCACCAGATTTTTCACTTCAACCACGCCTTGGGCATCTTCCTGCTCATCGATCATGGGCACAAGATCGCGCAATTCAAAATCTAAAAGTAAGCCCAACAACAAGCGCAAGCCCAACGGCCGCCCTGCCGTCAGACGATAGATTTCATCCTGATTGGCCAGCGCGGTAGCCTTGACCGCATCTGGTGCGCGCCGTTCGATAAATTCAGGCAGATCGGTGCGTGCTAACCCATCGAGATGAATATGTTGATGCTGGACCAGGTCGGCAATGCGTGGGCTAAAATTGCGATCAATCAACAAAATACGCGACATGCCCTCGGACTCGTGCAGATGGCTGATGATGCTGACTAAGGTGGCTAGTTCCTCTTCGGTGGCGCCGGCCAGCTTGTCGATCATCAGCAGGCGGCGGCGGCGATAGAGTTGCTCCAGAATGGTAATGCCCCAGCGATCTTCCGAGGTGCGGGTTAATTCGGTGCCCAGCACACTATCCATGGTACGCACCACATCATAGAGCCGAAAACGGTTAGCACCGGCGGCGCTGACGCGGACAATGCCGTCGCTGAAGTGATGAAAAAGATTCCAGGCCGCAGCAGTCGCCAATGTACTTTTGCCATTGCCTTGCTCACCGCTAATCGCAATGGCGGGCAGATCATCGCCACCCGTCATCCACGCGTGCAGCGTAAGCAGCTGTTGGCGATTGCCACTGAAGCCGTCCAGCCGATAGAGGCCAAGATTATGGGGCGTTCCCTGCTGATAGACATTCCAATCAATCATACGATCGCTTCCCGATTCTCATTTGTTTAGGGCTGATCTGTTTGGGCATGGTTGAGCATAGACACTATAACAACAAACAGGCGTATTCGCTGACGGTTATCAGTTCGTTTAGGAGCGCCTCGGAAAAAGCGCTGCCGCCAGTGACGCGACCAATGTTGCGTTGCCCAGCACTTGGATCAATCAAAATTAAATCAGGCCGGATGCGCCGCGCTAGCTTATTTACATTGACCGACGAAACCTGCTCCACATAATCCACCTTGGCAATGACGCCCTCGGTCACCGCCTTGGGCTGCTCGATCGAGTCGCTCACAATCACTTCGAAATTGGCATTCTTTTGCAATTGACGCAGCGCTTCGGTACCTTTTTGATCAGCGCCAATTAACCAGATGCGCATAAGCTTCTCCTTGTTTCAATAGCGACAGGTAGCAGACAAAGCAGCTACGACCAGCCAAGACAGCGATCAATAACACTGGGTTACCGGGTTGAGCTTAAATCAAACCAAACAAGCTTGCCAGGTAAAAGAAACAGAGAATCACCAGGGCCGAAGGAATGCCCACAATCAACCCAGCGCGCACCATATCCTTGGGGTCAATGGCACCGGTGACCGCCGCCAGAGTCATGCGGGCGCTGGCGCTGGGCAACATATAGGCCAGCGCAATGGCGAAGATCGTAGGAATCAGCAAGCGCACGGGCGGAATGCCGCTGGCTTCACCCAGGGTAATCAGAATCGGAGCCAGAATGGCACCCAACGTCACATTGTTCATAAACTGGGTAAAAATAAACCCAATCACGATCAGGGCCAACAAGATCAAGATATAGGGCAGCGATTGCAAGAGCGGCGCGAGCAGATTGGCAAACCACAAACTTGCGCCAGTCGAATTCAGCGCTTCACCCAGGGTGAGACCGGCCCCAATCACGAAAAAGACCCCCCAGTTTACCCCTTTGAGATCGTTCCAGTCCACAATTTCCTCGACCGATAAAAAGGCAACCGCGCCAATCGCCACGACAGCGCTGCTCAACAAGGATTCGGGCAAGTTCAACCACTGCTCAATACTGCTGCCAGCCACCCATAAGGTAACCGAAACACCTAATACCAACAGAATCTCCCGTTCTGCTCCTGTCAAGCCACCCGTACGTTCCAATTCCTTGGACACGGGCTCAGTATCGATCACAATTGGGGGCACGGGTAAAGCCAAAAATAGGAGAAACCAGCTCAACGGCAGCAAGATCAAGATAATTGGCAAACCATAGATCATCCAATCGCCAAAACCAAAGCCCTGGCTCATACTCTGGGCCAGCAAGCCACTGGCAATCGCATTTTCGCCACTGCCCATAATTGTGGCAATCCCGCCAATACTCGCACTATAGACAATGCACAGGATCAGAATGGTGAGGGCCCGTTGCGCCACTTCTTGGCGCTGAACGCGCTGGGCAATCGTAATCGCCACAGGAATCAACACCGCCGTGGTGGCGGTGTTGAGCACCCACATGCTCAGAAACCCAGTAATCAACATTAAGCCCAGGACCAACAGCCGAAAATCGCCTTTGCTATGCAGGATCGCATAGAGCGCCAGCCGCCGCGTCAATCCATGCTTACGCAGCGCCTCGGCCAGAAACAAGCTTCCCAAAATCAGAAAGAGTACGGGGCTGCCAAAAGGCGCAAAGGCAATTGTAGCTTCATCGATCCCCAGTGCAATCTGGGCGACAGGCACCATCAGCGCCGCAATTGGCAAAGGCGCAGGCTCTAAGGCCAAAATTAAGCCCGTAAAGATAAACAGAGCTAGCGCACGTTGGCCTTCGGGGGCCAAGCCTTCGGGCTGGGGCAGCAAGAGCACGCCCACAGTCATGGCAATCACAAACAGAAAGCGCCGTAGATCAAAGACCTTGCGCACACTGGCTTGGATGGGTTCTTGGAGGACGGCAAGTTGCGGAATGCGGCGCTGTAAACGGCGCTTGCTGGTCGTGGTGAGGGGTGCAACACGGCTGCTTTCCCCCTTCGTCCCCGCCGCCGCGCCATCCTGATCCACCTTGGCTGGTGGCGGTGGCAGGTGGCCCTTGCCTGGGGCGCGCCGGCGCGCAGTTTGGGGTAATTCTGATTTTAGGCGTGTGCGTTTCAGCGTCATAAGCGTTGGGTAACGGTGAACAACTGTCGATTCTAGGGTTGACTACAGCGCGCCATGCCATCAAGGGCCGGCGAACTGGTGGTATCCAGTTCTAACGCTTTTTGCAGCCACGGGATCGCTTTCTCACATTCGCGCGGTTCTTTGTAGACATAGGCGAGGCCGGCGGTATAGATCTGCTCAACCCGCGCATCATCACCGACCAGTCGCAAGCCGATTTCCAGATGCGTCGCGGCATCTTCATAATTGCGCCGGGCATAGAGCGCCATACCCAGATGAATCTGCGCAAGCCCAAAGGTGGGATCAAGCTCAATCGCTTTGCGCAATTCGCGCACAGCCTGCAAGTGATCACCATTATTATAGAGCCCGTCACCCAGCGCATCCAACGTAATCGGCGCTTCGTAGACTTTTACCGCAGCCCGATAGACTTCGACAGCCTGATCAAAATTGCCCAAGCCCACGCGCAACAGGCGACCAAACTCAATATAGAGATCAAAGCGATGGGGCGCGGCGGCAATTGCCGCTTCATAGGCCACGACTGCGGCTTCATAGTCACCGCGCTGCTCCAACAGATAGGCCCGATTGCGCAAGGCCAATATATCTGTAGGATCAAGCGCTAAGGCTTGATTGATATAATTCTCGGCAATATCGCGGTTGCCAATGTCCGTATAGATTTCGCTGAGCACGGCTAAGGTGCGCACATGCTCGGGGTCGATCTCCAATGCGTCAAAGGCATCGATCGCCGCATCGTCGTTTTCATTTTCCCAATTGAGGGCCCGCGCCCGCGCCGCCAAGGCATCGGGATCATTGGGTGCAACACCTACGGCGCGCTGTGCGGCTTGCAAAGCTTGCTCGGTATCCTGAAACATCAAATGCAGCTCAGACAGGGCAATAAAGCTGTCGGGATTGGTGGGCTCCAATCGGCTCATTTCGGCATAGGCGCGAAAGGCGGCCTCATAGTTGTTGGCGCGCAACGCACTCTCTGCCGACGCTTGAAAAAAGATGGCGCTGCGGGTGGGCGTGGGTGTGGGCAGCGGGCTTTGCGCGATCAACCAGCGCGGTTGCTCCTCATACAAAATCACGCTCAGTAAGGCAATAAAAATTAGTGGCCAGAGCCGCCCCAAACCGCGTGTACGGCGGCGTGGACGATAGGTTCGATCCAAATACATGCGCTCATTATACACGCGTGCCAGACACACGGCGAAAAGGGTCTTTCTCAGAATCGGCCATTTGCCCAGACAGCCGATGGCGCAACCTCGATCCGAGACGGCCAAACAATTTGCTCAACAGGAGAAGCTATGGTATAAACAGAGGGTAGCAAGCGCAAGTTCGCCCTCGTAGCTCAGTGGATAGAGCACTGGCCTCCGAAGCCAGGTGCGTGGGTTCGATTCCCACCGAGGGTACTTGAAGGACGGCTTGCACACCTGTAGTGTCCCCAAACATAGTGTAATAACTTCAATCGTTTCCAGGAGTTATTACGAGGCTAGAACGCTGGCTTCCCACAGTTACTGAAGCCTATAATAGTTTTATCCGAGACGGCGAATCAAGCCGTTGGACAGCACAGCGCGCACCCTGGACCATTATCGGCACCGGCTGGGCGCTTTTTGCGTTTCCTCGCCGCGCAGCATATTTACCCCAGCAACGCCATTGCCCTACTCACATTCGGCTGTATTATATCCATCTTCAAAAAAAGAACTATCCAGTCACACCATCCACACTTGTGCCAGGGCAATCTGCGCCTTTCTCACCTTCTGCGGTAAAGAAGAGTTGCTTGATAAAAGCCCAATGGCCAAGGTGGGCTTACCGCAATGTGACAAGTTGTAACCCAACTATCTAACAGTAGTCGAGGTTTTGGAGCTGTTGGACGCTTGTGAGACAGAGCGGGAACGGGCTGTCGTGTTAGTGTTATTAGCTAGGGATCTACGTGCTACGGAGCTTGTCAACCTGAATGGTAGCGAAGCGGTGGAAGGCAGTTAGGGATTCCTACACAAACAAAGAGTAAGCAAAATGTTGGTTTCCATCAAAAGGTTTGTGCTTGTAATAGAGAAGCCCTTTAATAACCAATCCCTTACCTCCTCAAATTGTGAAAGGACTCCCCTATGCGACAAGTACTGACATATCTCGGTCTTGCTATTGTTCTCTATAACTGGTTCTATTCCTGCTACCGCTCAGGATTCCGAAGGGAACAATGAGCCGATTATTATTGGTGTGGAAGGAAGCAAAGGCAGTTTTCGTATTCAGCAAGAGGTGGAAACAAAGGCGACAGTTGAGCTACTCGTCGGTGACCAACTTTATCAGTTGACTATTCCTGTTACCGTGCAGATTGATACTACCAGGCTTCTTGCCGATGCCCCGATTAGCGCTCCTGCATCTCAGCAGATTGGTACATTTTTGTTTGAACCAGTAAGTGTAGAGGTGCTAGAGGACGACTACGAGCAGAGTTTTCGTACCGTTGAGCCTAGCAGCGCAGATAATGTGCTTGTACTCTATACGGCCAACGTTACAATCATCTATCTCTATATATGTCTCTGTTTTATACCTTAGGCGCTTATATTTTTATGTAGATAGGTTATAAATGATGGGGGTTCTGATTTCCCTCAAAAGATCAACGAAAAGATCAACGAAAGATAAAAGGAGAATAAATTATGGCAACACGCCGAGAGAACGTGGATGTAGTAGTTGGTGCCCCAGAACCAGGGGTCCAGCGCCGTATTTCGTGGGGTGCAATCTTTGCCGGGGTAGTGATTGCGCTAGTGGTGCAATTAGTCCTAGGCATTCTAGGCATTGGCATTGGTGCCAGCACAATTGACCCGCTTACAGAAGGGAACCCCGTTTCCGGTGTTGGAGTCGGTGCGGGTATCTGGTTTGCTGTCAGCTTGCTGATTGCGCTGTTTGCAGGTGGTTATGTGGCTGGGCGTCTGGCCGGTATCCCACACCGCCAAGATGGGTTGCTTCATGGCCTGTTAACTTGGGGGCTGACAACGCTGTTGACATTTTATCTGCTCACCACAACCGTTGGTGGCCTGATCGGCGGGACGGCACGTGTCTTGGGGCGTGGGCTATCTGCCGTTGGGACAGGCATTGCCGCAGTTGCACCAACTGTCGCCGATGCGGCGGGTAATGCTGCGCAAGCCGTAGGTGATCAAGTGCAGGGCACAGGGGATCTAGACTTGAGCGAGTTGCAGCAGCAGGTAGAAGGCATCTTGAACCAAGCCGGTGTGGATACGAGCGCTGTTTCGGGTGCCATCAGTGAGACGATCAGCACGGCCCAACAGTTAAGTGAGACAGTGAGTGAAGTTGCCGATGACCCGCAAAGCCGTGAAGAGTTGGCAGCATTGATCCAGCGCATTGCCACCAATGGCGGCGAAACGTTTAGCGAGGCCGACCAACAAGAACTCACTAATTTTATTGTTGAACGGGGTGGACGCAGTCCAGCTGAAGCTGAAGAGCTGGTAAACGAATTGGAACAGACCTATCAAGCTGCCCGTGCCCAGGCACAAGAGACGGGAGCCCAGGCGCAAGCTGCTGGTCAGGCCGCCCTGGCCAATGCAGAACAAACGGCACGTGAAGCAGGTCAGGCGGCGGCAGACGGGGTTGCGAGTGCCGCACTTTGGACATTTGTTGGTCTCTTGCTCAGCGCCGCCGCCGCTGCCTATGGTGGCTATTTGGCAACGCAGCGCGATATCCTGGTTAAAGCCTCGTAAATTCTGTTATAAATATTCCTTGGGGACTCTGTTATATCCATAGATATAGCAGATAAAAGTAAGCGCGAACAAAGAAAGTGGAGCCGTACTGAGGTTCCACTTTCTTTGTTCCATATAACATAGGCGTTACGCAGTTGGCAGCGTTTCTATCTCTGGTGGCAGGCCGGCGGGATACCGGCGTTCCAGGCAACTGCGTAACTTCTATAACAAATAGAATAACAAACAGAAGTTGTAGCGGGCAGTCCAACCCGCTATCCTGCGCGCAAACCATGACGCTACAACGGATGCGGCCCGAACGGATGAAGCACAAAGGGCGTGGATTATGGGCGAGTTTCGACATTTTTTGGCGTTGAGGGGGACCGCGAGGAGAAGTGCGTAAACTGGCAATTGGCTTACCTGTTTTAGGCGAATATAAAAATCCGGTATAGGCCATTTGAGACCACAGCCTATACCGGTTCGCGCGACTACGCTAGACGGATCAAGGTGTCATTACAACCTTGATACAACCATCCTCTTTATCGCGGAAAGTTTTGTAGGCATCGGGGGCATCAGCGAGCTTGAGTCGGTGTGTAATGACGAAAGAGGGGTCAATTGCACCTGCTTCAATCTTCTGCAAAAGGGGCTCAAGATAGCGCTGTACATGCGTTTGCCCAGTTTTGATGGTCAATCCTTTATTCATTGCTGCGCCAAACGGAATCTTGTCGAGAAAGCCGATGTAGACGCCTGGGACAGAGAGCGTACCGCCCTTGCGACAGCACATGATCGCCTCGCGCAACACATGCGGTCGGTCGGTGCCAAGATACATGGCGGCCTTGGCTTTGTCGATGACGGCATCTAGGCTACCGCCCCCATGCGCTTCGGTGCCAACGGCATCGATGCAACGGTCTGGCCCGCGCCCGCTTGTCATCTCCATCAGGCGATCATAGACATCTTCTTTGTCAAAGTTAATAATTTCTGCTTTGCCTTTTTCGACTGCCATTTGTAATCGCTCGGGTACGCGGTCGATCGCGATTACGCGCCCAGCACCGAGCATCCAAGCGCTCTGAATTGTGAATTGTCCAACCGGACCACAACCCCAAACTGCCACTGTGTCCCCCGGTTCAATTTCGGCATTCTCGGCAGCCATATAGCCGGTGGGAAATATGTCCGACAAAAAGAGGACTTGCTCATCGCGCAAATCAGATGAAATCTTGATAGGGCCGACATCGGCGAATGGCACACGCACATACTCGGCCTGGCCGCCGGCAAAGCCGCCAAGCATGTGCGAGAAGCCAAACAAACCAGCTGGCGATTGGCCCATGGCTTTACGTGCGATTTCTGCATTGGGATTGGATGTGTCGCAAAGCGAGAACATGCCTTTGCGACAGAAATAGCAGGTGCCACAGGCAATTACAAAGGGCACGACAACCCGGTCTCCCAGTTTTAGTTTCGTGTTCCCTTTACCCACATCGACCACTTCGCCCATGAATTCATGGCCCAGTACATCACCCGATTCCATCGTTGGCATATAGCCATCTAACAGATGAAGGTCGGACCCACAAATGGCCGTGGCGGTGACGCGCACAATCACATCATGCGGGTCTTGGATTTTAGGATCAGGAACAGTATCCACGCGGACATCGTTCTTGCCGTGCCAACAGAGTGCTTTCATGATTTTTCCTTTACTTTGCAGAATAATAGTAGAGAATAGAAACGAGTGAGGATAGATGTGTCTATCGGTTATAGCGCTTGCTCGTGTGAAATAGATAGTGATGGATCATACGCACAAGCGAGGGCGGCATATGCAACTAGACCGGTAGCGTCAAGATGACGCTACCGGTCTAGTCAATCTACACAACTTGGCAACCGCTCTATCAGTTGCCGCTGTAAAGTCTAGGCCTGTGCTTCTTCGTTGACACGACTGACAGCCAACTTGGTAAGCTTCTGATCGGCGGCATATTCTTCATCTAGCGTCTGCTGGAGCAGGCTAATGGCCTGGGTATCGCCTAGTTGCTCGGCAAATGTACGAGCCGTGCCATAGGCGGCAATCTCATAATGTTCAACACGTTGCGCCGCCGCAATCAACCCGGCATCCAAGACTTCGGGTTCCCATTTGGCTTTTTCTTCAAGCAGCTCTGCGCCTTCTTCAATCAAGCCCTCCATGGCCTTACAGCGCTTACCGCGTGGACTACCATCGAGCCCAGTAAAAATTTGTTCTATCCGTTCCACATGCACCTTGGTTTCTTCTAGGTGCATGTGGAACGCCTGTTGCAGCGCTGGGGTAGAGGCTGCTTTTGCCATCTTGGGCAACGCTTCGGTCAACTGCTTCTCCGCGCTGTAGAGATCTTTCAGTTGGTCAATATACAACTTTTGAAAATTTCCGCTGGCCATGTTTTCTCCTCTGCTTTCAACTGTATCCTGTATCCAGGTCACACTCAACCGACTTTATATTTATCTATATTTTCTAGGCAATTTCGGTATTGCCTTCTACACTGTAGTTCAGTTTCGCGGCCGTTCCTATAGATACATAGCTAGAAGCCGGTTATATAAGATTATGTGTATCACAGGGATAAGTATGCGCGGGGCTGCCGTTTGCGCCAGCAAACCCTTTGTGCTTTCCAGAGCAAAGAAGCGCACACCAATAAAAATTAATTGCAAGCCAATCACAGTGTTGGGTTTCCCAATTTGGGCAAGTGGCGGTGAATGCGCGGGATGCTATGCCCCAAGGTGGTTTGTTGACGATAACCCGGCAAGAAGTCGAGTTGGATGCAGGCTACAGTTTCGCTGGGGAAAGTCGGCCAGGGCGCTATGTGGAGTTTGCCATAGTCGATACGGGCTGTGGAATGACCCCCGCAGTTCAAGCGTGTATTTTCGAGCCAGTCTTCACCACCAAGGAGGTTAGCAAGGGGACAGGCTTGGGCTTGTCCCCCGTATTTGGCATTGTGCGGCAAAGTGAGGGTCATATTCACGTATGGAGCGAATTCGGCATTGGTACTTGCTTCAAAATCTACTTGCCGGCTGTCGCCCCCAATCGCGAAACACTTCTGCCCGATAACAACATGAAAATTGTGCAACAAGGCAATGAGACAATCCTTTTGGTGGAAGACGATGATGACGTGCGTAGTATTGCTACATTTTCCCTAGAAGCGCATGGCTACACGGTACTGGTAGCAACCAACGGCCTCAAGGCGCTTACCCTCGCCGAACAACATGATGGCGCTATTCACCTGCTCGTTACCGATATTGTAATGCCCGAACTAGATGGCTGGCGCATTGCCGCGCTATTACAAGCCCGCCGTGCGGATCTAAAGGTGCTCTTCATGAGCGGCTACACAGATGACACCATCATTCGGTCTGACGTCATTGATGATCAGGCGGCATTTCTGTATAAGCCCTTTACCTCTGTGGGATTGGCTAAAAAAGTACACACCATTCTGGATCGACCGGGGTGATGAAGTGAGTGGGGGTGCAATTTTCAAACAAAGTTTTATCGCTCATCGGCAGTGACCGGTGAGTTTTTTATTGGGCTGGGTATGGAAATGTGGAAATAAAATTGTGGGGAATGCGCTGGGGGCGAGCCCCGTGGGGAGAGGCTTGGCATCGCCAGCCAAGCTGTATACGCACCTACAAAGAAACTTTTACTGCAGACAAGACGCTCATTGGTCTTGTTGATCTTGGCAAAACAGAGGGGAAGCGGTCAAGTGTTTACTTTTTGTTCTAGCAGCCTGTTCTAGTGAGAAGCGCTGAGCGCCAACTGCGGTGCGGTAGCGTGACTGCTCTGCTCGTTGCTGGCCGGGTAGTGGGGCAAAGGTTGCTCTGTAAATATGCCTTCTTCCACGCGATCCGCACGGGCAGCGACAATATACGCTGCATAAATAAACAGCGAAGTTACCAGCGAAGCGGCTAAGTACCCCAAAATAATCCACGTAATCATTGTTCGAATCTCCAAATGAAATCTTTTTATGTGCGCCAATGTACTACGGCCAATATACAGCGCTATGATTGACGCAATAGATCATTTTGGTTAACGTCATGTTAATAAAATGGCGAAGCGGATCATAATTCCGTAAAATCGCTTGGTTCCACAAAAAGAGCCGGCTCGCTGTGAACAAGCCGGCCCAACAGATGGACAAGCTTTGGGTTAGCGAGCCAACTGGGAATGTCCGCTAATCATCGTATCACACTCTCCTAGCCAAAAACTATGCGAAATTTCTGAAATCTGATTTTTACTAGGAGTTACGCAGTTGGAAGCATTAC
>Ga0105044_10012298_pt1 | contig 11640 bp, 11 predicted proteins | sample MAT01_FD_78092 | JGI IMG/M metagenome (GOLD analysis project Ga0105044, IMG submission 78092) | Freshwater microbial communities from Lake Fryxell liftoff mats and glacier meltwater in Antarctica - MAT-01 | ecosystem: Environmental > Aquatic > Freshwater > Ice > Liftoff microbial mat | place...
CGCCGGGACGGCGGCGACGGCGCGAAAGGCAGATCGATAGGAGCCGGGCTTCGCCCGGCGACCGCAAGACGGAGCCGACGCCGGGACGGCGGCGACGGCGCGAAAGGCAGATCGATATGAGCCGGGCTTCGCCCGGCGACCGCAAGACGGAGCCGACGCCGGGACGGCGGCGACGGCGCGAAAGCAGATGCCCTTCGCGAACGTCCGGCCGACGTGACACGGGCCACCCCGAGCCACCCAGCGGGTGACCTCCTGAGCCACCACACAGCATCACCGAAACCGCTTGCGGAGGTCGGCGAGCAGCTTCCGCATGTCGGCGGGAAGGGGGCTCTCGAATCGCAGCTCGTCGCCCGTCACCGGATGCACGAAGCCCAGCTCGGCGGCGTGGAGCATCGTTCGCGGGGCTTTTGATTCGTCCTTCGCATTGCCTTTGCGTGTCTGTGCATAGACCGGCTCACCACACACCGGATGGCCAGTCTCCGACATGTGGATGCGAATCTGATGCGTGCGGCCGGTTTCGAGCCGACACTCCACGAGCGTGTACGCATCTCCAAAATGCTCGACCGGCGCGACATGCGTGATCGCGAGCTTGCCTTCGTCTTCATCGTCTTCGCCATCGGTCGAACCACGGCGGCCGTCACCACGGTCGCGAAGGAGCCGCGTGCGAATCGTGCCCGCGCCCACGCGGCCCACCACGATCGCCAGATACCGTCGGTGCGTCGTGTGGAGCCGAAACTGCTCGGCGAGAATCCGCGCCGCCGGCACGTTCCGCGCGAAGGCCACGAGCCCACTCGTCTCGCGGTCGATGCGATGGACGCCGCGCACCGGCGGCACTCGTCGGCGAGGCTTCGGGGCGGATGACTTGCCGCGCCGCGGTCCGCCCTTCGGTCGTCCAGCGGCGAGCTTTGTTTCGATCGCCTCGGGCACAAGCTCTTCGAGCGTGGGCTGCACCTGGCGTCGCCGCGCCGGCCAGCTTCGCTCTTCATGGTGCCTGGTCGTCGTGACGCCGGCGGGCTTCTCGACTACCACGACGTCGTCGTCGAGATGGACGATCCTCACGTCCCGCGCTCCCGGCGGTTTTGGAGCAGCCGCCTCGAGCACCTTCACCACTTCGCCAACCTTCAGCCGGCGGGCGATGTCGGTGGCAATGTTGCCGTGGACGAGCACATGGCGGCCGAGCACGAGTTTTTGGACTCGCGACCAGGTCGCATGGCCGAGCTCGGCCCGGAGGAAGGCTGCGAGCGTCGTGCCCGCGGCTTCGGCGGTGACGTGGAAGACGGTCCCAGACTGGGGTTTCATACAGCGACGCTTGACCTGTTTTACAGTGGTTTTACACTCTGAGGGGAGGTCGTGTACGAGAAAGCCTCCGACTTTTTCAAAAAGCGTCGAGGAGGTTCTGCAAACGTGCCCGGCACCTGTGTCATCGGACTGCAATGGGGTGACGAGGCCAAAGGCAAGCTCGTCGATATCCTGACGGAGCGGCATGACCTCGTCGTGCGCTACGCCGGCGGAGCCAACGCTGGCCACACCGTCGTTGCCGGCGGTCAGACGTGGAAGCTCTCGCTCATCCCGAGCGGCATCCTCCGCGACGGCATTGACTGCGTCATCACCGGTGGCGTGGTGCTCGATCCCGCGAGCGTCATCAAGGAGATCGACGGCCTCGAGGCACGGGGCGTGGCGATCAATGGCAAGCTGCAGATCAGCGACCGGGCCCACGTCGTATTCCCATGGCACGTGGCCGAAGACAAGGTGCTCGACGCGAGCCTCTCCGGAGGCGGCGCGATCGGCACCACGGGGCGCGGCATCGGGCCCTGCTACCGCGACAAGGTGGGGCGGGCCCTCGCCATTCGCCTCGGCGACCTCTACCAAAGCGATCTCCCCGAACGCATCACCCACGTGGCCTCCTTCAAGAACCGGATGCTCGCGTCGTGGCGACAGCCCGGTGACGATACGCCCCCGCTCGATCCCGCGACGATTCTTCGCGAGTACACCGCGTATGCCGAACGGCTGCGGCCTCTTGTCAGCGACACGACGTCGTTTTTGCTGGATGCGGTGGAGGCGGGCCGTCGCGTGCTCTTCGAGGGGGCCCAGGGGGCGCTGCTCGATGTCGATCATGGCACGTATCCATTTGTCACCTCGAGCAACTCGTCGGGCGTGGGCGTGGCCGCTGGCTCGGGCGTGCCCGGCCGCTGGGTGGATCGCGTGATCGGCGTTGTGAAGGCCTACTCGACCCGCGTGGGCGGTGGCCCGCTGCCCACGGAACAAGGAAACGCCATCGGCGAACATCTCCGCAGGCGTGGCCGCGAATACGGCACGGTCACCGGCCGTCCGCGGCGGTGCGGATGGTTCGACGCGGTGGCCGCCCGCTACACAGCGAGGCTGTCGGGCGTTGATGAGTTGGCCGTGATGCTCCTCGATGTGCTCGGCGGCCTCGACGAGATCCTGGTCTGCACGGCCTATGAAATTGACGGCCGACGCGTCACGCAGTTCCCGAGCCAGATCGCTGACATCGAGCGGGCTGTGCCGGTGTATGAGCGGTTTCAGGGCTGGCCCGGTGAGCTGGCCGACGTCCGATCCGAGACCGATCTCCCCGCCGAAGCTCGCTGCTATCTTGCTGCGATCTCCGATTTTGTTGGCCGGCCGGTGTCGATCGTGTCGGTGGGCCCCGACCGAGCGCAGACCATCTTCTGCGACGCCCATTCCTCTGTCGCGTCAAAGGCATCATGGCAACGACCCCAGCCCAGTCCCGCGGCGGGAGCCTGACGGCCGAGGCCGCCTCGCCCACGCCCCGCCCGAGTGCGACCGCCGAGCCGCCAGCCCGCGTGCTGCCTCGCCACGTAGCCATCATCATGGATGGCAACGGCCGTTGGGCTCAGGAGCGCGGGCTCCCGCGGATCGAGGGGCATCGCCAAGGCGTCGCGAGCGTGCGGCGGATCACCGAACACTGCGTGCGGATGGGCATCGAGCAGCTCACGCTCTATTGCCTGTCGAGTGAGAACTGGCGCCGGCCACCGACCGAGCTGGCGTTCCTCATGGAGCTGCTTGGTCACTATATGGTCGAGGAACGCGACCTTCTCATGCGGCAGCGGGTGCAGTTGGCTGTCGTCGGCTCGCGCGAGGGACTGCCCGAGAGCACGCTCGCCAAGCTCGATGAAACCGTCGATCGCTGCGCGGGCAACGACGGCATGCGGCTGTGCCTTGCGATCAACTACGGTGCCCGCGGTGAGATCGCGGCGGCGGCGCGGTCGCTGGCTCGTGACGTAGCCGCAGGGCGGCTCGACCCCGAGACGATCGACGAAGAGGCCGTGGCCGCGCGGCTCGCAACGGCCGGCATGCCCGATCCCGATCTCCTCATTCGTACCGCCGGTGAAATGCGGGTGAGCAATTTTCTGTTGTGGCAGATCAGCTACGCCGAATTCTGGGTGACGCCGGTGGCCTGGCCCGATTTTGCGGAGGTCCACCTTGAAGAAGCGTGTGACGCCTTCGCGACCCGCGATCGACGATTCGGAGGCCTCGGCCCATCGTGACCACAACGCCCGCATCGCCGCCCCATCCCGGATCGCTCGTCAAGCGGTCGGTCGTCGCACTCATCGTGGCCGCGGTGTTCGCTGCGGTCTGCTGGGCCGATGTGACCGGGTTCATGGGCGCGCGACCAGGCCACTGGCTCGTGCTCGTGGCCGGGGCGTTCGCGGTCGGCGGGAGCCTTGAGGTCGTGCGCATGGCCGCGGCACGCGGTGTGTTCCTTCGTCGCCTGCTGGTGCCGGTGGCGACTGCATCGCTTGCGATTCTTCCTCTGGCAGTACACGACATGGCGAGCTCGCGAATGCTCGGGATGGACACCCTCGCGCTTGCCCTCTCAGGCGTGTTGGCAGTGATGGTCGTTGTGGAAATCGCAGGCTACCGACGCGATACCGGGGCGCTCACGAGATTGGTCGCCGGCTTCGCCACCGTCGCGGCGATCGGCCTGCCGTTGGCATTCATGATGCGGCTGCGGCTCTTGCCAGCGACGTCGGGCCTTCTGGCACTCGTGCCCCTGGCCAGCATGCTGGCGGTCGTCAAAGGAGGCGACGTCGCTGCGTATCTCGTTGGCTCGAGACTTGGGCGGAACCGGATGGCGCTGATTCTGAGCCCCGGGAAGACATGGGAAGGGGCCGTCGCGTCGCTCGCTGCGTCGCTGGCCATTGCATGGCTCTTTATCGAGGTCTTCCATGGCGTAACCGCGCGGCCCTTAGGCGGCTGGCTCGTCTACGGCCTGGCCGTCGGCATTGCGGGGATGGTCGGCGACCTCGCGGAGTCGCTCGTCAAGCGGGAGCTCGACGCCAAAGACTCGGGCCACTCGCTCGGGGCCCTCGGTGGATTCCTCGACCTCGTGGATGCCACGCTGCTGGCCGCTCCCGTCGCCTGGTTTCTATGGATTTGGAGCGACCTCGGCATGTGAAACCCGCCGAAAACGAGTGCGGAACAGGCGGCGGCTCCGCGGGAAAGCCAGGCGGCGGCTCCGTGAGCTATAGCCGTGAGCTATAGTAAGGCAGACGCGATTTTCCATTCCATCCCCTGACACCGCCGGCCGAACTGCCCCCTGCGGTTCTTCGATGCCTCGCTCAACCATCGCGGTTCTCGACACGAAACGGCTCGGCGCGATCTTCGGGCCACGGGACTGCCACCTTCGCCGGATTCGCGACGTGCTCGGCGTCGGCGTGTCTGCCCGCGGCGATTCGATCCATATTGAAGGGGACGACGACGCCGTGGCCCGCGCCACCGAGGTCTTCGAAGAGCTCGACCGCATTGCCCACGACAAGGGCAGCGTGTCGGCTGACGAGGTCGATCGACTGCTTGCAATCGCGACCGGGGAGGAAGCGACGCACCGCCACGAGCCCATCGAGGTCCAGAGGCCGGGCGGTCAGTTCGTGCCTCGGTCCGTCGGCCAAGCGGCCTATGTGAAGGCGATCCGCGACCACGACGTGGTCCTCTGCACCGGCCCGGCTGGAAGCGGCAAGACGTTTCTGGCGGTGGCTGTCGCGGTGTCGGCCCTCCGCGCGGAGCAGGTCAAGAAAATCGTCCTTGTGCGGCCGGCGGTCGAGGCAGGGGAGAGCCTCGGCTTTCTGCCCGGCGACCTCCAGGCCAAGATCAATCCGTATCTGCGGCCGGTCATGGACGCACTCCGCGAGATGATGGAATACGAGCACCTCAAGCGGCTCACCGAGCAAGATATCGTGGAGATGATTCCGCTGGCCTACATGCGCGGCCGCACGCTCAACAATGCCTTCATCATTCTCGACGAGGCCCAGAACACGACCGTCTCGCAGATGAAGATGTTCCTTACACGCTTGGGGAACGGCTCGAAGATGGTGATCTCGGGCGACACGACCCAGATCGATCTTCCCCCCGATCGCACGAGTGGGCTGGTCGACGCGATGGCGAGGCTTCACGGTGTGGATGGCTTCGGCCATGTACGGCTTGCCGCCGTGGATATCGTGCGTCATCCGCTCGTGCAGCGGATCGTCGAGGCCTACGACCGGTAACACGATGCCACTTGGTTCCCCTATCACCCGTCGCCGCAGCCGTCCCGGCTCACTCGATCTGCCGCATGGCTTTTGGGGGATGCTTGCCGAGCGGATGGCACGTCCGGACGTGCTCCTGCGGCTCGGGCTTTGCATGGCCGCGTCGGCGGTCCTGCTGATCCTCCTCCAGGGCTGGGTTGAACCCTTCGGGTATCAGGTGGGCTCGATGCCCGTACACGGCGTTGTGTCGCGGGTGGCGTTCGACAAGCCCGACCTCGACGCGACCAGGCTCGCCCGCGAACGGGCCACGTCGAGGGTGCGGGTTGTGTATGCCCATGACAAGGCCCCGATCGTGGGACTCCGCGACGGCCTCAAGAATCGAGCCGCCGAGATCGCTGCCGCCGACTCGCTCGCGACGGTGCCCCGCGAGGCATGGGGCGAGCTGGCCCCCGAGGCCGCGGGGATTCTCGAGCATGTGCCACCACCGCAGCCGCCGCCCATGGCCCCCGAGCCCCCTGATCTCAGCGCAGCGCCGGACCAGAAGGACGCAAAGGGAGAGAAGCCCGCCTCTCCTCAACGCGCCGAGAAGCCGGCGCGTGGGAACCGGTCACGGTCTCCGACGCCCGAGATGGCTGAGCGGATCGCGAAAGCCGAGCAAGAGTTTCAGCGATTCCGCAATCGCATCGACACGAAGGAAAAACTTCTGCTCGTCGAGAAAGGCATCGACGTGGCCTTCCAGGAGCTCGAGACAACGGGTGTGCTCGAGAAGATTCAGCACACGTTCGACGAGGGCAGCCAGAACGAGGTCGATGTGCACCCGATCGGAAATCCTGCCGAGACAATCCGCGTGCAGGTGCCGCAGGTGCTTATGGTCGAGGCCAAGGCTAGGCTTCGGACACGGATCATCGATGAGCTTGGTGAGAGCCCATTTGTGGATCGGATCGTGGCCTGGATCGAGCCGCGGATCTCCGGCACGCTGGAGATCGACCAGGAGAGCACGGCGCGGGCCAAAAAAGAAGCCAGCGACCGCACTCCCGCCCAGTTCGTTTCCTATCAGAAGGAAAGCCTCTTGGCCGAGGCGAGCAAGCCGATCACCGCTGAATCACTCTCGCTCTTGCGGCGCGAGCATGACGAATTTCTTCGCCAGCAGGATCCGCGGCAGCGGCTCGCCCGAGTGCTGGCAATGCTCGGATTGTTCACGGCGATGTTTACCCTCTCGGCGTTTTACATCCATCTGAATCATCGGGATCTCCTGGACGATTTCGGCCACGTCGTCACGCTGGTCTGTTTTTCCGTGGTCACGGTGGTGCTCTGCATGCTCACGGCCGGCGACGCGTGGCAGGCCCACGTGGTACCGCTTCTGCTTTTTGCGATGACGATCGCGATTGCCTATGACGAGGATCTCGCGCTTCTTTTGGCCGCCGAAGTGTCGCTTGTCGTGGTGCTCGGCCTGGGCCGTGGCCTGCCTGAATACATCACGCTCACGGCCGCCGCTGCCGCAATGGTCTTCTGGACGGGCCGTATCCGTACCCGCAGCAAGCTGATCTATGTGGGTCTTTGGGCGGGCGCGGTGGCGATGCTCACGCAGATTGGCGTCAACCTGCTCCACGAACGGCCGTTCGATCTTCAGATGGTCTACGAAGCGGCCCGCACCGGCACCTGGACGCTCCTGGCTGGCTTCCTCATGTCTGGTCTCTTGCCCTTCGTGGAACGATCGTTTGGCGTGCTCACGGATTTGAGCCTTTTCGAGGTGGGCGACGTAGCCCATCCGCTCCTCCAGGAGCTCGTCCGGCGCGCCCCCGGCACCTACAACCATTCGATTAACGTGGCGAGCCTCGCCGAGGCAGCGGCGGAGGCGATCGGTGCGCGGGGGCTGCTGGTTCGCGTGGGGGCGTATTTTCACGACATCGGCAAGATGCTCAAGCCGGCCTATTTCATCGAGAATCAGGGGCAGGAGAATCGCCACGAGTCACTCGTGCCCGCGATGAGCACGCTCATCATCATCGCGCATGTCAAGGAGGGCGTGGAGCTCGCGCGGCAATACAACCTCCCCCAACCGATCATCGACTTGATCGCCGAGCATCACGGCACGACGCTCGTGGAGTATTTCTACCGGCGTGCCACCGAACGGTCGCAGGCTGATCCGAACGGCAGCAACCCAGACGAGCAGACCTACCGCTATCCAGGCCCGAAGCCGAGCACCCGCGAATCGGCCGTGATGATGCTCGCCGACGCCGCCGAGAGCGCCAGCCGCACGCTCACCGAGCCCACGCCCGCGCGGATCGCGAGCCTTGTCCACGACCTGGCCCAGAAGCGGCTCAATGACGGCCAGTTTGACGAATGCGGCCTCACGCTCGAGGAGCTCAAGACCGTCGAGACGAGCCTCGTGAAGAGCCTCACCGCGGTCTATCACGGCCGAGTGAAATACCCGGATCAGCGGACTGCTTAATCGCGGCGGGCCATCCATGGCCCCGCCGCTTGCGCCGCCCCTCCGTGCGGCCGGATCCCTTTTGGTTGCGCGGCTTGTTGGGCGTTGGAACTATCATGGAAGTCCCTCGCGAGAGCGAGGGGGCTGCGGCTTGTTGGGCGAGCCTGCTCGCGCATGGCACACAGGTGGGCCGGCTACCCGCAGCCCCCGGCTCTCGCCGGGGGCTTGGATGGGGTCAGTTCGCGGTCCGTTCAGAACGAGTCACTATGTCCATCAGCGTTGATGTGGTGAACCGTCAGAAGGTCGTGCGGGTCAATGCCGTGTGGCTGGGGCGGGTTGCGCGGCGGGCCATCACGGCCCTCGGCCATGATGCCGCTGCCATCACCGTCGCGATCGTGAACGATGCGGAAATCGCATCGCTTCACCATCGCTGGATGGGCCTTCCCGATCCGACCGATGTGCTCACGTTCGATCTCTCGGGAGGAGACGGGGTCATCGCGGGAGATATCGTCGTGAGTGCTGAGACTGCTCGGCGCGTGGCTCGTGAAGTCGGGTGGCAGCCACGACAGGAGTTGGGGTATTACGTTGTCCACGGCCTGTTGCATCTGACTGGCTTTGATGACGTCACTCCCGGCGAGCGGCGTAGGATGCGCAGGAAGGAGCGAGATGTGATGGTCGCCATCGGCCTTCCCGCCCCGCCTCGCCGACCGCGGAAATGAGCCCATGGCCGCTGAGAAGACGCTCGCGATCGTGATCCGCACGATCCCTTTCGGCGAGACAAGCAGCGTTGTCACGATCTACTGTCGAGAGTTTGGCAAGCTGCGTGCCCTGGCCAAGGGAGCGTGGCGTCCGAAGAGCAGCTTCGATGGCGGCCTTGACCTGCTTTCCATGAGTCAGGTACTCGTCCTCCGTAAATCGTCGGGCGGGCTCGACCTGCTCACCGAGGCCAGCCTTGAAAGCCGGTTTCGCGTCGGCACGAGCCTCGCGGCAGTGCTTGGCGGTTTGCATGTGGCCGAATTGCTCGATCTCCTCACGGCCGACGCCGATCCGCAACCGGAGCTTTTTGACGTGGCACACGCAACCGTGCGGCGGCTCTCCGATTGGCGAGGCGATGAAAGCCCGCTGTCGATGATCCTCCTCCGAGTCGAGATGGCGATGCTGCGGATCGTTGGCCATGCGCCGGAGACGGGCCTCTGCGTGGAATGCCGCGGACCACTGCCCTCAGCCGGTCGCACTGCCTTCGGTCTGCTCGTCGGTGGCACGCTGTGTCCGGCATGCCGCGGCGGTCTTCGTGCCGTGGCAGCTCTCTCGCCCGCGGCCCTTGCCGCCCTGCGTGGCCGAGGTGAGGCGTCGCCCGCAGCCGCCACCGAGGCACGTGGCGTGATCGCCGGATACCTCGCCCACTTGCTCGGTCGCCCCACCCGCGTGGCCGCTGGGCTCAGGCCTGCCCTTCGCCGTCCATCATGATTCCCGGAAATCTCGACCCGATGACCACACGGTTTCCTCAGCCCGCATTCCTGTTCGGTGTCGCAGCAGTCGTCTGCTGCGGCCTCGTGACGGGCTGCGCGAGCCTCAAGGCCCCAACATGGCCCTGGTCTCAGGATGTCGACAAGCATCTCGGCGAGGATGCGTCGTCGGAAGTCATTTCGTCGGAGTACCAGAACAACGACTTTGGCTTCGACTACTTCAAGGCAGACAACGTCAAGCGGCGGTGGAAAAAGATGGTTGGTCGTGGTCCCAACGAGAAGGTGGCCCGGGCCGCACTGGAGGAGGCCGACGCTTTCTTCAAGGGCGGCGACTACGAATCCGCAATGCCCAAGTACAAGCAGGTCGTTGATCGCTGGCCCGATTCCGCGATCGAGGAGGATGCCCTCTGGCAGCTCGCCGAGTGTCAGTTCTTCACCGACCAGTACGCGAAGGCCGAAGACACCTACGACGAGATCGTCAAGAAGTATGCCAACACGAAATATCTCGACCGGGTCGCTCAGCGGCAGTTTGTGATCGCCCAGTATTGGGTCGCACTCGACGACAAGCACGAGTATGTGACGCTTGTTCCCAATCTCTTCGACCGCAGTCGCCCCCTCTTCGACACCCGCGGCCGAGCGATCAAAGCCTTCGACCATGTACGGCTCAACGATCCCCGCGGCTCACTTGCCGACGACAGCATCATGGCCCAGGCCAATGCCCATTTCCTCCGTCGTCAGTGGCTCGACGCCGACTACTTCTACGGCCTCCTGCGAACAGAGTATCCCGACAGCGATTTTCTGCTGCAGGCGCATCTGCTCGGCCTCCAGGCCAAGCTTCAGGCCTACCAGGGCCCGTCCTACGAAGGCAGTATTCTCGAAGAGGCGAGCGTTCTGGCAGACCAGGTGGTCGTGCAGTTCCCTGACCAGCTCAGCCGCGAGGAGGAGTCGCGGGTGGACCGCACCCGCAAGGCGATCGCGACCGAACTGGCAGATCGTCACTGGAGACGGGCTGAGTTCTACGCCAAGGGAAATCACTACACGTCTGCCCGCATCTACTATGCGCTGGTGGCCCGCGACTACCCCGAGACTCAGCTCGCCGAAGCTGCTCGCGCGAAGTACCAGTCGATCGCCAGTCTCGAAGACGTGTCGGACGATCCGTTCCCCATGCTGACGAGGGTCTTGAACCCCGACTCGCTCAAGGAGGCGGAGCTCGACGCGGCGGCAGAGGCCGAAACGCAAACAGCGATCGCCAAGGAGCAAGGCGACGGCACGGCGCCGCCGCGGTTCTGATAGCCCTTGTTTCGTCGGCGAGGAGACGTCGCCCGTGATCCCGCTCGACCACTCCTGGCATCGCTGGCGGCTCGCCGTCTGCATGGCAGTCGCGGGCCTCGCCGTATCCGGCTGTGCGAACTACCGCTTCGGTAACAACACGCTCTACGCCCCCAACGTCCGCACGATTTATGTGCCAGTGTTTCAGTGCGATTCCTACCGCACGGTGCCTGCCGTCGATATCGGTGAGCGGCTCACCGAGGCGGTCTGCAAAGAGATTGAGACCCGCACGCCGTTCAAGGTAGTGGGCAGCCCGGAAGGCGCCGACAGCGTGCTCACCGGTCGAGTCGTGGCCGACACGAAGCGGATGCTCGTTGAAAGCCCCACCGACCAGTCGCGTATGGTGGAGATGAACTACCAGGTGCTCGTCACGTGGGCCGACCGTGGCGGTACCGTGATCACGAAGGGCGACGTGCCGCTCCCAGCGGCGACAGTCGATATCGGCAACTCCGCGGCACTCGTGCCGGAGTATGGCCGCTCCGTGGCCACCACGCAGCAGGAATCGATTGGCGGGCTCGCGAAGCAGATCGTCGATCTCATGGAAGAACCCTGGTAAGGGGGACTGGCTTCGCGCGGCGCAGGCCATTCATGGCAATCGTGTTCGGTACGGCGATTGCGTGGACGACAGAAGCAAGCCGCATTGGTTCGCCGGCGGTGGCATGCTCGTCACCTTCGCGATTGTGCGAGTGTGCTCTCGTGGATAGTGGTCCGCCGCTTGGCCGCGCAAAGATGAGATGCTCGGCTCCTGCGCGTGCCCCCGACCGGCTCCTCAGCATCCGGGGTGGGAGGGCCAGCATGCGAATGCCGCGTCATGCGCGCAGCGTCGAACGCCGCAGGCGTTCAGGCCTGCGGTGCCCCTATTTCGGCTTTCGTCTTGAAGCGATGAAGGCCTCGAGTTCCTTGAGGCTGGCGCGGC
>Ga0105044_10012299_pt1 | contig 11639 bp, 11 predicted proteins | sample MAT01_FD_78092 | JGI IMG/M metagenome (GOLD analysis project Ga0105044, IMG submission 78092) | Freshwater microbial communities from Lake Fryxell liftoff mats and glacier meltwater in Antarctica - MAT-01 | ecosystem: Environmental > Aquatic > Freshwater > Ice > Liftoff microbial mat | place...
AGACCCACGGCGACATCGCCCGCACCCTGGCCATGTTCGGCGGCTTCACCGAGGGGCTTCAGCTGTTCGCCTCGTTCGCCATGCTGATGAATTTCCCGCGCCAGAACAAGATGAAGGGCATGGGCCAGATCGTCAGCTGGTCGGTGCGCGACGAGAGCCTGCACTGCGACGGCATCATCAAACTGTACCACGCCTTCAACAAGGAGACCGGCGCGGTGACCAAGGCGGTCGCCGACGACATCGTCGACTGCTGCAAGACGGTGGTCGACATGGAAGACCGTTTCATCGATCTGGCCTTCGAGATGGGACCGGTCCAGGGCATGACCCCGGACGACATCAAGGCCTATATCCGCTTCATCGCCGACTGGCGCCTGCGCCAGCTGCAGTTGCCCGAAGTCTACGGGATCAAGGAAAACCCCCTGCCGTGGCTGCAGTCGCTGCTTTCGGGCGTCGAGCACGCCAATTTCTTCGAGGCCCGCGCCACCGAATACTCCAAGGCCGCCACCAAGGGCGCCTGGCACGGCACCGAAGGCGTCTGGGGCGAGTTCGACAAGATGATGGCCCGCCGCGACACGAGCATGATCGCCGGGTAAGGCAGAAGGACTCTTGGTTCGCGGTCGGAGTCAACATCGAGGTTCATAGTCTCGATCTCCTCATCTCCTCGCCGCTTCCAGGACTCGAGCTGCTCCACGAACTCGCGGGTCGATGCGAGGTGTTCGGGCGTCGGCTCCGGACCGGTCCACGGTAGCGGTGCCGGATCCTGACCCATGCGGAATCGGATAGTGAATTGAACGGAGCCCGGGGTCGCCGCGCCGTTCAACGTGTGAGGGTTGGCCCGAAATAGAGAGACCAACGAAAGGCCGGCCCGGTCAAATCCCAACGCCGCCGGGCTCGCCTCGACAACCCGACAAAGCGACAAAGTCCTGCCGGACGCCACACCGCACCGGAGCGTGACGTCGCCGTCCAGCCCGGCCATGGCGGCAAAGGCGGGATAGGCTTCGGACATCGCGTCCGCATCCGGCATCGCGGCCCAGCTTGGATTGCCAAGGTCCTGCGCGTTCACTGCGGCCGGGATAACGGCTTCCGCGAGCGCGAGAGTCCGTCCGAACCTCAACACGGTTTTGGCTCTTCCCGCTGTCTCGGTCAGATTCCCGCGTACCATTCATACCCCCGGTCGGGCCAATAGCCGCCCTTGCCGCCCTGGATGTCGTCAAAGCTCTCGACCGCCTCGATCCGCCGGATGTATTTGGCGTGTTTGTAGCCGAGCTGCCGTTCGACCCTCAGCCGCAGCGGGGCCCCGTTCGGAACGCCGAGAACCTCGCCGTTCATGTCATAGGCCAGGATCGTCTGCGGGTGCATGGCATCGACCAGGTCGATGCTCTCGTAATAGCGCGGTCCGTCCTCGGTCTGGGTCAGGGCGTCGAAACAGTGGAAGACGATATACCTGGCTTCCGGCTTCAGCCCCGCCTCGTCCAGCAGGGTCTCCAACCGCACTCCGGTCCATTGGCCGATCGCGGTCCAGCCCTCGACGCAGTCGTGTTTGGTGATCTGGGTTCGTGCCGGGCGGGCGCGCAGATCGACCAGCGACAGCGACAGCGGTCGCTCCACCAGCCCGTTGACCTCCAGCCGATAGTCGGCAAAGCCGCCGTCCCGCAGCGCCACAAAGTCCGCCGCCGCCGGATCGATCGAGCCGTTGGGCTTGAAGAAGGGCGAGATCTCGCGGGCGTCATACACCGGCGCCAGGGCCTCGCGCGGGATCAGCAGGCGCTGGGACCGGCGGGTCAGGCTTTCGGCCGAGACCTTGAGCCGCTCGCTGAACGACACGCCCCGCTCGCAGGCGGCCAGGGCCATCATTCCCGCCGTCGCCAGCGCCCGGCCCAGCCAGCTGCGCCGGCTCAGTCCCGTCCCGCTCATGGCCCGTCTCCCTTCGGGGGCGTCGGCGGCTCAAGCATGAACCAGCCGGTGATCATGGCCCGCATATTGTTGAAGAAACCCGTCCAGATCACCAACGCGACATGGATGACGATGAAGCCCACGATCAGGGCCGCCGAGATGAAATGCAGCGTCCGGGCCGACTGGCGCCCGCCCATGATGTCCAGCAGGAAGCCGCCGATGGCGTTGAACCCCGGCGACATCGACAGGCCCGTGATCAGCATCATCGGCAGGATGACGAGGATCATCGCCACATAAGTCAGTTTCTGGATGACGTTATAGGTCCGTGCCTGCTCGTCCTTGGGGAAATGGAAGCGGGCGTGTTCCTTAACCGAGGGCCAGAAGCCGGCCAGGTCCAGTCGCGTCGGCCACAGCCGACGACCGAACCGCTTCGATAGAAACCCGTAAGCCAGATAGATCAGCCCGTTGATGACGAACACCCAGGCGAAGAAGAAATGCCAGTGCCGCGCCTCGGCGAGGTTCCGGCCCTGCGGGATCATGAGCCAGTTCGGGACGGTCGGTATGTCCAGCCAGTGCTCGCCCCATCTCGTCTGCGTGCCCCAGTCGAGATGGGGATGAGCCATCAGGATGTTCAGCCCGCTCATGATCAGGATGACCACCGCTGTTACATTCAGCCAGTGGCTGACCCGGACCAGCCCCGGATGACGCCATGTGTCGGTACGACCGCCCGACAGGGGACGGTCGGCGCGGGGACCGGCGGCGGGCTGACGGGGTTCGACCGGAGGCACTGCGGCGATATCGGTCATGGTCACCCCGGCGGTTTTGTCGCTGCGGACCCGACGGTCTCATGACCACCTGTCGCGCGCAACGCTTCCGTCGCGGTTACGGCGCTCGACCCGAAACGTTACAACGGCGGTCGCTCCGGTTCAGTATCTCGGAGCTTCGGTCAGGCAGACCCGGCCGCGGGCGCGGCAGGCCGCGACGTCGGCCTCCCAGGCGGCGCGATCCCGCTCATAGCGCGCGCGCGCGGCGTTGGCGGCGGCGACGTCCGCCTCCCATTGGGCCCGCGCCGTGCTGATCCGGGCGGTCTCTTCGCGCCAGCGCGCGCTGGCGGCCTCATGGGTCGCAGCCGATTCCGCTTCGGCCCGTTCGGCGGCGTCATTGTTCGCCACGATGGCGCTGTTCAGCTTTTCCGTGACCGCGACCTCGGCGGGGTCCTGTTCGGCGTCCGGGGCAGCGCTGTAGCTTTCGCCCCTCTGCCGCAGCCAGGCTTCCGATCCCGGTTCGGGCAGTTGGGGTCGGGGCTGGGCTTGGGTCTGGGCTTGAGGTGGGGCAGGCCCGGTCTGGGCGAGGGCAGGCGCCGACGCCACCAACAGGGCCGCAAAGGTCGCGAGGGTGAAACGGGTCATGAAGGCCTCCAGGGTCGATCGGGGTTGCGGTCACGTCAGGGCGATTTCGCGGCGGCCCGGAAACGATAACGCGGTTCCCGCGATTTGGCGCCGGACTCGTCTCAGCCGGGCAAACGCAGTTCGAAGGTGGTGCCCCCGGGTCCCGTGTCGACCAGGGTCAAGGCTCCCCCGTGATTGGCGGCCAACTCGCGCGAAATGGTCAGGCCAAGGCCGGTGCCTTCCGACGCACGGCCGCTGACGAAGGGTTCGAACAGGTTTCCGGACAGGCGCGGCGGAATACCGGGACCGTCATCGGTCAACCGGATCACGCTATCGTCGTCCTCGACGGTGGCGATCACCCGGACCGCGCCGCCCCGACCGGCGCGTCCGGGATCGCCTTCGATGGCCTGCCGCGCGTTTCGCATCAGATTGACCAGGACGCGGTGCAACTGGTCCGGATCGGCGCAGACGGTGAAGCGGGCCGGGATGGCCTTCATCAGGCGAACCCCCTCGGCCGCCAGCCCCGCGTCCTCGGCCGCCGCCACGACCGCAGGGGCCAGGGACAGCCGTGTCTTGCTCGGCGCCGGCTCCTCGCTCCTGCCGTATTCCAGCACATTGCGGGACAACGCTGCGGCACGACCCAGCGCCCGCTCAAGTCGCGGCAGGACTTTCCGGACCTGGGGGTCCGGTGAGTCCGCCAGTCGTTCCGACGCCATCTGGGCCGAGGTCAGCATGTTGCGCAGGTCGTGGTTGATCTTGGCCACCGCCTCGCCCAGGGCCACGAGACGGGCCCGCGAGCGCAGCGACTGACGCACCTCGTCCTGCATCCGGGCCAGTTCGCGCTCGACGCGGCCGATCTCGTCATGGCGGTCGCTGGGCGGATCGCCTTCGCGTTCGGGATTCGCGGCGAAATGCTCGATCGAGCGAGTCACGCGCCGCAGCGGCTGCAGCACCAGAACGGCCAGGCCGCCGTACAGCAGCCCCCCCGCCATCAGCGAGATCAACAACGACGTCAGCAGGCTGTTCAGCAGGAAGGTGCGCAGTTCGAGCCTGAGCGGCTCGGCCGGTGCGAGAATCTCGATGAAATCCCCGGACCGGTAGCGCGGCCGGGCCTGGACACGGACCGACCGGTCCGGGTGGCCGACGAGGGTACGCCACGGGTCAAGAATGCGGGCGACAAGCCGGCGCTCGCGCAGGTCGATCAGGTCGGGCGTGCGCGGCACGTTCGGGGCCTGCAGCAACAGCCGGCGCACGCCCTGGTCGCCGACGACGACGGCCTGAACCCCCCCGATCGCCAGCAGCTGTTCGGCGGTGTCGTCCTCGACGGCGGAATAGGGCAGGGCCTCCACGCCAACCGAGGCCAGTTCCGCCGACTGCAGCCGGTCCAGCAGCCAGCGCTCATGGAAGCTGGCGGCGCTGGGGGCGACGATCAGGACCCCGACCACGGCGGTGAAGATGAAGGTCAGCAGCAGCAGACGCCATGCAAGCGCGTCAGGGGCATGGAAGCGCAGACGTTCGCGCCAGTCGGCGGGCACGCGCAAACCCGTGCGTATGTCGGTCAGCAGGGGCCGAAGGCGCGTCATGAAGCGCGCGACGCAAGGTTCGGGCCAGATCCGGCTCGGGTCATCCGGGTGCCTTGCGGCCGAATGCGGCCTGGAGGGCTTTCAGGCCAAACGGCAGCACGACGGCCAGGACGAAAACACCGGCCATGGGGGCCCAGAACTGGCCGAACAAGGCCTGGAAGTCCGGATCGGGGTTGGTCGCCAGCAGGGTGTTCAAGCGCGCGCCGATCCAGCAGTAGATGATATGCGCGGGAAGCAGGCCGATGAATGTGGCGATGGAATAGGGTGCCAGCCGCACCGCCATGACGCCGGCGGCGATATTGATCATGTGGAAGGGGACCACCACGGCGAGGCGCGAGGCCAGCACATACCAGAATGTATCCTTGTCGATGGCGTTGCAGACCTTCTGCATCAGCCCGGCGTCGCGCTCGGCCTTCCGACGCAGGGCCTCGCCCAGGGCGGATCGGGCTACGGCATAGACGATCAGCGCCCCGAGCGTGGCCGCGACCGAGGTCGAGACTCCCCCCACCCACGGCCCGAACAGATAGCCGGCGGTGATGGTGATGAAGAAGACGCCCGGCACCACGCTGGCGGTCAGGACCGTGAACAGCGCCATCAGGATCAGCAGGCTGAGGGCATAGTTCTGGGCGGTGAAGTCCCGGAAAGCCTGTCCATGATCGCGCAGGGTGTCGAGCGACAGGTAGCGATTCCAGCCCATGCCGAAGATCAGGGCGATCACGGCCGCCAGCACAATCAGGGGCAGGAAGCGTTTCAGCTGGGCCATTGTCACTCCGCTGTGGCTCTCCGGCGTTGACACCAGGGGCCCTGCCGCTTATACGCCCGCCCTTCCCGCGACGGACGCATTCCCGTCGCCCCTCTGCATTAGTTCCAGGAGCCGACCGTGAAGCGGACCTATCAGCCGTCGCGACTCGTGCGCAAGCGCCGTCACGGCTTCCGTTCGCGGATGGCCACCAAGAACGGACAGAAGATCGTCGCGCGGCGTCGCGCCAAGGGCCGCAAGCGCCTGACGGCCTGATAAATTTCCGCTCATTCCGGCGAAAGCCGGGACCCAGTTCTGTCCAGCTTGACGCTGGCGAGTCGGGATTGGCGTTGAGCAGCAGCGGTGGGACCGTTCATCCAAAGGACTGGGTCCCGACGTTCGTCGGGATGAGCGGTTGATGGAGCAGCCCTTCAAAATCGAACGCCTGACCTCGCGGGCCCAGTTTCTGGCGGCAGCGAAAGGCGTGTCCGAGGCGCGCGGCGCGGTGGTGGTCCAGCGACTGGACCGCCATGACGGCACCCCCTTGGTGCGGCTGGGTTTCACCGCAACCCGCAAGGTCGGCAACGCCGTTCTCCGCAACCGCGCCAAACGGCGGCTGAGGGAGGCGGCGCGGGCGCTGTCGCCCCTGTTGGCGGTCCCCGGCAGTGACTATGTCTTCATCGCTCGCATGGGTACGGTCGATCGTCCCTGGGACCGCTTGCTTGACGATGTAAAATCGGCGCTTACAAGGCTCGCGACCCCACGACCGGCGCCGAAACTTGCGCCCCATCACCCCGCGCCCGCCGGCCAGGATTCCTGATCTCCATGCCCCCCCACGACAATAGCCGCAACATGATCCTGTTCGTCGTGATCGCGGGCATCATGCTGCTCGCCTACAGCTACTTCGTCATGGCCCCCCAGGCCGAGCGCCGGAAGGCCGCCCAAGAGGCCACTGCCACCACGACGACAGGGGTCGCTGCACCGCAGGCCTCCGAAACGCCCGGTGCCGTGGTCTTCACGACCGACCGGCGGACGGCGCTGGCCCGTGCCGGACGGCGCGTGCCGATCGAGACGCCGACGCTCAAAGGGTCGTTGTCCCTGCAGGGCGGTCGCATCGACGACCTGTTCCTGACCCGCTACCGCGAAACCATCGACCCGACCTCGCCTGCGGTGGAACTGTTCCGGCCCGAAGGCATGGAGCGCGCCTATCAGGCGCTGTTCGTCTGGGCCGGCCAGAACGTCCCCGGCGGCGTGCCCAACAAGAATACGCCGTGGCGGCTGACAGAAGGCGCGACCCTGACACCGACGACACCCGTCGTGCTGACCTGGGACAATGGCGCGGGTCTGCGCTTCACGCGCCGCATCTCGATCGACGACCAGTATATGTTCACCGTGGCCGACACCGTGGGCAATTTCGGCACCCGCGCCGTCACCATCGCGCCGGGCAGCAGTGTCGAGCGCCGTGGCGTACCGGACCATCCGCCCAATCAGATTCTCCACGAGGGGGCTATCGGCACCTTCGGCGAGGACGGCAAATACACAACCCGCCAGTTGAACTACAAAGCTTGGGTCAAGAAGCCGCTCGAGGAATATGAGTCGACCGGCGGCTGGGCGGGCATCACCGACAAATACTGGCTGGCCGCCATCGCGCCGCCGCAGGGCGAGCGCATCCAGGCCCAGTTCCGCGTGAACAAGGCCCCCGGCTTCAACATCCACGCCGTCACCATGCTGGGCCAGGAACGCGAGATCGCGCCGGGTCGTCAGATCACAGAGACCCAGCATCTGTTCGCCGGGGCCAAGCGCGAGGAAATCCTCAGGAGCTATGAGAACGACCTCGGCCTGCCGCGCTTCATCTATGCGATCGACTGGGGTTTCCTGTTCTTCCTGACGCGGCCGATGTTCATCCTGGTCGAGTTCTTCTTCGGCGTGCTGGGCAATTTCGGTCTGGCGATTCTCTCGCTGACGCTCGTCGTGCGCCTGATCATGTTCCCGCTGGCCAACAAGAGCTACGAGAGCATGTCCAAGATGCGGACCCTCCAGCCCAAGATGGAGGAGCTGAAGAAGAAGCACCCCGATGATCCCGCCGCCCAGCAGAAGGAGCTGATGGCGCTGTATCAGAAAGAGAAGATCAATCCGCTGGCCGGCTGTCTGCCGCTTCTCATCCAGATTCCCTTCTTCTACGCCGTCTACAAGATGCTGACGGTCACCATCGAGATGCGGCACCAGCCCTTCTTCGGCTGGCTGCTCGACCTTTCGGCTGCGGACCCCTCGACCCTGTGGAACCTGTACGGCCTGATCCCCTGGGACCCGTCCGCGACGCCGCTGATCGGGACCTATCTGGTCGGCACCTTCGCGCTAAGCGTCCTGGCCATCTTCTACGGCCTGACCATGTGGCTGCAGATGGCGATGAGCCCGCCGGCGCCGGACCCGATGCAGCGTCGCATCTTCCAGTTCATGCCGATCGTCTTCACCTTCATCATGGCCACCTTCCCGGCGGGCCTGCTGCTCTACTGGGCCTGGTCCAATATCCTGACCATCTTCCAGCAGTACGTCATCATGCACCGGCTGAAGGCAGAAAACCCGATCGACACCTTCATCGCGCAGATCACCGCGCGACTGAAAAAGGCCTGAGTTGGACGACTTCACCCCCGAGGAACTGGAGCAGGGGCGTATCCTGTTTGCCCGGCCCGCCACCTTCGTCATGGGCTGCGCCAAGATCGAGCAGCTGCCCGATCCCGACCTGCCCGAGGTCGCCTTCGCGGGCCGCTCCAATGTGGGCAAGTCCAGCCTGATCAACGGTCTGGTCGGCATGCACAAACTGGCCCGGGCCTCCAACGAGCCGGGCCGGACGCGCGAAGTCAATTTTTTCGACCTCGACGGCAGGCTGCGGCTGGTCGACCTGCCCGGCTACGGCTGGGCCAAGGCGTCGAAATCGACGGTGAAGAAATTCCAGGATCTGGGCCGCGACTATCTACGCGGCCGGGTCACGCTCAAGCGGGTCTATCTGCTGATCGACGCGCGCCACGGCCTGAAGAAGGTCGACGACGAGGCGCTGGACGCGCTCGATCTGGCCGCCGTCAGCTACCAGATCATCCTGACCAAGGCCGACAAGCTGAAGAAGGGCGAGGCCGAAAAGGTCCAGGCCGAGACGCTCAAAGGGGTCTCCAAGCGCGGTGCCGCCTATCCGGCGGTGATCGTCACCTCGGCCGAGAAGGGCGACGGCATGCCCGAGCTGAGGGCGGAGATCATGCGCACGACGGGGGTGACGCTGTAAGTTTTCCGTTCATCCCGGCGAAAGCCGGGCTCCGGTGCTTTGGGCGACCGGTCAGGCCCGCTTCGCAAGGCTCTCAATCCGGGCCAATATGCCCCGCGAAAGAGCCGGGGCCCCGGCTCCCGCGGGGATGGGCGGATAGAAGAATGCACACCCGGAACATCCAGACCGACGGCCTGACGCAGCGCATCCTCGAGGCCGGGTCCGGACCCCTGGTCCTGCTGATTCACGGCTTCCCCGAACTCGGGATCAGCTGGCGGGCGCAGGTGGAGAAGCTGGCCGAGGCCGGCTATCACGCCGTCGCCCCCGACATGCGCGGCTATGGCGGGACCGACAAGCCGCGGAACGTCGCCGACTATTCGATCCTGAACCTCGTCGGCGACATGGTCGATCTGGTCCGGGCGCTGGGCGAGACGTCCTGCGTCGTCGTCGGCCACGACTGGGGCGCGCCGGTCGCCTGGCATTGCGCCCTGATGCGGCCCGATCTGTTCCGGGCGGTCGCGGGCCTGTCGGTGCCGTTCCAGCCCCGCCGTCCCGGCGGGCCTCCGATCGCGGCGCTGAAGGCGATCACCGGCCGCGCTGGCAGAGGCGAGATCTACATCGTCCAGTTTCAGGCTCCCGACGCCCACCTCATCTTCGAGACCGACGTCGCCGCCGGCCTGCGCAAGGGCTTCTATGCCTATGACGGCGCGACGCCGACGGATCGCCAGTCAACGGGGTTTCACCCCGAGGGCGAGAGCTTCCTGTCCGGCGTGGCCGACGACGCCACCCTGCCGCCGTGGATGTCGGCCGACCATTTCGAGGAATACGTCGAGGCCTTTGCGGCGGGCGGATTTGAGGGGCCCGTCAACTGGTACCGCTGCCTCGACCTGAACTGGTCGCTGACGGCCCATCTGCAGGATGCGCGCATCCGGGTTCCGGCGCTCTTCATCGTCGGCGAGCGCGATCCGGTCCGCCACTATGCGGGCCAGCACGAGGCGGGATTGAAGGACTGGGCCCCGGACCTGCGCGGTTCGCATGTCCTCGCGGGGGCCGGCCACTGGATTCAGCAGGAGCGGGCGGAGGAGGTGAACGGCCTTCTCCTCGATTTCCTGCGCCAGCCCGGGGTGGCCCGGACCGGCTGAAAGGTCAGGGCCGCATCGACAACGTTCACGCGTGACTTCGACCGTTTCGCTGGCGACCAAGGCTGCGCGGCGTTAGGATCGACCCGAAGCCTGAGGCCCACCATGACAATTCTCACTTCCATCGCCGCCGGTGCCGCCTTGGCCATCGCGCCCGTGCAAGCCGTCACGCCCCCCGCCGATCTGGGCGGTGTCTGGGAGGGTCGGATCGCTGTCGGCGGCCAGTCGATCCGCATCGTCTTCCGCGTAGATGCGGCCGGCAATGCGGTGATGGACAGCCCGGATCAAGGGGCCCGGAACATCGCCGTGGATCGGCCGACGATCGAGGGCGGCGTGGTTCGCTTCGTCATCCCCGTCATTCGCGGCCAGTTCGAGGGGACGCGGTCCGACGACCGCCAGACCTTGACCGGCACCCTGTCGCAGGGCGGCTTGACCGTTCCGCTCATCCTGACGCGCACGACGGCGACGGCGACCCTCGCCGCCCGTCCCCAGACCCCCGCGCCGCCCTTCCCGTATCGCAGCGAGGAGGTCGTGTTCGACAACGCCGCCGCCCCGGGCGTGCGGCTGGCGGGAACCTTGACCCTGCCCGAAGGGCCGGGGCCGTTCCCCGCCGCCATCCTGATCACCGGCTCGGGACCCCAGGATCGTGACGAAACCATCGAGGGGCACAGGGCCTTCGCCATCTGGGCGGACGCCCTGACCCGTCGCGGCGTGGCGGTGCTGCGCTTCGACGACCGGGGCGTCGCCGCCTCCACCGGAAATTTCGGCGCGGCGGCCGGCGGGGATTTCGCGTCGGACGTAAAGGCCGTGTTCGACGGTCTGGCCGCCCGACCTGACATCGATCCGGCGAGAGTCGGTCTGATCGGCCACAGCGAAGGCGCCACCGTCGCCCACCTGGCGATGGACGACGGCCTCCGAACTGCTTGGCTCGTCACCCTTGCCGGACCCGCAGTCTCCGGCGGTGAGATCATCACGGAGCAGGTCCGGCTCATAGCCCTTGCGTCGGGTGCGCCTTCCGAAGCGATTGAGGTCGCGGTCGCGGTCCAGCGTCAGCTAATGACCGCCGTCGCCGCGAACGCCGATGACGGAGAGGCTGTCCGCCGCGAGGTCGAGGCCGTGCTGCTGGCCAATGGCCAAACGGCAACTCAGGCAACTCAGAACGCGGCCGTGATGTCGGGTGCCTGGTATCGGGGCCTGGTGGCCTACGATCCCGCTGAATCTATCCGGACGATGCGGGTCCCCATGCTGGCCGTCTATGGCGGCAAGGATCTTCAGGTGCCAGCCGACCAGAACGCACCGGTGGTTTCACGGCTCAAGCCGGACGCCGACGTGGTTGTGCTGCCCGGCCTCAATCACCTGTTCCAGCCGGCCGAAACCGGCCTGATGGCGGAATACGGCCAGATCGAAACCACGCTCGATCCGTCGGTCATCCGTACCGTCGTCGACTGGGTCGCGGCGCGCGCCGGGCCCTAGAGCGAAATCGGTCTTGATGGACGCGGTCCATCAAGGCTCAGATTTCGCTCCAGATTGATTCTGGACCATTTTTTGGATTCAGGTCTATTCGACCTGAAACAAAAACGGTCTAGCGTTCAGACCGGGTGGGTCGGTTCCGGCTTGACTCCTGACGGCGCCGGTTCTGACGTG
>Ga0105044_10012302_pt1 | contig 11637 bp, 8 predicted proteins | sample MAT01_FD_78092 | JGI IMG/M metagenome (GOLD analysis project Ga0105044, IMG submission 78092) | Freshwater microbial communities from Lake Fryxell liftoff mats and glacier meltwater in Antarctica - MAT-01 | ecosystem: Environmental > Aquatic > Freshwater > Ice > Liftoff microbial mat | place...
CTTCTGAAGTGATGATTTGCTCTCCCAAAAATATAGTATCTTCATACTTTCCTTCAATCCATTTACACACAGTCACCTGTTGCAGTTCTGGGTCTACGATCCAATATTCAGAAATTTCCCTCGCAGCGTATTCTGTATGTTTATAGCGATAGTCTCGATTACGATTTTGCTCACCGGGGGAAACTACTTCGACTACAAGTGCTGGGGGCGGCATATCGAGGGTAATTAGAGAACGACCAGTAGCTTCGATCGCAGCCCTAGATTCTGGAGTATGCACCAATAAATCTGGAATCCGGCACTTCGCTCTCCACCCAGTCACCACGATTTCCATATCCTTGTAAGCAATCAAAGTAAGGGGGAGAAATTTTAGCAATTCATAGAAGATCAACTTCGCAATATCAGAATTTTCTAGTGATTCTGTTGGCATTTTTACTAATGCTCCATCTTCTAATTCGTAGCGAGTATCGGTGCTATCATCGTAGGCTAGATATTCTTCAAGAGTAAAAATCTGGGGGGTGATTGGAGTTGTAACCATAGAGCCTCCTTAGATCGTTAGATTGTTTCCTTAATTTTATCTTGAGCCGGGGATGTCGTATTTTCTGCTCTGAATTTAGATCATCATTTAGATCATCCCCGAAACTCTAGACTAGCTTGGTTGTTTTTCTGGCAGCAAGCATTTATCAGAATCACATCCAGCCGGCCCTACTTCTCCCATGTCATTAACTGGAGTGCCAAGGTCATGGGTCATGAGCGCAGTATAAAAATCCTCCGTCCGCCGTCGATCGATCACCCCCTGCATTAACTCATCATAAGTCTGCTTATCAATGGGTTCAAAGGGCAACCGAGGGAAAGTCTGGTGGTCATCAAATCTTGCCAACAAAGCCGCAGAAATATAACCTTCATCATCCCGAATGGCTTCGTAAATGCGCTTACCCAAACTGGCGATTTCTGGTTCCCGGAGTTCGATCGTGGCACTGGTATTATGGCGAGTATAGAATTTTTGCACCTGCATATAGAAATCCATCTGGGCAAGGGCGGAGAATTTGCTGATCTCGATCGAGTCTGCCCCCGGTAAATCTGCCCAAGAAACTGCCACAGGAATTTCTACCAGCCATTCTGTACACCGAGGATCAAAGGGATCATTCAAAAGATTACCCTTTTCATCTTTATCAGTTTGGGAAGGAATCACCGTATAGCCGTAATCCATACAAGCCAGAGCCACCGCATCATTTTTCCTAAAGGTAATCCGGCGGATAAAACGCTGGGCCTTGGGAGGATGCCAACCGGGAGAAGAACCAGTTAGCAATGATTTTGTTCCGGCCGGCTGCACTGTAGTACAACGGTTCGGGCGTTTCAAAACATGCCGATCGCAATAATCCCAGACCTGTTGATGGACAATTTCTCGCCATCGACTGAGATATTCCTGCTCCTGTTGCTTAAACTCTAAACCCTTGACTGTATCCGGTCTGCCCGCTTCCCACCATTGCAACCACTCGGCTCCAAAAGCATGGACAAAGAAGTCAAACAAACCAGTGAAGGATACGCCCACGATCGGATCTAGTTGCCGACTAGATTGATAGCGGGGTTCTTGGAATTGATGATGCAACAGCACCGCCACAGACAAAGCCCCAGCCCGGAAAGCCTCCTCCTGTTCCTTAAGGTTCTTGGGGTCAATTTGATTTAAGTGGATCTCGGATAAGTTACAGTGGAAGGTGGAACCAATAATTTCCAGTTTGTTACCCTAAAGGCTTTTTATCCCTTAGTTCTATGGATTGAATTCTCCATAGCTCGGCGTACTTTTTCATTTATTCCTATATTGATCCTAGTTATAAATGCCCCGCACTCTTGCCAAAATTATATTCTTCGATTCAGGTTGATTCAGAAGGTTCATTTGGTACGCTCTACGGTGGTAAAGGCTTTTTACTTCCCCTACTTACCTCGGAATTGGCATCACAGCTTTCTCCGAATTTGCGAGGTTTTTAACGTGAGGCAAAATTACTTACCACACGGGTTTAAGCCCAAACGAGCTAACCGATGATCTAGTTCTTCCTTAGAGATATCTGGATGATTTTCTTTTAGCCAATTCTCTGCTTTCCCTTGGGCATAGGCAGCAATAAATTCCTGTTTTAGTTCAGGAGTTTTAACTAGGTCAATATTAGCCCGGGCGATCGCTTCCCCTGCCCATTGGATCGCTCCTTCCCCAGAATAGAACTGCTTACGAACTGCATTAATGCACTCTTCTTCCGTAGGTTTAGTATGAAAAACACGGGTATGATTTGCCATTCTCAGAGCATCTTTTTCTGGATCAATTCTCCAGTTACCCTGCTCATCTTGACTCCACAAATTATCCTTAGCCGTAGCTCCTAGCTCATCCTCAGAACTAAATTGCCGCATCCCAGCACTATTTGAAACGAGAATACCTTCACAAACAAATTCATGAATTGAAGCAACCTCAATATCATAAGTATGAGCAATTCTTACATCCATTTCTACTGATTCTACTTTGATAGGAATTAAATCCGTAGATTCAGAAATGTGTTTTTTCACAGTAGGAGCAATCATTTGTTTTTGCTCACCACTCCAATGATATTGGTAGGTATTTACAAGCGGTCTGACCATTGCTTTAGGAAATCCATGATCCTTAAAGGATTTCGGACGACTCCTTTGACTGTCAGCAAAGCGCAACGAATGATTAGCGAATAACTCAGATGATTTCTCAAAAGCTGATTCACCCACGGTGACTAGCTCACCTTCCCATTTGCCTGTGCGCTTGCGAGTAGAATGACATAGACGAGTAGTAATTCCCAAGGAAGCATAGATAGACTGAACTTGACGCAAAAAGTCTGGATGAACTGAGGCAACTAGCACGCCTTGACTAAAACAACCATCAGCATCAGCTAATCCAGCTAAATATGCTTCACGGATATTAGTGGTTGCCAATAGGATGCAATCAGGGATATTAATCGAAGTAAAGGCTTTCTTAAATTGCGATAGATACTGATTCAACGCACTAGAATTGAATTGCAGTTCAAAAGCCTTAGTTTTACATTGTTCTGGTGTTCTCAATGTGTAGGTATCTAATCCAAATAAAGCACCAACACTGATGAGCTTCTCAATGATTTGTTGCTGGTCTTCAGAAATCCGAAATCTTACTCGCCAACCATCACTGGCAACTGAGCCATCGCCATGTAAATATCCCATGAAGTAAGCGACATCAGATGTCAGTGCTGGGATATTGATCGATTTTGCATTGGGGGCCAAATCTCCTTTGAATTCTGGTAACTCCGTTGCACTACCAGGAATTGCTTGAGGTACAAAGATCAATCGATCATCTTCTTGAAGGTCTTTCGCCTTGACCATTCGATATTTGCCATAGACATCTTCTAGGACAGCAACTTTATGATCGGCAGTACATTCAAAATAACCATCTTGGGTTTTAATCCGACAAAGAGATTGTGTACCCTGATCAAAGAAATTTGTAACAGGATAGAATCCTTTACTTGTTAAGACTCGATCGCCAACCCTAATTTTCTCAATAGGAACTAAACCTTGTTGCGTATGTACCAAGGCTCCAGCAGGTAGGCAGCGGCGAATGTTCCCAGCAACGATCGTGACGGCGGCTTGATCAATTAATAAACAGCACTCTACAGAGTTTAATTGTCTGCCCAGAGCCTTGTTGAGAATCTTGGCACAGTTGTTGTAAAGTTCTGGTAACTTCACCGGGTTAGCGACACCGCCGAAACCCTGAAGAGATTCTCCAGCCGGACGGATATCATTAATATCTACCCGGACTTGGACTGTAGTCTGGTCACTGGGAGTTGCCGAAGTGGTAAATCTTGAATCTGTGGAAAGCTCCAAAAGAGACTGGTAGGATTTGACCCAACCTTGGCGACTATCACCGACATGAATTGTCACCTGATTATTATTGAAAATAACCTCAGTTTCTTCCCTTCTTTCAGGTTTGGGAGTTGTGCCGATCGCCCCCACGATTTCTACTTGTAGTTGATTGCAGATCGGCGGGAGTTGATTAATATACTTTGGCTCCAAAACAGCCCCAGTACCAGAACCCATCATAGCCAGATCCATCAACAAGCCGAACGATCGCCAGTCGTCAATATTGGTAGAAGTACAGTTATAGGCTCCAGAGAAATTTTGGGGCTGCTCTACCCAGTTTGTGCCACCGACCCAGAGCCAGCGTCCAGAGGTGAGAGTTTTTAGCCTAGCTTGCATTTTCTTAATCAGATCAATTTCTGCCAAGGAGAGTTTCCCCAGACTAATTAACCCCTTGAGGGTGCGATCGCCCACCTGTTCCCAACTTTCTCTCGTCCCGACGGCATCCCGGCGGCTGTAGGTACGGAAAAATACTGGATTAGCGGCGGGGGCTGTAGCGGGGAAGGTGGAGTTTGCTTCCTGTTTAGCTTCCTGTTTATTTGTGGACGAACTATTTATTTGCGAGACCATAATCTGTCGGTATCTGTAGGTATTGATATTTTCTGAATCTACTTATTTTAGTGGCAAAGTTTGATTAGTGGGAAATCTAGAATTTTTCCTTAAAAAAACACCAGCAGTAGTGTCTTTAATCGCAAGGCATCCCCTTCCCCATTGCCCATTCCCCATAAATCACTCACCCAAAACCACAAGCAAAAATTACAGAATAAAGCCTAATTATTCCTTACCTCCCTGTACCTCCCCTTACCTCCCTGTACCTCCTTATCCCGAAATAAATCCCTTATCCCGCTTGTCACGATACCTCCCCGTTGTGCTATATTGTTGTTGATCCGGATTTATGCGATCGCAACGCCCGAACCTTGTCAGGCTTGACCGCGCAGCAATAAAGGATGCTTGAGATAGGCGTAAACTCCGGGTCACCTGTAGAAAAATCAGACTAAACTATCACGCTAAACTAGGTTAATCAGCCCAACGCAACATTCTCGACCTAGGAAAGCCAAAAAATAATTTTCAACAAATTTTCAACAATCTCAACAATCTTTTAACTCCAACAACCTTTTAACTCTGAGAACTATCACCATGCCAAACTTTGGGAGTATCGTCCAGAAAGCCTTTTATCTAGGAATTGGTCTTGCCTCTGTAGCCAGCGAGAAAGCTGGAACGAGCATAGGTGAACTCCGCCTCCAAGCTCAGAAGCTCGCCGAAGAACTGGTAGAGCGGGGAGAGATGACTGCCGAAGAAGCTAGAAAGCTAGTAGATGAACTAGTCCAGCAGGCTCAGAAACCGGAAGTGCAGAATACTACCACCGCAGCACCTCCCAACGAGCCACGGCGCATTGAGATTCTTAATGATGATGATCCGGAAACTAGCTCCAGTTCTGGCGCAGATGCTAATGATATTGATAATATGGAGCAGAAAATCAAAGCAATGCAAGAAGAACTCCGCCGTTTACAGCGTAACTAGAAAACCAAAGGAGCTTAATGGAAGATTGGTCAGATTGGTCAGATTGGTCAAAAAATTTAACAGAAGTTCTGGATACAGTGAACTCGATCGTTGATGAATTCTTCACGGGTGTAAATGAAGTGGTAGATATCATGACAGAGGAAATCCAACAGGTAATTACTGGGGATATTGACCAGTGCCTCCAAGATATTTTTGAGCCGATCGCCGACCTTTATCTAGAACTAGAGCAACTAGCGATCGGCAACGAGCTTGGGTTTACTTACACCATAGAGCCTAATTCTCAAAATAATCCAGCCTGTATTGGCTGCCGCCATTATCATGGACAATCTTATAGTGGTAACTTATTGATCTGTGGAATGCACCCCTACGGTTGGGAAACTCAGCATTGTCCTGATTGGGAAAGTTTAGAGGTTTCTTAATTTTCATGATTTGCTCTATTTCCGTTATATTTAAGTAGGCAAAAATAGTTAATTAAATAACTGGCAGAAAATTTGGGAAATTCGGAAATAGGATTATGGCTCCATCTACTTTGGGGGATACAGATAAACAACCGGAGAAGCAGCCAGAAATCTTTGACCCCTTGGGCAAGAAAAAGCGATCGCCCCTTATCTTGATCACAACTCTCCTCCTTGTAGGTGTGGGGGTTTCGGCAACTTGGTATCTGTGGGCAAATCGAGGGGAAAATCTGCGGCTGAGTGGACGCATTGAGGGTTATGAAACTGATGTCGGCACAAAGGTTGCAGGTAGGATTGTTTCTGTAGCGGTACGGGAAGGAGAAGAAGTCAGCCAAGGGCAACTCCTGATTAGACTCGATGATGCGGAAACTAATGCCCAACTTCAAGGAGCGATCGCTAGGCTCAATGCCTCCCAGCAAGAGGAACTCCAAGCAAGATTAGCCATTGACCTCATCGAGAATCAAATTAAAGAAGCAGAACTAGGGGTCACTCAGTCTGAAGGAGACTCCTCCGGGCGGATTCTTCAAGCCGAGTCTAATCTTGCTGCCAGTGAAGCTCAACTCAGCCAAGCCCAAGCCCAGCAACAACAGGCAGCATCGGCTCTGACCTTAGCCCAAAAAGACCTCGATCGAGCCTCTACTCTCCTAGCCCAAGGAGTCATTAGCCAACAACAGTATGACCAAGCGCTAAATGTCCTCGAAACTGCCCAAGCAAACCTCGAATCTCGTCAAGCCTCTGTCCTTGCCTTTCAACGCCTTGTTAGTGCTGCGGAAGGACAGCGTACCCAAATCAGAACTACGGAACTAAACCCCAATATTGGCAATCTCCAAGTCCAAGGACTCCGCACCCAACTTGCTCAGGCTCGCCTCAAACTAGCAGCAGCAGGAGCCACAGTAGCCAGTAGCAGGGCAGCCCAACAGGAAATCCAAGCGAAGGTAGAAAATCAAAATATTTCCAGTCCCATTGATGGGGTAGTGATTTCTCGGAATGTGGAACCGGGAGCCGTAGTTACCACGGGCAAAACTTTACTCACGTTAATTAATCCCCAGCAGTTGTATCTCCGGGGCTATATTCCAGAAGGAGACATTGTGGGGGTACGAGTGGGGCAGGATGTGCGGATATTTTTAGATTCTCGTCCTGATCAACCCGTCTTAGGTCGGGTGACGGCGATCGATGCCCAAGCCTCTTTTACGCCTGAAAATATTTATTTCAAAGAAGATCGAGTTCGTCAAGTATTTGGTATTAGAGTTAGCCTAGATAATCTAGAAGGCTATGCCAAGCCGGGAATGCCTGCGGAGGCAGAAATTGTCCCCGATCCCGACAGTTGACGGGGAACTAAAACCATGGATCAAGTAATTCAGGTAAATAATCTTTATCACCGCTACGGTAAGTTAGTCGCCGTTCAGGGTCTTAATTTTACAGTGGGGTTAGGGGAAATTTTCGGTTTAATTGGGCCCGATGGGGCAGGGAAAACTAGCACTTTTCATATTTTGGCTGGGGTGATGGCGGCGACCTCCGGGACAGTGCAGGTGTTGGGGAAACCTCCTAGGGATGCAAGGTTAGCGATCGGCTATGTGACGCAACAAATGTCTTTGTATCTAGACTTAAGTGTGGAGGAAAATCTTCGTTATAGTGCAGGGTTGCGTCGAGTGCCTCGGTTGGATTTTTTGCAACGTCGATCGCATTATCTCCGGTTGATGGGTTTAGATAATTTTCACGATCGCCTCGCTGGACAACTTTCTGGGGGCATGAAACAAAAACTAGCTCTCTGTTGTGCCTTGATTTCGGAGCCGCAAGTTCTCTTGTTAGATGAACCAACTACTGGGGTAGATCCCATCTCCCGCCGAGAATTTTGGGATATTCTGGCTACTGTGGCTAGTCAGGGGGTCACGATCGTGGTGGCAACTCCCTACCTAGATGAGGCAGAACGCTGTCACCGCATCGCCCTCATGTCCACAGGGACAATCCAAGAAATCGGCACTCTCACCCAACTCCGGCAGCATCTGGGGCTACATCGTCTGGAAGTCCGTTTAAAAAATTCTGCTCAGGGAATTGGGGTCATCATTGCTGCGGAACAAGCCTTAATATCCAAACTTCAACTACGCTCAATATCCACACTTGGGGAAGATTCAGTATCCACACTTCGGGAGGATTTAGTATCCACTCAGAATCAAGCTCAGAGTGTAATTGTCGATGTCCAGACCTTTGGCGATCGCCTTGATGTGTTAGTCAAAGATGAACTCTTGGGGCGGGAGCAAGTTAGCCAGATATTGAGCAGCAAAAAGATTGCCATAGCGGAGATGCAGGCTACAGAGGCAACCCTAGAAAATGTTTTTGTTAACCACCTGAGAGCTACCGGAAAAGAACCAGAATTTATCCCTTTTCCCCGTGACTCTTCCCCAAACTTAAATCGCACCCCTAAGCCTATTGGAGCTGAAGTAAATAACCTAACGGGGATCAATTCTCAGCTAGATCCTAGAGTGGCGATCGAAGCCCAGAGTTTACGCAAAGTTTTTGGAGATTTTGTAGCGGTTAAACAGATAGATTTAACAATTCACTACGGCGAAGTTTACGGGCTACTGGGTGCTAACGGAGCAGGGAAAACGACGATGATTAAAATGCTCTGTGGTTTACTAGAGGCAAGTAGAGGCAGAATATCCTTAGCTGGGCAGCGTCACAATCTCCGCAGCAGTGAAGTCCGCCAAAAACTCGGCTACATGAGCCAACGCTTCACCCTCTACGATGACCTGACGATTCAACAAAATCTTGAATTTTATTGTGGAGTCTACCAAGTTCCCCGCTCCCAACGTCCACAGAAAATTAATTGGGTTCTGACAATTTGTGGCTTACTAGGGCAGGAAAATATGCTCACGGGGCAATTACCGGGGGGCTGGAAGCAACGGGTCGCCTTTGGAGCCTCAGTCATGCACGAGCCAGAAATTCTCTTTCTTGATGAACCTACTTCTGGGGTTGATCCCCTTGCTCGTAGACAGTTCTGGCGATTAATTAATGATTTTGCCCGCCAAGGAACTGCCATTTTAGTAACAACCCATTACCTAGAAGAGGCAGAGCAGTGTCATCGTTTGGGGTTTATGGTGGCGGGGGAAGTGGTGGCTCAGGGTTCACCTACGGAGATCAAAGCCGCCCAGCCGGGACAGTTGATGGAGTTAGTTACGAACCAGCCCCAAGTTGTCTCAAATTTATTGAAGCAACACCTAGCCCCGTGGCGGATATCGATTTTTGGCGATCGCCTCCACCTTGTCCTCGACACGCCCGATCGAGATATTACCCAAATTCAAGCCCTCCTGAAAGCTGCCAAAATCCCCATCAATTCCTGCCGCCCTATCCCTTTTTCCCTAGAAGATGCCTTCATTAGCATTGTCCAGAGAGCGCAATCATAGGTAATGGGCCAGCACGATTATTTGCACGCATATTTTAGCGGTTATCCGCACTTAACCAACTTTGCAGGATTTGGCATATTAGAAATATGAACGCTGCACTAAGTTCACTCCCAATTCACCTCATAAATTCACCCCCCAAAAATACTATGGCTTTCTCTATGCAATCTGTTTATAGCTGGTATCGCAACATCATCCGTAACCCCAAATATCGCTGGTGGGTAATTCTCGGCACGATCGTCTATGTCATCAGCCCCTTTGATATTGCCCCAGATTTTATCCCGGTGGTGGGACAGATCGATGATGTCCTCTTGATGACTCTTTTGGTGTCAGAAGTTTCTCAGATAGTAGTTGAGTCGGTAAAACGCCGTCAAGGAAAAGTTGCCAATGATGGGGGCAATTCTCCAGCAACTAACTCTGATGAAACAGTAGAAGTTAATGCTGTCTCGATCGACTAGATAGGCTCGATCAATTAGATCAATTTAGAAAAATTACTTTGGGCGATCGAGCACTGACAAACTAGTGAGCGATCGTCCTTTTAAGTAAGTTATCGCTTAATTCCTAAATTGCAACCCGGATAAGTAGTCATAGGAGATAAAGCCACTTTCCATAGAGGGGATAGAATAGCAGAATATACTAAAGTTCAAAAGCAATATTTGGTTTGTTGATTGCTACAAAAAACAAAATGAAAATCAAATCCTCTCTGGTGGTCTTCTCCGTTGCTACAATTTTCGTCTCTGCTGCCAGCGTCATGGCGCAGGTAACTACGCCCAACATCCAGAGTTTTGAACAATGGTGTCAGCAAAAAGATGCACTTCCCGCAGAAACAAAAAAGACTGTGGAAGTATTGCTCCGAAAAGCAGGTACAGAAGATTGTAAAGCAGCCGACTTGCAGCTCAATAGTCTGAAAGAACTAGGTCTCTGGCAGAATCAAATTAGTGATGTGCAGCCCCTAGCAAGTTTGACTAATTTGACTAGTCTATATCTCCATGGTAATCAAATTAGTGATGTTCAGCCCCTAGTAGGTTTGACTAATTTGACTAGTCTATATCTCGAAGGTAATCAAATCAGTGATGTGCAGCCCCTAGCAAGTTTGACTAATTTGACTCTTCTAAGTCTCGGCAGTAGTCGAATCCGTAGTAATCAAATCCGTGATGTGCAGCCCCTAGCAAGTTTGACTAATTTGACTAGTCTATATCTCGATGGTAATAAAATCCGTGATGTGCAGCCCCTAGCAAGTTTGATTAATTTGACTGATCTAAATCTCCATGGTAATCAAATTAGTGATGTAAAGCCCCTAGCTAGTTTGATTAATTTGATTTGGCTCAATCTCGGCGAGAATCAAATCAGTGATGTGCAGCCTCTAGCAGGTTTGATTAATTTGATTTGGCTCAATCTCGGCGAGAATCAAATCAGTGATGTGCAGCCCCTAGCAAGTTTGACTAATTTGACTGAGCTAGATATCGGTGGTAATCAAATTATTGATATAAAGCCCCTAGCTAGTTTGACTAATTTGTATGATCTCAATCTCAATAGTAATCAAATCAGTGATGTAAAGCTCCTGGCAAGTTTGACTAATTTGATTTATCTAGGTCTTGATAGTAATCAGATAAGTGATATAAAGCCCCTAGCAGGTTTAACTAATTTGACTAATTTAATTCTCATGCGTAATCAAATTAGTGACATAAAGCCCCTAGCAAGTTTGACTAATTTGACTAAACTAAGTCTCTGGCAGAATCAGATAAGTGATATAAAGCCCCTAGCAGGTTTAACTAATTTGACTGATTTAAGTCTCATGCGTAATCAAATAAGTGACATAAAGCCCCTAACAAGTTTGACTAATTTGACTTTTCTAGGTCTCTGGCAGAATCAAATTAGTGATGTGCAGCCTCTAGCAAGTTTAACTAATTTGACTAATCTAAATCTCAATAATAATCAAATTAATGATATAAAGCCCCTAGCTAGTTTGACTAATTTGACTTTTCTAGAACTCGGCAGGAATCAAATCAGTGATGTGCAGCCCCTAGCTAGTTTGACTAATTTGACTCTTCTACGTCTCAGTGGTAATCAAATCAGTGATGTGCAGCCCTTATCTAGTTTGACTAATTTGACTATTCTCGACCTTAGCGAGAATGCAACACTCACCAATAGAATATGTCCAGTTAGACCAGAGTCAATTTGTCGTTTTTAGATCGCTAATCTAGCAGCTATTTCTGCCTTTAATAAAGTTCAAAAGCAATATTTGGTTTGTTGATTGCTACAAAAAAACAAAAAACAAGATGAATATCAAATCTTCTCTGGTGGTCTTCTCCGTTGCTACAATTCTCGCCTCTGCTGCCAGCGTCAGGGCGCAGGAAGTTACGCCCAGCATC
>Ga0105044_10012303_pt1 | contig 11637 bp, 13 predicted proteins | sample MAT01_FD_78092 | JGI IMG/M metagenome (GOLD analysis project Ga0105044, IMG submission 78092) | Freshwater microbial communities from Lake Fryxell liftoff mats and glacier meltwater in Antarctica - MAT-01 | ecosystem: Environmental > Aquatic > Freshwater > Ice > Liftoff microbial mat | place...
GTCCATGCCGCCGGGGTGGCGATACCGAGGACGGCGGGGTCGGCATGGACCCCGCGCTCTCCGAGCCGAGCGGCCAGGAAGTCAAGATCCAGGTCGATCAGGGTCTGCCCAGCGTCGAACGTTACGGCTCGTGTGATGTACCGTTGTACCGCAAGGGGTCGAGGCCAGGGGTATACTGCGGAGAATGCCGGACGCCTCAACGCCAGCACCCGGGATCCCGGGTGTCGTGGCCGTTTGGAGCGGCGCCACGCCCACCGTCCAGGCCTTCCGCATCCCACCCAACGGGCTGATTCTCGGGCGAGATCTGCTCGATAACACGACCGATGATCGGATCAGCCGCCAGCACGCGCGGGTGACCTGGCGCGACAAGCGGTTCGTCGTCACTGACCTCGGAAGCCGCAACGGCACGTACGCCGGCGGTCACGCGCTCATCGATCGCGAGGTCACGGTGACCGCGCCGAGCGTGGTTCGCACCGGCCGCACCGTGTCGGTCCTGATCGACGACATCCGCCGCTTCGAGGGCGCCGTGATCACCAGCAAGCACGACGCGATCGTCGGCGCGAGCACCGCACCGATCTGGGCTGCCGTCGAGCAGGCCGCGTTCGACAGCATCAATCTGTTGCTGCTCGGTGAGCCCGGCAGCGGCAAGGGCCGGATGGCGCGCGGCTATGCGCGCACGCGCAATCGTCCCGAGGCCGTGTTCAACCCGACGATCCAGGCGGTGCCCCTCGAGCGCGTGCTCGGCCCGCAGATCGAGACGCTGATCCTCGAGCAGGTCGGCAAGCTCGGCAACACCAACCTCGCGACGCTGATCCGCACGCTCGACACCCGCCCGGACCTGCGCGTCGTGACCACGGCGGTGATGCAGCTCGAGCACCTCGGCATCCCGGCTGACCTCGCGCAAAAGCTGATGCCGCGCTTCCTCCACCTCCCGCCGCTGCGCGATCGCCCCGACGAGATGGCGTACCTCGTCCACGACGCCGTTCGCGGTGCCGAGCCTGCGCTGCAGATTCACTCGACGCTGATCGAGGTCTGCCTGCTGCGCCCGTGGCCCGGCAACTCGCGCGAGCTGGTCTCCGAGGTCAGTCGCACCGCGCACACCGTCGCGGCGCAGGGCAAGAACAACATCCGTGGCGAGGATCTCGATAACGACGCCGGCCACCTGATGGTCGGTGCGCCGACGCTCAACGCAGCGGTACAGCCGACAGCGGTCGGGAAGCAGCAGCGCCGGTCGCGTACGACGCGTCCGAGTGGTCGCGACTAGGGTCCTGAGCGACGACGACGCAGCGCCAGCAAGCCCAACGCAGCGAGCCAGCTCGCATTATTTGACGTCGAGCAGCCACCCTCACCCGGCACCGGCGCATCGGGACTCGGCTCGTCGATCCGCGTGATACGCACGGCATCGAACACGAGCTGGGTGTTGCTGCTGCCGGGCTCGCCGGTGTTGTCACCGAGGTGCACGTATTGGTCGCCACCTGCCGCGAGCTCGAACTCGCCGAGCGTCTGCCAGCCATCGACCGCGGGTTGGTCGATCAGGAAGTTGTTCTCGCTGCCGTTCGCGCGCACGCGATACTTCGCCTGTCGGCTCTCCGCGTAGGCGATGGGCGTCGAGACCTCGATCCGGTAGCGACCAGCCTCGGCAACGTCGAGCGCCCACTCACCGAAGTTCACCTCGACGGCCTTGTCGGTCGTGTGCGTCCACACCAGATCGCCACCCTCGCCCGCGTCGACCGGGCGACGGAGGAATTGCGCGGGACCGCCGGTCGAGAAGCACGCATCGCCATCGTCGATAATCCCGCCCGCGGGATCGAGCGCCGCGCACCCGGTGGTGATCGGCGAGGCGGTCAGGGCGAGGAGCTGCTCGCGCGTGCCGTTGAAGCGGTTGGTGTCGACATCACCGGCGATGCCGGCGACCGAGCCCGACGCCGTGAACTGCCAGATCGCCCAGTCGCTCCACGGCGGCGGGATGGTCGGGCACTCCGCACTCGTGTACTGCGCGTGCCACAGCGGCGAGCCCGGGAACTCGGCGGCGCCGACCGAATCGCGCCAGAAGTAGAAGCCGGTGTAGATGATCGGCGTGACCCCGGTCGCGGCCTTCACGTGATCGATCCAGAGCTTGACCTGCGCGGCGACCGCGGCGGGACCGAGCCCACCGGCAGCCTCGACATCGATCACGGGCGGGAGGTCGGTTGCCTCCATCGGTCCGAGCTTGGAGAGGAAGAGGTCGGCCTGCTCGATCGCGTCCTGGCTGGGACGGAAGAATTGATATGCGCCGCGCAGGATCCCTGACGCCTTGGTGCCAGCCCAGTTCTGCTCGAACTTGGTGTCGATGGTGCCAAGCCCATCGGAGATCCGGACGAAGGCGAACTCGACACCGTCGGCCTTCGCCGCGGCCCAGTCGATGTTGCCCTGGTAGTAGGACACGTCCACACCCTTGACCGTCGGGCCGGAGCCACAGACGGTCGCGGCTGATTCGATCTCAGTGACTTCGACCGGAGCCTCGGCGCAGCTGGCCATCGAGAAGGCGAGCAGAGCTAGGGCAACACGGTCCCCCCGGACGTGCGTCATCGCCGACGAGCAAAGCACGATCGAGGCCGGTCGCGACAACAGATAGTTCACGCCAACTGCAGATTCATGCACAAGCGAACCGCGGTTCGGTGCGGACGATCGTGCTCAGTGCTCGTGGCGGTGCGCAACCTGGAGTGGGATCGGTCCAGTGGCGTGTGGCAATTCGCAGCGATGGATCTCGATCGTCAGGTGAGCGATCGCGAGTGCGGCGAGAACACGCGTTCGATAGAAATCGACGTCGCGCGGCGACGACGTGACGATCGAGACGATGCAGCTCCGGCGACCTGGTCCCAGCTCCCACACATGTAGGTCCGCGACCTGGACATCGTCGATCCCCTCGAGCTGCTTGCGCACGACGTCCTCGTGCTTCGGCGACGACACGACGTCGAGCAGCTGACGGCTCGCCTGCCGGCACAACCCCGCGGCCCAGACGACGATCACCACCCCGGCGACGACGCCCATGATCTTGTCGAGCCACCACAGCCCGGGCACGAATGCACCGAGCGCGAGCGCGGCGATCGCGGCGATCGACGTCATCGCATCCGCGAGAATGTGGATGTAAGCCGCACGCATGTTGAAGTCGATCGTGCCGGCCTTGGGCTGCTCGTGATCGTGATGGTCATGATCGTGACCATGGTCGTGCCCGTGTGAATGGCCGTGACCGTACGAGTGCCCGGTGCCGAGCACGAACGCCGACGTCGCGTTGACGAGCAAGCCGATCACCGCGATCGGCAGCGCCTCCCAGTAGTCGGGAATCTCGCCCTCGACCAGGTGCTCGATGCCTTCCTTCGCGACCAGGATCGCGACGATCACGAGCACGATGCCGGAGGCAAACCCCGCGAGTGCGTAGACCTTGCCGGTGCCGAAGCTGAACTGGTCGTTGCCAGCGTGACGGCGGGCGTACCAGTACGCGACCAACGTCAGCCCGAGCGCGCCGACGTGCGTGCCCATGTGCCAGCCGTCGGCCTGGAGCGCGACCGAATCGGTCAGCAACCCGCCGATGATCTCGCCGATCATCATCACCGCAGACAGCGTCACGACGATCAGCGTCCGCTTCTCTCCCGAGCGATTGAAGTGGTTCTCGTCCAGGTGATGAGCGTGCGCGGCCACATCGTGGTGGTGGCCGTGGCCGTGATCGTCGGACGACATGCGAAGCGCGCAGTCTAGCCCTATGATCGAGCGTGCCCAAGCACCCGGTGACGATGGCAGTCCGCGCATTGCGCGCCGCGAAGGTCGAATTCGAGCCGCACCAGTACACCTGGGAGGCGCACGGCGGCACTGCCGCATCGGCCGCCGCCTTCGGCGTCGACGAGACCACGGTCATCAAGACCCTGATCTGGCAGACCGAAGCCGGGGCTCCGCTGTGCGTGCTGATGCACGGCGACAAGGAGGTCTCGGCGAAGGGGCTCGCCCGGGTGATCGGCACCAAGACCGTCAGCCCGTGCCCTCCCGAGGTCGCCGACCGCCATTCCGGCTACCAGGTCGGCGGCACGTCGCCGTTCGGGCTCAAGCGGAAGATGCCGATCTACGTCGAGCGAACGATCCTCGCGCTGCCCACCGTCCTGATCAACGGTGGCGCGCGCGGCTTTCTGGTCGCGATCGATCCGCGGGAGCTCGAGCGCGTGCTGCGCCCGACCCCCGTCGCTGTCGCGGTCGGGTGACTATTCCTCGATGCGCGGCTGACGGCCGGTCGGCTCGTCATCGGCATCCGGGCTGTCCTCCTCCGGGTTCTCGTCGATCTGATCCGTGTCGTCGGTCTTCGACGGCTTGCCCATGTCCTCCGTTTCTACGGGGCGGCTGACCAGGTTCTCGTTCTCGTCCTCGCCCTCCTGCTCCGCCTTCTTGTACTCGCGCGTGGGATCGATCTTGGTCTTGTTCTCCGGCATACAAGTCCTCCTGCACCCCAAGTTGTGCAGCATCCGGGCCCAGCGCGGTCCCGCAGACCGTCGAGGAACGCGCGGATCGACGGCGGAACGACGGGCGCCCCCGTCACGTCCGCTCACGGACCCGCGACGGGATGGCAGCGACCGCAGCGCAGCGTCGGGTCTCGCAGGATTTTCCTCATCGCCGGCACGACCTCGGTCTTCATCCACTCGACGTCGGCGGGCTGGTGTCCGGACAGATCGTCGAGGTCGAGCACCGCGAGCTCGCGATTCGGCATCTTCCAGTCGCCTTCAGCGTGGCAGGTCGTGCAGTCCACCGTCGAGAACTTCGCGTCATGGCGCTGAAACACCGGAATCATCGCCGGCATCACGTGCGTCTTCATCACGCGGATCCGCTGCTCGCGATCGAGATCAGCGAACGCCGTATCGGGCAGGATCTCGGTCGCCCGCGGCGGTGGCGCACGGCGGCTCGGCGAGGGTCCGCACGCGATCGCGCCAAGGACCCACGCCAGCGCGAACGATTGCGGGGACATGGCCGGGGTATATCGCGAGCGGCTGGGGTTGACTTGGGGTCGCGCACTGACGTATCGAGGCGTCTCCTTACCAAGGAGAAATCGCCGTGGATCTACGTGGTTGGCTTCGTCCCAAGATGTTTCTCCTCGTCCTCGCTGCCTTGCTCGCGTGCAGCAAGAAAGAAGACGGCGGTTCCGGTCCGATCAAGATCGGTCACTTCGCGTCGATGACCGGCGCCCAGGCAACGTTCGGCATCTCGACCGATCGAGCGATCCAGCTCGCGATCAAGGAGCGCAACGCGAAAGGCGGCGTCAAGGGTCGGATGATCGAGCTCAAAACGATCGACGACGCCGGCAAGCAGTCGGAGGCCGCCACCGCGGTCACCCGGTTGATCAATGACTACGGCGCGGTCGCGATCCTCGGCGAGGTCGCGTCGTCGCTCTCGCTCGCGGGTGGACCGATCGCACAGAAGTCGAAGATCCCGATGATCTCGCCCTCGTCGACGAACCCCGACGTCACCGCGATCGGTGACTACATCTCGCGCGTCTGCTTCCTCGACGACTTCCAGGGCTGGGTCGTCGCCAAGTTCGCGTTCGAGAACCTCAAGGCCAAGAAGGCCGCGGTGCTCTACGACCAGGCGCAGGCGTACTCGTCGGCGCTCGGGAAGTTCTTCGAGGAGGCGTGGACCGAGATGGGCGGGACGATCACCGTCAAGGCCGCGTACACCGGCGGCAACCTCGAGATCAGCTCGCAGCTCCAGCAGCTCGCCGGTAGCGAGTCGGACGTCATCTTCCTCCCCGGCTACTACTCCGACGCCGCCACGATCATTCGCAAGGCGCGCGAGGCCGGCATCAAGGCGACGTTCATCGGTGGCGACGGCTGGGATTCCGAGGAGCTCTCGAAGATCGCGGGTAACGCGCTCGACGGCAACTACTTCGCGAACCACTACTCGCCGCTCGAGGATCGCCCCGACGTGAAGAACTTCGTCGCGAAGTACAAGGCCGAGTACAAGGCCGAGCCCGATGGGCTCGCCGCGCTCGGCTACGACGCCGCGCTGCTGCTGTTCGACGCGATGGAGCGTGCGAAGTCGCTGGCCGGCCCGGACCTCCGCGATGCGATCAACCAGACCAAGAACTTCACGGGCGTCACCGGGACGTTCTCGATCGATGCGAAGCGGAACGCGAAGAAGTCGGCCGTGATCATCGGGATCAAGGATGGCAAGCAGACGATCGCGGCCCGGATCGAAAAGAAGTAAGCGCAGCGCGGCGTGTCCGACCTTCTCCAGACGCTGATCAACACGCTCGCCCTCGGTGGGCTGTACGCGTTGATCGCGCTCGGCTACACGCTCGTCTACGGCATCCTCCGCTTCATCAACTTCGCCCACTCCGACATCGTCGCGTGGGGCGGCTGGCTCGCCTTCACGATCGCGAGCGGCCTCGGCTTTCTATCCGGCGCGCCCGGCTTCGCGATGCCGCTGGTCATGCTGATCACGATGGCGATCTGCGCGGCGATGGGCGTCACCATCGAGCTGCTCGCGTATCGCCCGCTGCGCAAGGCACCGCGGCTCAACGTGCTGATCACCGCGATCGGCGTCTCGCTGTTCCTCCAGAACGTCGGCATGAACGACAAGCTGTTCGGCACCCGGCCGACCACGATTGTGCCGATGATGCCGAACACCGAGCTGTTCAGCATCGGCAAGGTCCCGGTCCGGCTCTACGACGTGTTGACGATCGTGCTCGCGCTCGTGCTCGTCGTCGCGCTCGAGCGGCTCGTCTACCGCACCAAGATGGGTCGGGCGATGCGTGCGGTGTCGTTCGACGAGCGCGTCGCCTCGCTGATGGGCATCAACGTCAACGTCGTCGTCTCGGTGACGTTCGCGCTCGGCTCCGCCCTCGCGGCTGCGGGTGGCATCCTGTTCGCGCTGCGCAATGACCTTCGCCTCACCTCCGATTCGACGTGGGTGTTGCTCGGCCTCAAGGCATTCGTCGCCGCGGTGGTCGGCGGCATCGGCAACGTGCGTGGCGCCGCGGTGGGTGCGCTGCTGATCGCGTTCGTCGAGGTGTTCGTGCACTTCTACATCACGCGGTTCTTCTCGGGGACCGAGTGGGTCGGCAAGCTGCAGGACGTCTACGTGTTCATGATCCTGATTGCGGTACTGATGTGGAAGCCCAGCGGTCTGTTCGGGAAGTCGACCGTGGAGAAGGTATGACGCACCCCGACGGTCCGGGCTCACCTCGCGGTCCGCTGGCGCCGCTCCAGGACCGCGTGCGCGCGCACCTTCCGAATCCGGGCCTCGCGGCCGGGAAGTCGGCGGCGCCGTTCGTGGCCGCGATCATGATCGCGTTGCTGATGGAGCACGCGATCGGCCCGGCGGTGGGCCTGACGTGGACCAAGATCCTGCTCGATGTCGGCATCGCGATCGTGCTCGCCGGCTCGCTCAACGTCGTCAACGGTTACGCCGGGCAGTTCTCGCTCGGCCAGGCCGGCTTCATGCTCGTCGGTGGCTACGCCGCGGCGTGGCTGACGTTCTACGGTCAGATCCACTTCTTCGATATTTGCCCCAGCGGCGTCGAGATCGACATCACCGACGGCAAGATGTGCGATCCGTCGACGATCGTCGTCACCAAGGAAGCGGTCACGTGCGCACTGGTCGACTGCTTCTCCGGCAAAGGCGCCACCGGGGGATTTCTCGGCAGCGGGCAGCTGCTGTTCCTCGCGGGCTGCATCCTCGGTGGCATCGTCGCGTCGCTGTTCGGCCTGCTCGTCGGCCTGCCGAGCCTGCGGCTGCGCGGTGATTACCTCGCGATCGTCACGCTCGGCTTCGGCGAGATCGTGCGCGTGATCGGCCAGATCAGCGCGATCCAGCCCAAGGATCCGACCGAGATCAAAGCGCGCAGCATGACCGAGCTGCTCAACAACCTCGGTGCGTCCGAGGGGTTCTCCCAGATCCCCGACTACACGAGCCAAGGCACGCCGGGCGCGATGTTCTGGGTGTTCTTCTTCGCGTTCCTCGTCTTGATCTTCATCTATCGCCTCAAGTACTCGAGCAAGGGTCGCGCGCTGCTCGCGATCCGCGAGAACGAGATCGCGGCGGAAGCGATGGGCGTCGACACCACGCGCCAGAAGGTCGTCGCGTTCGTGTTCTCGGCGTTCTTCGCCGGCATCGGCGGCGCGCTCTACGCTCACCAGATCCAGGCGCTCGATCCCAAGGAGCTCGGGTTTCAGAAATCGATCGACCTCGTGATCATCGTCGTGATCGGCGGCATGGGATCGATCACCGGCATCGTCCTCGGCGCCGCGATCCTCGTCATCCTGCCCGAGCTATTCCGCGAGTTCTCCGAGTACCGGATGGTCGTCTACGCGCTCGCGCTGGTCGTCGTCATGATCCTGCGCCCGCAGGGCATCATGGGCATCCAGGAGCTGTGGGAGCTGTCGCCGTGGCGCAAGCTCGTCCAGCGGATCAAGCGGCGAGGCAACAAGTGAGCAAGTTCGCGCTGCACGCGGATCGGCTCTCGCTGTCGTTCGGCGGTCTCAAGGCGGTGTCCGACCTCACCATCGAGCTGCCGCAGAAGGCGCTCCACGGGCTGATCGGTCCAAACGGCGCCGGCAAGACCACGGCGTTCAACCTGCTGACCGGCGTCTACAAGCCGGATCAGGGCGCGGTCTATCTCGGCGACGAGCGCATTGATGGACGCAAGCCCTCGTACATCGCGAAGGCCGGCATGGCGCGCACGTTCCAGAACATCCGGCTGTTCGGCGAGCTGTCGGTGATCGACAACGTCCGGACCGCCGCGGGACTGCGCACCAGGTCGGGCCTGTTCCGCACGTTGATGCGCACGCCGCTACACGTCGCCGAGGAGCGCGCGATCACCGAGCGGTGCATCGAGCTGCTCGATGTCCTCGGGATCACCGATCGCAAGGACGAACAGAGCAAGTCGCTGCCGTATGGCGATCAGCGCCGCCTCGAGATCGCGCGCGCGCTCGCCACCGAACCCAAGGTGCTATTGCTCGACGAGCCGGTCGCTGGCATGAACTCGCAGGAGAAGCACGAGATGCGCGGGCTGATCGAATCCCTGCGCGAGACCTTCGACGTCTCGATCCTGCTGATCGAGCACGACATGGGCCTGGTGATGGACATCTGCGAGCACATCACCGTGATCGATCACGGCGTGACGATCGCGAAGGGCTCACCGAAGGACATCCAGGCGAACCCGGCGGTGATCGAGGCGTACCTCGGCGTTCCCGACGACAGCGATCCGATCGCCGACGCGGGCCCTCTGCCGGAGGTCGCGCCGTGAGCGCGATGCTCGAGATCGACGGGATCGATGTCCACTACGGTGGCATCCATGCGCTGCGCGGCGTCTCGCTGAAGGTCGAGCAAGGCGAGATCGTGACGCTGATCGGCGCGAACGGCGCCGGCAAGACCACCACGCTGCGCGCGATCTCCGGCCTGATCAAGCCAACCAAGGGCACCGTGAAGTTCGCCGGCGAGACCATCACGGGCCTCGCGGCTCACAAGATCGTCGCGCGCGGCCTGGTGATGGCGCCCGAGGGCCGCGGCATCTTCGCGAACATGACCGTCGAGGAGAACCTCGACATCGGCGCGTTCCTGCGGAAAGACAAGCCCGGCATCGCGAAGGACAAGGAGCACGCGCTCTCGCTGTTCCCGCGGATCCGGGAGCGGCTCGCGCAGAACGCCGGCACGCTGTCGGGCGGGGAGCAGCAGATGCTCGCGATCGCACGCGCCCTGATGTCGCGCCCGAAGCTGCTCCTCCTCGACGAGCCATCGCTCGGGTTGGCGCCGCAGATCGTCGCGCTGATCTTCAAGATCGTCCGCATGATCGCCGCCGAGGGCACCACGATCCTGCTCGTCGAGCAGAACGCGCACATGGCGCTCGGTGTCGCGAAGCGCGCCTACGTGCTCGAGGTCGGCACGGTCGTGCTCGAGGGTCCCGCGAAGCAACTCGCCTCGGACGACAAGATCCGCAAGGCGTACCTCGGCATCCACGAGTAGCTCGCCGAGGTTGCGGCTTCGGGGTCGTGCCCGGCCTCGTCGGTTTCGGATCGGCGAGCACGAAGCCGCTTGTTAGAGGTCTGCGAGCTGCGCGAAGGACACCGGCGCCGATGGCTGCAACATCGCGAGCTGGCGCAGTCGCTCGGTGGCGAACGCGCCCGCAAGTTTCGGGTAATCGGGGTGGGCTGCGAGGCTGGGGAACAACTCGGCCTGCTCGCGCTCCGTGTGAACGCGAACAAGCTCGCGCAGGTGATGGGCGCGGTCCTGCCAGGACGATGTGCCGAGGCGCATGGTGACCAGCGTGGCGAGCGCGCGCTCCTGAACAAGATGAGCGGTACGTGACTCGGCGACAAGTCGATCGAGCCCGGGGACACGCTGGGGTGTCAGCACGATGTCCTCGGCCTCCGCATGGGCGATCAGACCGAGCCGCACGCCGTCGAGGGAGGCGCGAAACTCGGGCAGGGACGTCGTCGGATCCAGCAGGCGGGTGAGCGCTGCCTGGAGGTCCACGTGATCCCGATGTAGCAGCGTGACCAGCTCTGGCGGCATGTATCCGACACGATACAATCGTGATGCCCGGTGTACTCGACGTGCTTCGTCGTACAGGCTGCCACCTCCTGCGATCACGCTTACCGGCGAATGTCCGATGATGGGTTCTGAACAGGGGCAGGCTCGCACACACGAGCGCACGAGAGCGTGCGGCCCCGATCTGTGGCGATGTGCGAACCCGCGATATCCTCCTGTGCGTGAGCTGGGCCCGACGGTTCGCGCGACGGCGCAGCGCGATGATCGGGTTGGTGCTCGCGCTGGTGCTCGTCGGGCTGGCGGTGATCGCGCCTGGCGATCCGCTCGCGCTCGACGTCGATCGGGGATTGTCGGAGCTCGGGCTGCCGTTGCCGCCATCGGCAGACGCGCCTCTCGGAACCGATCATCTCGGCCGTGACGTGCTGGCGCGCGTCGCCGGCGGTGCCGGGACCTCGCTCGGCGTGGCCGGACTGGCGACGCTGCTCTCGCTCTTGCTCGGCGTCGCCGTCGGACTGATCGCCGGATACGCAGGTGGCTGGATCGACCAGGTACTGATGCGGCTGGTCGATCTGGTGCTCGCGTTTCCGTTCCTGTTGCTCGCGATCCTGCTCGCGTCGCTGCTGCGCGAGCGCGGGCTCACGTCGTCGAGCGCGCCCGTGGTCGTGACGCTCGCGCTCGCGGGCTGGACCACCGGGGCGCGCGTCATCGGTACCAAGGTGATGACGCTCACGCGGAGCGAGCTCGTGGTCGCCGCGCGGGCGCTGGGTGCGAGCCCCCTGCGGATCGTGCTGCGGCATCTCCTGCCGAATGTCGCGGGCGTCATCGTCGTGGTCGCGGTGGTCGGGTTCGCGCAAAATCTGATGGCCGAGAGCGTGCTGTCGTACCTCGGGCTCGGCCCGCCGCCACCCGATCCGACGTGGGGCCGGATGCTCTACGAGGGCAAGACGTTCTACCGGACCGCGCCGCATCTGATCCTGGTACCCGGCATCACGATCATGATCGCGGTGGTCAGCTTCCACCTGCTCGCCGGAGGCCTGCGCTCGATCTTCGATGACTCCGAGGCGCGCACGTGAGGTGGCTCGGGTTGGTGGCGCTGCTCGCGTGCTCGCACGATCGCGCCCCACGCTGGCGCGA
>Ga0105044_10012304_pt1 | contig 11636 bp, 8 predicted proteins | sample MAT01_FD_78092 | JGI IMG/M metagenome (GOLD analysis project Ga0105044, IMG submission 78092) | Freshwater microbial communities from Lake Fryxell liftoff mats and glacier meltwater in Antarctica - MAT-01 | ecosystem: Environmental > Aquatic > Freshwater > Ice > Liftoff microbial mat | place...
CCCGAAGGGGGAATGCCCAGTGGGCATTCAAGTGAAGGAATGCGCCAGCAGTGTGTAGCAGCTCATTTTTCCCACCACGCTGCCCCATCGCAACAAGTCTAATTAAAATAGGAAAAGGCATCCCGATGACCGGAATGCCTTTTCAAAAATGTATTTCTAAAAAATGCTTATTGCATCTTGATCAACTTTTCGGTGTGTACCTGTCCGCCGGCTACAATCCGGATCAGATAGATCCCGCCGTTTTGAGTACTCAGGTCAAGGCGGTAATTGCCTTCGCGCACGTTTTGATCGCGCGTTTCAAACAGCACCTGACCGACGGCATTGAGCAGGGTGATGCGGGCGTCCGTGGCTTCGCGGAACGTCACTTTCAGCAGAGCGTCGCCGGAAGTCGGGTTCGGTGCGATGCGAACGTCGCCAATGAGGCGGTTGACTTCGCTGGCCGCAACGACCACATCCACCTGAGCCGCCGCCACATCGCTGCATCCGGCTTTATCGGTAACAGTGATCGTATAAAAGCCCGGTGCCAGGTTGTTCAGATCCGTACCACTGTTGGCGCCACTTGCCCACTGGAAGGTGTAAGGTGCCTGGCCATCGTTTGCGGTGATCGTGATGCGTCCGTCGGTTGCTCCGGCCGCACTGGCGCCGGTTGCAGTCGCAGTAAGTCCCAAAGAAGCCGGGCAACGCTTGAGGTTGATGTTGTCAAAATCGAGCCAGTAGTCGCCGCTGCCCCAGGTGCCAATAAACTGGAGTCGGATGCTTTCACCTGCGTAATCGTCTAAGCTGAGGCGAACCGTTTGTAAAACAGCTGACGGGGTGTGGTTCGTAGAGTTAATGGTGTGAAACAGGGTGTAAGTATCCCCGCAGTCTGTTGAAATGAAGACTTCAATTTTGTCTCCGGGACCCGGGATGAAAGGATCAACTCCTGCAAACCACAGGACGAGGCGATAATCAAACAACAAGCTGTCTCCTGTTTCTACCGGGCCATATACCGAGGTCGTTAAATTCAAACTCGGATCGCCGGAGTAGATGTTGTCCGCAACTACGAAAGTTGGGTTATTATGTGAGCCGGGGGCATAGACCACGAAGAATTCTTCCGTCGTCCAGCCAACAGGCAAAGCCCCGCCTTCAAAGTCTTCCACCAAAGGTAGTTCAAGCGATGTTGAGAAGATAAAAGAAGTCGTGTCATTCAGTGAAAAATCATCCGGGAAGGATGTCCAGGCCACAATTTCGTAACTGCCGGCGCCGGAAGAATTGAAAGGCACGGTAAATGTATACGTGAGCTGTTGATTCGCGGCAAGGCTAACCGGAATTATTTCCGTTACAACCGGTTCGCTGTTTATCTGGTAAGAAACATTAAATCCCGTTTGGGTAACGGTTCCGAAGTTAAGCACCGTAACGCTGACCTGATCCTGTGGGTCGCCACAAATACCCGCAGCAGTGTGGTTGGCCGTTACAGCGCCAAGGTCGTTGGCCAAAGGCGTGGAAATAAAGATGTTGTCAATGGCCATCCCTTTGTTGACCACTGAAAAATCGGAAGAGAAGACAAAGCGGAGGGTCACATTTGAGAAACCGGCCACGCCTGTCAGCGTATTGTAGGCGGTGGCCCAACCGGTGAATCCTCCGGTGCCGTCCCACCACTGGTTGCCGGCATCGTTGTACCAGTTCAGGCCGGTGCCGCTCGTTCCAACTTTAGTCCAGGCAGAATCGGGGTGCAACTGCATTTCTAACCAGCCTTCGTCGCAACAAGCTTCTCCGTCGAAGAACAGCGAAAAGGTCAGGCGCGGATCTTCGGTAAAACCTAAAAAATCGTAGCAGGGAGAAATCAGATAAGACAGCTCGCTGTTGTTGTAATCGCCGGTGAGGTTGGTCACCCAGGCATTAGAGCCGCTGGCTGCAGCAGGAAGGTCAGCGCTCGCAGGCGTTCCAAAATCCCAGGTAGAATTGACAGAGCCTTCTCCTACCCGCCAGCCGCCTTTGCCGTCTTCATAATTGTTGTAGTGTGGAAACTCCGAAATGATCGGAACACTGGTGACCAGCACCCGGGTCGTATCGTTGGTGAGGTCAGAATCGCCGGAAAGTTCCGTCCAGGAGAGAATTTCGTATTCGCCCGGTTCTGAAAAATCGAACGGCGTATCAAACTCAATGGTGTAAATACTGTCCTTGCCCAGTACGCCGGTAAAGAAACCGTCTAAAGGTTGGCCAACCGGAACGAACACCCCGTTGATGCTGAACTGGAAAGGAATGAGTGATTGTGGGGTACCGCCAAAATTGCGGAGCGTCACCGTGATGTCTTCAAAACTTAAACCGCATCCGGTTTCCGGCGTCGCAATGTCCACAACCCCCGTATCTTCCGACCAGAGGGTCATAAAACTGAATGGCCCGATAAGGCCACTGGTATCGCCGTTTGCACAAAGTACCGAAAGGTAAAAATCATAAGCGGTATGTTCCTGAAGACCATTCAAACGGATATGATTGTCTGCAACGGTTGCCGTAGCGCCGGTGCCGGGGGCAAAACCAATGGTATCGTACTCCACGACATAAACGCCATCCGGGTCTGAAAACAACCAGCTCAGGTCTGCCCGGAATGCGCGCACATCGTCTACCGAAACGCTGGAAGGCGGCACGGCCGAACAAGCCGGACAGCCCAGGGTGGCAGTATATACCCCGCCAACGGAGGGGGGAGGGCCATCGTTGAACAGAAGGATATTGTCAGGACTATAGAAAAAATAGCTTACTTCATTTTGCCAAGCGCCCGCGACATAAGTAAAAGTAACGACATCGCCGCTCGTTATCGTGATCGGAAAAGAGCGGAAATAACCGTCATCATCGAAGGTATTGAGGGTATAAACAGTGGGGGCACCATTTATATTGATCGTCAGCGTGGAGCCGTTCCAGCCGTCGCCAAAACTGTCGAACAAATCCAATCTGTACTGGCAAGACATCTGCCCATGCACGCTGAAGGACGTTAACATGAATAAAAAGAGACCAAGTGTAAAATGCCACTTCATAAGCGATAGTTTTGATATTTTCACGAAAAGCAAACTTACATCCAAAGCAGGACAATCCGATGATTTTGCGTTCATTAAATACGACTGCGTCGTCATTCCGACCGTTTTGACGGTTACACCTGTCATACGCAGGATGTCCGTCAAAGTTAGGCAGGAGGGTTCAAATAGGGAAAAATATTTTGCCTAAAGCCCTGAAATGGGCAAAGTTTGCTCGATTTGCTTCAATAAGTGCGTCGCAGCTCGCAATCCTTTCACTTCATCGCGCACAAGAATGAGGCTGCGGTTGGATTGTTTCAGGCTCAAACCCTGCACTTTTCCTTTTTCGCCCACGTAGCTGAGGATGTGTTTAAAGACGGCGCTTTCGTAATAAGGAGATTGCGGATTTTCTACGAAATAACAACGCAACTTGTTGTTTTTCAGTACAACGCGTTCAAAGCCTAAGCTTTTGCAAACCCACCGCAAGCGCAGTCCCTCAAACAATTCTTTCGCTTCTTTCGGCAGGCGACCAAAGCGGTCGGCCAATTTTTCTTCGTATTTTATAATGCCTTCTTCGTTTTCAATGGCGTCGAGTTCGGTATACAGGCTCAGGCGTTCCTGGGTGCTTTCCACATAGGCATCGGGCAGCAACATTTCTGCATCGGTTTCGATGTGCACGTCGCGCACAAATTTCCGGTCCTTTTCCAAATCTTCTTTGAAAAGATCCCGAAACTCATTCTCCTTCAACTCCTGGATGGCTTCATCCAAAATACGCTGGAAGGTTTCAAACCCGATTTCAGAAATAAACCCGCTTTGTTCTGCGCCCAGCAGGTTACCCGCGCCCCGGATGTCCATGTCTCGCATGGCAATGGAGAAGCCGCTGCCCAACTCGGAAAACTCTTCCAGCGTGTGCAGGCGCTTGCGGGCATCGGAGGACAGGGTGGAAAGGGGCGGACTAAACAGGTAGCAAAACGCTTTTTTATTGGAACGCCCCACCCGACCCCGCAACTGGTGCAGGTCGCTCATGCCAAACTGGTGCGCGTTGTAAATCATAATGGTGTTTGCGTTGGCAATGTCGAGACCGGTTTCGATGATGTTGGTACACACCAATACATCGTGTTGGCGGTCAATAAAAGCGAGCAGGGTTTCTTCCAATTGGTGCGCTTCCATTTGCCCGTGCGCCACCGCCACGTCAATGTCCGGACAAAGCCGCCGGATATGCGCGGCGGTCTCCGGCAAGGTTTTGACGCGGTTGTGTACGAAAAATACCTGCCCGCCACGGTTGACTTCGTAATAAATGGCGTCGCGGATCAATTCGTCGGTTGCCACCCGTACTTCGGTGTGGATGGGTTGCCGGTTGGGCGGCGCAGTGCGGATGACCGACAAGTCGCGCGCGGCCATCAGCGAAAATTGCAGGGTGCGCGGAATGGGCGTGGCCGTCAGGGTCAGCGTGTCCACATTCACCCGCAGGTTGCGCAGTTTTTCTTTGGCGGAAACGCCAAATTTTTGCTCTTCGTCCACCACCAGCAAACCGAGGTCTTTAAACTGCACTTCAGCGCTCAGCAGCGCATGTGTGCCAATGATGATCTCGACTTTGCCGTTTTTTAGGTTTTCAAAAACCTGTTTTTTCTCTTTTGCAGAACGGAAGCGGTTCACATAGTCAATGGTGACGCCAAACTCCTGGAGCCGGTCGGTGAAAGTTTTGTAGTGTTGCAGCGCCAGAATGGTTGTCGGCACCAGCACAGCCACCTGTTTGCCTTCGGTTACCGCCTTGAACGCGGCGCGAATGGCCACTTCCGTTTTTCCAAAACCCACATCGCCGCAGATGAGGCGGTCCATCGGGTAGGGTTTCATCATGTCATCCTTGACGTCGTTGGTGGCCTTGAGCTGATCGGGGGTGTCTTCGTAAATGAAGGAGGCCTCCATTTCGTTTTGCAGGTAGCCGTCGGGGGCGCAGGCATAGCCCACCGAAGCGCGGCGTTTGGCGTAGAGTTTGATGAGTTCGCCAGCAATGTCCTTGACCTGCTTTTTGGTTTTGTTTTTGAGGTTTTTCCAGGCTTCCGAGCCAAGTTTGCTCAGTTGCGGCTCTGTGCCGTCTTTACCGACGTAGCGCGCTATTTTGTGCAGCGAATGGACGCTGACGTAGAGGATGTCATTGTTTTTGTAAAACAGCCGCACCGATTCCTGCTGGTGGCCGTTGATGTTGATTTTTTCCAGTCCCGAAAACTTTCCGACACCGTGGTCAATGTGCGTGACAAAATCGCCGGGCTGCAATTCGTTCAGCAGCTTCACATTCAACGCTACGTCGCGGGTGAAGCCCTGCCGGAGCTTGTAGCGGTGAAAACGGTCAAAAATCTGGTGGTCGGTATAACACGCCACTTTCAGATCCAGGTCAATGAACCCGAGATGGATGGCTTTGGTGACCGGCTGGAACTGCACATTGGCCTGCAGGTCTTCAAAAATGGCGTAGAAACGCTCGATCTGTTTGGGGTTCTCCGTAAAAATGAAATTGCTGATCCGTTGCTCGGCGTTTTTGGTCAAATCCTTGATGAGCAGCTCGAAGTGTTTGTTGAAAACCGGTTGCGGGCCGGCTTTGAATCCTACTTTTTCAGACAGCTTGAAATCTGCGGGCACGTCTTTCAAAAACAGCACCGGAAAGCGCTGGATACCCGCCACCACCTGGGCGGGGGTAGTGAAAGCGCCGTCGCGAAAAATTTCGGCGAGCTCGCTTTCATCAATCAGGGAAACCGTTTTCCGGAATTCGGCAGCCTTTTCAAAACAGGTTTGCAACCGCTCGATGATTTGCTGAAAATCGCGCACCCAGATAACCGTATCGGGTTTTAACACCTCGAACAAAGCCGTTTTTTGCGCTTTGGAAAACTTGGTGTTGATGTTCGGGATGATGGACACCCGCCCGATGTTTTGCACCGACAACTGCGTCAGCGGGTCAAACGTTCGGATGCTTTCTACCTGGTCGTCGAAAAGTTCAACGCGGTAGGGATATTCGTTGCCGTAGGTGTAAATGTCTACAATACCGCCGCGCACGGAAAACTGCCCGGGTTCGTACACAAAATCTTCCCGCCGGAAACCGTATTCCAGCAGCACTTCAAAGATGGTGTCCACCTGCACCGTTTCATTCACAGTCAAATCAATACGGTCGGCTTCCAATGCGGCAGGCGACACTACCTGCTCGAACAGCGCTTCCGGGTAGGTGACCACGATTTCGCCGTTGGCGACAGACGTGGCAATTTTATTGATGGTTTCGGTGCGCTGCAACACGTTGGTGTTGTTCAGTACTTCGAAGTTGGTCGGTCGTTTGAACGAATCCGGGAAAAAGTGGACGGGCTTTTTTTCGAGGAGGTTGGCCAGCGTATTTTGCACGTATGCGGCTTCTTCTTTGTCGTCGGCGATGAAGAGGTGGCTGCAGGGACGGGCTCGGTACAGTCCCGACAGGACAAAGCATTCCTGCGATCCGCTCATTCCCGATAGTTGAAACCGGGGCGAGTCAAGGATTTCTAAGTTCTGCGCCATGCGGCGCACTTGCGGGCTTTCGCTGTAGCGAAGCAACAATTGCTCTAATGCATTCACGGTGCGAAAATACAATGTTTCGGATAATCATGTCTTCCCTTTTTGATTTATCCGTGAACAGATAATCCGCCTTCCTATCTGAACAAATATTCCACCGGGTGGAACTACTCTTGAACAAATGGGGTATTGCAGGCCGACAGCCCTAAAGTTAGTTTAATCTAACGCCATATTGCTCCGACGTTTCAAACAACGACACAACGGTCACAACGTCCGAGGCTGTAAAACTTCGTTTTTTCGTTGTGGCCGTTTTTCTGTTATGTGGAAAAAAATAACGCAGCGACCCTAAGGACAAGCCTAATCTGTCGAAACAGAATTGGACAAATCGGCCAGGCGTTGAAATAATCAAGTTAAAAATAGTTGGTTTACTTAAAAAACATTCTGCTATATTATTACAATGCAAACTATAATTTTACCTTTGAAAGCAAATGTCTATACATCAAAACAAAACGATTTTATTAACCAACTAAACACACGATTTATGAATTCCATTCTTGGCTTAGGCAAGTATTTGTTTGCCATTCCTTTTGCGGTTTTTGGCATTTTTCACTTCATGAAAGCCGATATGATGGCCGGCATGGCTTTTGGCAGCCCTATCCTGGTCTATATTTCCGGCGCAGGTCTGATAGCCGCTTCGGTAAGTATGCTCATTGGGAAGTTTGATAAATTAGCGGCCGTTTTGCTTGCAGTATTGTTGCTTATTTTTGTTTTTACCATACACATCAAAAGCGCATCCGCTGGAGATTACAGCGGATTACTCAAAGATGTTGCATTAGCCGGCGCTGCGCTGATGTATGCGGCTACAAGCGCCAAAGACCCGTCAATCATTGGTTGATGCATTAGGTGTTTTTATGACTCGATAGAACGAGTGTTGCTCATGCGGAGTGGTTTTCTACACATTTAGAAGACTTTTGCGCCTTGGCGTCTAACATTCACTATGCACAATCACTCTTATGCACCCATTGCTAACCTGGCAGTCGGGTGCATATTTTTTGTGTAGGAACGCCGCAATAGTAACTTCCCCATTTGGGCGGCGGCTTTTTGGCTACGCCGAACTTGCGTTTCCACCGGACTTCCCGCAATTGCTTTCAGTCGGCGCAATTGCCTTCGTCGGTCGCGTAGCTTAGGCTACGCTCTCTCCTCGCGCCTTGTCTGCTGGAAAAATCCTCGCGCCGAAAAGATGAACTTATTATTGCAACGTTCCGTAACTTTGCCGGATACCGGGAAATTCATCATGCGCTACTTCGCAGAGTTATCGTATCAAGGCACGCACTATTTTGGCTGGCAAAGACAGCCGGGGCAAATCAGCGTGCAGGAAACGCTGGAACAGGCTTTTTCGACTATCCTTGGCGTTCCCATCGCGATGACTGGTTGCGGACGCACCGACACCGGCGTTCATGCCCGGCAATATTTCGCCCATTTTGACTGCGAAAAGGCGCTCCCCGAAGCTTTTGAACGCCGCCTAAACAAGTTTTTGCCCACCGACATTTCTATTCACCTTATCATTCCTGTACATGCGGAAGCCCACGCGCGCTTTGATGCTTACCAGCGCAGCTATGAATACCACCTCAGCTTTCGCAAAATGCCTTTTGAACAAAACACTTGTTACTGGTATGGCCACGCCAAGCGCCCCGATCGCCACCTCGTACAATCCGCTGCGGCATTGCTGACCGCTTATGCGGAATTTTTTCCTTTTTGCAAAAGCGAAGGCGCCGCCAAAACCATGCACTGCGAGCTGACCCGCGCAGCATGGATTTTTGACGAAGAAGCCGATCAATGGGTGTTTCACATCACCGCCAACCGCTTCCTGCGCGGCATGGTTCGGTTGATTGTGGGTACATGCCTCAATGTGGGCCTCGGAAAAACCAGCCTCGACGAAGTCCGTCATGCTTTAGACACCCAAACCCTGTTGATAAAAAGCCAAAGTGCGCCACCGCAAGGGCTTTTTCTTACGGAAGTGCTTTATCCGTTTCCTTTCTCAAAGTTAAAGTAGCCTATCTCTCTGCTCTGCTGTCTGTTTTCTACCCACTACTTCTCTTCACCCCAACCACTTCTTAAACCCCGCCGCTTTTTCTTTACTTACTACCACTTCCGGAACCGGTTTCAGGCGCAGGGGGATTAAAATTTTCCCGGTAAAATCGGTCTCATATTTTGCGATGTAAGGCAGGTGGACAAGGGCCTGGCAGTTAGCCCGAAAAAAAGCAGCAGCATCAACCAATTCCTCTGTTTCATCAAGCGAGTGGTAGTCAGTAACGTAGCGTTGGCCGGATTTGTCAAATAGAAAAATGACTTCCTGCTCCTTGAGGAAACAAACGACCTCCTGAACGGGCACCAGCACGACGCTGCGGCCGGTTCCAGTTCGCGTAGCAGCGACAACAGGTTTCCGCTGGCAATGCGCAGGTCTGTTTTGGATAATTCGTTGGAAATTGCGGCGGCCTGGATGCTCCTATTTTGGTGCGTTGCCAGGTTCAGCGCTTCTTCCAGTGTGCCGAGGCATGTTTGCGAGAAGCCGATCTGTGCGGAGGACAGCAGTAAAAAAAATTAAGGTTGTCGGGTGTTTCATTGCAACAGAATTTTGGTGCAAATGAACAGTCGTTGGGTGGAGTTTGGAAGTTTTTTACGGGCAAGCGGAAATTGGTTACAGGGAAGCGGAAAAAGGCACGTGAGCAGGGGGGTAAAATTGTAAACCCTTTATGATTTTCAGAAACAGAAGACATCCCGAATTTTGCATGCCGGCTCCGGTATGCAAAATTCAGGATGTCTCAGGACTTTTTATTAAGCCGACTTTTAGGGATTGAAGGCTTCTTCGTGATGTTGTAATAATCTGATCGAAATTCAGTGCGGAAAATTCGTTCGGGTTGGCTGCATCATACCGGAGGACATCCAGTTGGAAAACTGGTACCATTGCCAGGTAAATTCTTTGTACAGGCCAGCGAGAGAGCGGTCGGTTGAAAATACTGCCGGAGCGGTCAGCGGGGAGTTGTAAACTGGCAGGTCTGCCATTTAACCGGATTTGCCGGTGCCAGACGAAGCGTAATTAGGTAAAAACACCTAACTGATTCAGGGTATTGATTGTGGCAAAAACAAATCGTAACTTGCAGAGAATCAAACGAAATAGTTTTATTCACCTCAAAACAAACGGTTTTATGAAAAACATTGCCATGGTTTTTTGCCAGACAACCTTGATAATTAAGGGTGGGGGGCATTACAAACAACGTTAATAAATTCGCGCCGAGGTTGTTTATGCGGATAAATCCTTATTACTATTCGCTTTCGGCTCAGGAGCAAACCGGACTTGCTTCCTGCGGAAATGTCGAATCTTTCAGCGAATTTACCCCTTCTTCCACCAATGACTGCTTCCTTGTCAACGATGTTCAAAGCAACTGCACAAAAATTTGGGTAAAAATAAACGCACACTTTTTTTTGGAAGACGACTGTTCCGGCACACTTGACCCTTCTGGCGCAGACCCCGCTACTATAGAAGATGCTTATTAAAAAGCAGACGACCTCATCACCTGGTTCAACTATAAATTAGAAAACAACCACGAACAGTGGAACCAGATTCCGCTGTGGGGAATCAGTACCGTGCAGTCGGCGCAGTGTAATCCCATTCGCTATGCCTTGTCAGGAGTGTATGTGCATTGTAACAGTACGGCGAGGGATACAAGTGGGACTCATGTTGAGTATTTCAGAGATAACTTTGGAGTAAATGTTTCGAGCGAGTTCAACGCTTTTTTTGTCGAGTGGATTGGAAAATCCGGAGGTGAAGCGGATTATGAATTGACGGGCTATTACCCCAACCCTTTTGAAAGTTCGCTCACGGTAGAATATGAGACCGAATTAGCAGGAAAGATGGACATTTTCCTGTTCCCTGCCGGTTCGGGTAATGATATTTTGTTGTCTTCCGAATATGTTTTGCAACCAGGTTCGTATCAGGAAGTGCTGAGTACAAGTGCAGTTCCTACGGGTACGTACTTCTTAGTCTCAAGCCTGGATGGAGTGATTATTTCAAGAACGACCCTAAAGATTTAAGCTATGAAAACGAAAATAATGCTCATCCTGTGGCTATGTCTTGCGCTATGGAGCCACCTATACTGCCAGCAAACGACACTATTTCAGGTGGTTATACAATTTGAAGATGCTGTTGGCAACAAGGACAGCGTAACAGTAGGCTACGATCCTGATGCTACTTTTGGCATAGACGCTGAATTTGGGGAGGCCGAAATTACGGTGCCGTTCGATTCTGTTTTTGAAGTAAGAGGAATGTCTCGTTTTGACTTTGATCAAAAATTTTCCAAAGTCATCATTGATGAAAGTGACTTTATCTTTGGGCTTAATTGTTACGGAGAGCCTATTGTTTATTTGTTCGTATGGTCAAAATATCAGCCGGTTACAGTAAAATGGGATAGCAGCCTTTTTCTAAATGATGTATGTGTACGAAGTTCATTTATCAGCAATCATCAGGAAGACGAAGTGGCCGGTCCTTTCGATCTGGATGAGTTCCCTCCTATCTGTGCTTGTATGGCTGCTCAAAGCTTACAATACTTTGAATTATCCGAAGAAGCACTTCCACCGGAAAATTCAACAATAACCTTTAACGCAGAAGTTGAAGGAATGGGAAATCAAGTGATCTATGGATTAAGATTTAAACCATCAGATCCAGGCGGTTACACCCCCTGCTACTGGATCACCACCGACACCGAAGAACCCTTCGCGGCAGCCCCGCTCTCCATTTCCCCAAATCCTTCTCACGGCTTGGTCAAAATTACCAGCGGAGAGCATGCTACTTTTGAGCAACTGAAAATCTTTGACGCTACGGGGCATTTGGTGCGCAGCATTTCAGGCATTAAAAATTCCGAAACCGACCTTTCCGGCTTGCCCAACGGGATTTACCAGTTGCAGGCGCAGGACAGGGATGGAAAAAGGTATGTGGGCAGGGTGGTAAAGTTGTAAACAGCATCCTGTTTATCTATTTTGATTCAAAAACGCAGCCAAATAAATCGAGTAAATCGAAGATTCACGGTAGTAATCTTTTGTGACTAAAATTTCCCGCAAAGGTGCGCAAAG
>Ga0105044_10012305_pt1 | contig 11636 bp, 8 predicted proteins | sample MAT01_FD_78092 | JGI IMG/M metagenome (GOLD analysis project Ga0105044, IMG submission 78092) | Freshwater microbial communities from Lake Fryxell liftoff mats and glacier meltwater in Antarctica - MAT-01 | ecosystem: Environmental > Aquatic > Freshwater > Ice > Liftoff microbial mat | place...
CTGATCAAAAAAGTATTTTCAAAATTCGCGTCATTCACAAACAAGGCCAGGTTTCTGTAATTGATGTAGGAGCCCTTCGCACTAAAATTAAAATGTTTGCCCAATGAGGCTTTGATACCAGCAAAAAATTCAGTTTCACGGGTATTTTCCTGGCTGGTCATGGTAGCCAGGTAAGGATTGATGGCTGATAAATTGCGAAAAGTATTTTTCACGAACTTTCCTACCATACCAGCTTGTATCATGAATACTTTATCCTGAATAATTATTTCTGCAGTTACATCCGGCAAAAACGCAAAGGTTCCATTGCTCCAGGTAGGCGTAATCCCCGCATTGATTTTTACAAAATCAGTGTTATACTCTACTGCTGGTGCAATACTGAGTACGTTGTTGCCAAACGAAATATTATCAGGAATAAAATTTTTGGTAGCATAATTGGTAAAATCACCCTTAGCCGTTAATTTAATATTGAGTTCGTCATTTATTTTTTTGGAAGCCGGTACATCTACCACAATATTGGACTCACTGAGTTTATCGGTGTTGGTAAAAAAACCAACTTGTAAGCTAGGGTTGTAATTGATTCCTGCGGGGCCTTCGGTGATGTTACGGGCACCAATCGTTAATTCAACGTCCTGAAACTGCTGACGTACATCCGATTTTTGAAGATCAAACATCGCCTGATCGTATCCATATAAATAATAGTTATCCATTCGTACCGTGGCGGCTGCATACACTTCATTTTTCGCGGTAAATATACTTCCGGTTGCTTTCACTTTCAGCATTGAATAATCCTGAAATCTAATATCGTTCCCCTTGGAAGCAATGTAAGCCGCATTTAAGTTGAGTAACGATTTTTTACCATCTCCAAAACTCAAACCTACCTCTAAAAGTGGGGTGGTGTACATGCCAAAACCTGCTTTGAGGTAGTTGCGCCCGCCCAGGTACAAATTGGTATCTTGGGCCAATGCCAATGGCCGCAAAGAAATGGGTTGATAAGCATAAAAAAGATTCTGCGAAGGAATTTTATAAGCCAATGTAGGCCTGCTGGTATCCGCAGCAAGCTGCGATCCGGAGAAATTAATTTTAACCGCATTTCTCAACACCGGCTGGTAAGAAGAGGTAATGTCGATGGTTTGCTTCCGGGCCGTATCTTTTTGTGCAAATAAATTTGTTTGGGCCAGGAAAGTTATTGCTATAAAAAGGGATGTCTTGTTCATGTAAGTTTGATTGAAGAATAAAAAAGAGGATGAATTCATTTTTTAATCTGAAATTTTAGATTGCAATTTTTCTGCTTCAATAGCTTTGTCGAGCTTTTGTTGCGCCTCTACTTTTAATGCTTCAATACTGGCATTTTTAGCTACACTTTCAAAAGTGGCTTTCGCATTGAAATAATCTTTTTGCAGCAGAAACACATCGCCCAATAAAATGTAAGACTTCGTAACCCACAAATCGTAAGAGCCTGTTTCTTTGATCACAGCCATAGCTGCTTTTTCTGCCCCGGAAAGGTTGTTTTGAGTGAGCATACAATTGGCTATTTCATAGCGTGCTTCTGCCCCCCAGGCTGCTTTGTTGATAGCCGCTGCATTTTTAAAAGAGGTTACCGCTGCATTGCAATCACCGCTGAGTTGCTGCGACTTACCCAATACCAGGTTGGCAATAGATTTATCGTCTGTACTGATGCCTTTTTTCGTAAGCAATTCTTTAGATGCAGTGTTAGCTTCAGCGTAATCTTTCAACAAATAATAACTTCTCACCAATCCGCGCAAAGCCTCTAACTGATTATCCTGATTTACAGAACTCGTGCGCAGCATTTCAAAATATTTTTTGGCATTGGTATAATCTTTCAACTCAAAATAGTAAATACGGGCTGCTTCTAGCGTAGCTCTTTCATAGTATTTGTTCAATCCTTTGCTGTTTACAAATGCATATCCTTTTAGTGCGTTGTTCCAATCCTTATTGCGTTGGTAACATGTGCTGCTGAGGTATTGTGCGTCAAGGGCATAAGCGCCGTTGGGATACCGATTGAGGTAGTTGCCAAAAGCAGAAATGGCGCCCTCACAATCATCGTTTCCATAACGGATGGCTGCTGCGGTGTATGTGATGGAGTCTGCCTCAGAAACAGAAATAGATTTCCCGTTTTTGTTCATCAGTTCTACATAATCATTTGGCCTTCCTTCCTCTATGTAGATATCCCGCATAATACCGATCGCCTCATCCGATTCATTGGATTGTGGATACAGTTTGATCAGGGTTTCATAACTGATCAGCGCATCTTTATTGTTGTTGCTATTATAGTAAGCCAATCCTTTTTTAAGATAAGCCCTTGGTTTTAATCCATTGTTGTTCGACTGTAAAATATTATTTAAAAATGGAATCGCTTCTACAAATTTTTCATCTGCAATGTAGGTGATCGCTATCTCCATATTTACATCCTGCACCAAATTGCTGTTGGGGTATTGCTTTGAAATGGAATTCAGCAAACGAATTTTTTCACTGCTATTTTTTACACCAGCAATCATTGCTTTTTGATAAATAGCATAATCAGATGATGGCAATGCGCTGTTGATCACTTGGTCATACATCGTGGATGCCTTTGTAAACTCTTTGAGCATGTAATAACAATCGGCACTCCGCAAATAGGCATCTTGTTGTATGGGAGTTGATGAGGAAGGAAGGATTTTACTGACTCCTTCAAAAGCATTGAGTGCCTTTCGGTAATCTTCTTTTTGTAACCAGCTGTAACCAGTATTATACCTTGCTGCGGCAGAATTAGCTTCTCCTTGTGCAGGAGCTCCACTTTGCAGGTAAGTATTGAGATAGGCAATAGCATCGTCGTAACGTTGCATGCGATACGCAATTTCGCCCTTCCAGAAATGTGCGTAGGGAACAATGTTACCAGATTGTTTGTTGCTGATCACCTTCGACATCAATTCATCAGCCGCTACTAATTGTTGGTCGTTGATGAGTTCAATAGCTCTGCCATATAAAATCTTTGGGTACACCCGTTGCATTCCAACGGTTGGTTGAGGGAAGCTTTCATAAAGTGACAGCGCCTCCCGAAAGTTATTGGTATTGGCCAACAGCTCTACCAATATTTCTTTGGCTTCGGTATCGTATTCAGAAGAGGGATAATCACGGATATACGTTTTCATTTCATTCAGGGCAACATCCTGATAGCCTAGTTCGTAGGAGAGTTTGGCATAATTAAACCTGGAAACTTTTTGCTGTACCGCGTTGCTGCCATTGTAAGCACTGTACTGAAATGCATTGCGGGCATTCAACTTTTGGTTGGTCCGCAAATAAAGATCCCCCAACAGGTACATGCTGTTCTGCCCCATGGAATCTCGTTCGTTGCTCAATTGTTTAAACCCTTCGATCGCCTTGGTAAACATCCCTTCTTTGTAATAACAAAAGCTGAGTTCATATAATACTTCCTTGGTTACTTTGGGCGTACTGTTAACATAATCTTCCAACAAAGGCAATGCTTTTTTATATTCTTGTTTTTCGAAATACAGCTGCCCCATCAGCAGTTTGAGTTGCTTTTCATAATATAAGGTGGTGCCTCTTGCCAGCACACTTTCGCCATAACGTAGGGCATCTTCTTTTTTCCCCTGGAAGTAATAAATTTCTGCAATGTAATAAGGCACCACCCCTTTGTATGCCTCCTGTGTTTCAACCAGTTTAAAAGACTTGAGGGCTTCGTTGTAATTTTTATCATAGTAAGAAATAAAACCGTAGTAGTAGTTGGCCGGAATGTAATATTTATTATCTGGCAACTGGTGAATTTCATTGAACAGTGGTTTGGCTAATGAAAACTGTTTTAGATTAAAATGCGCATAGGCTTTTTCAAATTTCGCATCTGCAATTTGTTCATTGCTGAGGTTGTCGTATCCTGCAAAATTGTAATATTCAAGAGCATTGGTAAAATCGTCTTTCAAAAAATAGTAATGTGCCAGATGATAACTCATCACTTGGCGCCGGGCTTCATTTGTATTGTCAGCAATGTAAAAACGGGCATCTTCTTCTGCAATGGTATGCATCAGTTTCAACTGACAAACTATATAATAATAGTCGATATCGTCATTGATATAAGTATGATCCGAGCTGCTGTTGCCAGGATATCGTTTTTTTAACTCCTTTAGCATGGGATAAGCCCATGCATATTGCTCTTTTACAAAAAACTCTTTGGCTTCTTTATAGCTACGTTCCGGATCTGTGATGCTGTGAGTGGGCTGTGAGAAGGAAGAAAAGCTGGCTGCCGAAATCAGCAGTGCCATTATAATTGTGCGCGTCATGATGGGTTAATTGTATGATTGCTTTTGCAAATGTAAAACCAATATGTTTGGCGTAGCAAATACTGTTCCAAGGAAAAATGTTTGTACCATTCTGTAAACAAACGAATCTAATACTAAATGCCTGTTAAAGGATAGCTAAAACAATATTCTTTTTTTACAGTAGTGTGGATTATTAATTCTTAGAGTTTAGCTACTTTTACACTCACGAATAAAACCTATATCAATGAAAAAAATGTTAACGATCAGTTATTCAGCTGGTGCCTTCAATGCGGCGATGCTTATTTTGCGTCTTGCTGCGGGAGGATTAATGATGAAACATGGTTATGATAAGCTCGTTCATTTTGCCAATTACAAAACTACATTTATGAGCTTCCTCGGACTAGGCTCAACCACGAGTTTGACGCTGGCGATTTTCGCAGAATTTTTCTGTGCGTTGTTTATAATGATCGGTTTATTTACAAGATGGGCTGCTATCCCGCTCATCATCACCATGGGTGTGGCATTGTTTAAATCACACAATGGCGACTTTATGGGCGATGGTGAAATGGCGGCATTGTACCTCGGCGCTTACCTTGCTTTATTGTTTGTAGGGCCAGGGAGAATCAGCATCGACGGGATGATTGGCAAATAATATTTTTTTCATTACCAAGAAATAGCCAGCATTTTTTTTAAGATCAGTTACACAAATGCCCGCCAATTACTATAAACTATGTACACTACAGAAACACAAATACGGATTCATTATGCACTCACCGATCAAATGGGCGTAGTGTACCACGGGCACTATGCCCAGTTTTACGAAATTGGAAGAGGAGAATCTATCAGGGTATTGGGATATACTTATAAAGACATCGAAACAATGGGTATCATCATGCCGGTAGTGGATATTCACAGCCGGTTCTTAAGACCTGCAAAATACGACGACCTCATAACGGTAAAGACTACCTTAAGAGAAATTCCGCTGAATCATAAAATTATTTTTCACTCGGAGATTTACAACGAAAAAGACGAACTTCTGAATACCGGCGATGTAACCCTTTATTTTATGGAAGCAAGTACCATGAAAAGATGTCATATGCCAGAAGCGCTTCGAGAAAAATTGATCGGCTATTTCTGATATTTTAAAAAACTACAAACGATTGTGATCTGCTCTCCAATGTACAATGGCTTGTTTAATGTCTTTACTGCGTAGTTTTTGACTGGCGGCCCTCTCTGCCAATTGTACAAATTCTGCATCAGAAGCAAAACGCAGGGCAATGATCTGACTCAACCTTAAAGAAGCTGGCAACAATTTGCCCGTAAGCGCAAAGTGACGCAGGTTTTCTTCTGCCCGAATAGCTCTGTCTTGCGCTTTTAATGCAAAGCCACGACAAAACCAAGCCAACAAAAATACAATAACACTTAGCAAAAGCAGCAGCGACTCATTGTACACATTTTCTCCAGCGTTGCAGGAGCTCACCAAATTAACCAGAGCTCCGATCATAAAAACGAGGATCAAAGGCAGTAATACAAAATGAAAAAGAGGTACGAGACGAGAATGGTTGTTGAAATTTTGCTCAGACATATTAAGGGTTTTATTTTGATGAAGTTAAGGTTTCGTTTCTTCTATGAGCAAAAAAAAGTTTGCTACTTCAGGGTTAACATAAAAATAATGAATGCCAGCAACTATAACTATTTCAACAAATCGAGTAATTTAAACATCTTTTCTCTCACCGCACCCGGACTACCATCAAAATTGTTAATGATAAACGCGAAGCTATAAGTTTCACCCGATTTACTTTTTACATAACCGGTATACGAACGCACACCGCCGATATAACCCGATTTCATTTTAATTCCATTCATGGCAGGCAATGCCTCATAAAAATGTTTGTACCAAGGCCTTCCAACTGCGTAAACCAACACCTTTACCAACGCTGCTGGCGTTACCCGATTGGCGGGGGACAACCCGCTACCGTCTAAGATGTTCAGCGCACTTGTAGGAATACCTCTGGTACTCCAGAAATATCGAATAATGGCCAACCCCGTATCAGCGGCTGCCACATTTTTTTGTTTCAATGCAATCGTTTTCACAAACGCTTCTCCATATAAATTGATGCTCTCCTGCATGAACCAATAATTCATTGAATCCAGGGATGGGGAAACTACTTCAGTGAGGATTTGTGTATTCGAAAAATTTGAAGGAGTACTTTCAAGGCTGCCTTCGTCCCACACTATTCCATTTTCCATCAAATTATTTTTTAAGGCTACAGCAAAAAATTGATGCGGAGATGGCATCGAACCCTTGATCTTAAAGGATGCCACACCTGCAGGAACGGTCCCCCGCACATGCCCTGCTTCACTGCCTTCTGCGGCATAAATGATAGACTGGTCACCCGACCCTGCTGCTCCGGTTTTTAATTCATTCTTCAACGAAAAAGCACTCCCCGGAGCCGGTGCCATATTAAGGATAGTTACTTCCTCCCCTACTTTTTTCCCCGGCTGTAAGGTCAATGTGTATTGATTTTCATTCCAATTAAATGCCCTGGCCCCAGCTCCGTAATAATTCCCCATGTCTTCCCAAGTCCACCCACGGGGCGTTGCCTGCGTTTCCCAATTATTGTTTGTAAATAAAATTGTCCCCTTTAACTTATTGATGCCTTTTAGTTTTAAACCTTCAGCAACAGATAGGAAGATGTATTTACTAACTGTACCCTCCCAGCGCCAACTTCCAAAAGTAGGATCACCAGCGCCTTTCACCACCAGATAAGTGCCGGCAGTAGTTCCTTTAAAATTAATAGTGGTTCGGTATCGGTAATCGGCGCCGAGCAACTCAAACGCACTTGCACTGGTAATAATTTTTTGGGAACTCGCTGGTGCCATCCCAATTTGGCCATTTTTTTCAAATACCACAGCGCCGGTACTGTTGTTCACAACATACAATCCGATCAACGCATGTTCAAACTGCGAATCCAATTCCATTTTTCTAACTGCCGAATTTAAATTAGCAGTCATCGATTGCGCATAAAGGGCAACGTTGGATAACATAAAAATGAATAAAGAGAACAACTTCATGGGCGGTGTTTATTTTTCAAAACTAAAAGATTTAATTTTGATGGCGGAAGTGCAGTTGTTAATATCCAAATAAATGTGGTTGGATATTAATTGCCGGAGACTGAACAAAAGAGAACCAATACCGTTTCGTATTAGAGATCAAAATAAAAACAACCCTTTACATGACAAATATTTCCATCATTACCATTGGCGATGAATTATTGATAGGTCAGGTGATAGACAGCAACAGTGCATGGATGGCCCAGGAACTCAACAAAGCAGGCATCCGCGTAAATCGAAGAGTGGCGGTAGGCGACGTGCGGGACGATATTAAAAAAGCCTTAGATGAAGAGTCTGTTCACTCCGATGCCATCTTAATCACCGGTGGTTTGGGCCCAACAGCAGACGATATCACCAAGCCTTTGCTCTGCGATTATTTTGGTGGAAAACTGATCTTAAATGATGCAGCCTTAAAAAATGTGACCTACCTCTTCGAAGAAGTTTTTGAACGACCGTTAACACCCCGAAACATTCGCCAGGCAGAAGTACCCGATGTATGTACCGTTATTCAAAATAAAAATGGAACTGCACCGGGAATGTTGTTCGAAAAAAATGGCAAGGTATTTATCAGTATGCCTGGTGTTCCTCTCGAAATGAAAGGCATGATGCTCAATGACGTTATTCCTTTCCTCACCAAAAAATTTCCCACGGCTCATATCATACACCGCACATTGCTAACTTTCGGCATCGGTGAATCTATGATCGCCGATATGATCCAACCATTTGAAGAAGCGCTGCCAGCCTACATCAAACTAGCTTATCTGCCCAATTACGGAATGGTGCGGTTAAGGCTTTCCGCTAATTTGGATAAAACCGACCAAACGGAACAAGCCGTTGATGAACTGTTTTTACAACTACAACAGCTCATGAAAGATTACATCGTCACCAACCAAGATGACCCCATCGAAAAAGTATTGGCGCAATTGCTCGAAGAAAATGGCAAAACGATGAGCACTGCCGAAAGTTGCACAGGTGGCTACATAGCGCATTTGATCACTGCCATGCCGGGCTCATCTGCTTATTTTAATGGCTCGGTGGTGAGTTACTCCAACGAAGCAAAAGAAAACCTACTCAACGTGGATAAAGCTACTTTACTGGCACATGGTGCCGTGAGCGAACCAGTAGTTTTGCAGATGGTGAAAGCCGCTGTCGAAAAACTGCACACCGACTATGCAGTGGCCGTCTCTGGCATTATGGGCCCCGATGGCGGTTCGCCCGAAAAACCCACAGGCACAGTATGGGTAGCGGTCGGCAACCAAACGCAACGGGTGGCCAAAAAATTCCATTTCAGGTTCGATCGTCAGCGAAATATTCAGCTCACCGCCATCAACGCACTCAACTTATTACGAAAATTTGTACAGTCAGATTTGCAGAAAGAAACAACGTTACCTCTATCACAAACAAACAGTTGAGTACCCAACTGTTGACATATTTAGTTACATTTGCGCTTTGAATTTCTTATCACTATATTTAATTTTGCCATATGAGTTTAGTTGACCTGGTAATGCCGAAACTTGGAGAAAGTATTATGGAAGCCACCATTTTAAAATGGCATAAAAAACCGGGAGATAAAGTAGCACAAGATGAAACCTTACTAGACATCGCTACGGATAAAGTTGACAGCGAAGTACCCTCCATTGCTGAAGGCACCATCACTGAAATCCTTTTCAACGAGAACGATGTAGTGCCCATTGGCACCGTGATTGCCCGCATCAACACTGCAGCCGGAGACATTGCAGCACCTACACAAGCCGCCGCTCCTGCTCCGGCACCCAAACAAGAATATGAAGAAGCTAAAGTTGTAGAACATATTCCTTACCAGCCTGTTGTTGCACCCGCTGCAGCAGTGGCATCCAACGGACCAAGATTTTATTCCCCACTGGTGCTCAACATCGCACAAAACGAAGGCATCAGCATGAGTGAATTGGAAAATATTCCCGGCACCGGACAGGATGGTAGAGTAAGCAAAAAAGACATCCTGAATTATGTAGCCAGCAAAACATCGGGCGCCGCTGCTGTTGCACCTGTGGCCACTGCAGCCCCTGCACAAAACAACGAAGTGGCTGTTGCTAAAAATATGCCCGCCGTAGTAACGAGTTATTCTGGTAATGTAGAAGTCATTGAAATGGATCGCATGCGCAAACTGATTGCGAAACACATGGTTGACAGCAAACAAATAAGTGCGCATGTAACCAGCTTCGCAGAATGTGATGTAACCAACCTCGTGTTGTGGAGAGAAAAAGTAAAACGTGATTTCGAAAAAAGAGAAGGCGAGAAAATAACTTATACGCCCTTGTTTGTGGAGGCTATCGTAAAATCAATCAAAAAATATCCATGGCTGAGCAGTTCTATTGACGGGGATAAAATCATCATCAAAAAAGACCTCAACATCGGTATGGCCACAGCCTTACCAAATGGCAATTTGATTGTACCCGTTATTAAAAATGCAGATCAACTAAACCTGACTGGTCTCACCAAACAAGTGAACGGACTTGCCAACGCAGCCCGCAGCGGTAACCTAAAACCAGACGATACCACTGGTGGAACTTTCACCCTCACCAATGTAGGTACTTTTGGTAGCATCATGGGTACACCTATCATCAACCAACCACAAGTGGCGATCATGGCGGTGGGTGCCATCAAAAAAAGACCCGTGGTGATTGAAACACCGCAGGGCGATAGCATTGCCATTCGTCACATGATGTACATCTCACTGAGTTACGATCACCGCATCATCGATGGTTCATTGGGTTCTACCTTCCTCAATGCCGTGTGCAAGGAACTAGAAAACTTCGACAGCAACCGAACTATTTAAACCAACCATTTGGTTATAAAAAATGCTCCGTCAATCGGAGCATTTTTGTTTTATGCTAACATATAAAACAGCAACTTTACAAAAAATACAGTATGCAGCTTCTCTTAAAAATAGCTTTCCCCATCACCTTACTTGCCTTCACTGCCTGTGGAAGTTCCAAAAATATATCTGATAAAAATATAGCTACCGCACCTGCTCTATCAGACGCCATGCAATGGCAACTCGCCAATGGCACCGATTTTTTTGCCAAAGGAAATACACCTGCTACTTGGTCGTTGGAAATGGATTTCGAAAATTTTATTCGTTTCAAATCGTTGGATGGCACCGCCCAAAACAGCAGCATGGTGAAGCCCGAACAATTGATTTCGGAGAATGCAGAAAAATATGTGACCAGGGCTACGAACGGGCAAATGGAAGTGCTCCTTTACGACGAGGGCTGCAAAGTTGGTTTCAGCGAAGAAAAATTCAATAAAAAAGTAGTGGTAACGGTGAACGGTAAACGCTATGAGGGTTGTGGTCAATACCTCTTCGATCCAAACATTAATGGCAGCTGGTTCCTCTATAAAATGAATGGATTGGAAGCCAAAAAAGCTGATTTTGCCAATGGTATTCCGCAACTCATCTTTGAACTAGCCAAGGGCAATATGCGGGGCAACGATGGTTGCAATAACATCAACAGCAGCATAGAACCAACAGGCAATCGTATCCGTTTTGGAAGTATTACTTCTACTAAAATGTTTTGTGCCGAAAACAACACTGCTTTTGATTTTGTGAGCAAACTCAACAATCAATGGGCGGTGTATTCGTTTGAAGCAGGTTTATTAAAATTGTACTTGCCCGACGATACCAGCGTGTACTTTAAAAAAGCGGAGTAGGCACTGAAAATTTTCAGTTCAGAAACAAGGAATATGAAAAAACCTATAAGGGTTTGTGCGTAATCATCAAATAATAAGCCTTGGCGATTACACCAGCGTTTTCGATATACTCATTTCTTGGAAACCAATATAGTGTTTACTTTTAGGCATAGAGATATGCGAAGCAAAAATGCATTTGCCTGCGGCAAGAAGTTGATGGGCCACGAAGGCAAAAAGTTTCATTCTTAAGGCATGAGCTATATTTTTTCTACTCTTTTCTTAAACTTAGGTGGATTAAGAAATGAATATTTTTTTTAGATAAGTTTTTTGCTTCGTATGTTCATATCGCCTGCCGCGGGCTCTTCTTCTTTTTTTTACAAAAAAAAATCAAGGGCTGCAGAAAAAAAGCTCCCGATTCGCTGCGCTCATTGTGGGACACGTGAAATTTATTCGTCGGGCGTAAAATGAAATAAGTTCAAACATTTGTACATATCCAAACTATGTGCGACTTACCAACTAAGAATAGTTCCAAGCTTTGGTAACATTAATTTCATTTTTACATCCCTCCTCTTATTTTTCTTA
>Ga0105044_10012310_pt1 | contig 11633 bp, 6 predicted proteins | sample MAT01_FD_78092 | JGI IMG/M metagenome (GOLD analysis project Ga0105044, IMG submission 78092) | Freshwater microbial communities from Lake Fryxell liftoff mats and glacier meltwater in Antarctica - MAT-01 | ecosystem: Environmental > Aquatic > Freshwater > Ice > Liftoff microbial mat | place...
CGAGTCTCTGGTTGAGACAGTGCCCAACTCGTTATGCCTTTCATGCAGGTCGGAACTTACCCGACAAGGAATTTCGCTACCTTAGGACCGTCATAGTTACGGCCGCCGTTTACTGGGGCTTGAGTTCGGGGCTTCGCTTGCGCTGACTCCTCCCTTTGACCTTCCAGCACCGGGCAGGCATCATTCCGTATACATCGGCTTGCGCCTTCGCACAGAACTGTGTTTTTAATAAACAGTCGGTTGGGCCTCTTCACTGCGGCCGGCTTGCGCCGGCACCCCTTCTCCCGAAGTTACGGGGTGAATTTGCCGAGTTCCTTAACCAGAGTTCTCTCGAGCACCTGAGGCTACTCGCCTCGTCCACCTGTGTCGGTTTGAGTACGGACCCCATATGCGTTAACTCCCGACGAGCTTTTCTCGGCAGCCTGTCTCCGTGCCTATATCGCTCAAGGCGTTTGGCTGGCGTCCGGGGTGCACCTCCTCTTTCAAGGAGGTAGCCCGTACGCCCGCGTGGTCCAACTTCAGGATCCACCACGGATATCATCTGCGTCCTTCGTGGGCACTCATATGGGGGGGCCGGAATATGAACCGGCTGTGCATCAGCTACGCCTGTCGGCCTCGCCTTAGCTCCCGCCTAACCCTCCGCGGACTTGCCTGGCGGAGGAAACCGTAGACTTACGGCGACAGGGATTCTCACCCTGTTGATCGTTACTCATCCCAGCATAATCTCTTGGGTGCGGTCCAGTACTCGTTGCCGTGTACCTTCAGCCCGCAACCAACGCTCCCCTACCCCGCACCACCATCCGCAGACGATGATGCAGCCAAAGCTTCGGTAGCATGCTTGAGCCCCGGTTATTTTCGGCGCGTTCGTGCATCGACCGGTGAGCTGTTACGCACTCTTTAAATGATGGCTGCTTCTAAGCCAACATCCCGGCTGTCTCAGCACAAACACTTCCTTTACCACTTGGCATGCTTTAGGGACCTTAGCTGTTGGTCTGGGTTCTTTCCCTTTTGACAACGGACGTTCTAGCCCGCTGTCTGAGCCCTGGGATACGCCACATGGTATTCGGAGTTTGATAGGATTTGGTAACCCGGTAAGGCCCCTAGTCCTTTCAGTGCTCTACCCCCACGTGGAAACTCCCAAGCCTATACCTAAATATATTTCGAGGAGAACCAGATATCTCCCGGTTTGATTAGTCTTTTGCTCCCAGCCACATGTCATCAGGAGACTTCTCAAGGTCTATCTGTTCGGTCCTCCATGGGGTTTCACCCCCACTTCAACCTGCACATGGCTAGATCACCGGGTTTCGGGTCTACCGCTCATGACTCGACGCGCTCTTCACACTCGCTTTCGCTACGCCTTCAGGCTCACGCCCTTAAGCTTGCCATGAACGGTAAGTCGCTGGGTCATTATGCAAAAGGCACGCTGTAAACCGGTCTTGCGACATCGGTCCACAACTGCTTGTACGTGATGGGTTTCAGGATCTGTTTCACTCCCCGCCAGGGGTGCTTTTCAGTGTTCGCTCACGCTACTCGTTCACTATCGGTCTCTCAGGAGTATTTAGGCTTGGAGCGTGGTCGCCCCGGATTCATGCACAGTTTCACGAGCCATGCACTACTCAGGATACCACTCAGTCTTCGGATCTACGCCTACGGGCCTATCACCCGCTGCGGGGCACCTTTCCAGGTGCTTCAGCTCGATCCTTAGAATCTTAAATGTGGTCCTACAACCCCGAGGAGTAAACCCCTCGGTTTGGCCTCTTCCGTTGTCGCTCGCCGCTACTGGCGGAATCTCTGTCGATTTCTTTTCCTGTAGTTACTAAGATGTTTCAATTCACTACGTTGGCTTCCCTTGCGGGATAACACGGGTTCACCGTGCTGGGTTGCCCCATTCGGACATCCAGGGGTCGTAGCTTCGGTGCAGCTCGCCCTGGCTTTTCGCAGCTTGGCACGTCCTTCATCGCCTCTGAGAGCCTAACCATCCACCCATCACCTTAGGTGCTTGATAATTGTCGTTCGTGTCCAACTCCACGATTCTCGCATTGTCAACGATCCCCGGTAAACCGGGTGAAAAAAGAAGATCTGATCTGATACTGTTGCGCGAGTCGAGGCACGAGCTGTGGTGGTGGAGGCATGGGGATTCGAACCCCAGACCCCGACCTTGCAAAGGTCGTGCTCTACCAACTGAGCTATGCCCCCGTCCGGGCGGAACCTCGACATCGTAGCTGCAATTGGTGGGCTTGTCAGGATTCGAACCTGAGACCTCACGCTTATCAGGCGTGTGCTCTAACCAACTGAGCTACAAGCCCATATGGGTTCCGTAGCGCATGATGTCGAGACCCACGTGGGCTGGTCGACACCAGTATCATCTCAGGATCTGTCAAGCCATCCCGAAGGATGGATTGGTTGGCAGATCGAGATCTGCAGCGCGAGCCGGCTATGATATGGATCCCAGCGGACGTATCGATTGCTCGATCGTTTCCGGAGCGGGCTCCTGTGAGGGGAACACGCTGCTTGGTGGTGTCTGTAGCGGAATGCTACAGAGCGATGGCCACATTCGTGACGCATCTCACCGGCCTACTGGCATTATCCCTAGAAAGGAGGTGATCCAGCCGCACCTTCCGATACGGCTACCTTGTTACGACTTAGTCCCCCTTACCGCTTCCACCTTCGGCGCGCCCCCCCTTGCGGTTGGAGCTACGACTTCGGGTGAAAACAACTCGGGTGGCTTGACGGGCGGTGTGTACAAGGCTCAGGAACATATTCACCGCGGCGTGGCTGATCCGCGATTACTAGCGATTCCAGCTTCAAGTGGGCGAATTGCAGCCCACTATCCGAACTGAGGGTGGCTTTCAGGGATTGGCTAGACCTTGCGGTATTGCTTCCCGTTGTACCACCCATTGTAGGACGTGTGTGGCCCAGGTCATAAAGGCCATGATGACTTGACGTCGTCCCCTCCCTCCTCCAGCTTGCGCGGCAGTCTGTCGAGAGTTCCCGGCTTTACCCGCTGGCAACTCGACATAGGGGTTTCGCTCGTTAAAGGACTTAACCTGACACCTCACGGCACGAGCTGACGACAGCCATGCAGCACCTGTGCTGGTTACACCCTTGCGGGCAATCCTCATCCTTTCGGATAATTAATCCCAGCATGTCAAGACCTGGTAAGGTTCTGCGCGTTGCTTCGAATTAAACCACATCCTCCACCGCTTGTGTGAGCCCCCGTCAATTCCTTTGAGTTTCAGCCTTGCGACCATACTCCCCAGGCGGGGCACTTAGCGAATTGCCTGCGACCGCCAAAGCATAGCGCTCCGGCGATCTAGTGCCCATCGTTTACGGCGTGGACTACCAGGGTATCTAATCCTGTTTGCTCCCCACGCTTTCGTGCACTCAGCGTCAGTTGCGTACCAGTGACCTGCCTTCGCCGTTGGCCTTCCGCGTGATATCTACGCATTTCACCGCTACACCACGCGTTCCAGTCACCCCTCACGCACTCAAGCAAGACCGTATCCCAGGCAGACCCACGGTTAGGCCGCAGGATTTCACCCAGGACGTGTCTCGCCGCCTACGCACCCTTTATGCCCAGTAATTCCGAACAACGCTTGCCCCACATGTATTACCGCGGCTGCTGGCACATGTTTTGCCGGGGCTTCCTTTGGAAAGCAGTCAAAATAGGCACTGTTAATACCTACCATTTCCCCTTCCCTGACAGCGGTTTACAACCCAGAGGGCCTTCGTCCCGCACGCGGCATGGCTTCTTCAGGCTTGCGCCCATTGAGAAAAATTCGCGACTGCAGCCTCCCGTAGGAGTCGGGCCAGTGTCTCAGTGCCCGTGTGGCCGGACAGCCTCTCAGCCCGGCTACTGATCATCGGCTTGGTGGGCCGTTACCCCGCCAACTACCTAATCAGAGATCGCCCCCTCCACCGGCCGCTGGGTCCCGAAGGATCCCCAGCCTTTGATCACAAGCACCGTGATGCCCGTGGTCTCATCGCGTATTACAACCCCTTTCGAGGAATTATCCGCGTCCGATGGGTAGGTCAGCTATCTATTACTCACCCTTACGCCACTGTACTCATCTTGCGACTTTCCCGTGCGACTTGCATGCCTAAACCCTGCCGCCAGCGTTCGTTCTGAGCCAGGATCAAACTCTTCAAAAGTTGATCTAGCTTGTAAATTTCGCATCCATGTCCCGAAGGACACGATGCACGATCGACATCCCGGAGGACATCAACCGCGCGCGCTTCAACTTCCACGGGGGTGGAAGCGTCCACGCTACGACTCGCGTTACAGATCTCGATTTGTCAACCACCCCGCACTCGTCAGGTCTCGGCCTTTTCGCCTCAACCATCCCTCATGCGTGGGAGGAACAAGTTAACGGCCTTCCCCAATCGTCAAGAGGGCAGTTTTTGCTGACTCCGTAACTGCTTATTTGGAAACAATTAAGACCGGGCCAAGGTCGCGTTGTCCGGTTTCCCCCACTACCGCTGGTGGCCTCGGTCCAGCCGCCTAATGTTTAGCATGCGCACGTTGATTGCCTTGGTTTTCGCGGTGTTTCTTCATGCCATCGAGGTCGAATGCACCGTCGTGCGAGTGGCCGATGGCGACACCCTGACCGTAGCCCCTGTTCCTCGCCTACCGCCAGAAGCCAAACGCGGCAAGAGCGGCGATGTCTATGTCCGGCTCCTCTGCATCGACACGCTGGAAATCTGGGATGACACTAAGCCAAAATCCGCCGACGGTTTCGCCGCTCGCGACCTGCTCGCGAGCATGGCCGGCAAGGACGCGGTAATCATCTTGTCCGATGCGGGCCCGACCCTGAGTACCGACCGCTATGGTCGCATCCTGGCCTTTGTACGCGCCAAGAATGACAAACGCACCGTACAAGAACTGCTTATCCTTGCCGGCTTCAGTGCCTATTGGCGGAAATGGCGCGATGCGCCGGCACCGCTGCACGATCGCCTGATCGCCGCCGAGGCCCAGGCGCGCGCCGACAACACTGGCGCCTGGCGCACCCAGTCCGAGCTGATGATCAGGAAAGCGAGCGAGCGTCCTCGCTGATCCCAGCCATCCGCCGCGCTTCAGCACGCACCCAGTCGGCCAACGCGGCCGGCTCTTCGACCACCACCCGGGCTCCAAACTGCAGCACCCAATGGCGCACCGCTTCCAGCCCGTGGGTGTTGAAGGCGACCCGCGCCGCGCCGCCGGGCAGATCCTCCCAGCGCTGGGCCGGTCCCAGACGGCGGTCGCGCACATGCGGCACCGCTCCGGCGGCGAAACGCAACACCACCCGACCGCGCTGCGATGCCCCGGACACGCCGCGAAACGAGCTACGCAGGCTGGCCCGCACCTCGGCGTCCAGACCGCTCGGCACACTCTTCAACCGGGACACCTGCTGCATTTCCGACACCCGCGCCAGTTTGTAGTTCTTGAGTTTCGCGGCGGTTCCGTCCCATGCCCACAGGTACGGCTCGCCATCGGTCAGGACCAGCCGGATCGGCTGGGCGATGACCGCGTGCGCCGCTTTTTCCAACGGTTGGTAGGTCATGCGCACGGCTTCGCCAAGCCTGATGGCACGCAGCACCGTCAGCGCGTGGCGCGGCTCCCACGGCTGCGGTGCGCCGGGATTCACGCCCAGCACATCGGGCAATCCAGCCGAACCCAATCCCAACCGACTGATCAGCCGGCCGAGCGCCGCCGACAACGGGCCCTCGTCACCACGCGCCCCGTCGGGGGCAGGTGGGGCGGCAAGGACGGCCCGCGCCGCCTGCAGGGCCAGCACCTCCAGCTCGGTGACCGCGGTCAACTCGCCATCGACCGGCAGCAAGGCTTCGGCAGCGGACAAACTCCAGAAGCGACGCGCCTCTGGAAAGGCGCTGTAATCACGGCCCAACGCGCTACGCAGCACTTGTTCAATAGTTCCAGGGAAGCGATGACGCAACCAGGCCAGATCATTCTGCAACATGCGTCGCTGGATCTGCGCTGCCGCAGCCTGCCCTAGTCGGCGGTTCAAGCGGTGCAGCAGATCTTCAATCGGCAGCGGCTGTTCGCGCAGCAAATCAAGGATGTGACGGATGCGCAGGCTACGGGCTGGACTGGCGGCCTCGGACATGGCGACATCGTGCCAGATGCACGACGGCTTGCACGCAGCGGCCTGCCGAGAGGCATCGTCAGCAGCATGATCGCCTTACGCCTGCCCGCTGTCCGCCCCCTCCGTCTGCGCCGCTTCCGCTTGCCCGTCCGCGTCCGCGCCGCGTTGCCAGCCCTGATCTGGTGTAGCGGGTGGTTGGGGCTGGGCTTGGCCATGGGCGCACTCACCGATCTGGTGGTGCGTATCGTCGCTTGAGCGTCACCCCCTGATGGCGTATGATGACACCATGGAACCTTCCGCCATCGGTCTGGGATTGAACGCCACCGGAAACGCTATCCAGCGTCAGATGCGTCGTTTTGATGATCAGGCAGAACGGACGGTCGCGGATAGCCTGGCTGCCAGTGACCCCGAAAGCACGGTAGACAGTGCTCAGCTGACCGGCGATCTAGTCGGCCTAAAGACCGACAGCATCGTCAACAGCATCCTGTTCAGCGTGTTTCGCGCCCAGGCCGAGCAGAGCCGCGAAGCTGCGGATCTGCTCAAGCCCAGGAATTAAAAGCCCTTACAGCTTGGGTTGCTCGCCCTTGGGCGCATCAACCGGGGGGGCCGCAGGCGCCGCCGGTACATCCGCCTTCTTGTTGCGCTTGGCCTTGAGTTCGTCGTACTGTGTCTTGCTCGCCTGGTAGTCGGCGTTGTCTTTCAGCTTCAAGTCGACTGCCGTATCGAGGCGCTTGCGCGCATCGTCGGATTCGACCTTTAGCTTGGTCAGTTCGGGATCACCCTTGGTGGCGACCTCGCGGATCGCCTTAAGCTTGTTCTCCAACTCCTTCATCGCTGCCTTGGCATCAGCGGGGGCGGGGGTCGGAGCAACCAACGTGGCCGGAGCCGGGGCGGTGGGTGCACCATCTTCGGCAAAGATTGGTACAGAGCAGGCGGCAAGCAGGACGAGGGCGGACAGACGCATGGGCGACAGCTCCTGGAGGTTGGCAAGCTTGTACGCCCGAGATCGGCGAACGCTGCCCCTGGATCGCGCCTCCGTGATCACGATCCTGCGCCGCCCGTGCCAACCCCCCTGCACATCACCTATCCCGAGCACCTGCCGGTCTCGCAGCGCCGCGAGGAAATTCTCGACACGCTGCGTGCCTACCCGGTACTGGTGCTGACCGGCGAGACCGGATCGGGCAAGACCACCCAGCTGCCGAAGATGCTGCTAGAGCTGGGCTGCGAACGGGTGGCGCTGACCCAGCCGCGTCGCGTCGCGGCGGTGGCGATGGCCGAGCGCATCCGCGAAGAGCTGTCAGCCAACGAGTCCCAGGTCGCGCACGCCGTGCGTTTCGACGATCGGCGCAGCCGTGACACCGTGCTGGCGGTGATGACCGATGGCCTGCTGCTGGCCGAGGCCGCTTCTGATCCGCACTTCTCCCGCTGGGATGCGATCATCATCGACGAAGCGCACGAACGCAGCCTCGACATCGATCTGCTGTTGGGCTTGATCAAGCTGGCGCGTGAGGAACGGCCCGCCCTGCGCGTGGTCGTGTCGTCGGCATCGATCGCCGCCGAACGCTTCGCCACCTATCTGGAAGCGCCGGTTATCCACGTCAGCGGACGCACCTTCCCGGTCGAGATCGTGCACCAGCCGCCAGGCGACGACGACGTCGGCTACCTCGATGCCGCGGTGCGCTGGGTGCGCGATCTGCACGAAGGTGGCGGCGACGGCGACGTTCTGGTCTTCCTGCCGACCGAGCGCGACATCCTCGAAGCCGAGCGCCGCCTGCGCGAGCTGCCCGGGGCTGTGCCGCTGCCGCTGTTCGGCCGGCTGACTCCGCACGAACAGCAGCGCATTTTCCAGCCGGTCCGTGGCCGCAAGATCGTCCTATCGACTAACATCGCCGAGACCTCGCTGACGATCCCCGGCATCCGCTACGTCGTCGACACCGGCCTGGCACGGATGAAACGCTTTCAGCCCTCGACCCGCACCGAGCGCCTGCCGATCGAGCCGATCAGCCGTGCCAGCGCGACCCAGCGCGCCGGCCGCGCCGGCCGCGTCGAAGCGGGCATCTGTGTCCGCTTGTACGCCGAAGACGATCTGGCGCGGCGCGATGAATTCACCGCCCCCGAGATCCTGCGCAGCAACCTCGCCGGCGTGCTGCTGCGATGCCTCGGCAGCGGACTGGGTGATCCGACGCTGTTCCCGTGGTTGGATCCGCCAGCAGCGCACGCCTGGGATCAGGCGCGGGTATTGCTCGATGAGCTTGGCGCGCTGTCGCCGGGGGATGACACCAATACGGGTCCCTTCGCCGTACTGAACACGCTCGGCCGTTCGCTGGCCCAGATCCCCGCCGATCCGCAGGTCGCGCGCATCCTTGTGGCCGGCATGACCGAAGGCGTTCCGCACGAGGCCTGCACCATCGCGGCATTCCTGTCGGTGCAGGATCCGCGCGTGCGACCGCTGGGCGAAGAGGCCAAGGCCGACGCAGCGCAACGCGCGCTCGCCCACGAGGCCGGCGATCTCGCGACCATCCTACGTCTGTGGGACCGTTGGCAGGAGGCCGAGACCAACAGCCGGCGCGAGAAGCTGTGTCGCGATCTGTACCTCGGCCGCCGGCGCATGCGCGAGTGGTCGGACGTGCGCCATCAGCTGTGGAGCAGTTTGCGCGAACGCCGCAAAGCCAACCTGGCCGAGGCGCACGCGCCCGGTGCCTGGCCGCTGGAACGTGTGCACCGCAGCGTGCTCGCGGGGATGCTCGGCAACGTCCTGCTGTGGGACGCCAAACTAGGTACTTATCGCGGCTCGGGCGACCGTCAGCTGGCGGTACATCCCGGTAGTTCGTTGCGCGCGCGTGAGTCGGCCAAGGCCGAGAAAAATCCGCCCAAGGCGCCGTGGCTAGTTGCCTGCGAGGTGGTTGAAACCAGCCGGCTGTTTGCACGCCTGTGTGCGCCGATTGATCCGGCCTGGGTCATCGAACTGGCCGGCGATCGCCTGCGCCGCAGCCACCGCGAGCCGCGCTGGGAGGCGCGGCGCAAGCAGGTGGTCGTCACCGAAACCCTGCTGTGGCGCGGATTGCCCGTGCGAGACGGACGGGCCGTGCCGTTCGGCGTGATCGATCCGCTGGCCGCGACCAAGATCTTCCTGCGCGAAGCGCTTGGCGGCGACGAGCCGTTGGGCGTGCCGGTGAGCGATGCCAATCACGCGGTATTCGCCCAGGTGCGCGGCCTGCGCGACCGCCTGCGCGATCCCGCCCTGGCGGTCGAGCCCGAGCATCTCGCGGCGTGGTACGCCGCCCGTTTCGGCGACGCCTGCGTCAGTACCACCGCTGAGCTGCTGGCGTGGCTGACAACGCATGGCGACGACGCGCTGCGCTTGCGTCTGGCCGACCTCGTCCCCGCCGAGACCGCTGATCGTGCCGAGCGCTGCCCCGACGGCGTACGCATCGGCACTCAGCGTACGCCGTTGCATTACCGCTATGCCCCAGGTTCCGAGGACGACGGCGTCACCTTGATCCTCAGCGAGGAACAAGCCGCCCAGCTGACCCTGGCCGTGCTCGATGGTTTGGTTCCCGGCTGGCTGCCCGACCTGTGCCAAGCGTTGCTGGAGCAGCTGCCCAAAGACGCACGACGTGCGCTGATTCCGTTGGCCGAGAGTTCGCGCACGCTTAGCGCCCAGCTGACGCCACTGTGCGGCCGCGCCGATCTCGCGCAGGCTCTCGCGGGCTTGCTGGAAGAGCAGCACGGCCTGCGCGGCGTGCGCTTCGACCGCCGGCTTCTTCCTCCCTGGCTGCGGCCCCGGGCGATCGTGCGCGGAACCGCCGGCGTGCTGTGGCAGGGCCGTGATCCCGAGTTTCTGGCCGCCCAGGCCGAGGCCGCGCCGGATCGCCTCGCTCTGCTCAAGGCCGAATGGGAGACTCCACCCGGAACGGGTTGGCCGGGTGACTGTCCGGCCGAAACCGTCCTCGCCGGCGTTCGCGGCCATCTCGCGCTAGAGCGCAGCCGTGCGGCCGATGGCGGCATCGCCGTACGTCGCGCCGTGCACGCCTCGCTGGGCGCATCTACGGCCTGGCACCGCGATGGACTGGAAGCCGCGTTGGAAGCGACTCTGGCACCCGAGTTGACCGATTGGATTTCAGCGCCGGCACCCGGCGGTTTGTCCGCCCGCTGCGACAAGCACCTCGGACTCAGTCTCGGTGCAGCCAGGCGTCAACTGGGCTGCGCGGCGGCCTGGGGCGCGATCGACAGCGTGGTCCGCGATGAGGAAGGCTTCGCCCTGCTTGTTGGCAAAGCGCGCGCCGCGATCGAGCTGGCCCGGCGTGACGAAGCGATGCTGATGCGCACGGTCGCCGCGATCGAGCGCATCCGCGAGCGCCTGAAACAGGGCGCGCGCCAACTCGCCGCCGCCGCTGCCCAGCGGGCCGTCGCCTCTGATCTGGCCCGGTTGTGTGCGCAACCGTGGGCGGTGCGGCTGCCATGGAACACGCTGCGCCGGCTGGATCTGCTCGCTGCCGGCCTCGACCGCAGGCTTGATGCAGCCAGCACCGGTGGCGCGGAGTCCATACGCAGCGAGGAACGCATCTTGCGCCTAGGTGGCGACTGCGCCGCGGCGTTCGATCCCAGCGATGCGCGCTGGCACCTCGCCCTCGGACTCGCGCCGGAAGCCCGGCGGCTACGCGGACAATTAGAGGAAAGCGCGCTGGCCTACGCCACGCCCGGCGCGGCTGTCGCCGCCGCCCGCGTCGAGGCCGAGCTGCGCCAATCCTGCGACAAGCTTGAGCGCGCGGTCGAAGCGGCACGCAGCCGCAACGAGGCGGCGCGCCGACGTGTGCTGGAGGCCCGTCCGCTCACCGGCCGAGTCGCCGATCCGGCCCGCAGGACCAGGTTAGAACGCGACCTCGACGAACTCCACCGCTCAATGCCCGACCTGACCGTCGGTGCCGACCTGGAAGCCCAGGAGCGCGCCGCCGACGCGCTGGTCGCCCGCCTGCGGGCCGCTCTGTAAACGGAGCATGGTAAGGCTTGCCATGCATCCACTGGAGTCCCCGGGCGACAACGCGATGCTGCCGGTATGCTCGTCCGCGGACTCGCCCTGCCCGTCGCCACCTACCGCCGCCGTCGCACTGCTGCCACGCGCATCCTGCGCGAGACGTTCAGCGAGCGGGTGCCGCTCCTGCTGATCGGCTCCGACGAGCTGGCCCTGCGCCGCGACCGGCAGGATCCGTGGTTCGATTACTTCTGCGGCTGCGCCGAGCCCGATGCCGCGCTGCTGATCGATCCGACGCGCACGCCGCACGACACGCTGTTCCTCGATCCCGGCGATGCGTCGCGGGTGATCTGGGACGGGGCGCGGCTAGGCCCCGACGAACGCAGCCGCAAGGCTCACGGCATCGCCGCAGTGGCCAACCGCCAGCGCTTGGACGACGCCGTCGCATTGGCCGTACACCGCTCAGGCGGACTGCTGGCGATGTGCCATCGCAGCCGCGAACCAGGGGCGCAAGCAGCCGCCTTCACCGCTTGGAAAGAGAAGCTGGGCAGCCGCGTCACCCTGCTCAATGCCGAGCA
>Ga0105044_10012314_pt1 | contig 11630 bp, 6 predicted proteins | sample MAT01_FD_78092 | JGI IMG/M metagenome (GOLD analysis project Ga0105044, IMG submission 78092) | Freshwater microbial communities from Lake Fryxell liftoff mats and glacier meltwater in Antarctica - MAT-01 | ecosystem: Environmental > Aquatic > Freshwater > Ice > Liftoff microbial mat | place...
CAAAGTCCACCCGCAATGCTATCGCTGCACCCATGACCATGTCCCCCCAGACCTACGGCCATAGATTCAGACTTTTCGCGCTTTGGGAATCCCCCGTGAGTCAGCCTTCGCACCGCTTGGTATAAGATCGTCGATCCAGCGCTGAACCCGTTCGCCCCCTGGATCGGGGCTGAGTGGCCGGCGGCTTCTATCGCCCTGACTTTTTATGTGCGCAGGGGCCGCTAGGCGTGCGTTTGAGGGGTGGTTGGGAGTTGATCAAGCAGCCCTTGATCTTTGGTGGCGCAACTTTGCAATGATCAGCGGCCTGCGCCGTCGCCTGCGATCAAGAAAGGTGCCCAGTAGGCAGGGTGGATCATGCGGGCATCGGCGTTTGGATCATCAAGGATGGCCAGCATCGACCTTTGCAAAGCCTCGGCCCGACCGATGCGCGGATCGGCTTCAAGCGCTGCCACCATGCCGGAGGTCAGACGCGTGGCGGCATCGGAATAGACCGGCCAGTGCGAGACAAGAAGGCTGCGCGCCCCGGCAAGGAAAAAGGCACTGGCCAGGCCGGAAAGCCCTTCCTGCGCGTCGGCCGACCCTGCCGCGCTGTTGCAGGCCGACAGGAGGACGAAATCGGCATCCAGCCGCAACCCGGCAATTTCGGACGTGGTGAGGAGGCCGTCATCCCCGGCATCGGGCACGGGAGGCGGAGTAAGGACGAGGCCCGCATTGGCCTGCCCCAACTCGCCCGCGATGAGGCCATGCGTGGCAAAGGTCAGGACGCGATAGCGTTCTAGGTCGCCCGATGCGCTCATCGCCTTGATGCGCGTCTCGGTGGCCTCGCCTTGCAGGATAAACGCGCCCGGCGTGCCAAAGAGGGCGGCCATGCGTTCCAGTTCACAGCGCGTATCGGGCAGAGCGGCCAGCGACACAAGCGCCGCGCCATCCGCCACACCGCCCCGCAGGATCGGGCCAGTTGCCGATGCCAGCGCCCGCGCCAGCGGGCTGTCAGTGACGGCGGCGTCGCAGTCATAGGGCAGCGGGCCGTTCCGCGCCGCACCGATCAGCGGATCACCGATGCCCAGAAACGGCCGGGCGGCCGTGCTGGGGCGTGCGTCCTTGCCGCGTAGGGCGGCCAGACCTGCCACACTGGGCACGACGGTGACGGCCATCCGGCGGATCAGCCAGGGGACGCGGGGCAGCGGCGTATCCGGTGCCGCGTCTTCGGTCAAAAGGAGGGGAAAGGGGAGAGCGGCAAGCGTGCGGTCGGGCACGACGATCAGCGCGCGTTTGCCCTCAAGGGCGCTCGCCACCGGCAATAGAAGGGCGATGTAAGCGCGATGCGCGAGGTCGAGGTCGAAGGCCGGGCGGTTCTCGCGCGCATCGAGGCTGAAGGCACCGCGCGTGCTCTGCGCGCTGCCGCCGCAGGCGCGGTCGGTAAGCGCAGCAGCGCAGCGCAGATCACGGGCAAGGGCAGCGAGTTCGGCGCGGGGCGGAAGGGGGGCGGTGATGAAGCTGTCCTGGGTGATGGCAAAGACGGTGCCGGCAGCTTCGGACCCCGAAAGGCCGGGATCGGCGCTGGCATAAAGGACCAGCACCTCATCCGGGGCAAGCAGGGCTGCAGCGGACAAAAGGTCCAGGGGTCGGGGATCGGCAAAGGCCGCGTAGGCCGGAAACGTCGCGGCCAGATCGGCGGTCGTGGCGGCGAGAGATGCGCGCGCGGCATCGACGGCACGCGCCTCGGCGTCCGCCACGGCGCCTTCGGCGATGCGCGCGTACAGCGTGGTGCGGGCAGCGGCAAGCGTGGCACTGGCGCTGTCAAGGCGACGCGCGAGTGCGACCGCCTCCGGGCCGTCGCCCCGCAGGCGGGCCGTGGCACGGCCAAGGGAGGCTCCGGCCGAGAGGTCATTCACCCGCTGCGCCACTTGAAACGCCTCGGTCGACAGGTTCAGCGCGGCGCTGCCGCCGGTCTGGTCCGCCTTGCGCAGCGCAAGCGCCATGTGAAGCGGTAGGTGGTTTCGGGCGTTGAGTTCGCTGCGCCGGTCGGGTTGGGTAAGAATCGCGGTCGCCTGGCGCAGGTCTGCAAGCGCCGCGTCGGTGTCGCCCGATGCGTCTTCCACCGTGGCGCGCGCGGCCAAACCATAGGCTTGCATGGGATGCGCCTTGGGCAGGGCCGAAAGGACAGCGGTTATCAGCCGCTGGGCAGTGTTCGTGTCGCCTGCCGTTTGCGCGCTGGATGCGCCTTCGATCAGCCCGATCACGGTCGCCAGATCAGTTCCGCTGCCCGGCGCGGCAAGGGCGGTTTTCAGCAACGCATCCGCCTCGTCCCCGCGCCCGACGCCGTACAGCGCGGAGGCGCGCAATGCGCCTGTTCTGACGAGAAGAGGGTCATCCGCCGCGAGGGTGGCAAGTCCGGGGGCGGCACGGTCGAGCGTGGCAAGCGCCGCCTCGGGGCCGACCGTCGTCAGTTCGGAAGCCGCCCGGTCGCGCAGGGCGGCCAGAAGCGGCTGCGTCATGCCCGTGCTGCGGGCGGCGATTTCCTCAACCGCGCGCTGTGACGCGGCGAGCGCATCTTCCGGGCGGCGTTCGAGCAGATAGAAGTTGCGCTGTTGGTCGAGAAGAAAGGCCCAGCCGTCCGGCCTGTTTCCTTCGTCGCTGTCTTGCAGGATTGTCAGGGCGGCAAAGTACGCGGCCTCGGCCTCTGCGGGGCGGTTCCTGTCGCTGAACAGCAGGGCCAGATCGGCCATGACCTGAACCGCGAGCGCGGCTTGCTTGCCTTGTGGCGCAGTACCTGCCGTGGCGAGGGCGCGGGTCAGCGTGGCCTCGGCCTCGGCCAGACGACCCGCATCGCGGTAGGCGGCGCCAAGACGCGCCAGCGCCCGACCTACGGCCAGGGACTGCGGACCTTCGCGCAAGGGGGCAAGGGCCACGAGAGCCTGGGAAAGTTCGATCGCTTCGTTCAATCGGCCTTGGTTCAGCAACCAGTTTGCGGAGGGTTCAAGAACCCAAAGCGGATCAAGCTCAAGCGTTGCCAGATAAGCCGCAGGCATGCCGCCAAGACGCAGAGCCCAAGCGGCGGCGCAATCGGGCAAGTCTGCTTTGTGGCAGGTGGTAAGGAGCGCGAAGTAGCTGAATGTGACCACCGGGTCGTCGGCGGCGACGGTCTCGAGGGCCGCGCGCCCTGCGGTGTCGGCGGCGGGCACGTCGCCTGCGGCGAGGGCCTTCATCATAAGTTCAAGGGCCGACGTCCGGCGCAGTTCTGCCGCCGCAAGTGCGGCGCTCCGCGCGCTGGCGCGGGTGAACCAATCGGCAGTTTCGGCATCATCGCCCATGCGCACCTCTTCCTCGAAGACGGCAAGAATGTCGGCGGCATCGGGGGCCACCGCATCCGGGTCAAGCTGCAAAACCGGCAAAAGCCGCGCCAGCGCATCATCGCGATATCCCGCACGCAGTAGTGCGAGAGCCCACAGGGCGGCACCTTCTTGGGCATAACGACCCAGAGTACCATCATCGGACGTGTCGTAAATCACCATTTCGGCGGCCAAAAGGGCGGCGGATGCCCCATCCCCTACGTCAATGCGGTCGCGGGCGAAGTCGGACAGGACGTCAAGAAGATCCTCATTGGTGCCCGCTGCCCGTGCGATGCGAACCGCGCGGCCCCGCGCGCCGGTTGCCGCCGCCTCGTCGCCCAACGTGCTGAGGCTTGCCCCAATCATGCGGAGCGCAGGAATGAGGCGCGGGCTTTGCGCACCGAACAGCGCCTCGCCCTCGTCGATCAGCCGTTGCAGGGCGGCGACCGCCTCGGCGTCGTACCCGCTCAGATGGGCAAAGTTTGCGCGGGCTTCGGCGATGGCCCAGCGGTCGGCGGCTGTTCCGGCTGCGGCTCCCGCTGCGTCCAGAAGGGCGAGCGCCTGTGCGTCGTCCCCAGCATCGAAGGCGTCGAAGGCCGCTGACAGGTCAATATCGTCGGCATGGACCGGGAGGGCAGGGCCGAACGTCAGCGCGATGAGGATCATCGCGAGCATTGAGGCTCGACGGAACCGGGCGCTACGGCTAGATTTCCAGAAAGCCGATTTGAGCCAAGCGGGGATTCCCATTGTTTTTCGCCACATCACGCCGCGTTCTCTGCCCGATTGCATTTGTCGGGGCCGTTCTGCTGTCGCCGTCTGCAGCCATGGCCGATCCGTTCGCAGTGAAGGATACCGAAGGGTTCGGCATCGAGATGACCGCGCTCACGATGGAGTTGCCGCCGGGATGGAACGGGCAAGGCCGGATTGCCTGGACCAAACCTTGCAGCGCCAACGAGCTTTACGAGACGATCCTGACCGCAACCTCGCCCGATGGACAAAGCGGACTGCGGATCATGCCGGGGCATCAGGTGAATTGGTCCGACACGACGGTGGACCGGACCGTCGACCCTGCGATTGCCCAAATGGTCGTGGCGCAGGCAGAGGCCGCGCGCAACCAGATGCGCACGGCCTTTCAGAACTCCAACTGCCATGTCGGCCAGGTGGCCGGGACCGAGCAGATCCTCCAGACACTCATCCTGTCCAAGCGACCGGCGGACGTTCGAGTTGTGTCTATGAAGCCGAACGAGCCGGTCATCGCGCTTTACAAATCCGGGTTTGGCGCGGCGCAGACCGGAATGATCGTGCGTTATGAGTCCCAGATCATCGAGATGGCCTATACCGGACCCGCTGGCCCTATGGTCGAGCGGTTGTGGTTGACCTGGTATCAGTTTAGCGATGACCCGCAGTTCAATTACATGGCCGGCGTACCGACCTTGCGCTATCAGAACACGACCATCGCTTCCATTACCTTCGCCTACGCCCCCGCCGGTCGGGCGGCCGATCTGGACACGGCAGCGGCGGCACTGGCCACGGTCAAGGCCGATACGGGCTGGACGGCGAAGGTCCGCGAGGTGCAGGAGCGCATCAACGAAGAGCGGCGCCGCGCACAGAAAGAGCGCAGCGATGCGGCTGACCAGCGGCACAAGGATTTCATCGACATGATCCGTCAGTAAACGCATGGCAAGGGGACACCTTTCAATTCGACATCATCCGTTGCACCACGGGGCGGATCGTGCCGAGTAGGGCCGGGTCCAGCACCAGCAGGTCAATCGCGCGGGTGGCGGCGTCTGAAGTCTCGACCCCCTCTTCTTGCAGATTGCCCAGAACAGCGAGCAAGGTCGCATCGGGACACGAGCCGGGAAGATAGCGCCAGCGCGAAAGGTCTGTTTCCTGTGCTATGGGGTCAAGGCCGCAGCGCCGGTCGGGGGCAAGGTTGCGCCAGAACAGGGCCGCAAGGTCCACAAGGGCCGAGCGGTCATCGGCAAAATAGCCGTGCGCCAGCATGTCTTCGCCAAGCCCGGACATGTCCGCACTGTCGACGGATTGAGCAGACGGCATGCTGGCCCCGCCTTGCCCGGCTCGCATATTGTCGCCGTGCAGCTTGCGCGACGCCACAAGCGCCCAATCGTTCTCGGACGCATAAAGCGTGAGACGGCGCGCAAGGGGGGCAATGGTCGGCATGATTTCGGTGAAGAGGCCCGCATCGACATCGGGGGCCGCAAACACCACTTGATCGAACAGCGGGGGCTTTCGCGCCGTTTGCTGCCGCCGAAGCGCCATCAGTTCCAGCGCATCCGTCAGGGCGCGGTTGCCCATCGAATGCGCGACAAGGTGGATGGTGGTGGCACCCGAGCGGTCCACCAGATCGTCGAGGAAATGCGACAGCCTGCGCCCGGAAAGCTGAACCACGGCGGTGTCGGAGAGATAGCCCATCGTGGTGCCGCGCGAGGGCCAGGAGTAAAGGACGGGCACACCCCGGTAGTGCATGTCATTGGCCAGTTGTGCCGCGCGTTTGGCTGCCGAGGCAAACGTCACGTTATAGTTATGGACGAAAACCACAACTTCCTTGCGCGGCAGGGTTTCAAGATCGCCCTGCATGTCGGCAAAAAAGGCTTCCTTTTCCAAGGGAGTGACAGACCGCAGCATCACATGCCTTGCCGCTGACGGTCCGAATTCCAGACGCCAGATCGAGGGGCTTTCGATGGCGCCGGGAATATGGGTATCGGGCACCGCTACCTCGGTAACGCCGTAGTCGAGAACGCCACGACCCGCTCCGTAGAAAGCTTCGGGGTCGGTCGCTCCGCTGCGTGCCCGATCCGTTGCGTAGAACACCTTGATGCGGTGAAAGCCTTCTCCAGGGCCGCGTTCAGGCGGGGAGGCGGCGGCAAGAGCAGCGGCAGCGGCGGTCTGCCAGTCGAGGGCGGCCTTATTGTCATTTGCGTCGGTCGCAAGCTGCGACAGGCGCGTCATGGTGTCTGCCAGAACGTCGGACGGAAGGCCGCCGTCGCGCTGTTCGGCCAGGATCGCCCCTGCGCTGCGGAGCGCGCCGCGCGGATCATCTGCCTTTTGATACTGCGTCACAGTCGCGTCCCATAGGGGGATCGGGCTGAAGTCAAGCTGCCGGTTGCGGGTCAGGAAGGTGCCCAAGCGTTCCAGTTGCGCCGCAGCCTCGGCGTGACGGCCCCCGGCGGCCAGAAGATCGGCGGCGAGGCGGGTCAGATCATGGACAACGCGTGGTGTGGCATCGCCCGAGGCCGCAAGAACAGACTGCAGCGCGTCGATCTCGGTCAGGGCGGCGGCGGGGACGCTGCTGGCCAGTGCCTCGATCCTTGTCAGGTCACCGGCGTCCTGAGCAACCGCGGGAAACGCCGCCAGCAGCAGCACAATCAATCCCGCGCGGCACGAGTTCATTCCCATGACAATTCACCCGATCCGCGTGAAACCTGGGTTACTTTCGCTCTTGAACAGCGCTCCGTCCAATCAAAAAAGATTTTGCCAAGGATTTGGATTGCGTGTAGCGTCCTAGACATCGCAAGGCCGCAGAACAAAGCTCTCTGCGGGAAAGTTTCGGGTGCGCGATGCGATTTTTCAATGCGATCTGGCCCATTCTTCTGGGGGTTGTTCCGGCAAACGCCGACACACGCGCGCTCTTGATCGGCGTTTCGCACTATGACGAAAGCATCGGGATACCCAGCTTGCGCGGCCCCGCCAACGACGTGCGCCTGCTGCGCGATACGCTGGCCAACCGGGGCGTCACAGACATCACAATTCTGGCCGATGGGGTGGAGGGGGGCACACGTCCGACCCATGCCGCGATCCTTGCGGCGTTTGCGGGCCTCGCGGCGTCCAGCGGGTCGGGCGATCTGATTTTCGTGTCGATGAGCGGCCATGGCACGCGCCAGCCCGACGAGAACGGCGACGAGACGGATGGCCTTGACGAGGTGTTTTTGCCTGCCGATACCGGACGCGCCGAAAGTGGCGCACGCATCATCCCGAATGCGTTGGTGGACGACGAGATCGGGGCGGCGGTCTATGCGATCCGTCAGACCGGGGCGGATGTGTTTCTGGCGATGGACTCTTGCCATTCGGGGTCGGGCCTTCGGGCCGCCTCGCCTGACAGTGCGGCGCGCTATGTCGATCCGGCGATACTGGGGGTCATGGGGGCCGAGGCGTCGGCTGCGGCTGCGGTCAGTGCGATGGACGTAGGCGCTGATGATCCGCCGGGTGGGGTTACGGCCTTCTACGCGGCGCGGTCGAGCGAGGTAGCGCGCGAGGTCAACCTGACGCCGGGGGCAGGCGATGATGCCGGGTGGTACGGGCTTTTCTCGCAAAGGCTGGCGGCGCGGATCTCGAACAGCGACGGGCAAAGCTATCGCCAGTTGTTTCAGGGCGTTCTGTCGGACCTGAACGATACTTCGCTGCCGGGTGGCGGGCCGTTGCAGACGCCTTCGTGGGAGGGGAACCTGATCGACGCGGCGGTTTTCGGGGGGCGCGCGACGCTCGGGGTGCGTCAGTTCGCGGTGACGGGTGACCAGATCGCGGCGGGACTTGTGCAAGGGTTCGGCAAGGGCAGCCTTTTTGCGCTGGTTGCAGATGCGGCGGCCCCTGTGGATGCCGTGCTTGGTTTTGCCCAGATCGAGGAGGTCGAGGCCACGCGCGGGTATCTGCGCCCGGTCGAGGCCGGGTGCGAGCCACGTTCGGAGGCGCCCTGCCCTTCGATGGGGGCGCTGCCGCGAAACGCGCGCTTTGCGCGACTTGAGGCGCGGCCGGTGGACGTTGCGCTGCGCCTTGCCTCGTTGCGCGATCTGGCGACGGGCCAGCCGGTTGCGCCGGGCGATCCGGCAGCGATGGTTCTGGCGGCTGCGGTGGCTGAGGTGAACGCAGCGGGCGGCATGCGGGTCGAGATGGATGCGGGCCGATCCGATATCGAGGTTGCAGTTGAGGATGGGGCGCTGTGGTTCGGGCGGCGGGTAGCCATCGGTGCTACGCCGGTGGGTTTGAAGTGGCAGGAAGGCGGGCAACCGCTGGTCAGCCTTCTGGAGCGGATCGGCGCGGCGCAGCGTCTGGCGACGCTTCTGGATGCCGTGGCGGAGGGTGGGTCGATCCTCAACCCCTCGCCTGTTTCGGTTCAGACGGATGTGCAGGCCAGCCGGATGGCCGATCTCGACCCACCGGGACTAGGGGGCAATCCGATGCGCGAATGTCGCCGGGCGGCAGGTGCTGCAGGGGTGCCGGAACCCCTTGATCTGGCCGAAGCGCCCGCGTTCAAGCAATGCGACCAGCTTGCCTTTTTGGTGAAGGGCGAGGTGCAGGGCGCGCGGGATGTGAACCGCGTGCATATCGATTCGCAGTTCTGTGTTCATGCCGCACATACGCGGATTGAGGATGCGACTGCTGCTGCGGCACTTGGTGCGCCGATGGTGATGTGTTCGGATTGCCCTGATGGCTATGCGGCAGGGGATGAGCGCCTATTCGTGATCGTGACCGAAGCAGAGCCGAATTCGGACCAGTTGAACCTTGAAGGTCTGATCGAGAATTGCGGATCTGCCGGCGCACATACTCGCAGTGCGGGGGATCGCGCCGCGCTGGATTTCCTGACGGCGCTCGGGCACAGGCCAGAGACGCGAGGCGCCTTTGGCGGACTCGCACTGTCGAATGTCTGGGTTTCGTCCTACCGATGGCAGATTATTCCCAAGGATGAGCTGTTCTCGCGCGTCAAATCAACGGAAAGCAGGGTAACGGCACCCCTTTCCGGCCCTTAATTGCAACGAACATGGAGGCACTGATGTCACGTAGGAATTCGATTGCCGGACTTGCCACACTGGCGCTCTGCGCCGGATTGGCTACGCCGGGGGCCATTGCCCAAAGCAGCCTTGATGCGGTGGTGCAGCCTTCGGGCGGTGCATCTGTCATGGACTATATGCTGCAACAGCGCGCCCACGCGCAAAGCGTCGATGGCAACACGGCATCGCGGGTTTATGGCGGGCGGGCGTCACAGGATGGGGCTTGGCCATGGCAGGTCGCACTGATGGCCCTCGAACCGCGCAAGGAAGGCGATACCGAGGACAAGTTCTATCAGTTCTGTGGCGGCAGCGTCATCGCGCGCCAATGGATTCTGACGGCCGCGCATTGCGTGATGGGGCCGGATGGCAACCAGATGGACCCCGCCACGATGTTTGTGGCAACAGGGTCGAACAAGCTGTTTCACGGCGATTTTCGCCCCGTGGCTGCGATTTTTGCACATGAAGCCTATGACCCGCAACTGATCGACAACGATGTTGCTCTCTTGAAACTGGCAGAACCCATCGGGGAATCAAGGGGGCCTGTGGGCGCCGTGCCGGTGTTGCCCGCCGGAGCCGCCGTGCCGGAGGGGCCTGCGATTGTCACAGGCTGGGGTTTGATCGACGGTGACAAAGCCACCGATGACCTAATGGAGACCGATATCGACATCGTGGCAAACGCCACCTGCAACAAGGGCATGGCAGAGCAGACCAAGCGCGATTTCGGCTCGTTCCTGCTTGGCATGGGCAAATCCAACGGCATTCCGCAGGACAAGCTGGAAGAGGCGTACACAATCCTCACCTCCAACCTGGGCAATTCTTTGACCGACAACATGATCTGCGCGGGGGTGGCTAGCGGTGCCAAAACCTCGTGCAACGGCGACAGCGGCGGACCCCTTGTCGTGCGGCAAGCCGACGGGCGCTGGTTGCAGGCAGGGATTGTCAGTTGGGGCCGCGTCCCGCTGGGATCCGAACAGCGCTGCGGGCATCCCGAACTTTACGGCGTCTATACCCGCGTTTCGAATTATTTCGACTGGATCGGCACCAAGATCCGCCAGAATTAGGGGCTGAGAAATGGAAAACCGGATGATGAAAACAAGCAGACGCACGGGGCGCAGCCGGGCAATGGTCTGGGCGGGGCTCTTGATCCTTGGCAACGCCACGTCAGGGCTTGCACAAAGCGGCGACTTCGGCGGAAGTTTTGATCCGGGGGCCGGGACAGTCACGCCGCTTCCCCCGCCGATCATCCCGCCTGCAGGCGGTGGCGATTTCGGTGGCTCGTTTGACGACGGGGGCAGCATTCCGACGCCTTCGCCCGTGGTCGCAGCGGTGCCGACACCGACACCTGCGCCGACGCCACCGGTGGTCGGCGGCGGCGATTTCGGCCCCGAGGGTGGTTCCTTCGAGCCGCCGGTTCCAGATGGTGGCGGCGGCATCGTCGTCGTCCCTGCCCCCCCACAGCCGACGCCCGTAAATCCCACCCCTGCCCCGCAGCCGCCGCAGGTCGATCCGCAGATTGCCGCGTTTGAACAACGCGATTTTGGCGTGCCGCCCACGGCCGACCTGCGGCCGGGTCAGTTCCATGGGCCTACGCCAACCACCGCGCCGGGCGCCAGGACAGTGGGGACCGAGGCGCTGTTGCAGGCGATCACCGGCGGTACCCGAATGATCATGATCGACGTTCTCGGCGGGCAATACAGTCTTCCCGGTGCGATGATGGCCCCGGCGATGGCAAGGCCCGGCAGTTTTGGCGACCAGATCCAGCAGCAGACCGCGCAGTGGCTTGGGCAACTGAGCGGGGGTGACCCTACCATCCCGATCGTGATCTTTTGCAGCGGCCCGGAATGCTGGCTGAGTTACAACGCCGTGTTGCGTGCTGTGGCAGCGGGCTACGGCAATGTCTATTGGTATCGGGGCGGGACGGATGCCTGGCAGTTGGCGGGCCTTCCCTTGCGGCCTGCGGGGTTCTGAAAGCGAAGGGGGGCAAAGGGGGGGGGCCCTTTTCCGTTTGGCAGCGTTCCACCACCCGATACAAATTCTAGGGCGGCCTTCCGTGATCGTCCGTCGGGCCGCCTTCGACGCAGTCTCCATCGCTTCTTCGATCAACAGGGCAAGGACGATACCTCCCGCGACGAACACCGCCGAGAGGGCGGTTTGCGCCATCCGCCACACTGGCGGACGCAGGCGCAAGCGCCGCCGCAGCGTGGCCCGACCTACGGAGGCAAAGACGGCCCACAAGGCGATGACGCCTTATACCAACGGCCCTATGAGTTGACCGTTAGCACCCAGTCGCGCATTGCGATGGAGGTTATTCGGGTTGGTTGGGCAATGAGGGCGTTCCAGGCCTCGTAGCAGGCATCCACGATCGCGTCGTAGGTGTCGAAGACGCGATTGGCGAGATGGTTCTGGCGAAGATATTGCCAGATGTTTTCGACCGGATTGAGCTCGGGGGAATACGGCGGGAGCGCCAGCAGGCTGATGTTGTCAGGCACTTTCAGCTTGTCACCGGCTGTGTGCC
>Ga0105044_10012316_pt1 | contig 11629 bp, 13 predicted proteins | sample MAT01_FD_78092 | JGI IMG/M metagenome (GOLD analysis project Ga0105044, IMG submission 78092) | Freshwater microbial communities from Lake Fryxell liftoff mats and glacier meltwater in Antarctica - MAT-01 | ecosystem: Environmental > Aquatic > Freshwater > Ice > Liftoff microbial mat | place...
AAAACCTGCAATAAGGTCACATCAAAACCGGAAATGGTAAATAGCACGTTTTCCATAAATGGATGAATTTTTGTTGCAAAAGTAATGGATTTTACTTCATAACCGAAAGTAATTGTATCAGGATTAGTACATTTGCACATCAAAGTCCTGCATATGTCCGCCTCAAATGAAAATAAATCCAAATTTATATCAGAAGTAGAAAAATCGGTAAACCTTGGGAAATCATTTAAAATTACTTTTTCCAAACAAAGACATCAAAACAAAGAAGTCATCAATGTATACCTCAAACCGGTGACTATCAAACATGAACTGCGCTATTCACTCACTTATAGATACAAGACCAGAGATGAGGTAAAAAACTATGCACCGCAACAGATCATGGATGTATTAGATCACCTTTTGGGCAATATGTTTTTTAATGCAGTGATTTTTTTTGACGATATTGAACTCACTTTGTTACAAAACAAAAAAGAAAGAGCCACATTGATATCAAAAAAACTGAAGCAGGAATTCAATATTGAAACCACACACGACCATGAAAAAGAAAGATGGATATCACCCGATAAAATCTGGCTGCAGGAATTGGGACTAGCTGGAAAAGACGGCAAAATACTGGATAAATCACAGGATAAATACCGCCAAATCAATAAATATATAGAAATAGTAGACCACCTGATCCGGGATTTCCCTCTCGACAAAATGATAACGATTGCTGATATGGGCAGCGGAAAAGGATATCTGACTTTTGCGCTGTACGATCATCTGGTAAATACTAAAAAAATGCGGTGCAGGATGACCGGCTACGAATTGCGGGAGGACATTGTTGCAGTGTGTTATTCAGTAGCCATGAAATGCGGATTTGTTGGACTTACTTTTCAGAAAAAAAGTATCGACGAAGCCAATGTAATAGACACTGACATGGTCATTGCGCTGCACGCATGTGACATAGCTACAGACATGGCAATCGCAAAAGGCATACAGGCACAAGCCCAATATATTGTCGTTTCACCCTGCTGCCACAAACAGATCAGAAGTGTCATGAAACACCATAACGCCCTATCTCCGATTTTAAAAAATGGCATCCTTGAAGAAAGACAAGCTGAGATTATCACAGATGGTATCAGGGCACTTCTGATGGAAGCAAATGGATACAAAGCACAAGTATTTGAGTTTATATCATCTGAACATACCGGTAAAAACCTGATGATTACAGGCGTAAAATCACCTCCTGATAAGACCGCATTGGTAAAAGTGGATGAAATAAAGAAGCTGTTTGGGATTGAATATCATTATCTTGAAAAACTATTGGATACCAAACCTTGAATTTTCTATTTTTGACTCATATCTAGCCAATCTTGACTATACGGTACTCTACCATCCACGATATTTTGGAGGTTTAATTCCATTTAGCCTCAGGTAGACCATCAATTGACCTCGATGATGGGTGGCATGATCATGTAGTAAATGGATAAACTGTCTGATTGTCTTGGGGCCTGCAAAAAAATCTTTGCTTTTATCCAGATTTTTTATTTCAATTTTCTGTAAAGCTTGCATAGAAAATTCATATGACGTACTGATCAACGACCGGATATCAGCAGGTAAAAGTGGTTTTTTGAATACTTCGTCTTTTAAATATTTTTGATCATCCATCAGATACGCAGTAGCCAGCCATGTCATGTTCTGCGCCATATGTTGCAGTTGTTCACCAAAGGTCATTTCTTCCTCCGTTGGTTTATAATTATATAAAGAATCCGGCATTAAATGTGCAACTTCCATGGTGTATTCCATTGAATTTTTCCATTTATCGATATGTTCTTCCATAGAAAAAACTCCCTGACCATTCACATCATTTTGTAAACCAATCATTAAGATCAATAAAATAAAAATATGGCTGAAACTGTATTTACTCATTTAGTTAATTTTTGTACTATCATTAATGTTTATCAAAACAAATGCTTTGGCGAATTAGTTGGATACAACATATAAATAAATCAAACATCATCTGCCTTAATTAAGCTGCATTAATTTATTCGTTTTAGTTTTTGTTATTCGATTTTACATGCTATGAATAGAAATTTTAGGCGTAAAATACCTATTTATTATTTACCTTTGCTGGAAAGTTTAAATGCTTTGTGGCTTTAAAAACAACGATAAAACAAAGGTATTTGATGCTTTTAAATCTCTTGTAATTATTAAAATAAGTTCCTTTATGAAAAATTATATGATTTTAATGTTTTTGGCGATTCTTATGGTACACTGTTCAAACGTAGAAAAACCAAAGGTACAAATCGATTTTAATCTTCTGCCTTGTGACTTAGTAGATCAAAGCAATATGGCAAAAATGTTGGGCTACTCAGTGGTAGATATCATTTTCCAAACCGGGACTAATGATACAAAAACAAAAGTATGTACCTATTATAAAAAACTGGAAACTACATCTGTACCACTGCTTTTTGTTACGTTGGAAAAAAACACAGACACCCTGACCAATAATTATGAAGTATTTTTCAAAGACATGATATCGACAGGCTTATCCGGTGGAAATGATGTTCCAAAATATGATTATTTTCCGGACAAAAGATTTAAAGCCATTTACTCAAATGCCAGACAATCTTTTCATCAGGTTTTGGTGGACGTAGATAATCAATATTTATTGACGCTGGAATATGATACTTCATTGACCAAAGGAAAAGATAACTTTGATTTTGCCGCAAAACTGGTGGAAGCCTTTCTTTACAGAAGTGAGATTCAGAATTGAACGACACTCCATAGATTAAATATTTTATACTTTTGCAGAGAAGTCATTCTTTAAATCTTGTTCTTATTTTAAATATAGCAATTGCAAAAAGGAAAATATCATTGGGATCATCATGATAATTAGTCTTTAAGTTTCTGGCAATATATTAATGGTCTCAAATTATTGCAGCGTGTTTACAAACCTAAGTTTTACATTCCCAAAAAGGAATAATATCTTCTTCTTTTTCTATTTTTACGGTCTAATCATCCAAACCATCTGAAATGCACAAATTAATATCATTTTTCTCAATTTTACTTGCAATAAGCTTAGCCGCCCAAGACAAACCAAAATGGGACGTAAATAATCCTCCCGGAACATCCAAAGAAGTATCCTTCACCACCGATGAAGGTACCTGGATGAATCTCGATATTAGTCCTGATGGGAGCACAATAGCATTTGATATGCTAGGTGATATTTATACCATGCCTACTTCAGGTGGGACAGCAAAAGCAATCCGGACGGGACTTGCTTGGGAAGTACAGCCACGATGGAGTCCTGATGGAAAGAAGATTTTATTTACAAGTGATTCGGCAGGTGGCGACAATATATTTTATATGGATGATGATGGCAGTAATCCCAAACAAATCACGAAAGAAAGTTTCCGATTGCTCAATAACGCGATATGGATGCCTGATGGTCAGTATATTATAGCTAGAAAACACTTCACTTCTGGTCGTTCGCTTGGAGCAGGTGAAATGTGGATGTATCACATATCAGGTGGCGAAGGTATCCAACTCACCAAAAGAAAAAATGATCAGCAAGATGTCAATGAACCAACTATCTCACCCGACGGAAAGATACTTTATTACAGTGAAGACGTGTATCCAGGTGGATATTTCCAATATAATAAAGACCCAAACAGCGAGATATTTGTCATCAATAGCTACGATATAGAAACTGGCGAAACCAAAAGAGTAACAGGTGGACCCGGTGGTGCTTGCAGACCGCAAATATCCAATAAAGGTGATAAAATCGCTTATGTACGCAGAGTAAGAGAAAAGTCCGTTTTGTATATATACGACATAGCGACAGCTAGAGAATGGGCTATTTACGATCAACTAAGCAAAGACCAACAAGAAGCATGGACAGTATTCGGTATCTATACGGGATTCGACTGGATGCCAGATGATAAGGACATAGTTATTTGGGCCAAAGGAAAAATCATGAAAGTCAATATAGAAAGTAAAAAAGTCACAGACATACCTTTTACCGTCAATGCCAAACACAAACTCATGGAGACAGTGCAGTTTGAGAATAAAGCTTACGAAGAAGAATTTGATATCAAAGTATTGAGAAATGCAGTGACTTCCCCTGATGGAAATAAATTGATTTTCAGTGCGTTGGGATATCTATATATGTCTCAAAATGGTATGAAACCTGAGAGACTGACCAACGGAACTGACTTCGAAGCGGAGCCACAGTTCAGTACTCAAGGAGATCAAATCGTATATGTGACTTGGAATGACGAGAATCTTGGGAAGATACAAACGTATAATTTGACAAACAAAAAATCGACCGTCATCACCAAAGATCCTGCCATCTATCGTACACCATCTTTCTCCCCTGATGGCAAACAAATCGTCTATCGCAAAGAAGGTGGCAATGGCCATCAAGGATATCAATACAATACAAACTCAGGAATATATATCAGCGATACCAATGGCGACAACCCCAAACTAATCACTCAGGAAGGAGAAAAACCAATGTTTTCAGCAGATGAGAACGAAATATTTTATACTACAGGTGGATTTTTGTTCGGTTCGATAGCAAAAGCATTCAAAAAATTTAATCTAAAAACCCAAAAGACAGATGTCGTATTCAATACCAGCTATACGACCAATTTTGTACCAAGTCCAGATAACAAATGGGTTGCATTTACAGAATTGCACAAAGTATATATCGCTCCATTGCCCAAAACCGGTCAACCTGTGGGACTTTCGGCCAAAACGAAAGCGGTTCCAGTCGCTCAGGTAGCGCGTGATGCAGGTATCAACTTACATTGGTCGGCAGACAGCAAAAATCTACATTGGACATTGGGCAATGAATATTTTACAGAAAGTCTCAATAGAAGATTTCTTTTTCTCGAAGGAGCACTTGACTCGATTCCACCCATCGATACTGTAGGTACCAAAATAAGTCTGACCATCAAAACAGACAAACCAAAAGGCAAAATTGCTTTTAAGAATGCCATTATCATCACGATGGAAAATGATAAAGTCATCAAAAACGGCGTCGTACTCGTCGAAGAAAACATTATTAAATACGTAGGTCCCGCATCGGGTGTAAAACTTGACAACAATACTAAAATCATAGACGTCAAAGGCAAGACCATTATGCCCGGATTGATAGATGTTCATGCGCATCTCGGAGCATTCAGAGACGGTATCAGCCCACAAAAACATTGGGAATACTTTGCCAATCTCGCTTATGGTGTCACCACTACCCACGATCCATCTGTCAATAGTGAAATCACATTTGCACAATCAGAAATGGTCAAAGCAGGTGTACTCACAGGACCACGGATATTTTCTACAGGAACCATACTTTACGGCGCAGATGCCGACTTCAAAGCCGAAATAAATAGTCTCGAAGATGCAAAATCGGCGCTCAGAAGGACTAAAGCATTCGGAGCATTTTCTGTCAAATCATACAACCAACCACGAAGAGAACAAAGACAACAAGTCATCGAAGCGGCACGTCAGCTCGGCATCAGAGTCGTACCCGAAGGTGGATCGTTTTTCTACCACAATATGAGCATGGTAGCGGACGGACACACGAGCGTAGAGCACAATATACCGGTAGCACCACTCTACAAAGATGTCATCAATTTCTGGTCCAATACCAAAACAAGCAATACGCCAACCCTCATCGTAAATTATGGCGGCCTTACCGGCGAATACTACTGGTACCAAAATACAGAAGTGTGGAAAAAAGAAAAATTGCTCAAATATATGCCTAGGTCAATCATAGATTCGCGATCAAGACACCGTACGATGGTGCCACAAGAAGAATACGAAAATGGGCACATCCTTACCTCCAAATCTTGCAAAAAACTAGCAGATGCCGGTGTCAACATCAATCTTGGCGCGCATGGTCAATTGCAAGGACTAGGTGCACACTGGGAATTATGGATGCTTCAGCAAGGCGGAATGTCCAACTATCAAGCGCTAAAAAGTGCCACCGTAAATGGAGCAGAACTCCTAGGTATGCAAGACCAAATAGGTACACTCAAAGCCGGAAAACTCGCCGATCTCATCGTCATAGATGGCAATCCGATGGAAGACATCCGCAAATCCGAAAACGTCATCTATACCATGATCAACGGTCGCTTGTACGACACCGACACCATGAACGAAATTGGCAATACGACTAAAAAACGAACCAAGTTTTACTGGGAATTGGATGGTAGTGGACTCGCCTACCCTTTCCATCAGGAGACCAATGGATTTATGGGTGTAAGATGTGCATGTGGGTTGTAGGACACTAATTTATTATTGGTTTTGTTGGTAGATTTAAATGTTCTTAAAAAATAAAATTATGTCCCCAATTATCATAAATCCAGATAAAAATAATAGAAAAATTATTCTTTCTTTACTGGAAGAATTGAATGTACCTCATGGTAAGCTCAGAGATGAAACTGATTACCTTTTAAGTACTGAAAATAATCAAAAAAGTTTAATCAAAAGTATTGAACAATTCAAAAGTGGTGAGACTCAAAAATTCATTTTCCCCAAATTATGAATTGTGCGTGGGAAATAACTAAAGAAGCATAATCAAATTTCGATTATTGGTTAAGCAAAAATAACAAATCAATACTTCTTAGAATTCAGAAATTGATAAGTGAAATTGATAAAAACCCTAGAGCCTGTTTTGGAAAACCCGAGTTATAAAAAGAGACCTTTCTGGCTATTGGAGTAGAAGGATTAATTCTGAGCATAGAATTGTATACAATATTGATGATAAATTGATGATAATAACAATTGTATCTCTTAGGTTTAATTATTAAACTTAATGTTATCTGGCTTATATAAATAAAGGCAAAAAATAAAGATACATTATTTTCAAATAACCAATTAGAAAAAAACAACAGTAAACATACGATAAAAGATCTTATTGGCATTCTTACTTGTTTTAGTTTTCAATACAATAAAATATATTTATGATTTCTTTGAACCCTCAATATATAAAAGATGCTCACGGTAAAGATGCTATGGTAGTTCTAACAACCGAAGAGTTTACTCAAATATTAGAAGAATTGGAAGAACTTGAAGACATCATAAGTTATGATAAGGCAAAGAAAGGAAATCTTGAATTTATCGAAGCAGCTCAAGCATTTTCAGAGATTGAAAATAATCGTGCCCAAATGAAAACTAATGTACAAAGTTCGCATTGAACGAAAAGTTCAAAAGAAGCTTTCTAAAATTTCTGAACCAAATTATTCGAGCCTAAAGATGGCGATATTGGATTTAGGAAATGACCCTAGACCCCATGATTTCAAAAAGCTAAAAGGAAGAGATGGTTACAGAATTAGGTAGGGAGATTATCATATAATCTATGATATTATTGATAGTTTGTTGATTGTGGATATAATTGATCTGGGTAATAGAAAAGATTTATACAAATAATTGGTTTAGTTTATAATGTTGTAAAAATATAATCTACTACAGATGGCTACTTCATCTTACACGCATCATGAAATCCTTCACCATTTTTGATTTTGTTTATACATTTTTCTACGCAATCGAGCTTGTATGTATGATGTTTTTGCTATGTATACTTTATTCAAAAGATGTCTAAATAAATAGCATCTTCGAAGGACTGAATTCTGTGATAATTACCTCATCCGAAAATGGATAAAAAACTTCCGTATATTTAGCATTGTACCTTACACATTTCAAACCAGCATTTGCTCTAGTAACTTCCCTGCAGTATGCGTAATCTATTTTTTCGAAATTCAATGATTCTATACATGAATAAACTTTTTCTACGTGTTTACATGCAGTTTCTTTAAGCCCTTTAATTTTAATAAAATGTATCAAACCCGCCAAATCATCAGCAAACTTACTTGTGTATTTTATTTTGAATTTGCCCATTTTTCTATTCTCTCTATTGATATAGTATCATTATTGCAAACTTAGACCCTACCTTTGGTAGTAAAATAAGGAAAACCAGACCTTGTGTAATTATTTCTCCTGTGGAAATGATTAAAAATTTAAGAACTTTAGTTATTGCACTTATTACAGGTAATCTAAATAATTATCCAACAAGAGTGCCGATTCTGTTTAATCAGAAAGAAGGTAGAATTGTTATGGACCAGATAAGGACTATAGATAAATCAAGGATCATTAATGTAGTAGGAACACTCAGTTTCATAGAAATATCAAAAGTTAAAAGCGTTATTGAAGAAACTTATGTAAAGTAAGAATTTGATAAATTTATCATAAATCACTCATAAGAGCATATCTAAAATCCAAATCTCCCAAAATACCCGTATATCATTTCGTAACCAAATAACTAAAAAGAATTTTGAAAATAAAAATTATCTTTTTTGATCTTTCATTTTGTGAATAATACATATCTTTGACTTCATTCCTCATTGGAAAACCAAATCAAACGTATTAGATCATAGAATTACAATCTGTCATATCATCCATACGTAGCGGCGAAGAGTCCGGTCTGAAGCACTTGTATCAACATTACAGCGATGCATTGTATGGTATTATATTGCGCATACTCAAGCGGCAGGAAGATGCCGAAGAAGTATTGCAGGTTGTTTTTCTAAAAATATGGAATAATATAGATTCCTACAATGAGGCCAAAGCAACTCTTTTTACTTGGATGGCTCAGATAGCACGAAACGCCGCCATTGACCGAAGCAGATTGAAGTCTTTTGATATGGACAATAATACCAAATCATTTGAAGAATCAGAAAGTGAATTGAAAACAGATGCCGGTGTGTCTGGAATAGATATAAAAGAATTGATCAAAGATATGCCTGAAAAATACAGGTTGCTGATAGATAAAATGTTTTTGCAGGGCTTTACACAGCAAGAGATCTCCGACGATTTGGATATCCCTTTGGGTACCGTCAAGACACGACTCAGAGAAGCCATCAGTCAGTTGAGAGATCAATTAAAAGATGAAAAACATTTGTTGTATATATTATTTATAATGTAAATTTATATTGGACTTAAAAACATACATAGAATCAGGAATTTTAGAGCTTTATGTGCTCGGACAACTTTCTCCGGAAGAAGAGAAGGATGTACAGAATATGCAATCCAAACACATAGAAATCCAAAAAGAAATTCATGAAATCTCTATTAGTCTCGAAAAATACGGACAACTCAATGCCATCAAAGCACCTGCCCATGTGGCGGCCAAAATATTTGAAAATCTGCCACCAAAATCATTTCGTCCTTTTCCTACTGGTAGCAATTCAGATGTTGTACCACCAAAATCAGGCCTTGCTTGGAATATGCTGACTACTTTATTTGCTTTGGTGTCCGTATTGGGATTTACTTTGTACTTCATGCAGAAAACGGAAAATAATAATACTCTAAAAAAATATGAGTCCGATATGAAAGCATGTGACTCGATCACTATTCAGCAACAACAGCTGTATGCCATAATCAATCAAATCAATGATGCTGACAATAAAATCATAGATATGACACCGACCGCTGGGTATGTCGGCATCTCTGTCTATTTGCATTACAATGTTGTAAAAAAGAAAAATTTTCTACAACTTATCAATCTTCCTGACATTACATCTGATCAGACTTTTCAGCTATGGTCATTGAAAGACGGAGCTGACCCGATGCCGTTGGACATATTTGCAGACAAAAACAAAATTATTGAAGTAGCTTTTGTGGACAATACTGCAACTTACGCTATAACAATCGAACCAAAAGGCGGCAGCAAATCTCCAACGCTTGAAAAACTCATCGGCACAATGGGTGTCATATAATCTAAGTCTGAAATATTCATACGTTCGTCTTTCATTCCTTGCATTAATGAACCTTTAAACGGATAATCTATTTATCTTGTGGCGTGCAAGAAAAAAATATTGCCTATCACAACATGGAATTTCAAAACAATCAAATTGACTCTTTTTCCATTCCAAAGTCTGAAGATGTTCAGTTTGAGAAGCTGGATCCCGCCTATAAAAAAGTAAGTATATATATTACAACCATCATTTTTGGGATTATTTTGATGGCCTATCTTATAGTAGGTATTTTTGTAGAAGCACTCTATCAGTTTCCATGGATATTGATTGTTGTGATGGGTTGGTCAATTTTGTCTGGGCTTTTTGTTTTACTAGCTATGAAAGGATATGATTATGAAGGTTTTGCGGTCAGGGAAAAAGACATTCTTTATCAGTCCGGCATATTTTTCAGATCTACGCTCATCATTCCTTTCAATCGGGTACAGCATTGTGAAATAGAACACGGACCTATTGACCGCATGTTTGGTCTGGCAGAACTATCATTATTTACTGCCGGTGGAAGTGCGAGTGACTTAAGCATACCAGGTCTTACTCAGGACAAAGCAGCTGCACTAAAAAACTTTATCACAAATCGTGTTGCTGCGGATGAAGAAGAGTGAATTTGACTTCAGCGTGCCCAACAGGCAATCTTATGTAGCCATTGTAATGATCCTGTTTAAAACGGTCAATATCGTATTACGACAGTTATTTCCTGTTCTTGTCGTGATTCTTGTAGGTGGATCCAAACAAAAAGGCGATTATATTATCTGGTTTATTGTGGCTGTTTCTACCCTGACGATGGTGTACTCCATAGTTAATTTTTTCAGAACCTATTTTATTGTTCAAAACGGCGAACTTATACTTCATACCGGAATATTCAGCAGAAAAAAAATTTCTATCCCATTTGCCAGAATTCAGACGATCAATTTTGAGCAGAATATCATACATCAGTTTTTCTCCGTACTAAGAATCAAAGTAGATACTGCCGGGTCAGAAAAAAATGAATTTGAATTTCATGCATTGGAAACCGCCAAAGCATACGCTTTAAGAGATCTTGTGCTGGCTGAAAAACAAACATTAGGGCCAATAGTTGAGGATAAAACACTTGATATAAATTCACTTCATCCTGCCTACACAAAAATCATGTCACTTAGTCCAACAGATTTGATCAAAGTGGGTCTGACAGAAAATCACATCAAATCAGGAGGACTTATTTTCCTGTTTTTTTTCTGGATATACCAGAATTTACAGGAAGTAGGTGTCGATGTGGATGAATACTCAGAAGAAATACCTGATTGGGAAATGGGATTATATTCCATTATCTTCTTTATCACTGTACTAACGATTTTTTCGGTTATCATCTCACTGGTAAGGTCAGTTGTCAAAAACTATGATCTTCAGTTTTTAAGATCTGCTAGAGGATTTAAAATTATCAGCGGACTTTTTACCAAAAGAGAAGTATCTGCCTTGGACCATAAGATACAGCACATATCCTGGTCAGATAACTTATTGAAACGATGGATAGGATTTAAAGACCTCTCACTCAATCAGGCTTCCAGTACTGAGTTAAATGCAAAACAAAATATCCATATCCCGGGATGTAATACCTTTCACATCAATGAAGTGGTAGCCACGCTCTTCGGAAAAACTAACTTTGAACATTTTGAAATGAAAGGTATTGATAAACGATACTATATCCGATTTTCATTGATAGTAGGAATTTTGATATTGGTGGTTATCATTGGTGCATTCTTTATGGAACAAATGGACAAAATAATACCTGTCGTGATAATCGGCATTTATTTTATTGTCACCAGATATATATCCTATAAAAAAAAATCTTT
>Ga0105044_10012317_pt1 | contig 11629 bp, 10 predicted proteins | sample MAT01_FD_78092 | JGI IMG/M metagenome (GOLD analysis project Ga0105044, IMG submission 78092) | Freshwater microbial communities from Lake Fryxell liftoff mats and glacier meltwater in Antarctica - MAT-01 | ecosystem: Environmental > Aquatic > Freshwater > Ice > Liftoff microbial mat | place...
TAGAGTCTCCTGATGTCGTTGCACTAGTCTGAAAAATGCTCTTTTACAAAAGTAAACTGCGCTTTTTCAGCCGTCGTGCGCCTAATCAGAAGCCCCTATAGTTCAGACTCCCGACTCTGTGGACAGACACTAACTAGTGTCTGCTATAGAGTCTCCCGAAGTCGTTGCACTAGTCCGAAGCCCTATTGTTCAGACTCCTGAATCTGTGGAGAGACACTAAATAAACTCAAGAAAATTTTCAGCGTTTTTCGGTGGATGGTTTCCTTGTTTCCGAAAATCAAATTTTGTTAATAAAACCATACTTACCAACCATCCTATGTTCATCTTTTTCATTGCCTGCCCTTTTACGAATGCCTATCTTTGCCGAGATTTCAGGAAAATCACAAGTCTGATCCTATAGTATGACAAGAGTAATCGCAATTGCCAATCAGAAAGGTGGAGTAGGTAAAACGACAACAGCAATTAACCTTGCAGCAAGCCTTGCCATCCTTGAGCATAAAACATTGCTGATCGACGCAGATCCGCAGGCCAATGCAACATCAGGGATAGGGTTTGATCCACGCAACATAAAAACCAGCATTTACGAATGCATTATCAAGGAAGTGGAACCGAAGGACATTATCCTTAACACCTCTACTCCGAATCTTGATCTTATTCCCGCTCACATTGACCTCGTCGGCGCCGAAATCGAGATCATTAACCTTCCTAACAGGGAGCAGATGATGCGGGCAGCGATCAATAAAATCAAAGATCAGTACGAATTCATAATTATCGATTGCTCTCCTTCACTCGGACTTATCACTGTTAATGCCCTTACAGCAGCGGATTCTGTAATCGTTCCTGTTCAATGTGAGTATTTCGCTCTTGAAGGTTTGGGTAAGCTATTAAACACAATCAAAATCGTACAGGAGCGACTTAATCCGACGCTTGAAATTGAAGGAATCCTGCTTACTATGTACGACAGCCGTCTTCGTCTTAGCAACCAGGTGGTGGAAGAGGTTAAAACACATTTCCAGCAAATGGTTTTTGATACAATAATCCAGCGCAACACCCGTTTAGGCGAAGCTCCGAGCTTTGGATTATCAGTCATTATGCATGATGCAGCGTCTAGCGGTGCTATCAACTACCTGAATCTCGGAAGGGAAATACTTCAGAAATATGATCTTACAAAGCTTAAAACTGCCGAGAGGATCGTGGACAACGTTAACTATAATTAAGCTGACCAGCCCCAATGAATAATAATAAACGGAATGCCCTCGGAAGGGGCCTTGGAGCGCTGTTGCAAAGTAACGAAACGGATATAACAACCAGGGCGTCGCAAAACGGAGATGCCGCTGTTGTTGGTTCTATCACTAATCTCCCGGTTGATAGTATAGAGGCGAATCCATTTCAGCCCCGCACTTTTTTCGAAGAAGAAGCATTAAAGGAACTGGCAGAATCCATCCAGGAGATGGGACTTATACAGCCGGTAACTGTAAGGAAAATGGGCTATGACCAGTACCAGCTGATCAGCGGAGAGCGCCGTTTCAGAGCTTCGCAAATGGCCGGCCTGAAGGAAATTCCTGCTTACATCCGTATTGCGAATGATCAGGCAATGCTGGAAATGGCGCTGGTTGAGAATATTCAGCGCGAAGAGCTTGATTCGATCGAGATCGCTCTAGCTTATCAGCGAATGATGGAAGAGTTAAAGCTCAACCAGGAGGAAATCAGCGAAAAGGTTGCAAAGAAAAGATCTACTGTTGCCAACTACCTGCGACTGCTAAAACTTCCGCCGGAAATCCAGATGGGAATCCGTCAGCGTAAGATTACCATGGGCCACGCACGGGCACTCATAAATATCGAAGACCCGAAACAACAGCTCGGTCTATTCAACGAAATTCTAACAAATGAGCTCTCTGTAAGGCAGGTTGAAACAGCCGCCCGCACCTCAAAAGTTGGAACAGAGAGGATTTCAGCAGAAAAGCCTGTGTATTCCTCCGGCATCCGGACAGCCGTTCAGGATCTTCATAAACACCTTTCCGTTCCTGTAGATATCAAGCCAGGGAAAGATGGAGCCGGGCAAATCAATATCCGGTTCACTTCTGCAGAAGAGCTTAATTCTGTTTTGAAGAAACTTCTTCATTAATGGGGAATCGTTCCTGTTGGTTCAGAAATCTGCTTACTGTAGCATTTATGTTATTGTACGAAGCTTCTTTTGCCCAGGCTGATTCGACCCAGGCGGGATCAAAAACTGAGAGTGGAAATGTAATTGACCTGAAAAAGAAGAAATCTTCTCTTCCTGATACCGCTAAATCTGTAACGACAGCAGCCAGTTCTCTACCTGCAGCCGTAAAAGCAGCGAAGGCTGATACAATCAAAGCTCATTCTCCCAAAAAGGCTGCATTGCTTTCTGCGATCCTTCCCGGTGCTGGACAGATTTACAACAAAAAATACTGGAAAGTAGGAGTGCTTGCGGCAGGAACCGGCGCGTTGATCTACAGTTATAGCTTCAGTCACTCTTATTACAAGTCATTTAAAAACGAACTTATAAAACGCCAGCAAGGAAAGACAGAGCTGCTTGATCCCGATCTGGACCGTTATACAGATGCAAATCTCTTCGAGCTTCAGGATTATTACAGAAGGAATGCAGAGCTTAGCGTAATTGGAATGGCGCTTCTGTATGCAATTAATATTATTGATGCTACGGTTGATGCGCATTTATTTGAATTCAATGTTGATAAAGATCTAAGCTTTAAAATTTATCCCGGGAACTTGAATTCAGCTTTTGTTAACCGTCCTGCTTCCGGAGTGGGATTAAGTCTGAGTTTTTGATGAAGATAGCGTTGCTCGGTTATGGAACGATGGGAAAAGCTATTGAGAAAATAGCAAATGAACGGGGCGACGAAATTGTACTAAAGCTATCTTCTGATCGGCCAGAACACTGGTTGCAAAGTTTGAAAACAGCAGATGTAGCAATTGAATTCTCGACTCCCGACTCAGTCACCGAAAATGTGATAACCTGCATGAAGTTCAACGTGCCGGTCGTAATCGGAACCACCGGTTGGCATGATCAGTTTGAGCTTATATCAGTAGAGTGTAAAGCCTTGAATGCCAGTGTATTTTATGCCAGTAATTACAGTATAGGTGTAAACATGTTTTTTCAGCTTAATAAAACTTTTGCTGCCTTGATGGAGCATTTCCCTCAGTACACTGCAGGTATCGAAGAGACTCATCATATTCGTAAAAAAGACGCCCCAAGTGGAACGGCCATTACGTTGGCAAATGATCTGGTTGCCGCACATTCCGGTTATGATTCCTGGGTGAATAGCCCGTCTATGAATGGAAACGAAGTCTATATTAATTCCGTACGAAGAGACGACGTGCCTGGAACCCATACAATCGGATACACTTCCGGGACTGATCGTATAGAAATTACGCATACAGCATTTAACCGAGAGGGTTTTGCCCTTGGAGCCCTTGAGGCGGCCCGTTTTCTCGTTGGAAAAAAGGGCTTATTTACTATGTCTGACCTTTTAAAACTTCCTTACGTTCATGGACATTAAATGGATCGTTAACATCATTCTACTAGTACTGATTCACATCGGGTTATTCCGGATTTTTGTGAAGGCTCGCCGTCAGGGCTGGGAGGCAATAGTTCCCGGATATAATCTGTGGGTTTGGCTTAAAATCCTTGAAAAACCTTGGTGGTGGCTCATTCTCCTTGCAATACCAGGCGTGAATGTTATCATGTTCCTGATACTGGTTTTTCTAACGATGCGTAATTTCGAGGTGGAAAAGCCAGTGGAGATAGTGGTAGGGATATTATTTTCACCAATCTACCTGGTTTATCTTGGGGTTAATGAAAAGTTCCGTTGGATGGGTGATGGATATTGGAAGCAGTATAAAAGGACAACGGCAACAGAGTGGAGTGAAGCAATCGTATTTGCTGTTGTTGCTGCCACAATCATCCGTACATTTTTCTTTGAGGCATTCGTAATTCCAACTCCTTCAATGGAAAAATCACTACTCGTTGGCGATTATCTTTTTGTGAGCAAGATCAGCTATGGATCAAAGATTCCGGCGATCCCGCTTACTGTTCCTTTTACACATCACACGTTACCATTTACAGATCATACACCTTCCTACTCAAGGTGGTTCGAGCTGCCTTATATGAGGCTTCCTGCCATTGGGAAAATAGAGAATAACGATGTGGTTGTGTTTAATTTTCCTGAGGGAGATACCGTAATTGCTCAGTTTCAGAATTCGAGTTACTATGGGATTGTCTTAAACCGTATGCAGGAGCTGGCCTACCAGCAGCAGAGAGATCCTGAAAAGGAACGTGATGCGCTGATGAGTGAAGCGAGGCAAACAATCGATCAGCAGTTTGATCTCCTGGTGCGACCGGTTGATAAGAAGGACAACTACGTTAAACGTTGTATCGGAATTCCCGGAGATGAAATAATGATAAAGGATAGGCAGGTTTTCATTAACGGAAAGGCTGCTACAAATCCCGAAAATTTGCAGTATTCATATGTTCCTTACGGCAAAAGTGAAATACCAAAGAAAGAACTGAACCGTCTGGATATCACCGCCCCCAATATTATCGATGATGGCAGAGGGACGATGATGCTCAATGAAACAAATCTCGGCGGCCTCAGAAAACTAAACTATGTGGATAGCGTCGTCATCAATTCTGCACCAGCGGGAGAATACAGCTATGAAGTATTCCCTCATATTCCTGCATTGCGTTGGAACCGCGACAATTACGGTCCGCTTGTGGTGCCCAAAAAAGGAGTGTCGGTTAAAGTGGATGTAATCAATTTGAGGAAGTACGAACGGATAATCCGTGATTATGAGCATAATACGCTTTCTGTTAACGGCGACCAGGTGATCATAAATGGCATCCCGGCAACATCCTACACCTTCGCCCAGGATTATTACTTTATGATGGGAGATAACCGTCATAACTCACTGGATTCGCGCTTCTGGGGCTTTGTTCCTGAAGACCACGTTGTAGGGAAAGCTGTGTTTATCTGGATGTCAAGGGGAGAAAACCTTAAGTTTCCCGGAATCCGGTTTGAACGTGTGTTCAGCTTTGTAAAAAGTGATGGGGTAAGTAAATCCTATTTCCTCTGGATCATGATCCCGCTGGTTTTGCTGATTTGGGGATGGAATAACCGTCGCAGGTTTATTAAATAGTGACGATTTGGTAATAGTAAATCATTGTTGTAACAACGGGTACAATATAGTGTACCCCGACGATACCGCCCTGATTTATCATTGACGATGCTTTACCCCAGCACCGCCGTGAGATGATTAACCAAAACGAAAAGTCCCTTGTCGTAGCTTATATTGTTGGTAACGATAACATCAGCATCATCGCGGTACGGCCGTAAATACTGATGATACGAAGGCATAACGTGATTGTGCCATTGATAAAGCACCGTGTCTTCCGCATAACCGCGTTCATCTTTATCGCGCTTGAGGCGCCGGGCTAATTTCAACTCGTCCCGTGTATCGATATAAACCTTAAGATCAAGTGCGTTTCTGATTTCCTCGTAATGGAAAATAAATAATCCTTCCATCACAATGATCGGCGCCGGTTTTATCGTTAACTCATTTTTCTGTCCTGCGGGATTATTGAATCCGTATTCCTCAATCACAAGTGTTTCTCCATTGCGGAGCTTCATCATATCATTGAAGAATGCTGTCCTGTTGATAGAAGTTGGCAGATCGAAATTGATCTGTCCATTAACATCGATTTCCTGATGTTCTTTTGGCCTGTAATAATTGTCTTGCGAAACTATGCTGATCGCTTCTTCCGGCAATGCTTTTCTTAACTTTTTGAGGAAAGAAGTTTTCCCTGATGCACTGCCTCCGGAAATTCCAACGATATAAGGCCTCATCTGTTAATTGACAACTGAAAATTGATGATTGACAATTGTACTTCCTGCTTTTCCCCAACCTTCTTTTCCCCCATTGCTTTTTCCATCAATCTTTAATCATTGTTAGATCCATAGTGCTAAACTACCAGGGTAAAATACACCCGCAAATTAAGCATAAACAGGTTGGTTATCGAAATGAATTTTCGTTCAATTCATCTGGTAGAATTCTATCCTCGGGCGACGAATAACAGACACCGGTTATCTGTCAAATATTATTCATGGAATTGTTCCTTAAGCTATACCAATCACAAAGCCCACTTTCATTATGTTAGGCCTTTTGATGCTTCAGTATTCGCTATTACTATTGTCACTGAAACATTGCTGCGCTTACGATCTGCATATTATCAACCGGGTTCAGACAAAAAACAGGAATTTGTGCCGGATTGGCAATTATGTCCTGCTCGTTGGGGCCGCTGAAATAATCTGACCAGTCCTTCTCTTCACTCGTCATAATGATTATCATATCAGCAAAAATTGAAGCTGCAAACCTAATAACGTCTTTATGGAACGCAGTGTTTTTCGGAGCATGATGCACGGTGTATTTACAGTTATGTTTTTTAAGGTAGCGTTCCGCGAAAACAAGGTTGTTCTTGATTTTACGGGCTATAAACTCATCATCATCCGATTCGGCCAGAATATGAAATGTGCAGTCAAAAATCTTGTTGAGGTGGATTGTCCAGGCGAGCTTTTGTTTCGATTCCACACCAAACGAAAATGGCAATACAATATTTTTGTATCCGTGTTCGCCGATTGGACGTTGTTGCACAACCACAAAAGGAACCTGTTCAGCCCGGTAGATTACCTTAATTGCGCGGCTTCCAAATATATGTTGCAAACCTTTCACACCATGTGTTGCCATAACCACCAAGGTGGCGTTCAGCTCTTTGGCCACTTCACCGATTGTGTCGTAAATCGAACCTCTGCGTACCAGAGCGGAACAGCTTACACCGGATTCAGAAAAGACGTCTTCGGCCAGGTTTTCAAGCTTTGACAATGCTTCTTCCTCTTCAATGATTATTTCAGAATTCTTTTCCAGAAAACCTTTACCTACCACATGGAGCAAGGTTAAAGGTTTGCCGAAAAGCTTCGCAAGCTCTGTTGCATGGATTAACGCATTGGCTGTGATCTCTGTAAAATCAACAGGTACAATAATAGTTTTGGTTTCCTCTGGGGCTTTCATGAAGGCTGGGGACAAAAAGATTGTTACTTTACGGACGGAAAAATAATGGAAAGTACGGTATTAAAAAAGGATAAGAATATTTCTATCCGCGGAAACAAGAAAATAATTAGGGCCTGGACTGTTTTTGACTGGGCTAATTCTGTCTATCAGCTTAGCATAACATCTGCGATACTGCCCGCATATTACGATGCTGTCACCAGGAGCGGAGATAGCAGCACAGTTTCATTTTTCGGAATGGAGGTCGAAAATACTTCCCTTTATGCCTGGACCGTAGCCGCCTCATTTTTATTTGTCGCTCTCACCTCGCCGTTATTTTCATCTATCGCCGATTATACCGGACGGCGGAAATTATTTATGAAGATCTATACGTGGCTGGGAGCTTTAAGCTGCGCTGCATTGTTTTTCTTCAATAAAGCAGACGGAACGATAAACACGGAGTTTGGAATAATAGCTTTTTTCCTCGCAGGAATAGGATATACCGGCGGCCTGGTGTTTTACAATTCATGGCTGCCCGAAATTTCACCGCAAGGGCAGCAGGACAGGATCTCAGCGCGCGGTTATGCTTTAGGATATATTGGTGGTGTAGTGCTCCTGGTGATAAACCTTCTGATGATCACCCAGCCTCAATTTTTTGGATTGGATGGATTTGGTAAAAGTGAGGGAATGCCTGCACGGATTAGTTTTATTACAGTTGGAGTCTGGTGGCTGGTTTTTGCACACTACACCTTCTATTATTTGCCCGATCGATCTTCCGTTCCAAAAGGAAATTCTATTTCAGTATTGAATGGATACAAGGAATTGCGAAAGGTGTGGAAAGAATTCCGGAAAAATAAAATCCTAAGCACTTACCTCGCCGCAGTATTTTTTACGTTGATGGGCGTGCTTACAGTCATGTACATGGCCGCCAACTATGGTAAAAAAGAATTAAGACTGGATGATAAAACATTAATTCCTACAATTCTGATTATCCAGCTGGTTGGTGTAGCCGGATCAATTGGATTTGCAAGGCTTTCGGAACGCATTGGAAATGTAAAAGCATTGGTTTCTGCAGTCTTCATCTGGATAGGCATCTGCGTGGGCGCGTATTTCGTAACAGGCGCAGGAGGATTTATGATTTTAGCGGCTGTAGTTGGATTAGTAATGGGCGGAGTGCAGTCACTCACACGGTCAGGCTATTCGAGGTTGCTGCCGTCAGAAGGAGATCACACATCCTATTTCAGCTTTTACGATGTTACAGAAAAGATGGCTGTGGTGTTCGGAACATTTCTTTTTGGTCTGTTTGAAATGATTACCGGAACGATGAGAACCTCTATTTTAATGTTGGGAATTGTCTTTGTTTTTGGCTTGTTTTTCTTTATGAGGATACGGGGAGAAAAAGAGCTTTTGCCGGACATTGATTGATAATCTACCTCGGTAATTGAGAATCTGGCTATTCTATATTCATTGGCATTTCGTTATAAGAAATTCAAATAACCCCAACCAACTTTACCGACGGCAAACTTCTTCGTTTTTCCGGCTATTCAGTTATGCAAACCTTTTGACTGCCATCGGTCTGATGGTCAAACAGGCACCGACGGATGCATCCAAATTTTCACACAAAGCCCTCGAAGGTTTTGCCGCAGACACGCGAAGAAAAGAAGTGACAAGAACAAGCGGAGAGATAGAAATAATAGCATCAGGGTTTGCCCTTGTCGTGAAATGTAAATCCTTAACTAGAGTCTGTCCATAGAGTCAGGAGACTCTATGGGCAGACTCTAACTAAAAAAAATTGATTCCTTTTTTTTAGGTTCACTACCAGTGCAACACGCGAGACACATTCTCCATTATCCATTGTCCATTATCCTTTGTCCACTGGATGAAACGCCCACTCCAAAAACACTGGCATCGCCTCCGACCACGTCTTTTGATTATGCCTTCCGCCTTTCATTTCATGATAAATGACATCGTAATAAGGCTTGTATCCTTTCTTAATCAGTTCGCCAATTAGATCGACAGTATCGTCTATCGCATCGATAATACCATTAAAGTTTCTGTCGGCCTTTTCGTCTTCCGTGCCGGCCTGGAACCAGAATTTCATTCCTTTTCGTTGGACTGATTTGCTTATGACCGAATGCATTATCCTGTCCGTGTCGCTATAACCTTTATCCAGATCTCTTTTTCTCCACCAGAACGAACCTGAAAATGCTCCCGCCTTCTTAAAAATTTCCGGGTGGTGCCACGCAATATCAACTGCCGATAATCCACCAAGCGAATAACCTGCAATGGCATTCGCATCCGATTTCGCCTTAACCGCATACCGGTATTCAAGCCAGGGCAAAAGGTTTTGTATGATAAAGGAAGTGTACAATTTGGCTTTTGATCCTCTTTTCCTGGAATCAGGCTTTCCCGAAACGCCGTATTCCTGCATTCTGTCGCCCGCCGAAACTCCGACGACGATCAATGGAACAATCTTGTGCCCGGAATAGAGCTTTTCAAGTGCCTCTTTCACTTTAACCGCTTCAGAATCCTGTCCGTCGTTTAGAAGAAGAAGCGGGTAAGGTCCTTTTTCAGCGGAATAGTCCGGTGGAAGAAAAATCTCGATTTTTACGTCTCTCTTTAAAATCGGGGAATGGATGCCAGCCACAGTCTCGACTGTCCACTTCTCAATTACCTTTTCAATTTCGTGTTTCACCAAAACTTAATATCTTTTCTGAGTCATTGGGGGAACAAATCTGTTATTTTTAGGAACCACAAATGAAGAGAATAACAAGAATCTTTCAACAATTGGTGATTGATTGAATAATTAGCTATCTTTGCCTTGATTTGTTGAAGACATGATAATAAATCATGATGTTTGATAACTATAATACTGTCTGCCCGCTAATATCTTAATAAACTGTTAACGTGAACGAACAACATTATCACTGGTATTCACAAACATTAAGTCGCAACATGGATATGCTGGTCTTTGGTGACCGAGGCTATCCGATCATCCTGTTTCCCACATCGATGGGGCATCACAACGAAAACAAGGATTTCAAGCTTATCGAATCTGCGAGATGGTTCATCGAAAACGGCTTAGTCAAGATCTATTGTCCCGACGGTATTGATTCCGCCAGTTGGTATAACAAAGATGTTCATCCTGCTGATCGTGCGAAAAATCATATCTGGTACGATCAGATGCTTGCGAACGAGGTTATCCCACGGGCAATAGAGGAAACCGGCGTTCCACGTGTAGCAACTGCCGGATGCAGCTTCGGTGGATACCACGCTACCAATTTTGCTTTACGCCATCCCGAAATGGTTAAATACGTATTTAATATGGGAGCGGCATTCGACATAAAAGGCCAGACAGATGGTTATTATGACGACAATATTTATTTTAATAATCCGCCCGACTATCTTCCATCTGCCTGGAACGACTGGTACCGGGATATGCACATTGTTTTAGGCACCGGTGAATTTGATATCTGCCTTGGAGCTAACGTTCGCTTTGCAGATATTTTACGCAACAAAGGTATAAGCCACTGGCTCGACATCCGTCCGGGCGGCGAACACGACTGGCCGCACTGGCGCGAAATGTTTCCGCATTACCTCTCTCTCATTAAATAAGCACAACACAACAAACTCAAATAAACAAACATGAAAAAAATCGGAATTCTACATGGAATGGAAAGCTCTTTTCCGGAGGCCGTAGTTGAAAAAATCAATTCACTTGGACATAGCGATATCCATGCTGAAGCGGTTAAAATTGATGTGGTTTCTCAGGCTAATCCTACAGATTACGCTGTTATCATCGACCGTATTTCTCAGGATGTTCCTTATTACAGAGCATATTTGAAAAATGCTGCTATCTGCGGTACCGCTGTTATCAACAACCCATTCTGGTGGAGTGCTGATGAGAAGTTCTTTAACAACGCCCTTGCTGTTAAAGTTGGTGTTCCTGTTCCTAGAACGGTTTTATTACCTTCATTTGAGCGTCCAGCTGATACTTCTGAGGCTTCCTTCAAAAACCTTCATTACCCGCTTAGCTGGGAAGGTATTTTCGATCATATCGGTTTCCCGGCTTACATGAAGCCTCATTCAGGCGGTGGTTGGAAAAGCGTTTATAAAGTGAATAATAAAGAAGAACTTTTCCAGGCTTATCATGAGACAGGTCAACTGGTGATGATGCTTCAGGAAGAGATCGTTTTTGAAGAATATTACCGTTGTTACTGCATCGGCGGAAAATACGTCCGCATCATGCAATATGAGCCAAGAAACCCGCATCATCTTCGTTATGTTACGGATTCGAAGCCAGACAGCAAAGTGCTTGCTACGATCCACGACTATGTGCTTCGTTTGAACCATGCGCTTGGCTACGATTTCAATACAGTTGAATTTGCGGTACGTGATGGTGTTCCTTACGCAATCGATTTCTGCAACCCTGCTCCCGATGCCGATATCGCAAGCGTTGGTCAGGAAAATTTTGACTGGGTAGTAGAAACAGCTGCAAAATATGCTGTTGAACGCGCAAGAGCTCAACAGCCAGGAAAGGATAACTTAA
>Ga0105044_10012320_pt1 | contig 11628 bp, 10 predicted proteins | sample MAT01_FD_78092 | JGI IMG/M metagenome (GOLD analysis project Ga0105044, IMG submission 78092) | Freshwater microbial communities from Lake Fryxell liftoff mats and glacier meltwater in Antarctica - MAT-01 | ecosystem: Environmental > Aquatic > Freshwater > Ice > Liftoff microbial mat | place...
AACAAGCCGTTGCAACGGACGCGCAAAAAAGCCGCGCGCCGTTGGACTGCGACGCTAGGTTCCGGAAGACATGCAATGTTCACGCTTGGCTGTGAATACACACGCGGCGAGATTCATTCGCAGCTCGGTGGAAGCACCGTGGCGTGCCTGCCTACCAGCAATGGCGTCATCGTGGCCGCCTGCCTCAGCAAGAAATTCAGTCCTCAGGCGCCTGAGGTCGTGCTGTGCGGCCAAGGCGCACGAACAGGTCCTGTCAGCGCGCTTTTCTCACGTCAGCGGAGCGCCGTCCCTGTGTTCATCAAGAACGCATCAAATCGCTGGCAGTATCGAGGCCAATTTGAGGTCGTTCGATCCTTCAATTCCGGTGCCCGATTCCAAAGCTTCATCGTTGGCTCAGGTCGTTCAGTCGCCAGCGTCTCATACGTGGTAATGCTCAAGCAAGCCGAATGAGCGCCTGCAACATCTGTCGTCGCCCGCCGTTAGCGGCACCTTACGTCGCGTCATATGGACGCGCTCACGCACGCCCTTGCGCTTGAACGCTGGACACCCACTCATGCTGGTGGTATTAGGCACACACTATTCCACTGTACGAAAATGACGCCGTTTCGCTGGAACCATGACAAGAATAAGCAACTTCAAGCCGAGCGAGGAATTTCCTTCGAAGAGGCCGTGCTTGCAATCGATGCTGGCGGGATGCTTGATGTTGTTCGGCAGCCTAAAGTCTCGCTCAAGCGGACGCGGCACGAAGCGCCCTGCCGCTCAGCTTCTCGTTATGCGTCCTGAAGTTCGGTTCCTCAGCGCCACTTTCATGACACGTTGGTGGCAGCCGCGCTGCCCTACATCCGACACAGCGGCTCAGGGCAAATCAAGCGGCACCGAGCACCGCGCAGGCGTGCTTACCGCTGCGTAGCTGATCGTATTTGCCACACAACAGGTCGCTCTTGGTTATCCAGCACCGAATCCAACTCGGAAACTTTCGCGCCGTGTACTTCCATGCCGAGGAGAGTTGCCAAATCAACCCAGAAGTCGTCGTAGGCTGTCCACGTTTCCACGGCGCCACGCCGTTAGCCCGATCCGCTCGCAACGCGCTGTGCAAGTGCCAGCCCGCTAAGCCATGCGCCCTCTACCCCTCCGTTATTCAACCAGTCGCCGCAGATCCCGAGGCGATGTTCTTCATCCCATAGCGTAGGCAGCGTGGCGGCATCTTCACAGCTCGCAAAGCGCCAACGATGAGCAATACTGCTGAGCGGATGCGGCCCGCCGATTTCGCGAAATGCGCCGACCATTGCCTCGGCGATTTCAGTTGCAGGGCGCTCCAAATTTTCTTCGCTCCACCCAGCACTCGCGTGCAAAACCCAGGTTTCGCTTGCTAGCCGCCCCGGCTTGGCGCTCTCGCGCGCAGCCCACGATAGCAAGCTGTCATGAATCACTGCCGCATCCCATCCCAAATCTATCGGCTGCGCAAATTGCATCATCAACGCCCAGCATGCTTGCATCGAGACAGCCTTTGCACGTGCACCAAAAGGGTGGCCGATGTCATTTAGCAATGCCGTTGCCTGCGGCGCTGGGACGGCAATCACGGCGACGTCGAAGTGCGCATCCAGCCAGCCCTGTTCAGCACTCTGCAAATGCCACCGAAAATGATCATCAGCCCGGCGCGCGAGCTTCTTGATCGTTGTTTCCAGCTTGACATTCAGTGTGGACGCAAGGAGACGCGCCGGTGACGTCATTGCAGGCGTACCGACAAATTTGTCCACGTGGACATTACCGTCCTGCCACACGCCACCCTTAAGCACCTTGAGTCGTGGCTCCCACCGCGCGGCCACGCCGGCTTCGCACCAGCGCGTCACCTCAGCGCGAAACTTGCTATCGTGCACCTCGAAAACCGGCGCGCCATGATCGGCCTGCCAGCCGTCGCCTTTGCGCGTGCTCATGCGGCCACTAACGCCGCGACTTTTGTCAAACACTTGCACGAGATGGCCGGCATTTTGCAACGCCGTGGCGCACGATAGTCCGGATATGCCTGCACCAATAACCGCGATGTTCAATTTGGTTTTCCCGTCAGCATGAGTGCGAATGATCGCGTTATCGCACGAAAGCTACTCGCCCCGCTGGTCGTGGCATTTGAAACGCGACACCGATTCTGATCGCCGCACCGCATGTTTGGTTTGCCGCCCGCTTACGCGTTTCCGCCACAAGACAAAACTGGCGCGCCGCAAGTGCTTTCGCATGAGCGTAATCACTGCGGCCTCGTTTAAACCGAATTGCGTTTCAATGGCGTCAAATGGCGTGCGATCCTCCCATGCCATTTGAATGATGCGATCAGTTTCCGTAGCGGATAAAGCAGTCGTGTGTATCAATGTTGCGTCCACTTAAGTTTACGATTCAGACAAAAACAGCGCCAAATTTTTCTGGCGGGCTATTTTTATCGCATTTGAGATTGGCCGTCAGAATAACTTGAGTTGCAGATTCTCTGCGTCGGCAACTGGCCGCCTCGCCCGTTTGCCGCCTGGCGGCAAGCCGCTCTTTCGAGAACCGTGGCGTTGTTGCACGGCGCTAGCTTCACGCTTTGAGTCGGGTCTGGCACGTAACGCATACAATTTTTCCTTTGCTGACTTTACGGCACCTTGTTCATCGACAATCGGTTTTGAATACGTTGGTGACCCAAATTCTGGAACCCACCGCCCGACAAATAATCCGGCCGGATCATGATCACGCGCTTGTTTGGTGGGCGAGTAAATGCGCAGTGTGTTGATGCCAGTGGTGCCCGATTGCATTTGCATCTGGCTCCAGTGAATGCCTGGCTCGAAATCCAAAAATTGCCGCGCAAGAAATACGCCCGTCTCGCGCCAATGTAACCACAGATGATAAGAAGCGAAACTTACCAGCATGGCGCGCATCCTGAAATTCAGCCAGCCAGTTGCCTTGAGCGAACGCATACAGGCGTCAACCATCGGGTAGCCAGTTTCGCCTGCGCACCACGCCGCAAACAACTCCTGACTGAAACTGGTTTCACGCAAGCCGTCGTATGCGCGTGCAAAGTTATTGAATTCGATTAATGGTTCGTCTTCCAGCTTTTGCATAAAATGGCAGTGCCAGCGAAGCCGTCCGGCAAAGCCACGCAATCCATAAGCGAGCTCGCGGTCATTGGTCGTTGCGATGGCCACGTCGGTCGCTTGATGAACGCTGCGCATCGAAACGGTACCGAACGCCAAATGCGCACTGAGACGGCTACAGCCTTGCTCAGCCGTCAGCGGGCTCGAAATCGAGCGGCGATAGTCACGACCGCCGCCACCAAGAAATTTACCCAGCAAATCCCATGCGGCCCGCTCACCAGCAGCAGGCAGTGTTCGGTGGTGTGAAATGCCGATTGATTTAATCGTTGGTATATCGTCGACCCGCAAACGCGCACCCGCAAATGCCTGCGGCGTGTCTAGCGCGGCCACATTCATGCGCGCCACCCACTTGCCTGCCCATCCCGCGCGTGACTTAAGCGCACGCACCACGCCCGTTTGAGGCCACTCCGTCCAAATCACGCCACGCGCACGGCACCACCTGGCTACATTCCGATCGCGCTGATAAGTCCAGCCTTGCCCGGTTTCTTCGTGGCTCAATAGATGCGTGAACGCAAATTCCTTTCGTAACTCATCAAAAACCTGCAATACCGCACCCACCTTCACCAACAGTGGCAGGCTGCGCGCTGCTAGTGATTCGCGCAATGGGATCAAACTTGCTAGCGCAAAATCCAGATGCTGCGCGTCGAACTCCGGGCTCTGCAGCCATTCGTCTTCAATGACAAATACGGCCGCTGCGGCATCGCAATCGGCCGCCACCATCAACGGCGCGTGGTCGCGCGTACGCAAATCGCGTTTGAACCAAACCAGTGCTTTTGAAGGCATCTATTGCGTCGTTGAATGATTGAGAGTGTAAAGACGCAAAATTCAACCAAAAGTTGCTGTTGGAAACAAACTGTTGACGAAAATGGTTGGCATTTGGTGGTGCACGGTATCGTTCGGTCGGCGTTGGGTGCAGCCGTGCCACCCGTATCCAACCCAGCGACTCAGTGCAAATCAGGCGATAGCGGCATCGAGCACCGCGTAGGTGCGTTTTCCTTTGCGCAGCAGCACGTATTTGCCGAACAATAGATCGCTGGTGGTCAGGGTGCGCGCAGCATCCGCTGGCGCGACCTTGACGTTATTTACGTACACGCCGCCGCCCTCGATATCTTTGCGTGCCTGTCCCTTGGACGGACTCAATCCGGCCTCCACCAACAACTCTGGGAGGCCGCTGCCAGCGCCGTCAAGTCGGGCGCGCGCGATCGCGTTGGTCGGGATCTCGCCAACCACATCCCGAAATGTTTCCTCACTGGTCGCGCCAATTTCTGCGCCAAACAAGATCTCGGAGGCCGCGAGTGCCGCCGCCAGCGCATCCGTACTGTGAACCAGCGTGGTCAGCTCGCGCGCTAACGCTTTTTGCGCGGCGCGACCGCCCGGGTTGGCCGTTGATTCCGCTTCCAGCACAGCGATTTCTTCTCGGCTTAGGAAGGTCAGCGTCTTGAGTAGCTTGATCACGTCCGCGTCGTCGGCGTTGATGAAAAACTGGTAGAACCGATATGGCGATGTGCGCTTCGGGTCAAGCCATACGGTGCCGGTCGCGGTCTTGCCGTATTTGGAGCCGTCGGCTTTGGTCAACAACGGGAATACGAGGCCCCAGACGGTCGCACTCATTTTCTTGCGCGTAAGCTCTGTACCAACCGTGATATTGCCCCACTGGTCGGTGGCGCCCACCTGCAACTCACAGTTGAATGTTTTGCGCAGGTGGTAGAAATCGTAGCCCTGCAGGAGCATGTAACTGAACTCGGTAAAGCTGATGCCGCTGCTGCGGTCTTCCATGCGAGAGCGCACCGAATCCTTCGCCACCATGGTGTTGACCGTGATGTGTTTGCCGGTGTCACGCAGAAACTCAAGGAACGAAATTAGCCCCATCCAATCCTGGTTGTTTACCAGACGTGCTGGATTGGCGGCACTGGAAAAATCGAGGAACTTGGTCAATTGCGTTTTGATGGCCGCGATGTTGTATTCGACCTGCTCGGGCGTTTGCAGGTTGCGTTCATCGGACTTGCCCGACGGGTCGCCGACCATGCCGGTTGCACCGCCGGCAAGCACGATAGGGTGGTGCCCCGCGAGCTGGAAGCGCCGCAAGGCAAACAGCGGCACCAGGTTACCGACGTGAAGGCTGTCGGCCGTCGGATCAAAGCCGCAATAGAGCGTGGTCGGGCCGTCCGCCAGCCGCTTGGCTAGCGCCTCGCGGTCGGTACAGTCGGCGTAGAGGCCGCGCCACTCGAGTTCTTGAAGGATGGTCATCGGGGAAACATAGAGGTTTGAACGCTATTTTTGCACAACTCCCCGGTCAGGCTTGCAACTAACAACACTGGTGAGACCGGGCTGCGACTGAGAGCCGGGTTCGTCCGCCGCACCGCGTTGCAGCGACGCCAAAGGTTACAAATAATATCCGACTCGCTACTCGACCTTGAATTTTGAATTGGTTCACGGCACCATGCGCATATGAAGAGGGTTTTTTTACAGCCTCGCTAGACAAAAACGCGGAAAACTACAATGACCGTGAGACTTGAACACGCGAATCTTTCCGTCCACGACATCGACGCGATCATTCGTTTTCTGCAGTCGGCGTTTCCTGAGTTCCGGATTCGCCATGATATGAGGGAGCCAGACGGATCACGCTGGGTGCACGTGGGCACCGAGGGCACTTACGTTGCGCTCAATCAAGCAAAAGGCCAGCAGCGGACCACGCTGAGGGGCTGGCCGTTAAATCATCTCGCATATGAAGTTACCGACGTTGAAGCGGAGCGCGCGCGGCTCTGTAATGCGGGATATCAGCAAAACATGCTGGTGCCAAACGCTCATCCGTACCGCAAACGCCTCTACTTCTACGATCCCGAAGGAAACGAATGGGAGTTCGTCCAGTACCTGTCGGACGATGCGGCAAAGCGAAACGACTACACGTTACCCGACAAATGACTCGAATCGCATACCTAACCTGGAAGCCGACACAGATGCCCCACGCGCTGCTTAACGTGCGCTGCGGCTGGCCGATTGCCCAGTTTCGTTAAGCGGCAGAAGAAGCTTCACCTCCCAACCACAACACATCGGAGATTCACATGAAGCGAGTCACTGGCATCGGCGGTATTTTTTTCAAGGCAAAGGATGCACCTGCGCTGCATGCTTGGTACAAGCTTCATCTCGGCATCGACGTCCAGGCTTGGGGTGGTGCCGCATTCAGTTGGGCCGACTCAAATGGCAGGCCCACCAGCGGAACGACAATCTGGTCTGTTGGTCCGGCCGAGGGCGAACAATTTGCCCCAAGCAGTGCCCCGTTCATGATCAACTACCGCGTTGAAGACCTTCACAATCTGGTCGCCGTGCTCAAAGGCGAGGGTTGCAACGTGCTTGATAAGATCGATGACTCTGAGTACGGCAAATTTGCCTGGGTCATCGACCCTGAGGGGAACAAGGTCGAGTTGTGGCAACCACCAGCCGGTCAATAAACCAAGCCGCCACCTCCGCATGAAGTACGACTGGATTCTGTTTGACGCCGACGACACCCTGTTTCATTTCGACGCATTCGCGGGTCTGCAGCGCATGTTCGCGGGCTTTGACACTGGATTTACCGAGCAGGACTATCTTCATTACCAGGCCATAAACAAGCCGCTATGGGTGGAGTATCAGAACGGTGCCATCACCGCCAAGCAGTTGCAGCATAAACGCTTCAATAGCTGGGCGGAAAAGCTGCAAACCCCGGCGCACCAATTGAACAGCGCCTATATGGCCGCACTTGCCGACATCTGCGTGCCACTTGAAGGCGCAACCAGCTTGCTCAATGCGCTCAAAGGGCGCGCCCGCCTCGGTATCATTACCAATGGCTTTACCGAGTTGCAGCAGGTCAGGCTGGAGCGCACCGGCTTGCGGGAGCACTTCGATGTGCTGGTCGTTTCCGAAGAGGTCGGCGTCGCCAAGCCGCATCGTGATATTTTCGATCACGCGCTATTGATGATGGGGCAACCGGAGCGCGAGCAGGTGTTGATGGTGGGTGACAATCCAGACTCCGATATCCTCGGCGGTCTCAATGCGGGGCTGCATACCTGCTGGCTGAATATTGACAACCGTGCGGCACCGATCGGCGTCACGCCACATTTTCAGGTTTCGTCTTTGCAGCAACTCGAAAAGCTGTTGATTGCCGATGTGTAAGCACAGCTTTTACCAATGCAACCAATCGAAAGATACCCCCAAACATGATCATCGGCCCTGATGCGTTGCGCGTCACATGCGACAAAACTGAACTGGATGTCGAGCTTATTCATGCATTTCTGTCGGAGCAGTCCGCCTGGGCAAGAGGCATTGCGCGGCCCACGGTACAAAAATCCATCGAGCACTCCCTCTGCTTCGGTGGCTTTCTCGGCCCGGAGCAAGTTGCCTTCGCTCGTGTCATTTCCGATTTCGCCACGTTCGCCAATCTGGTTGATGTGTTTGTGTTGCCCGAACATCGTGGGCACGGTTACAGCAAGAGACTGATCGAACGTGTAATCGCGCATCCCGATTTGCAAGGTCTGCGCCGCTTCACGCTGGCCACTGCAAATGCGCACGGGCTTTATTCACAATTCGGATTTACCGCACTTCACAAACCAGAGGCGCATATGGAACGTTATGACGCCAACGTCTATGTACCGGCCATACACGCGGCAGAATCATGATTCTCGAAGTTGCCCAGCGACAGGTTCGCGACGCACAGGAGCCTGCATTTGAAGCGGCATTCAACCACGCACAGGCAATCATCGCGTCGATGCCAGGATATCTTGGTCACTCACTGCAGCGTTGCATCGAACACCAGGGGCAATATGTGTTGCTGGTGAACTGGGCTACGCTGGCCGATCACGAAATCGGTTTTCGACAATCTGTGCAATACCAGCAGTGGCGTGCACTACTGCACCATTTTTACGACCCATTCCCGACTGTCCTGCATTACACGCGGATTGCAGGATCGGATGCCACTGAGATCACTTAGGTGCGAGTGATTCAGGTGAAGGTGAAGCCGAACGCACGCGTCGCCGAGTTATGCGAAATGCCTGATGGAACCTGGACGGCGCAGATCAAATCACCGCCTGTCGATGGCAAGGCCAACGCAGAATTAGTCGCGCTGGTTGCAAACCACTTCGATGCGCACAAATCTCTGGTGACGGTGAGGAGCGGGGCGTCAGGCCGAATGAAACTGATAAGGATCGATGAAGCGTAGCTCAAGACGCGAAACTCCATTATCCACGAGCATTTTCAGCCGCTTTTGGCCTGCGAGGCGCATCACTCCTGGATTCTCAACAATTTCAGGTTTTCACTCCAAGCGTCCGGTGCGTCAGCGCAGGCAGGCTTTTGCGAATTGTCTGCTGGTAATGCGGGTTTACGCCTGCCACAACCACACCTGAGCCACGCGGCAAATGATCCAGCACCACGCCCCAAGGGTCGACGATCATCGAATCTCCGTGCGTTTCTCGACCGTTGACATGGAAGCCACCCTGTGCCGGTGCGATCACATAAGCAAGGCTCTCGATGGCGCGGGCACGAATCAGCGGCTCCCAGTGGGCCTTGCCGGTGGTGGCCGTAAACGCAGACGGGATAACGATGATGTCCACATTACCCATCGCACGATAAAGCTCCGGGAAGCGCAGGTCATAGCAAATCGACAGCCCGATGCGACCATACGGCGAATCGACCACTACGACCTTGTCGCCAGGCTCGATGGTGCGCTCTTCGGAAAAACTCTCCGCGCCGAGCGCCAGGCTGAACAGATGAATCTTGTCGTAGCGAGCGACCTGCTTGCCTTCTTTGTCATAGACGAGACAGGTATTTCTGACTTTGCCGGGAACGCTGGATTCCATCGGAATCGACCCGCCGATCAACCAGATGCGATGCTTCGCCGCGATCTCTGACATCCATTGCTGAATGGGCCCGTCGCCCGGCTGTTCGCGTACCGCCACCTTGTCGGTATCTTTTATCCCCATGATGGCGAAATATTCGGGTAGCGCAATGATGCGCGCGCCGGTACTCGCGGCCATGTCGATCAGGCGTCCAGCCTCATCAAGATTGGCTTTGACATTCGGCCCGCTCGCCATCTGAATGGCTGCAACGCGAAAGAAAGACTGCGTGGAACCCGCCGCTTTGAGCAAGGCGTCGGGAATCTGGCCGCTATTCTTCGTAATGATCATGATGTTTTTCTTGTGCTGGCTGCTGGTGCTGGTGCCGGTGCTGGTGTTGAGGCTGGCGCATTGCCGCCCTTGGCCGGCTGCGCTTCATTCTTGATGCGATCAACCTGCGGATTATCCCATGAACCCGTTACCGCGTATTCGTAGGAGAGCGCTCCCTGCAGCAATTTTTGTACCGCCAGTGCACCGAGCCCGCCGACAGGTCCCAGAAGCACCCCCACCCCCAAAGCAACGCCCTCACCCAATGATGGCACCACGATGAGTTTTAGTTTCGTTTGCTCCGATGGCAACGAAACTTCGCCGGACATCTTTACGTTGGCCGCCGTGCCCACGATCTCAAAATTGTCGGTGTGCATGATGCCGTTATTGATCTTGATATCACCATCGATTTTTTCAAACGCGAATCCCTCGGAAAAGACGTCGCGAAAATCCAGTGTGATGCGCCTTGGAATCGATTGCAGGCTGATGAGTGCGAGTAGCTTGCCGGCACCGACGGGAATCTGCGCAAATTGTCCATTGCGAGCTTCAACTTTAAATCCCCCGGAAAGAGCCGCTGTCTGGAACTGGTAGGTATGGCCCGGCCAGGATAGCTTGCCTTCGAGCTTGCCAGTGCCGCGTTTGAGTTGGTCGCCAAACCCGAACTGTGAAAATAACGCGTTGAGATTGTTCGCCTCAACCTTCATGTTCATCGTGGTACGCGATCTGCCAGATACGCTTGCAGGACTTGAGGGGTCGCCATCGCGCTGCCAAAGGCCATCCATTTCCAATTTCGCGTGACCGGTCGAGATGACCAGCTGGTCGATGCGCCAGTTGTCGCCCATCGGCGTGGCGCGCAATTCAAGCTTGCCTAATTCACGATCCTTGAGTGTGAACCGGTCGGCGATGATGTCCAGCGCTGGAAAGTCGGCTTCACGCGCAGCCGCCGCGGTCGCCACGGTAGCGGCAACCCCTTTGGGCTGCGGCACTTCGTCGGCAAGCACCAGTTTTTTCAGTCGCGCCCGCACGGCGCCGCGATCGTTATAGGCGCCCGCGCGCCAAGAAACATCGCCGACGGCGTCATCACTTTCCACCGTCAGGCGCCAGTCTTCGCCGCCGTGCCGACCCTTCAGCGTCATTGTGTCAAACGGCCTGCCATAAGCCACCAAGCCGCCAAGCTTGAAGTCGAAACCGGCGATATCGATTCCGTTCCTGGCGCTTGTCAGTGGCGCTGTTGAATTCGCTGAGTTGTGGGACGGGGGCGGATAAAATTTTGCGAAGGCTTCGCGCCAGCTATCGAAATCGAGTAGCGGCATGGTGCCGGCGAACCAGAGCCCGTCCGGCACGGTCGCGTTGTCTAGCGCCAGGCCAACGCTGGCAATGCCGCCGCGAAAAGCCGTGTTGCCATTGGCGTCAATTCGCCGTTGGAACCGCGCGTCGATGCGGGATTCAGGCGCATCGGTCGTCGGCGGTGCAACGCCGGTCCCAGCAGGAGGAGCAGTCGGCATCGCATTGCCTGCCAGAGAAAACGTAATTTTTTCGGTGGGCAGTCCGGTATCTGCGAAGGCCAGGCGCAATCTGCGGGTCTCATCGGCACGCTTCGCAAGCGGTGCCGGCAACGCGGAGGTCACGCCAAGAAGGCTGGTCTCCACCGAGATATCGACACCACTTTCGCGAGCCGAAATGCGCCCACCGATGTCGGTCGACCCAGTTACCTGCTGCGGCAAGCTAAAGGGCAAAAGATCGCCCAACAGCGAAATATCCGCGCGCCCGGCGAAGTCCGTGGTGACGCCTTCGGGGCCGCTAGCGATGCCAATGGTCAGTGGGTTCCCATATGCAAGCCCAGTAATGCCGTTACTCTTGACGCTGCTTTCAGTGAATACGACGCTGCCGATCAGCCCTGTTACCAACGGACCAAACGCGGGTTTGGCCTGCGCCCCGCGTAGAGTGTAACTCCCGCTTACTTTGGTCGCCGCTTTTGATCCTTCAGGCGCATCAATCGGCATCTTCAGCGCTAACTCCAGCTTTCCTGGCCCTTCGATCGAGACCGACTTGGTAAACGCACCGACGCCATTGATCAACGGGCTTTCGCGCAGAAAACGCACAACGTCCTCGCTACGCGCGGCCGTTTCGCCCTGAATGGAGAGTGTGTACGGAAGCGCCGCGAAGTCATCGACGGTGATCGTCGTCGCACCAAGCTTCGCGTTGAAGAATTTTCCCGATACAAGCTTTGCCGTAAAGGCGGTGTTTTCAAATATCAGTTCGCCAGTCGCATCCTCAGCAACGGGCCAACCGTCAGCATAACGAAAGTCCACGCCCTTGACTTTGGCGGCCAAGCGGAAATTGCCGCCCTTGCCCAAGTGAAAGGGAAATTCGTAAATTTC
>Ga0105044_10012321_pt1 | contig 11627 bp, 6 predicted proteins | sample MAT01_FD_78092 | JGI IMG/M metagenome (GOLD analysis project Ga0105044, IMG submission 78092) | Freshwater microbial communities from Lake Fryxell liftoff mats and glacier meltwater in Antarctica - MAT-01 | ecosystem: Environmental > Aquatic > Freshwater > Ice > Liftoff microbial mat | place...
CACGTACTTAAACACGTACTTAAATCGCTACATCACCGTATAACACTGACTTGTAACGCTAACGATCAAAAACACATTGGTTACCGCTTATTGAGCTGTATCCAAGCAAGCTTGAATTTCAGCATCGACATCGGTAAAGGCTTGGGCAACCGTCTTGGCACCCCGAATCGCTTCTTCCAACCCCGTGCGGATGGTCTGATTGATCAGACCCGCGTAGAGGCTGCCACACTTGGACGGGTAGCCCATGGGTGGGAAGATACCAATTTCACCACCAGCAATGAAGGCCTTGACATTGGTGGGTGGGGGAGCCATTTCGGTAAAGATCGGTGAATCGGCCATCGACTTCAAGAAGGGGATACCCACATAACCACGCAGCAATTCGCCCTGGGCTTCAGCCGAACCGAGATATTTCAGCAATTCCCAAGCTTCTTGTGGGTGCTTGCTATTCGCACTGATACCATAGCCAAAGGTGCCCATGCCCGTCGCATGTGCAATCGGGTGGGAAGGAGTAACCGCCACATCCCACGTAAAGTCGGTAATTTGCTCACGGAAGGTTTTCATAAAGCCAGGAATGTGGAAGAAGACAGCACAGCTCTTGCCCACAAAACAACCTTGGCCACCACCGGGGTAATCGGTGCCCAACGGCATCATCACATCATGCACAGTCCACAGATCCACATAGGCTTGCAGACCCGCCACAGATTCTTCTGTGCTAAAGGTCGATGTTGTGAAATCTTCGCTCACAGGTTCGCCACCGTAGCCAACAATCCAGGGAATCATATAGGCCCACCAATCCCAGCCGCTGACGCCACCAATGGAAATGCAGTCCACGGCATCATCCTGCGCTTGGATCGTCTTACAAGCTTCGATCAAGTTATCCCAAGACCAATCGTCGGTGGGGATCGGCGCGCCAGCAGCCTCGAACATGTCCTTGTTGTAGTACATCTGCACGCTGTCCCATGAAGCGGGGATCATGAAGGTACCGGCGGTACCAGCTACCTGGCCCAACCCCAGGATGTTTTCGTAGATATCATCAAAGGAGAAGGTTTCGTCGGTTTCGGCAAAGGTCTCCAAGTCCACCAAGACGCCATTTTCCACGAAAGGCACCGTGAAGAGATCGGCCGAGAGGACGACGTCTGGCAAATTGCCAGCAGCGGCTTTGGCGAAGATACCTTCGGCATAGTCGCCCTGGGCGCACTCAATGTTCACCTTGACATCGGGGTTGGCTTTATTATAGTTCTTGACCAGTATGTCAACCACTGCATCCGTCACCGGACCACAACTGTTGAGAATTGATAATTCAATTGGACCTTCTGTGGCAGCGGGGGCTGCGCCAGGGACGACACAGGCGCTCAACAACATGCTGAACACCATGATACACGTCAGTAATTGCCAAATCTTGTGTTTCGGTTGCGCGGACAACATAACCGGAATTCCTCCATTGTAATGTAATTCAGTTAAAAAATTGTGGACCAGCTAAAAATGATTCTGGGAGTCGGACAAAGTCAGTGGTTGTTCAGAAAAACAGAATGGAAAGATAATTTCAGACACGCACTGCATCAGCCGAGTTTTCACTCTACCATTTTGTGGTTGGCTTGTCAAACCGCTAAAATTCAACGATGCATAACCAAGCGACCAACACGCATGACAGATCGCCCCGGCAAAGATCACAGACCAGACAGATCACAGACCATTTCTGTAAAAAAGTGACCTTACCGACAGAGGCAGGCGCATGGATGCTGGATAATATAACATTCACTTAGCGGTTTAATTTACGGCCAGTCTGTTTCTAGGTATACTGATTTACCGGTTTGCTTGCTTGTAAACTTGGTTGTGCTGATGAGTCATCCAGTCGCGCGTTGGATGCTCGGTGTTCGTTGTTGTAAGGGAGTCCCCGTTGCATGAAGAAAGTTGACCAATCTGTAGCCGCCGCGGTGGCTTCGGTTCGTCCTGCGCAAGCGGCCTTGCTTGTCGTAATTGCGTTATCGCTTGTCGCGTTGCTGGTTTCTTTTGCTATCAATCCATTGTTGCAGCGCATCCTCTTTCCCAATCGCCCGGTAGCCAGTGAACCGTGGCCGGACGTGCCGCCCACCTATGTCGCCCCTGTATTAGCGGTCGATACCGAGCCCAGTACACTGGCCACCCCCATTCCACTGCCCGCGCCGGTTTGGCAAGAATTGAGTTATCTCACCAGTGTAGAATTTACAACCTCTAGCGTTGTCCAGGAAGAACGCACGGCCGATGTGCCCTGGGTGGGCAATGTGGTGAGTGATCGCCTGTTGATGAAAGTGGTGGGCAAAGTGCAAGTGGGCATTGATCTGGGGCAGGTTGCCAATGTGCAAATTGAAGGCAAAACAATTCGCTTCACCGCGCCCAAGCCAATGGTGACGAGTGTTGAATTGCTGCCCCAGGAATCACAGATTTTCGAGCGTATCAATGTCTGGCTGCTTTCCCAATATCCAGGCTTGGAAACAGCCGCGCTCGAACAGGCACGCCAGCAAATGCGCGCCGACATTACGAACAATGAAAGTATGATGAAACTCGCCCAAGAATTTTCGCGGCTTCAGCTCACCGAATTCTTGCGTAAGACCGGTTTTAGCGAAGTAGAGATTGCGTTTCAGTAAGCAGGAGCAGCCGTTAGTATGAGTCGATCAATTTACGAAACCGCCAAGGCGATTACCATTCTCCCCCCCGATGAGGTGAGCCGCCGAACACCGCCGCCGGTTGCGCCCCAGCCATCACTGCTGCGTATGCTGCTCAGCTTCTTGGGCTGGCTGCTGCTGATCACGCTGGTGCTGGCCTCGGTTGTCACGTTGGGCAGCGTCTGGTTGATGAGCAGTAGCGCACGCGATATTTTCAACTTTGACACGCGCACGACCATTGTCAGCAGCCAAGCTGTGGTTGAATCGATCAAACAGGTGAACAAGCAAATTTTTATCGAGCATTACAACACAGTCGATATTGATTACACCGAAGCGCCCGAAGGCTGGCTGAGTTGGCTCGGCATTGACCAGAGCTTTGTCTTGTTGCTCAAGGGGCGCGTGCCCGCCGGCTTTGATCTCACCCAACTGAGTGAAGCCGATGTGTGGATCAGCGGTGACGGCAAACGTGTCCAGTTAGTCTTGCCTCCGCCGATGATCTTTGTTGATAACGTCAACATCGATTTTGAACACAGCCGCATCCTGGCCCAGCGCGACACCTGTCCTACCGGAATCTGCCAAGACCCCATCAACGTATTGCAAGAGCAGATGATGCCCGAAGGACGCCGCTTGTTGATGGAGGCCTCCCAGCGCAGCGGCATCCTGACCCAAGCAGCCAACGATGGCAAGCTGTACTATGAACAGTTGCTCAAATCGCTCGGCTTCGAGGAAGTACAGGTGGTCATCCGCGGCGAAGTGGGATAGGGTTCCAGCCACAAGGTACGCAACTGAATCACGCAGAGAGAAGCCGGGGATGAGTAATATCCCCGGCTTCTCTCTGTCTACATGGCGCGGGTTAGGCTAGCAAGCAACTTGACCGCACAAGCTTACAGGAAAGTAACAGCTTATGAAACCAAATTTTATAGTATAGTACGAGCAAGAAGGTACGCGGTTACATAGATGGGCGACGCGGACCACGTGCATGCTGTCTATGCATCATCGAAAGGATTTTCATGAAAGCGATCCGCTTGTTCGTATTGGCACTAGGTCTATTCGCCTTGTCAATGACCCATACGTCAAACCCCCAGATTTCGACAGCACGCGCGGCTGATGAATCGATATCACGTACGCAGCTGGATCAGGTAGAAGTCACCTGGGATCCGCAACTGCAGCATCCAAGTTTTTTGCGGGGTCCCATGCCTTTCCCCGATGGCGTGCAAAGCGCGCAGATTGATCGGGCAAGCGCGGCCCGCGCTTTTCTGGAAAACCATAGCACGATGCTGGGCATCAACAATGTACAGCGCGAACTCGTTGCCACACAAGTTACCACGGATCAGGTAGGGTTCAGCCATGTCACATTGCAACAGGTCTATGCCGGGGTAGCGGTCTATCAGGCGCAGGTCAAAGTTCATATGAACGCGGCAGCGAATGAAGTTGTCGCGCTGAGCAACGGCTTTATCCCTGATATTGCACTCGCCACGGTGCAACCGCAGATCGAAGCAGAAACGGTAGTTGCCGCCGCCCATAAACTTTTGCCGCAGGCGATCCGTCAACAGGAACCGACGCTGGTTATCTATCCGGGCACAGGCAGTGGGCGTGCGGCAACTCCTGCCCGCTTGGCATGGCTGGTAGAGCTACTCGATACCAGCCAACCCACACGCGCCATCTATGTGTTTGATGCCAATAGCGGCGAGTTGATTGATGTCCTTAACCGGTTGTATCAAGCCGCGGCTGATCAACCAGCCAATGGGACCATCCCACCACCGCCACCGAATTCCACAGGCGCAACGCGGCTGGCGACCTACAGTGCCCACAATACGGCCACTACGCCCGGCGAATTGATGCGCATCGATGATGCCTTGCCAGTGGGCGATGCCGATACCGACAAGGCCCATGACTTTGCGCAAAATGTCTACGACTATTATCAAACCGTTCATCAGCGCAACAGCTATGACGACCAAGGTGGCGTGATTACATCTACCGTACACTATGGCGACAATATGCCCAACGCCTTTTGGACAGGCAAGCAGATGATCTACGGCGATGGATTTCCGGCACTCGATATTGTCGGTCATGAACTCACCCATGCAGTCATCTTTCATACGGCGAATCTGGAATATCGCTGGCAAGCAGGTGCGCTGAACGAGAGTCTTGCCGATATCTTTGGTGCTATGGTCGATCGTGAAGATTGGCTAATTGGCGAAGATTTGGCCGAGCAGCTAGGCCAAGCCGCGATTCGTGACATGGCAATTCCCGAACGGTTCAATCAGCCCAGTCACACCGCCAACTGGATGAAAACCTGTAGCGACGAAGAGGGTGTACACATCAACAGTGGCATCTTTAACAAAGCCTATTACAATATTGCCACGGCGCTGGGGCTGGAGAAAGCCGAAAGAATTTTCTATCGTGCGCTAGTTACCTACTTTGCGCCTACCACAAGTTTTGCCGATGCCCGCGCTGCCGTATTGCAAGCCACCGATGATCTCTACACCAGCGCCGAGCATGATGCCGTTATCAACAGTTTTGATGCCGTGGGACTGAGCAGCAGCTGGCAGCCGCCAATCAACGATTGTGAATGCAGCATTGGCACCAGCCTCGATCCGCAAGCCGCAGCGACAGTGAGTGATGCGCTCTATCAGGTACGCGACACACACTTGGCGAGCACAGATATCGGGCGGTATTACAAAGATTTATATTACGAACATACGGCGCAGATTAGTCTGCTGCTGTTGGCCAAACCAGCACTGCGGGCGCAAGCGGCCCATCTGTTACAGCTCTCCAATCCTGGCTTTCAACAGCTCGGCATAGGCAGTGGCGATCCGGTCGTGGTGACAGCAGAAATGGTCACCCGGTTGCATCGCTTTGTAGCGGACCTAGCACAAGCCGCAACTGCCATTGGCGATGACGATTTGGCACAAACCTTGGCGCGTGAACAGGAGCGCATCGACTGGAGCCAGTTGCCCGGCATGCATTTTGACCAGGCGTGGGCCTATCTGAATACACTGAGCGGGCCTTATACGATCTATCTGCCGACCATTCAAGAATCATCAGCGCGCTGAGATCGTTGAATCTGCGTCGTTGCTATGCAAGGAAAATACGAACCATGCCCATGTACTCCAAAGAATGGCACCGATTGACCCTACGGCTTGCCAGCATTGTGCTCGGATTGCTCCTGTTTCTCGTGGGCTACGGCGCTCAGATCAGTATCGCCAGCAATCCGCCCGCCGCCACACTTCTGCCACCGACCCTCATCGCCGCCTATCGGGCGAGCGTTGATGAGCGCGATATCGATACCTACCCAGCGTTGGCCTATGATGCCGCCAGCGGGCGCTATCTTAGTGTGTGGCTGAGTCTCCGTCACGCAACGGCAAGCAATGCCGGACTAACGGTTTATGGACGTTTTCTTGATCGCAATGGGATGGCGCTTAGTCAGCAATTCCCTATCTCTGATATGGATAACGCGGCACGCAGCAACGCGCCAACCGTGACGGCAGGCGCAGATGGCTTTGTCGTTGCCTGGACCGCACGGGGGGAACAATGCCAATTGTCTGTCCAACAGGTGACCGATGCTTCGGCCCAACCGGATCAAATTTTGCCGCTTACCAGCGAAGCCCATCAACATTCGCCACAGCTTGTCTATCAGGCACCACGCCAACGGTATGTGGTCACCTACATCGCCGGCGATGATTATCTACCGCCGCTGCTCTGGGGCACCGATATCACAGATGTAGCCGATTGTGGAAACAATGCGGACAGCAGCAGCGAAGTGCGCGCCAGTGAATTTCACTTTACCAATGGTCTGCCGACGGTTGACAGGACGGTTACCGTATCAACCGAGCAAGGCGGTGCTTTCCGCCCAGCCATTGCCTACAGTGCAGGACTTGATCAATATGCTGTGGCCTGGGAAGATCGCCGCAACGCCAATACCGACGCCTACACATTCGATGTCTATGCGCAACAATTGACCGCCGATCTAGGTCTTGCCGCAAGTAATCTCAAGCTTGCAACGGCGAATTATCAAAACTTGGACAACTCGGCCACGTGGACCCCACGCCCAACACTGGCAGCGAGTGAAACCGCCTTCCTCGCCACATGGTTTGAACGTACAGTTTCCGGCAGTGCTACGCTCTGGAGTGTACAAAGCCGCTTGCTCGCCCCAACAGGTCCCCCCGGCGACAAATTTCCCGTCATGCGGATGACCTTTGCCCAGCCGCATGACGGGGACGCGCCTACGGGTTTTCTGGCCAGCGCGTACATGAGTACACTGCAAGAATTTTTGGTAACAGCCAGCAGCCATCAGGAATCGTTAGCAGGCTATTTCTCGGCGGCACGCATCCAACGGGTTACGGCCAATGGTCAACTCTTACAGCTAGATGGCAGCACGCGCCTCACGCCCGGTCTGGGCAATCGCATCGACGCGGCAAATGATATTCAGTTTGCAATGGCCGTCGCCGCCGATAGCAGCAGTGGCGACAACCACTATCTGGTTGGCTATAGCAAACATGCACCAGACGGGCACAGCCAAGATTTCGATATTTGGGGCGCGCCGATCCACTTCGCCACATCTCAGGTTACCCCTACGCCGCCCCCCACTGCAACCGCAACGGTCGCCGTCGTGATCACACACACGCCAACGCTCCTACCCACAGACATGCCCACAGCAACAAGCACCCCAACTTTGATGCCGTCAGCAACGCCAGTTCCTTACCATCTCTATTTCCCCGTTGTGCAGCGATAAGTAGAGATGGAAGACAATTTATCGCTGAATAATCGGCAAATAGAGAGTATGCGCAGTTGCTATGTCGCCCGCAACAGGGTGGTCCAATGGATAAAACCATGCCTGACTGTTATCCCAGGTAGTATTATGATTTAGAGTCCAGGTACCACGATCAATACCTACTCTGTCGGTACAGCAGCAACTGGTTGTGCGGTAGGTGCAAATCTCCGTACCATTGCCGATAGAACAGGCGGAATTTGCACCGAGGTGCAAGATCCTAGCCAATTACAAACGGTACTCCCCGGCGCCAAGCCAACCGATATCGATCACGTAGAAGTTAGCATTGACAGCAGTACACCGATTACAGCAACACTGGATGTACTGGGTAATTGGTCTACAGTTGTCACGATATGTACCAACAATAGTAGCAAAGTCGAAGCCACAGTAGTCGCCAAAGATGGCACACGGGTCACAGCAGATATTACGCTATGCGGACCAACGGCGCTGGCCCCCAACGAGGAACCGGCAAACCCAATACAACTTGATAAATCTATCTTTCTGCCTGTCATTCGAAATAAATAGTTTCGTCGTACCCAATCACCCATAACGGCAAGGGGTACCCCTATGTCTAGGGTATCCCTTGCCGTTGCATAGAACGATAATCGGTGTTGCATAAATCCTACCGAGTAGTCAGCGGTAACGGCTACATTGACTTGTTGCCCATCATGTGATTCCGCTGTTCATTGGTTTATGCGACAAGCGCCAACAACTGTGCACGCATATCGCCTGTGACCTCCATCACCCTGGCGGCCCGGTAAAGCTGCGCAAAACGGGGTAAGTCACACTGCTCCACTATAGTGCGGTGGGCCAACGCTGGGGGTAGCAACGGGTAAAACCGGCCGAGGTCCAACAAGGGTTCCAGTCGTGGCAGTAGGCGGTGCAATTGGCGCTGGATCAACGCCATATTCCAGGCAGGTAATTGGGTCAGTGTGCCGGACATGTGCAGGCAAAGCTCGTTGTGCGGGGCAACCATTGTATCTGGATCAACCTGCGCGAAATGCGTTTGAAGCATCCCCGCCAACAACGTGCCATAGAGATCACCCCAAAAATGGAATAACCACGCGCCCTGGTCATGCTGTATCAGACAAAGTTGATTGGGTGCCACTTGCAAATGGGTGGCCACAGCCTGACCCACAGCAAGAGGAACGGCAAAGGGTGCGGTCTGAAAGCGCAGTTCCGCTTCGGGCAGTGCTTGGGCCACGGCACGCACGCCAACGCGATAGCGGTCGCGCCAGACCACTTCTAGCCGCCGCCCACCCAGCATAAGCGTCTCCCCTTGCAAGCGAATGCGCCCGGTATGGGCCAGCGTGCGCCCGCTATAGGCGTCTACGATCATCCCGACCAGTGGTGCTTCCCCAATATTGCTGTAAATCTCCTGTTCGTCGATCAATGCATCCAGCAATTTATCCGGTCGCCACTCGCCGGCTCGGCCTGGTTTGAGATAACCGATCTGAGACAAATGCGCCAGAATTGCGCGTACATCTTCATCGCGGACAGAGGCGGGTGCGGCGCGGCGCAGATCAGCGGGCCGAATTGCTCCCGTAGGGCTTTGCTTGAGAATACTGAATGTCTGCTGCACCAGTATCGCTACACGAAATTCATAAGTCAACTGATAGGTGCCGGCTTGCGCCATTGCCGTGCCGGTCGGTTGTTGCACCAGGGCAAGCAAGGCGCGGAAACGGACCTCTTCCAACAGCGTACGCGGTAGACAAAGTACGTGTGTACTGGTATGCCGCCGTCCCCCGCGCCCAATGCGTTGTAAAAAAGAGGCCAGCGTGGGCGGTGGACCGATCAACACCACATCATCGATGCTGCCAATGTCGATGCCCAACTCAAGGGTAGCGCTGCTGACACACAGGGCAACGCTGGCCGCGGCAAAATCTTCTTCCACGCTGCGGCGCAAACCAGCATCCAAGTTGGAATAGTGGACAAAAATCGCAGCTTCGTAGGGCAAGTGATGACGCAGATAGGCCGCCACTTGTTCGACTTCATTGCGCGTGTTACAAAAAAGCAATGATTTGCGCGTCGTCCCATTCACAGCACGCCACGCCAGGGCCGTAACCAGATCGCCCAACTCGTGCATGGGGTAGATCTCGGCCTGCAAGTGCCGGGCACCCGGCACATCTACGATCACAGCTTCGTCCCCTGGCGCGGGGTCGGTTGCGTCCAGATAGCGACTAACAATACCCGCGGGATCGGGCACCGTGGCCGAGAGCGCCACCCGTTGCAAAGGCATAAACGGATCTAGGGTGGTTTGCTGGCGATGGTACTGCTGAATCGCTACGATCCGGCGCAGCAGACAGCGGATCTGATCCCCGCGCGGACTGTTATCGAAGAGATGAATTTCGTCGAGTACGATCGCGCGCAAGGGTATCAACAGGCGTGGTGCGCGCGTCAGCAGCGAATCGGTCGATTCTGGCGTTGTGATTAGCAGCGTAGGTGGATGAGTGGTGGAAACAGGGCCCGTGTCGCCACTTTTCATCATTGCGGTTACGCCCAGCATTTGCAACGGGGCTTGCAAGCGCTCGTACAGATCGCGCACGAGCGCACGCGTAGGGCAGATATAGAGAATACGCAGCGCGGGTGGTAGCGTGGCAATCGGGCCATCGGCAAAGACGTGGCGTTCTAAAAGCGGGGCGACCGCCGCCTCAGTTTTACCACTGGCAGTGACCGCCATCAGCAAGGCATTTTTGCCAGCGAGAATTGGCAATAGGGCTTGTTGCTGCACAGGCGTTACATTGCCATAACGCGCGAAAAAAGCCGCCCAAGTATGGCGGAGTAAGGCTTTGGCATCAGCCGTGGGCAGCATAGGATCTAGCGCGCCATTGTGCGCAACTCATCCAGCAGCACCGCGACCTCATAATCAGGATAAAGATAGAGCAGATCGAACAAATCTACCGCCATCCGCACCACACCACGGATACTCAATTGATGGTTGCGCATACCCAACGCTAAATGTTCGGCTGCGCCGCGCCGAATTTGGCCCTGGCGCTCGCTCGGTTCGTAGCCATAGGCCTGGGCATGATAGACCATCACTTGTTGCAAAAATTGACCGATCTCTTGCGGCGTGTGGTGTGAATCTAGCTCCAGAATTTGGTCTTGATCGAGCCACTGTTCCAGCGGCATGCGGTTGTCGCTGCGCGTGGCGGTAAAGAGAAAAAAGAGCGACTGTTTGCCCCCATAGGCCAGGGGATACTCGCGCTGATGGTGCTGCGGTATGGTGTCCGGCGCAATGTGCGATTGGGTGCTTTGTAGCGTGCTATAGAGCATAGTCCGAAAGAAAAGATCGGCCTTGGATTGCTGGGCAGGGCGCAATAACGAGTAACTTTCGGCTTCGTCGATCAGCAAACAGAGGCCACTATAGCCGACCAAACGCGCCAGTACACTGATACCGCCCACAAGATAGGCAAGCTGGCGCGCATTGTTACCATTACGGTAGATACTGGGCAATTTACCCTTGCGCGGCAGGCTTTTGTTCATCAGCGTAACCCGTTGGCGGCCCATCAACCATTCGATCCAGGCCTGGCGCTGGCGCGTGGATGCGGTGTTTTGGAGCGCGGCCAGGGTTGCTAGCAACGGATCCAGCTGCATGAGGGCTAGATCCTGAAGTTGTTGGTAAATCCGCGGCAATTCGAGCGCCTTCTCCAACAACGGCCCCAATCCCCGTTCGTCGCTTTCGGGATACCGCAGATTATGCATCAAGCTGGCATAGATATCCAGCGCCTTGTGCGGGGGCAATTCAACCAGATCCAGGCTGGCAGTGGCAACCAAGAAATTACGCGCCAAAGCGTCGCGAGCGGTCAATTCGACAATGTGGCTCTTGCCAAAGCCATAGTCACCAATCACCGCGCGCACGGCACCCCCCATCTGGTGGCTCTGGGTTAAAGCCGCGCTCAAGCTGGCGCGTTCGGCGACTAGGCCAATTGTCAATTCGTGGATATGCTGGACAGGGGCAATGCCGACACGCAACGCCTCTAGCAATTGGCGTGCTTGGAACTGGGAACGGGGCATGGGCGCGAAAACGGGGAGCGGCATAACTGGATCTACTACACCATGCTGCTGACCGGTGAATTCCTGGCGCGCCCGCCGAAAACGCAAGCCATTTGCAAAGCGCACCATCCACTCTGCACCATTACGATAGAGCGCCATGACCTGTCCGTGCCCATATAGGGGATGTTCAACCATTTCACCAATCATAATTTTAGTCAATA
>Ga0105044_10012322_pt1 | contig 11625 bp, 6 predicted proteins | sample MAT01_FD_78092 | JGI IMG/M metagenome (GOLD analysis project Ga0105044, IMG submission 78092) | Freshwater microbial communities from Lake Fryxell liftoff mats and glacier meltwater in Antarctica - MAT-01 | ecosystem: Environmental > Aquatic > Freshwater > Ice > Liftoff microbial mat | place...
ATACCGAGCTGCAGGGGGCGAAGGAAGACTCGTGCTTCCAGTGTCACCAGCTGATGCGCCCGCGCGATCACAACCTGATCTGGCGCAACGATCATGGCCGTGACGCGCAGATGGATGCCACGCGGTGCGCGAACTGCCACGCACCAGAGAGCTGCGCGGGATGCCACGCGATCGCGCCGCGCTCGCACACACCGATCGGCGACTTCCGAAATGGCGGCCACGCCGAGCAGGCCAGGTTCAACCTCAGCTCGTGCATGACCTGTCACACGTTTCAGACCACGTGCAGCAGCTGCCACCGAGGGACGCGATGAGGACACGGGTCTTATCGTCACTGTTGTTGGTGCCGGCGATCGCCAGCGCTGATGCACCACGCGGGTCGTCGTACGCCACTCCCTACAACCACAAGGAGGAGGACGCGACCCCTCCACCCGTCCAGACGATCATCGACGACGCGAGCGGCGCCGATCTGCGCGTCAAGCGGATGCCGGTCAAGCGGCTCCGCATGCGTGGTCGCGACGCGAAGCACGTCGCCGCGGCAGGCAAGGCTGACGGCGTCGACAGCGCCGATGCGACGTCGGATGGCGCGACCCGGATCGGCTATAAGATGTTCCCGACCACGACGCGCGATCTCCGAGAGCGCGTCGCGTTCCGGATCCGAGCCGGCGTCGATGTCGACAACGCGCCGGCATCTGGCGACACGCTGCGTGGCGGCTTCCCGCTGCCGGATGGCTTCGCGAACAACCGCACGTGGTTCATGGGTGACGCGGTGGTCGGTGCCCGTGGCATCGTCACCCCGACCCTCAATGGCTACTTCATGTCGAGCTTCGCGTTCGACGCCACCGATGCCATCGAGACACGCACGGCGACGATCAGGCCGTACGACCAGCAGGCGCTCGCGATCAAGGCCGGCTACGCCGAGTACGGTCGCGATGATCGCAAGCCCGACGGTCAGCAGCCTGCATTCTGGCTGCGCGCCGGTCGGCAGTTCCGGCTCGATGGCGGCAACCTGTTCGCGTACTTCGACGGCGCCACGGTTGGCCTCCGGCAGAAGGAGTGGAATGCGTCCGCCTTCGTCGGCCAGCGCGTGGCCCTCTACGTCGACACCCAGCCCGGTATCTTGTTCGGTGCAACCGCGGCGTATGACAAGAAGAAGCTGAAGATCAGCTTCGACTATATGGGCCTGGCGATCAGCACGACGGACTTCGATGCCGATGCCGCGACCGGCGATGACAACGGTCGCGATGGCGAGGTCCGCCACATGGTCGGGCTGCGCGGTTCGTACAAGGTGAACGACAAGGCCAAGGTCGAGGTGCGTGCGCGTGCGACGGGGCTCCCCGACCTCGCAGGCGCTGACGTCGGCGAGGTGCCGGCGACCAAGTTCGCGCTCGGTCGGGTCGGTGGCCGCCTCCGTTTCGATACCGGCAAGCTGATGGTGATCGCGGACGTCGACCAGCGGTTCAAGGATGACGTCGCGTATGACCTCGCTGCCTCGACAGCGGCAGACGTCGTCGACATCGCGAACAAGATCGGCCTCATGAACACGCCGACTGACGCGACCATCCTGGCGCTCCAGGTCGACTGGCAGACGCCGAACCGCAAGACCGAGGTGTTCGGCATCGCGCGGGCGGAGATCTCGACCGACCCGACCAACGTCGAGAACAGGAGCTACGCCGAGATCGGCGCCGGTGTGGCTGGCACGCCGGTCGGCGTGCGTGGCGCTGGCGTCTACACGACCGCGCAGTACACGCTGCGTCGGTTCACCGATGAGGGCGCGGGCGACGGCGAGATGCGGATCGACGGCGTCGGGTCGGCGTTCGATAACACCGCCTCGTCGGGTATCGATCTCATGCACCAGCTCGCTGGCGAGGCGGTCCTGACCACGAAGGCCAACAACGGCAAGCACTGGCGGTTCTCCGCCGGCGCGTTCTTCCGCGTGTTCGATTTCAGGACGCCGTACCGCGAGGTCACCAACGACGCGCGTGGTGGCGGCCGACTCGATGTCCAATGGTGGTTCAGCAAAGATCTACATCTCAACGTCGCGGGTGAGCTCGCGCAGGCGTCCCCGACGCTGACGCGCGACCTCAACACGCTGACGTCACTTCGTGCGGCACTGGAGGCCCGATGGTGACTCGCAAGACGATCTGGATCTTGATCACGCTGACCGCGTTGGGTGCGCTGGGGCTGGGCGCGAGCACGGCGATCGGCAAACCGGTCGTGATCAAGTTCGAAGATCGCGCAGCGCAGGGCTGGCACTTCGATCACAAGGGTCATGAAGTCGCCGCCGGGAAGGCCGGTGGTGCCCGTGGCAAGGCCGCCTGCGCGGACTGCCATCAGTGGAAGGCCGATGGCAAGATGAACCTCAAGGGTGGCCAGGAGCACGGCACCCGCTGCACCAAGTGCCACGACGAGAAGACCACCAAGTGCTTCGTCGATCCGGCGAAGGGCACACACTTGCGCTGCCAGAGCTGCCACCGGTTCACCGCTGGCGACCCGTGCTACGAGCCGGTCCCGAAGGCGCTCAGCAAGCCGGCGAACTATCCGTCGACCTTCGATCACGGCCAGCACGTGGTCTTCAAGGTCGGGATCGAGAAGGACTGCGCGAACTGCCATCGCAAGAATGCGCCTCCCGGTTCGGTGCCCTTCATCGCGCATCAGCGCTGCTTCCAGTGCCATGGACAGAAGGGCAACTCGATCTCGAGCAAGATCACCTGGGACGAGTGCAGCAAGTGCCACGAGGCACAGAAGCCCAAGCCGCCCGTCGCCGGCGATCCGTTCCGCCTCGGCAAGTTCGATCACCAGAAGCACCACGCGATGTCGAATCAGGCATCATGCACGAGCTGCCACTCGGCGATGTCGGGCACTGAAGGGACGAGCGTGCCTCGCCCCGCGATGGCGTCGTGTCTCAAGAGCTGCCACGACGGCGCGAAGGCCTTCTCGGCGGTCGGTACCAAGTGCACGAGCTGCCACATCGCCGCGGGTAGTGGCCTCACCCAGCCCGCGAAGCGGGACGTCGTGTTCTCGCATAACCAGCACGCGAGCCGGAACGTCAACATCAACGACTGCCAGGCATGTCACGCGGTGCTGCCCGACGGCACCGTGATGGCGCCGAACACCGGCAAGAATCACGCACCATGCTCGAACTCGTCCTGTCACCAGAACGAGTTCATGAGCCGCACGACGAAGATCTGCTTCGTCTGCCACGAGGACGCCGCCGTGCCGTGGAAGAAGCTCGCGGCCCGGATGGAGGAGCCGACGCGCAAGCCGGAGTTCTTCGAGAACATCTCGCACGCGTCGCACCTCCAGAAGACCGGCACCACCAACTCGGCGTGCACGGACTGTCACGGCGACAAGCTCGGCGGCGGCAAGGCTCCGAAAGATCATCAGGCGTGCGCGCAGTGCCACGGCAAGGGACCGCCGGCGCACTCGATGAATGACTGCGGCAAGTGCCACAAGCGCGAAGCGGTCGCCCAAACGGCAGCGAGCGAGTGGTCGGTGCTCGCGACGTTCAGCCACCCGCGCCACGCGAACGACTCGCGCTCGCGCAAGACGACGAACTGCAGCGAGTGCCATGCCGAGATCGCGAAGTCGACCAGCCTCGCGTCGCTCACCAAACCAAAGATGGAGACCTGCACGGGCTGCCACAACGGGAAGGTCTCGTTCAAGGCCACCGGCTTCGACTGCGCGAAGTGTCACATCAAGGGAAGTCCGCCAGTGGCGCCGAGCACGACGAGCGGCGTGACTTCTCCTGGTGGCGGGCCGACGGCGATGCTAGATCCGGCCACGTTGTTCTTCGTAGGTGATCAACGTTGAACCGTCTGCTGGTGCTGGGAGCGGCTGCACTCGCGGCCTGCTTGTTCGTGGTGTTCGGCGCGGTGGACGCTGATACGCCAGAGACCCCGTGCGGATATTTCGATCCAACCGGCGGGCCGACGCACTTCAATCACCAGTGCCACAACGGTCGCATGACCGCGGGCGGCAAGAAGCTCGACACCACGAAGGCCGAGGCGTGCAAGGACTGCCACGCGGTCACCGACAAGGGCAAGGTGCTCGCCCCCGCGCAGCAAGGCCACGCGCCGTGTCTGCAGTCGGGATGTCACGCGAAGGAGTTCCTTGGTGCGCCGCTCAACGCGGAGCAGGAGAAGAAGGTCCCGGCGCGCACCAAGTCGTTCTGCGCTGGCTGCCATCCAAGCACGCCGTGGCCGTGGAAGAAGCCCGTGGTGTCGCTCGATGCCACCTGGCAAGACCAGCGCGAACACCACATCGAGCTGGACGGGACGCCAGGCAATCACTTCTTCCACACCCAGCTCAAGAAGAAGGATGGCAAGCCCGTCGGCTGCCGCGACTGTCATGTCGTCGACGAGGAGGGCGCGAAGCCGTCGTATGCGCTGGTCAAGGGCGCGCCGGGGCACACGCAGTGCCTGGAGTGCCATTCCAACGAAGGTACCGCTCCATCGCTCAACGAGTGCGGCCAGTGCCACAAGCCTGGCTCTCGCAAGAGCTGGCTCAAGAAAATCTTGGGCAACAGTTACAATTTATCGAAGGATGTCGAGACCCGGCCGGGTTCACATATACGTGCATGCGAGAGCGACGGCCACGGGCAGTACATCGCCAAAAAAGGTTCGAAAGTCCCGTGCTTCAAGCACGAGACCAAGGAACATCGAACCAAGAAGGATGGCAGCGATGTGCAGTGCGTCACTTGCCACTATCTGGTGACAGACAAGTCGCGGTGGGGTGGACGTACATTGAACAACCTCGCCGACCTTCACCGTGGTTCGATCATTCACGCCAACCCGAACGACCCGATGGAAAAACACCATCAATCCTGCTCGGCACGTGGGTGTCACGCGGGCCAGACCGAGCTCGGGCCAGCCAAAGCCTGTACGAAGTGTCACGCGGACCTCTGACCGGGACGTCGATCAAATGAAGCGCCTTACTTTAGCCATCGTTGTACTGGTCGCCGCGCTCGCCGGCTGTTCTGCCGAAGAGACCGTGCTCGAGCCAACGGACTTCGCCTTCGACGGTACGTGCGTGAATTGCCACGCCGGTCTCAACGCCGGCCACGTGCACTTCAGCTACAAGCTGCGCTGCATCGATTGCCACGGCGGTAACGACCAGGTGGCGGTGGCGACCGAGGCGTTCAAGAACAAGAGCCTCGACGCAGGCGGCGGTGGCTTCCGCGATCCCGACCTGGTCAAGGCGGCGCACGTGCTCCCCAACTCTGACAACGGCAAGCCGAGCACCCAGAAGGACGGCACGCTCGCGCGGTTCTTCTACGCGAACGGCGTCGACGACGACCTGGACGGGTTCATCGACGAGACGATCGACCCCGACGAGTTCGTCGCCGGCGGCACGCTGACCAACCTCGGCGAGGTGTTCGAGCCCGGCGTGCACGGCGACGGCCCCGGCGAGTTCATGGACATGGAGCTCAACCGCGACCTCAACTACACGCGGTTCTTGAACCCCGGTGATCTGCGCGTCGCGACGATCGGTTGCGGGCGTGGCAACCGCGCGGCGTTCGACGGCGGCGGCGGTGGGCTGTGCCACCAGGAGACGGTCGACATCGTCCGCCGCAGCATCATGGTGAACCAGGCGGCCGTCACCAACGGCGCGTACTATGGCAACGAGAGCTGGGATCAAGGGTTCGTCACCGCGCGTGACGACAAGGGGAAGGCCAAAGATCCACGGTTCGGCGCGTTCAGCTATGCGCTCGACTATGACGGCAACCCCGACTGCATCAAGCCGCCGCCCAACCTGGATGATCCGCGCAGTCAGCCGTTCTTTGACCGCGCGTGTCTGCAGGCGCGTGCGACGCAGGTCGACCGAGAGGCTGGCGCCGATCTTGGCAACGACTGCGGCCCGGCTGGCAACGATCCATGCGGCAACGCGAACCTGCCGGCGTTCGAGATCGCACAGTGTACGAGCACGGGTGATCCCGGTCTGTTCGCGGCCAAGCAGACGCTGAAGACCCAGGGCGCGGGTGATTCGCGGTGGGAAGGTTGGGGTGGGCAGCCGGCCAAGGGCGATCTGCACATCGAGCTCGAGCCGCTGCAGGATCGAGACATCCCGGGGCTCGAGGGCGTCGTGCCCGATCCGGTCGACAACATCCTGCGCACGTTCCGCGCCTACTACCCGCTGAACTACCCGGCGTCGGTGAACAACTTCAACTTCACGTTCGGCAGCTCGATCCTGCCCGACATCAAGAACAACTTGACCACGAACCCGTACGGTCGCGGTCACGCGTCGGGCTGCGCAGCCTGCCACACGCCGTACAACTACGAGGGTAACCGCCGCGCGCAGAAGATCCGGAAGGACGACGGCACGTTCGAGCTGGTCGACGACCCGACGACGAGGCACCGCGAGTTCGACCCGGCGAAGGACGAGGGTCTGCGCGACGACTCGGTGGCGCGCGACGGCTCGCTGATCCGGACGCGTCTGCTCGGGCGCCCGGTCAGCGCCAACGAGGTGCTGCGCGCGGGCGGTGTCGCCAAGGGTGCGGTCGACTTCAACGGCGACGGCGTGCTCGACGGCGAGCAGCAGAAGACCTACTCGGATAACCACATCACCACGACGAAGATCGACACCGATACCTGCGGGCTCTGCCACGGCTTCGTGACGCGCATCAACTACGCGTACCAGGGCGCTGCGGAAGAGGAGCAACGTGACGTGCTCGCGCGGCGTGGGCCGATCGAGTTCACGACGCCGGCGCCGAAAGGCACCAAGGTGCGGATCGTCGACTCGTGGGTTCGCGAAGATGTCACCGATCCCGACAGCCCGAGGATCATCCGGCCTGAAGGCGTGCAGGTGGTGGCCAAGGCGAAGGAGCGAGACACCGCCCTCGCCCAGGAAGGCTGCCTCCCCGGTCAGACGTTCCCGACCTGCGGCATGATCGCCGGCGCCGGTGGCTGCGCGCAGAACCAGTTCACCGAGGACTGCAACAACAACGGCGAGCTCGATACGCAGCTCGTGCTCGAGCGCCGCGACGCCGACGGCAACGTGATCTTCACGAAGACGATCAACGAGGACGCGAACGGCAACGGCAAGCTCGAGCTGATCGATCGCCTGCCGCGCGAGAAGGCGATCGACGGTCGCCAGGTTCGTTACGTGTACGGTGGACGCAACGGCTCGACGCGCCAGATGGACGTCCACTTCGAGCGCGGCATGCACTGCATCGACTGCCACTTCCTGCAGGACGTGCACGGCGACGGCAACGTCTATTCGACGAACTGGGATGCCATCGAGATCGAGTGCGAGGATTGCCACGGCGCGAACAAGCGCACCGACTTCAAGACCTCGGGTCCCAATGGCGGCAATGACATGCGCCTGCCGGTCAACGAGAACCTCGAGCCGTACTTCGAGGAGCGCAACGGCAAGGTGATCCAGCGCTCGCGCGTCAACACCGGCCTCGAGTGGGAAGTCCCGCAGACGATCGACGCCTCGGCGACCAACCCGTACGCCCGCGAGGCGCACGATCCCGACTATCACGTGGCGGAGCCGGGCCTCGGCTCGGAGTTCGCCGGCGAGCAGGGCCAGAGCGAGCTGACGCGCGCGAAGGTCGAGTGCGCGACCTGCCACAACGGCTTCCTGACGAACTGCCTTGGCTGCCACATCGACATCGACGTCGGTGACAAGCAACGCAAGCTGCTCGACTCCAACACTGGCTCGCTGACGGCGAGCGCCGGCGAGAACGAGATCTGGCTGCGCAACAAGCACAACAAGGGACACATCAACTTCCAGCTGCTCGCGCTGCTGCGCTCGACGTTCACGATGGGCGTGTCGTCGCTCTCGGAAGGTGGCCGCCTCGGGCTGTTCCGGTCGTCGATGCAGGCGCACTTGTCGGTGACCGACGGCAACGGCGATTCGCTCCGTGACAACCTGACGTTCACCACGTTCCAGACGCTCGAGGCGAACTCGGGTCGAATGAACGCGGCCACGACCGGCGTCGCGATGAACCAGCACATGGCGCACACCGTTCGCCCGGACGAGGCGCGCGGTTGCGAGATGTGTCACTCGCTCGTTGATGGACAGGGAAAGACGCGCAACGAGCACGTGATCGCGTACAGCTACGGCGTTGGCACCGGCTCGATCCCCTACGTCGGCGACTACGTCTACGCGGCCGGGCTCAACGGCCTCGAGCTGTTCGAGCACAAGCAGGAGCGCGAGCTGATCAACCATATCGTGCCGGGCCAGTCGAACCGCTTCCCGGGGCTGATCATGAACCCGACGGCCGGCGACCGAAAAGCTGCGAACGTCGAGCCGACTGGCATCGCCGCGACCGCCAACGACGTCGTGCTGATCCGCAACTTCAACGCGACGCCGGCGCTCGGTGGCATCCAGGCTCCGTCGCTGCGCGACTTCACGGTCATGGGGTTGGATAACGGCCAGATCGTGATCACCGACGTCAGCGCGCGCGCACACCCGAGCGCGGCGCGGCCGGTCCTTGGAAACAACGCGAACCTCGTCCAGAACAACATCAACCTCGGTCAATCGGTGCGCGCCCTCGCGCGCCTACCAAACGATGTCAGCGATCCGTTCATCTATGCGGCGGTCGGCACGGTCGGCGTGTGCGTGATCGAGATGCAGGACGCCACGCTGCTGGGGGGGCCGTTCAGCGCGATCTCGCGCGGCTGCACCAATGTCCAGGGCTCGGCGAGCGAGGTCGAGATCAACGGTGATCTGCTGTTCGTCGGCACGGTCGAAGGCACGATCCAGGTGTTCGAGATCTCGACCACCAACGCCGCGCAGCTGACGAGCCTGGGCAGCGTCAACGTCGGCGCCCAGGTCAACGAGATCCAGATCGCGGGCTTCTCGATGTTCGTCGCGACCCAGCAGGGTCTGACGATCCTCGAGCTCACCGACCCGGCGAACCCGGCGCGCCCAGCGGGTGCGCCGAACTTTGTCGCCGGCACCAACCCGGCGCTCAGCGTCGCGGTCGGCGAGGGTCACGCGTTCATCGCGACCGGCAACAACCTGATCGAGGTCGATGCCCGCACGATCGCCGCTCCGAAGGCCGGCGTCAGCATCGTTCCGGCTGGCCAGACCGTGCTCGCGGTCGACGTCGTGATCTCGCAGATGCCGGGTCAGCGCTGGATCCTGGCGCTCGAGACGACCGGTGACCTGGTCGGCATCAAGCTCGACGAGCGCAAGAGCAAGCTCGAGCGCTGCTTCCCGGATCCGGGCGCGGCAGACTGCCTCCTCGAGATCGAGATGTTCGACCCGACCCGCACGAGCCGCGATCCGAGCTTCGACCCGAACACCAACACGTTCGACGCCGCCGACCCGAGTGGCAATCCGTTCTTCCGCATGCAGGGTGCCATCCTCGGCAGCGGCAGGCGGATGGCGCGTCCCACGTTGTTCGAGCAGATCGGCTTCCTCAGCGGTCGTCGCTATCGCGACTCGTTCATGCCGGGCTCGGGCTCGATCTCGTTCCCGGTCATGAAGGCGATGCGCGACGTCCTGGTCTGCGAGACAGGCAACCAGTCGACCAACCCGAGCGGCGTCGGCGAGATGGGCTACTTCGACGGTGGCACCTGCGTGCCGTTCGGCGGGGCCTCGAAGCCGAAGCGCAAGCCGTGCAAGTCGGGCGCGTATCTCGGTCCGCACGGCAAGAAGACCGAGTGCCTTGACGCGCCGCCGACCGACGTCAAGACGGCCGAGCCGTTCGTGCCACCCGCGATCTTCCAGCGTGCGCCCGCGATCCGTCCGACACGCTCGGCGATCCGCTAGGTGTTCTGGTTCGTCCTCGCCCTCGCGGTCGCGGTGCTCACCGCGGTCGTGATCGGCTACGTCCGCCGGCGGTCGAAGCGACCAGTGGGCGTGATGGTCGCGCTGGATCTCGGAGCGCGCGTGCGCGCGGCGATCAAGGAATTCAAGAAGGCGAGCGCGTGGCAGCCGGCAGCCGCGCGTGATGCACCCCAGGCCGCGGCGGCGATCGAGGCAGCGCTGATCGCCCGCGAGCCGCGCCGCGCGCTCGAGCTCGCGGAGCTCGCCCTGGTGGCCAGCTCGCCGGAGCCGACTGCCCGCGTGTGGCTGGCGTGGGCGTTGTGTGCGAGCGGTCAGCCGATCGCCGCACTCGATCAACTGCAGCAGGTCGGGACGTTGTCGGGGAATGGTGCAGGGGCGCTCGCGAAGTACGTGAATGCGCGCGCCGAGCACCTCAAGTTCGAGCACGGCGTCGGTGCGGTCGAGGCGGTGCCGCCGTTGATCACCGCCGCCGACATCGCGGTGGTCACGCTCGGTCGCGGACGCGGCAGCGCGGCGTGGCTCACCGGTGGTGCCGAGACGCAGCTCTCGGCAGCCGAGGTCAAGGCGGCGGTCGGCGAGCATCGCGAGATCACCGGGCGGTGCCTCGAGGGCGCCCTGGATGCGCTCGCGCTACAGCCCGGGTTCGCGGATGGCGCGTATCTGGTCGCGCGGCTCTCGGTCAAGGCGGGTCTCGTCGACGAGGCGTCGTCGATGTTCCATACGATCGCGCCGCGCATGGTCGGCCGGCCTGAGCTCGAGGCCTTCGAGCGCGATCGCCGCGACCTCGTCGATCCGTCGACGGCGGTCGCGAATGCGCGGATCAAGCCGTCGGCGCCGAGTGCGAAGCGGTCGCGCAGCTTGAAAGTCCTGTGATCGTCTTGGAAATCTGAGCCCACAGGTCGGAATTCCGGGTAGTTCGGGCGGGCGCAGCTCTTGCTATAGCCGCCATCATCTATGCGCCTCGTCATCCTCGCGTTCGCCGTCGTCACCCTTCCTGGGTGTTTCTTGTTCTTCGACGAGCACGGCTCGGGAGGAGATGACGACTGCCTGTTCCCGGCCGAGGATCAGCCGGCACCGCCGCCGGGTCCGCGATCGTCGCCGGTCGCGTCGCAGCGCAATCCGCAGACGCTGACCTGCGAACAGCTCAACGGTGGCGGCACGTGCAATCCGCAGTGCGGACCGTGCCCGCTGGCTGACCTCGCCCCGCTGCCGACGTGGGGCTTCTGCTTCAGCGGGTGCGAATCGCTCGACGAGAATCAGTGCGAGTCCGACGCGAGCTGTCGCGTGATCAAGGACGCGGAGTGCTCGATCAGCGGCAGCTGCCTGACCGATTTCCTCGGCTGCGTCACCACCGATCAGGTCACCGACCCGCAGATCGATTGCACGACGGTGACCGATGCGGATAGCTGCTCGCGCAATCCGGCGTGCACCGCGTATCACGTCGCGGGCGGCTGCCCGATCGTGAACAACGAGCCGACGTGCTCGAACGAGTTCGCGTTCTGCGGACCCGAGGGCCACGGGGCCGGTCGGTGCTTCGATCAAGCCGCGTGTGACCGCACACCACCAGCGTGTCCGGCGGGTACCACGCCGGGTGTCGCGGACGGTTGCTTCACCGACGTCTGCATTCCCGACGCGCTCTGCGAAGCCATCCCCGATCCTGTGTGACCGAGACATCGGAGTCGTGGTTTCGCGAGACCGTCTCCGATGACAGGACGCTCGCGTTCACGGAGAAGTGACCGTGACCAGTGCGCTCTCCGTGGATACTTCCGAACGTACATGGATAGCGTCGCCGAGCCCGGCGCGTGGGCGCAGGGGCGCGATGCTCAGCAACGATGCTGAACGCGCGGCGTGACGGTCGGGTCGGGCGCGATGGCACGAAGCGCA
>Ga0105044_10012325_pt1 | contig 11623 bp, 11 predicted proteins | sample MAT01_FD_78092 | JGI IMG/M metagenome (GOLD analysis project Ga0105044, IMG submission 78092) | Freshwater microbial communities from Lake Fryxell liftoff mats and glacier meltwater in Antarctica - MAT-01 | ecosystem: Environmental > Aquatic > Freshwater > Ice > Liftoff microbial mat | place...
ATTCTCCTTCGGGGCAACGGACGTGCAGATCGAACCGTCGGCCTTGACCGCCCTGCGCGGCTATCGCTGGCCGGAGAATTTCGTCGAGCTCCGCGCCGTCGCCGTCTGGGTCTCTTCCCGGATGCGCAGCCCACGGGTGACGCTCTCGCAGTTCCCCGAGCGCTTCCAACACGTTCGCCTTTACACCTTGTCCGAGGCGCTCGCCGTCGCCCAACGCGACCACCTGCAGCGCGCCTTACGCATCAATCCGAGCTCCGTCGAGGCCGCGCTGGCGCTCGGCCTCAGCACCGAGGACTTCGCCCGGGGGCTCTCGCTCGGAAACCCCAACCTCTTCACCGTCGGAAATCCCGTCCCGGCCGGTTCGGAAAAAAGCGACGTATCGGAAGAATCAACACAGCGATCCGGAGGTTTTCTGATCGTTGCGCCCGACGAGCGCCTGCGCCATTCGCTCGACGCACACCTTGCGGGCATGGGCCTCGAGGCCCGCCTGGCAGTGGACGGTCTGCAGGCCATCGCTCAGCTCATGCTCGCCCCGGTATTGCCGAGGTTCGCGCTTCTCTCGGGTTCGTCCGCTCCCTTCGAACTCTCGGAACTGATCGAGCAGTTGCGACGTCTCGCGCCCGACTTGATCGTCGCGACGCTCGGCGCCGACGAGGAAATCGAAAACACCCACAGTTTCCCCATGCTCGAAAGCATGGACATCCTCCCCGTCATCCTCGCCCGCCTGCTCGAGGCCAAAGCACCCGAGGTTCCCGCGCGACCGGCCCTCAAGTTACGGCACTAAGATCCTTCTTGCGCGCCCCGCAAAGGCTGGCTCCCTCAGGAAATGACGGAACCAGCAGCTCAGCCCAAGGCCCCCCGCGGTGCTGTCGTCACCGCGCGGAGTTTGACCGCGGCTCCGTCCATCGTCGGAAAACCGCTGGCGGAACCGTGGCGTCGTCTGGGCGGGATGCTCGTCGACCTCGCCATGATCGGCCTCCTTTCGCTTCTCTCCGGTCCGTGGCTGGGACTGGGAACGGGCGCAATGTTGGTCGTGCTCTTCGGCAGCGATCGCACCGCACCGTTCCCCAAAAAGCTCATTCGCTGGGCTTGTCGTGGCCTGGGCACCACGATCGTGGTGCTTGCGATCCTCGCGCTGGGTCACGCGCCGTTCCTGCGAAAAGGAGGCCTGCACTTCGACGCCTTCATCGGAGGAACGAAGTCCGCGGCACCCGTCGAACGCATCTGGGTTTCGCCCGACGCCTCTGCGAACGAACTGCGCAACGTTACCGACCGGCTTCAAAAACAGGTGGAGCGCCTCAGGGACGACAATGAAGAACAGCGTCGCGCCTCCTCTTCCTGGGCCTACCAAGCGCGCACCTTCGCCAATGCCTTGGGCGTGACCTTCGGCTGGTCCGGCGTTTACTTTACCCTACTGCCGGGCAGCTGGCGGGGACGCAGCGTCGGCAAATTTCTCTTTCGTACGCTGCCGGTGAAAACCGACGGAACGGCTTTCACCTATTTCGACGCCTTTGTCCGCCACGGCGGCTATGTCGCCGGCGTCGCCATGGGTCTGACCGGGTTTTTCAAGCTCCTCTGGGAACCCAACCGGCAGGCGGTGGAAGACCGCATTGCCGGCACCGTGGTCTTGGATGTCGAGCGCCTGCCTTAGCCGTTCCGCCCAAACCCTGGCCCGAGCCTTTCGAGCAAGCACCCCGTTTTTTCTCCCATGCGCCCCACGCCACGTTTGAAACGACGCGATTTCCTCCGGCTAACCGCCCATGGCCCACACCGGCACGGTCTTTCAGCACCCGCACGATCTTCTCGTCGATGAAGACCAAAGCCTCTACGTGGCACAATTTTCGTCCGGAAAAACCTATCCGCTGAAGTTTGCCCGGGTTTAAGTCAATCTCGGACCAGATGAGCCATCGGCAGTCCAATCCTTTTTTACCGAGGGTCGCAGAGGGCGCAGAGTACGGAGGCCCTGCGCGCCAGACGGAAAAGGCTCACACGAAGCCGCGAAGGTTGCGAAGGTTGCGAAGGTTGCGAATGAATCAGTCACGTGTTGCGTCAAAGTAGGCTTGGGGACGAATCGAGCGATCGCTTCGCGGCTTCGCTGCTTCGCGTGAGCCCTGCTGAAATTCCGAAACGATCGAACCTCGTACCTCCGATCCGAGTATCCACAGATTATGCAGATTTCAGAAATAATTTCCCGACCCGGATTCCTCCGATCGTCTCCGAAAATCTGTGAAATCTGCGTAATCTGCGGACACCTCCTGCCGGGATCCGTGCCGCAACCCAATTCGCCCACTCCTCCTTCGCTGCTTTGCGTGAGCAATTCCGAGGTTGCGAAAGATTCGAGACCGTGGCCCTCCAACGATCTCCTCGGCGGATCGCACGAGCCGTTTCGCTCACCGTCGCGCGCTTCCCGGTCGACTCCCGCCTCGGCGGCTGCCAAGCTCTCGGCGTTTTCTCCACACGTCTCCATGCATCTCAAAAAAAAATCCCTTACCCTCGTCTTCTCCTTGCTTATGGGCCTTTCGTCCTCGTCCTCCGCCAAACAGCTTCAAGCGTTTATCGGCACCTACACCAATACGACCAGCAAAGGTATCTATGCCCTGAGCATCGATCTGGACACGGGCAAACTCTCCGAGCCCACGCTCGCGGCGGAAGCGACCAATCCGTCTTTCCTCGGTTTCGCCCCCGACTTGAAGACGCTCTACGCGATTAATGAGTCGGCAGGAGTGCTGCGAGCCCTGGCCGTCGGCAAAGATTATTCGCTGCGCCCGCTCGGCGACCAACCCACGGGCGCGGGCGGTCCGGCCGATGTTGGGGTCGATCCCACCGGCAAATTCGTGGTCGTGGCCGTCTACGGCGGCGGCGCGACCGCCGGTTTTCCGGTCAAGAAAGACGGCGCGCTCGGCGAACGGAGCGCGTTCGTCAAACATCTCGGAAAGTCCGTCCACCCCAAACGCCAGGAAGCTCCCCACGCCCACGGCGTGACCTTTTCGAAGGACGGCCGCTTTGTGATCGTTCCCGATCTCGGTCTCGACCAGGTAAAGGTGTACAAGGTCGATGCAGCCGCCGGCCAACTCACGGCAAACACGCCCGAGTTTCTTCCGATCGAACCGGGCTCGGGTCCGCGCCACGCCGCGTTCTCCCGCGACGGTAAATTCCTCTACACGATCAACGAATTGAGCAGCACCGTTACCGTCGCTGCGTTCGACACCAAAGCCGGCAAGCTCACCACGCAGCAGACCATCGGGACGCTGCCGGCCGACTTCAAAGGCAAGAGCTCGACCGCCGAGATCGCCGTTCACCCGAACGATCGCTTCGTCTATGGCTCGAATCGGGGACATGACAGCATTGCCGTCTTCAGCCGCAACCAAAAGACCGGTGCACTCACCGGCATAGGAACGACGCTCACCGGTGGAAAGACGCCGCGCCACTTTGCGCTCACCCCCGACGGCAAATGGCTAGTTGCCGCCAATCAGGACAGCGACACGCTCACCGTTTTCAAAGTCGATGCCAAGACCGGCCTCCTCACCGCCACTGGAATGAGCGTCAACGTCCCACGTCCCGTCTGCGTGCGTTTCGTTTCGTATCCATAGTCTCCTGCTCGCCGGCGTATCCTCTCTGGACGCGCCGGCAAGAGGCAGCCCTGCTCCGACACCCACCGCAATCATCGGGCACGTCGCACCTTCAGTTGACGCTTTGCCCAAGGTGGAGTTCACTTCTCCCTACCGATGGCAGATTTCCTCGATACTCCCGCCTCCAATAAACTCGAACGCGCTTTCCTCGTTGGCGTTCAGACGTCCGAAATGGAGACCGGCGAAGCGGCCGAACTCTTGAGCGAACTCAAGGAGCTGGTCGAAAATCTCAAGCTCACCGTCACTCAGACCATTCTCGTCAATCTGCGCACTCCCACCCCTTCCCTGCTGATCGGCAGCGGCAAGGCGCAGGAAATTGTCGACCTCGCCAAAGCCGACGGAGCCGATGTGATCGTCTTCGACGAAGCGCTTTCTCCTGCCCAGCAGCGCAATTGGGAAGAGCTGTCCGGCCTCGCCGTGATCGATCGCCAGGAGGTCATTCTCGAAGTTTTCGCCGACCGCGCCCATACCCGCGAAGCCGTTCTTCAGGTCGCCTTGGCCCGGATGGAGTATTCCCTCCCCCGTCTCACCCGGGCATGGACCCATTTGTCCCGCCAGCGCGGGAAAGGCTCGATGGGCGGCGAAGGCGAAACCCAGTTGGAGCAGGATCGTCGGATCGTGCGCGATCGCATCGTCCACCTGAAAGACGAACTCGCCGAAGTCCGCAAACAGCGCAGTACGCAACGCCGCCGCCGTCAGCGGGTGCCCGTCCCAACCGCCGCCATCGTCGGGTATACCAATTCGGGAAAATCCTCCCTACTCAACGCTCTGACCGGAGCGAGCGTGTTGGCGGAAAACAAGCTGTTCGCCACCCTCGATCCCACCACCCGCCAGCTCCAGTTGCACGGCAACCAAAAGCTGCTGGTCACCGACACCGTGGGCTTTATCCGTCGTCTTCCCCACGGTCTGGTCGAGGCATTCAAGGCGACGCTCGAAGAGGTGGTCGTCGCCGACTTTCTGATTCACGTGCTCGACATCGCCAACCCGAATGTCGCGCATCATCGCGAGACGACGCTGGCCGTGCTCAAGGAACTCGGTGCGGCCGATAAGAAGATGATCACCGTCTTCAACAAGGTCGACCTGGCCGACGACGCGGCGATCGGCCGTGCCCGTCATCTCTCGCCGGAAGCCCTCCACCTCTCCGCGCTTTCGGGTGAAGGGCTGAACCACCTCGTCGACCGCTGCGTCGAATCGATCGCCGATACGCTCAATACGACCACGTTGCTGATTCCCCACGAACGCTACGATGTGGTCGCCCGCCTGCATCAAGTCGGCCACGTTCAGCACGAGGAACAACGCGACGACGGCGTTTACATCCAGGGCCGCTTCCCCGTTTCGCAGGCGGCGATCTTCACACCGTTCGTGATCGCCGGTTGAGCGGCGTCGCAAAACGCGTCCGAACCGGAAGCTTCGAGCCGGGTTTAACCGGAGCAGGAACGAAGGGAGCAGAGGTCTGAAGGGGAAAGCGGAGTCAGAGATCCGCGGTCAGGAGTCGGATCCGGGTATTTTGCTCCGCTCCCTTTGCGAGCTCCGGTGAAATCTGCCGGCTGTCCGAGGGGTCAGCTTACTCCGCGTCGTAAATCTGCACCTTCGACCAGAACGTCTTAAAAGAATCCACGAAACGCAGATGGATCGGGTCCACCTGATACTCGTCGTGGGCCGCGAGATCTTTACAAATGAGCGTCAAACTGACCGAGTAGGATTTGTCGATGATCGGACGGTCAGGGGTCTTGGCGGGCACCCCGACATACAACGCAGAGACGGACCCGATCTTTGCGAGGGAATCGACCCCTGCGCGAAAATCGACGAGCTGCGCGGCGGTGAGTTCGGGTTTTAGCCAAAAGTAGACGGTATGGACAAGCATGGGAGTGAGTGTTCGGGTGAGAGCCGACAAGCGGGATGGAAATGCCCGAAAATATCCATCTCAAAAACGATCGTTCTTCGGCGTGGCGAGCAGGGACGCCGGGGACGGGTCCGGCCCGACCCTCCACGCTCCCGAACCACCGGCGCTCTCTCCCGACGTTCGGACCCTGACACCGGTTCGATCGGATGCAGATGGCAGGCGACCTGACGGTGCGTGCCCACAATCGTGCCGAGGTTCGGTCGCACCGTCCTGCACGGATCGAAACACTCCTTGCACCGGGGATGGAACGCACACCCGCGGGGCAAACGACTCGGGTCCGCGATCTCCTCAGGAACGTCGAACTTCATCTTCACATCGGGATCCGGCCATGGCACCGCCGAGAGCGATGCGCGCGTGTAGGATGCTTCGGATCCGAAAAAATTTCCTTGGTCGGGGATAGTTCGACCACACGTCCGGCGTAAAAGGACCGCGACCCGATCGCAAAAATGCCGAACGACATCCAGGTTGTGGGCCACGAAGAGGTAAGTCGGCTTGAACTCCGCCTGGAGATCCTTGAGGAGGTTGAGGACCCGCGCCTGGACCGAAACGTCAAACGCAGAAACCGCCTCGTCCGCCACCACCAGGGACGGTCGCATGATCGGGGCGCGCGCAATCCCGATCCGCTGTCGCTGTCCGCCGGAAAAGGCATGCGGATAACGCGAGCGGTGTTCCGCCTCGAGTCCTACTTTCTTTAGGATATCCATCACCCGAGCCTCCCGCTCCGCGCGGTCGCCCATCCGGTGGATCACAAGCGGTTCTGCTACGATCTCGCCCACCGTCATCTGCGGATTCAGGCAGGAAAACGGATCCTGAAAGATCGTCTGCATGTGCGGACGCAACGGATTGAGCGCGCCTTCCGGCAGCGTCGCCGGATCGACCGTCGCTCCGTCCCGCTTCCGGAAGCGGACCTCTCCCGCCGTTGGCGTAATGGCCCTTAGGATACAACGGGCCGCCGTGGTCTTGCCCGATCCCGACTCCCCCACCGGACCCAGGGTCTCTCCCGGATTCAGATCGAAGGTCACGTCGTCCACCGCCCGAACCGTTTCGACGGCCCTCGCGAAGATCCCCTTGCCCCGAATCGGGAAATGTTTGCAGAGCCCTCGCACGCTCAGAATCGGGGCGAGCCCCAACGGGGCCGGAGCGGGTGAGGGAGAGCGGTCCGTCGACATCCGAGGTAAAGCGACGGTCGCTAAACGGGTTTCGAGAGTTCGGGCAAGGCGGGGATTTCCCGGGCTCGCACACACGCCACCCGATGGCCAGGCGCCAGCGAGTCGAGCGCAGGCAGCCCACCATCTCGTGCGGATATTGGTCGATGCGTCGGTCCGGTGCGGATACGCCTACTTTTTTGAGCTTCTCGATCGCCCGCCGACGCGCCTCCGTCTTCGAAAGTTTCCGGTGCAGCAGAATCGCCTCGCAAACGGGCATCGGCAGCCAGGGGTAATTCGCCACGTTTTGAATCGGCATGCAGTCCTGCAATATCACCCCCCAGCTCACGATCGGCGGTCGTAACCCGAGGTTGAGAAACGAAAGCGAGGTCTCGCCGAGGATCATGCCAGGCACTCTCATCGTCAGGACGACGATGATATGGCTGGTGAACCCCGGTAAAGGGTGGCGAAAGAGCACCCCGCTGTGAGAGGCCCCGCGCAAGCGGGCTGCCACGGCATAATCCTCCTCCCGTAACGAAAGAATTTCAATGGAGGGCCTCGCTCCGCCGAGGCCGGGATTGCGCGTCAGCGTTACCCAGATCGCGCGCGCTTACGGCTCTGCCGGGCGTCTCTTCTCGGAAAATCTCGGCCACGTGGGAGAGACTGACTCGCAACCCGGCGGATGCTCGGACGCCAGAGTTTGGAGTCCAGACTTTAGTCCGTCCGGAAAAACTACAGTCGGATCTCGGACGGCCTTAAGGCCGGACTCCAAACGTTTTCGCAGCGTGGGGGGAGTCGATCCGTGCTTTGTGGCGGCGGACGACTGGAGTGTGCTCAAGGAAGCGGATCTCTTCGATCTGAGCACAGGCTATGGCGGTGACGAGATGCCGCTGCGGGGGCTGGCTAGAGCGGTTGCAAGACAGTCTCGGGACCGTGGCCCTCCACCCGAAAACTCACCGCACGGTCCTAGCAGCCGGCTAACCGACGCCTACGGAGCCTGCGGCCGGAAACGGTACTGGAGGTCACCCACTTTTCCTTCGAAAGGCGTGCCAGGCGCGACGCGAACCAAAGGGCCCGACAATACCTCTTTTCGTCCGTCTTTCGCATACTTCTCCAGCATGACGGCGTACTTCATCGATCCATCCTGCGCCAGAGTCGGCCGGAAACTGAAAACCAATCCTTCCCGGAGCGGAATACGGGTGTGTTCTCCGATCGGAAAAAGGGCACGAACGACTTCGATTCTGTCGCCCCCGACGTCGATCGCTCCCGAAAGAACCACCCGCGGAGCGCCAGCCGAGAGCTTGAGCTTCAATTCCCGTGTCCCATTCCCACCTGCCTGCGGTTGCAGTCTGATCTCGTCGGTCCGCGAGTCGTAAGCGGAGAGCACATACCCTTCGTAAGCGTGCCCGACTTCGATCGAAGCGGTTGGCGTTTTTTTATCCGGGTCCGAGAGCAGGAACCACGAGGTTTTCCCCGTCAGGATGTACCCCGAAAACTCGACGGCACCGCGCATCGCCGGGGAGCTCGCAGCGAGTGACATCAGAACGACAAAAACGAAGCGAACCATAGGACAAGAGAACGTGGGAAGAGACGACTGCAACCAAGCGATCGGATCCCCCCGTAACGTCAATCGCTGCGACGAAATCCGCGTTCTCAGGAATACTTCAAAACGATTTGGAAGACGACATTGCCAGCATCACGACATCGATCGATCGACTTTTCCGTCATCTCGAAGAGACCTTGCAATATCATTGTCTCTTTTGCGTCGTACGGACCCACGTAGAGATCTCGGATCGGCGCCAGCATCACTTTGCCCGCTTCTCCTTCGGCAAATTGAAGGCGTTCGTTCGCCTTTTTCACACCGTCAAGTTTGGCACCCGGTCGAAGTTGTTTTACCATGAAAGCAACTGCATCCGCCGCTTGCCCCAACAATTCCGCTTGGCGAAGAAAACCTTCCCGCGGCCACTTGCCGGGATAGATCGAAAGGCGCTCGACCGGTTTCTCCACGGTCTTGGGGATTCGATACAACGCGAGCGAGAGCGCCTCAATGTCCTCACGCTCGAAAGGGTCACAAAACGTCGGCAGAGTTCCACCGTAATCTGACGGGTGAGATGTTTGTCTTTGCGTCGGCTCTGAATGAAGCCATCGAGATCGCTCGATGCGGTGTAAGCGCTGCTGCGTTGCAAATACGCGGAGAAAAGTTTCGTGCCGGTCAACGCCTCCTCCGCGCTCGCTTCGAGCGAATCGTAGAAGCGCCCGTTTCTTCCGAAAAATTTGCGAAGCGAGAATAAGGAAGGAAGTCGGAAGGAGAAACGCCTTATTTGTAAACGACCTTTCCCGCACGAATCGAGTGTTCGCTTTGAATGTTTCCTCTTCCGGATTAACCAACGCCCACTTCCTTGCCGCTGCGCCTATACTCCGTTCTGCCGCGGGGAATACCTTGCCTCGACCGCGACGAAAGGGCTCTTTGACCCTTTGTGACGACGCCTTCCCTCCGCCGAGAATTGCGACCGACCCTCGCGCTCGCGCTGCCGATCGTCGTCGGGCAAGTCGGCCAGATGCTGATCGGCCTGACCGACACGGCTATGATCGGTCGGATCGGCACCCTTCCTCTCGCCGCAGCAGCCTTCACTCAAGCAGTCTTCGTCGTTTTCTTTCTCGGGGGGCTCGGACTTCTCCTTCCGGTGGGAGTCTACACTGCGCGCGACTTTGGAGCGGGCAAACCCAAAGACTGCACCGCGTGGTTGCGCCACGGGCGGGCACTGGCATGGGGCGTGGGCCTGTTTTCCTTCGGACTGCTCGCGGCGCTCTCAACGCAACTTCACCGCTTCGGTCAACCCGCGGAAGTCGTCGCGATCATGCAGCCGTTTTTTCTGCTCATCTCCGCCTCGCTGATCCCCGTTCTCCTCTTTCAGGTTCAGCGACAGTTCGCGGAGTCCTTGGGACATCCTTGGATTCCCATGGTGGTGATGCTGGTCGATGTGGCCCTCAATGCATGGCTTAATTGGCTGCTGATTTGGGGCCACTGGGGATTTCCCGAACTGGGTCTGCTCGGCGCCGGCATAGCCACCCTGATCGCTCGAATCGCAGCGGTGGTCGCGCTGGCGATTTTTCTGCGGCGGGCACGCAGCCTCGCCTTCGTGCGTTCGCGCGAGCCTTGGCACTGGGAGTTCGCACGTTTCCGCACCCTCCTCGCCATGGGCATGCCGATCTGCGCTTCCTTGCTGTTCGAAGCGGGACTGTTTGCCGCCGCCGCGATTCTGATGGGCTGGCTGGGGACAACTCCCCTCGCCGCTCACCAAATCGCGCTGAGCTGCGCGGGATTCACCTTTATGTTTCCCCTGGGCGTGGCGACGGCGGTCAGCATGCGGGTGAGCAAATCGGTGGGCGCAGGCCAACGCGATTCCGCTCGTGCGATCGGATTTGGCGGCATGGCGATTTCCGCCGTCGTCATGGCCGTCTTCGCACTGATATTTGCCGTCGCCGGCGAAGCGCTCTCCGCCGTTTTCTCGGTCGACCGCGCCGTCGTGAGCCTCGCGGGCACTTTGCTCGCGATCGCCGCCATCTTTCAAGTCTTCGACGGCGGCCAGGTCGTGGCGGTGGGGGCTCTGCGGGGCTTGGGCGACGTGCGTATTCCTACAGTCATTACATTTATCTCCTACTGGATGATCTCGCTGCCCGCCGGTTACGGACTCGCCTTTCACACCGCGCTCGGCCCCGTCGGCGTCTGGATCGGACTGGCCGTCGGTCTGGGTTTCGCGGCGGCGTTGCTCACCTGGCGCTTTCATCGGCTCACCGGGATCGGAGCGCCTCCGCCCGCCGTGTCGGAAACCCGGTCGTAACGGACCCGCATCTGCTTCGGTGAAACCCACCGAGATCAAGATTGCGTACATCGGCGGCGGCAGCCGCTAGTGGGACCGTGACCGCCTCGGAGAACTCGCGCTCGCCCCGCGGCTGACGGGCACGGTCGGTCTCCACGATCTCGACTACGCCGCGGCCCGGAAAAATGCCGCGATCGCGTCCGCGATCTTCGCCCGCCCCGAAGCTCGCATGCGTTTTAAGGTTCGCGCCGTGCGCACTCTGCGGGAAACGCTGCGCGGAGCGGACTTTATCGTTCTCTCCATCGAGCCGGGGCCGACCGAAGCGCGCTACGCGGACCTCGTCGTCCCGACCCGTCCCGGCATCGTCCAGCCCCTCGGCGACACCGCCGGCCCGGGTGGCATTGCCCGCGCGCTCCCGCCTACGTGGAATTTGCGCTCGGGCTCGCCGGGCACTGCTCGCAAGCGTCCTCACCTTCCGGGCTGGAAACTCCCGACGGGGTAGTCGGTCAATCCCCTCAAACGACTTTTCTTGCTTTGTACGGACTGAAAACTTTATGCCGCGGCCCTTGCCCCACCGCCGGGTTCCGGGACGGTGCGAGGAAAAAGAAGCGGTGCATTTCGCTTGCGTCGGGAGTTCAGCCCGCGGACCGGATTCGATCGATAAAGTCTCTCCCTCGAAGACTGTCCAACTCATTGATGCTCAGAAATTATCTTCAGCGCCGACACGATCCGCGGCGTTCTCCGCCTAAGGCCTTGACGCCCCGTCGATTCCCGGCAGGTTTCGCCCTTCCATCTCTATACTGCCTGATGGTGTAATGGTAGCACAGGCGACTTTGACTCGCCTAGTCATGGTTCGAATCCATGTCGGGCAGCCAATTGAGGGAGAAAGACTTACGGTAACTATCGCGAAAGAAGAAAAAATCTGTGTCCGGTTTGTGTCCGGTTTCCCAAACCCTGTCCTTGCCTCCCCAAAGACCCCCCTGACGTTCCGGGCAAGGCCTCAAAACCCGAATGCCCCTGGTCCATCCCCGCAACAATCCCTTTTCTGCGTGCCCGCATTTACAAACTACACGACCTGCCCCTTTGAGCTCGCCAGGTAGCGGAATTCGGAACGAATTTCGTCCG
>Ga0105044_10012329_pt1 | contig 11622 bp, 8 predicted proteins | sample MAT01_FD_78092 | JGI IMG/M metagenome (GOLD analysis project Ga0105044, IMG submission 78092) | Freshwater microbial communities from Lake Fryxell liftoff mats and glacier meltwater in Antarctica - MAT-01 | ecosystem: Environmental > Aquatic > Freshwater > Ice > Liftoff microbial mat | place...
CAGTTCTAGTCGCTTAAAAACAGGCTGAGCTTCTCCCAGAGGTTGGTTTGCTGGTAAAGCGCCCCAGACCGAGTGAGTTGCAAAAGTTGCTAAACAGTTGACTGTTGTCTGATCATTAAAGTCAATTGAAAAACCGAGCTGCTGATAGATATCACTGCTGATATTGGGTATAATCGGGGATAAAAGGTAAGATGCCAGTCTAACAGATTCCAGAACCGAATATAGCACTTGTTGGACAGATTCTAACTGTCCTTGCTTATACAAACTCCAAGGTGCTTGCACGTCAATAAACTTATTTCCAGCTCGAACCAAAGCCAGTATAGCTTCGCAAGCTTTGCTAAAAGCCAATTCTTCGTAAAAACCAGCTACTTGCTCGCCCAAATTCAGGCTCATACCCTTGAGAAGGTTATCGCTTGAAATGTTTTCGGCCAATACATCGGGAACAAGACCATCGCAATATTTGCGGGCCATGTTTAAAGTACGGTTAAGCAAATTTCCCAAATCATTTGCTAACTCAGCATTCAATGTATTGATAAACCGAGTTTCGTTAAAATCGCCGTCCTGTCCGAACTCAATTTCTTTTAGGAAATAGTAGCGCGCTGCATCAGCACCGTATTTATTGACCAATGCAACTGGGTCTAAAGTATTACCCTCAGTTTTACCCATTTTTTTGCCGTCTTTGGTCAAAAAACCGTGGGCGAAGATACGGCCCGGCATCGGCAAACCTGCTGACATCAGCATTGCTGGCCAATAAACTGCGTGAAAACGGAGAATATCTTTGCCTATCAAGTGTATGTCAACGGGCCACCATTTAGATAAAGCATTCTCTAAAGTAGGGTCGCTATCAGGATCGAGTAGGGCGGTGATGTATCCTAGCAAAGCGTCAAACCAGACATAGATGGTGTGACTAGGATCAACCGGCATCGGCTGGCCCCATTCCAGATTCACCCTAGAAATCGAAAAGTCTTGCAGTCCAGAGTTGACGAAGCTGAGCACTTCGTTGCGCCGACTTTCCGGCGCGATGAAGTGGGGACGTTCAACATAGAGGGCTAACAGTTGCTCTTGATACCGCGACAGGCGGAAAAAGTAGTTTTCCTCATCGCGCCACTCAACTTCTTTGCTGGTGTGGACGGAACATCGGTTTCCCGGTAGCAAGTCCCGTTCTTCTTTAAATTCTTCGCAGGAAACGCAGTACCAGCCTTGTTGCTGATTCAAGTAGATGTCGCCGGAGTTCCAGACGCGCTGGAAAAATTCTTTGACAATGTACTCGTGGCGTCTTGATGTGGTGCGGATAAAGCGATCGTACTGGATGTTGAATTGCTCCCAAAGTGCCTCAAACCCTGGAACAACTAGATCGCAGTGTGCTTGGGGCGATCGCCCCAAACTCTCGGCTGTGCGTTGAATTTTCTGCCCGTGCTCGTCTGTCCCTGTAACCAGCAAAACTGATTTACCCCGCAGCCGCTCAAATCTGGCTATAGCATCAGCAGCCATAGTCGTGTAAGCGCTGCCAAGGTGAGGTAAATCGTTTACATAATACAGAGGCGTTGTAATCGCAAAGGTATTTTTAGTTTTATCGGTCGATTTCATTTAATCCTAAAAAAATTGCCTAAATCTCGCCTTCGATCTTAACTTAAGAGCTTAACCTTCGCTTTGTGCCAATTTTGCTAAATTTGCTGGAAGCTATTTGCAATTTGCCAACTGTGGTTATTCCCAATAGACATATGGGTTTAATAACCACACTAATCTTTTTTACAAATTTTTGACCAACTCTAAAAAATGTCTTAATGTTTGGAGTTTTATTTTTAACATTTGCCCGATCGCCTGAGATGGGGAGATGGGGAGATGGGGAGATGGGGAGATGGGGACACATCAACCATCATGCTTCTAAACAATGACCTATGACTTCAAAATCTGCTATAGTCTACACAAAAAAAACCCAAGCCATTTAAGCTTGGGGGGATCAAATCAGGGTGCATCTATGAACGTACTATGCGGGAGCTTTCGATCGCCTTCAGGAAAATTGGCTCGATTTCCGCCGATGGCTTCGGACAAATAATCCGCCGCAGCTTCCACCACCGCGATCGCATTTTCGTAAACCATTCTTGTCGGTCCCAGAACGCCAACACTGCCCACCGCCACCGATCCCCGCTTGTAAGTCGCGGAAATGAGAGTACAGCCGCGAATTGGTTCTAAGGGGTTTTCTGAGCCAATTCGCACTGTCACACGCTTACCGGGCGTTTCCAACTGGGCAGATTCAAAGATCAAAGGCCAAAGCAGTTCCTGTTCTTGTTCCAGAAGTTGGACAATGGTTTGAACTTGCTGTAACCGTGAAAATTCCGGCAAACGCAATGCTTCAGACAAACCGCCGATCAGAATCCGGGTGTAGGTTGGATTTTGAGCGCGGCTGCTCAAAGCTGCAAGCATGGTTCCCATCAACTCAGCATAGAGTTCAAAGTCGCGGTCTAACTCGCTCCAGTCGATCGTACTGAGTTCCGATATAGAGCGTCCCTGCAACTTGCTGTTCAAAAAATTAGATAAAATCTGCAATTCTCGATCGACTATTTCTACATCCTGCTTTTTCCCTTCTGTCGGTTGAGGCAATTTCACCAACACCGACTGGGTTTCGGAAGCATCCGTCACCACAATCAGCATCACCTTTCCCGGTTCTAGCTGCACCAGTTGCAAGTGCCGCAAACAAGCCATATTGGTTTGCGGTATGGTAATTAAGGCGATGTAACCACTGATAGTCGCCAGGATTGGAGCGGCACCTCGAAGTACCGTTTCCATGCGGCCATCAGACCAATTGAGTTGGTCTAGTACCTGTTCTACCTTGCCGGCCAGCCTGTCTGAAGGCTGAATCAGTCGATCGACATAAATTCGGTAGCCAGAGTCAGAGGGCACACGTCCAGCGGAAGTGTGAGGTTGATACAGGAGTCCAGCTTTTTCTAGAACCCCCATCGCATTGCGAATTGTAGCTGGGCTGACGCTGAGTTTGTACTCATCAACCAAAGCTTTTGAGCCAACGGGTTCGGCTGTAGCAATATAGTGGCGAACCGTTGCCCAAAGGATGTGTTGTTGCCGATCAGTGAGGTTGACACGCACAGATATTTAAGCTGAATTAGAATTCAAACGATTTGCCGTACCACTAAATGTGACATTACTCCGCCCTAAAAGGGCAAAGCTTCTAAACCTCACGATTTAGATTTTCTGGTTGTTTCCTTACGGTTTTTCACCCACTATCTGGATATGTAGTTACCCACATATCCCCGACGATCTGATTGCCCAGACAGTTTCCTTTCCCGACCATCCATCGGTACAAATACAAACCAGTTTATATCGTTTGGAGGCCCCGGCTTCTGCCTGACTTTTACTCTCAAGATATCCGTTGTTTGCTCTCGGTATATACATCCTAACACAAAGCCGTCCTCAAGGACGGGGTTTTCAACCCAATTTTCTGATAACAGACTTTAGCTTAAGGAAGAAGTTCGTTGACTGCTGACTGTTGACCGTTGACTGTTGACTGTTGTCATCGCAAGCCCAATGCCCAATGCCCAATGCCCGATGCCCTTTAACCATGCTGATGGAGGATCTTGGTCAGATAATTAACCACTGCATCGGGCTGTTCGAGCATTGCTAAATGACCGCAATCAGGAATCTGAAGGACATTTTCGCCACAACCTTGGAACATCCAGTGAAAGCTAGCCAAATGCAGCACGTATTTTGGTTCCATAATTTTGTCTTTAGTGCCGGCAATAAAATAAACAGGCTGCTTGAGTTGGGAGACAATTTGTGGCAAGCGGTGAATTTCCGCTTCTGTGGTGGATTCCAACAAAGCTCCCGTAGCCGCTTCCGATCGAGCCGCCACGAAATCTATCAACCGTTGCCTTCCCCAGGAACGACCGATCATCGGGTGAACCACAGAATCACGGGCAAACACGAAGTCTACTAACGGCAATTGACACTCCCCAACTATCGAGGTGTGGGGATTCTTGCTTCATCCGTCCTCTCTAGGATTATTGCTAATCCCCTGTTTGGATACGTCCACAAGCGCACACGGACTGCCCGACCGCATTTGAAATGATTTACTTAATTGTTTGTTCCTCTTTCCTACACTATGTCGCACGTAGCTGAGCATTGTAGACGGGGAGAACCCAATATTGGCTATCTAGGCGTTTGATCGCGTTGCCATTTCTCTCATAACATAGTATTCCAGAATGTGTCAACAGAAAGCCGTCATAAAATGACGGGGCTTGTACCCAAAATTTTGGTAAGATAACCAGAGGGGGCGCACTTTGACTAGCTGTTTGCCCACCGCTTGAAACCGCTCGAATTCCTCCTTAAGATAGATGCCACCGCCGGCATTAATACAGAGGACACCTTTGATGCGATCGGATAATTGGCTGGCTCCCCAAAGGGCGATCGTACCGCCGAGAGAATGTCCTACCAGCCAAGCACTGGAAATATCGAGTTTTTCTAATAAAATTGCCAAATCACGAGCGTAAGCAGCAGGAGTGTAGGAGGAATTCAACGGTTCGGAATGCCCGTCGGTGTCATCATGGGCGATCGAATCGCCAAACCCGCGCAAATCGTAAGTTAGACATTGATAGTTGTCTGCCAAACGTGCGATCGCAGGTTGCCAGTAGTGACGGCTCAACAGCCAGCCGTGGACAAAGACTAAAACGTGGGGAGTTGTTCTGTGCGCCGTCAAATCGTAGGCGTGCCGAACCCCTAGGATGTCAATGGTTGCCATAGTTCTATCCTAATTCAACAAGGGTTCTCAGAAGGCGGATTTTGAGCAAAAACCCATACCTGCCTAAAATCGATCGCCCAGCAATCTTTGGCGCACCCCCTCAGCAATTTTCTGCCCCAAATACTCAGGAATTAAACTTTCATTGGGCCCCAACAAGTAAAGAATTAAGCGAGTTCGCCCCCGCCAAACCAGCAAATTAGCATTCACCACCAACAAATCCTCTTGCCAAATCGCATACATGACTTTGTAAAAAAGTCCAGGCTGGTTGTCTGCTTCGATCAGCAAAGCTGGCAAGTGGAACACCGGATCGACGTAGAATTCAGTTGCCACGTCCTCTAAACCCGCGTCTAGATTGAATTCCACCGCCAACATCTCTTCTACTTCAAAATGCCCCGCCAAGGCCTCTCGAACCGCTCTACAAACGTTTTCTGCTGTTTTATCTGCCAGTACCTTGCCTCCGCGAGATACTACCAATTTGATAAATACCAACATCGGCGGGTAAATTTGACCGTATAGACTCAGACTGTGAATCGTTAGTCCATAGGCTGCCAGGACTCCAAAAATATCACTCAACAAAAAAGACTGGTTGCGGTAAGCAAAATGCAGGGCACTTTTGTTGCCTTCGGGTCTGACTTCGATCACTGCTTGTCTAGTTTTATAGAGCTGATAAGCTAATTTGAGGTTTTGCAGTTGGATTTCGCTGCTGACAAATTGCTCGTAAAACTGCGGAAACGCTCGGTTAAAGCGCTTGAGGAGTTCTAGTGTAGATGGTTTTAAACCCGAAGCCATAATTGAGGGGAAGGTGCGGGAGATACTAGGCATTGACTCTCCCATGCCTTATGGCGATGGGATTTTCGATTTGACTCCAATTGTGCCCGTCTCCTTACTAAAAGCAGAAGTCAAATCTGTCTGGGAACGTATCACGAAAATGTCACCGTTGCACCATTCCAGCGATCTTTCCCACCAAGCGTATAAGTTCCAGCGCGATCGACGGCACTCAAAAGAAGCAATTTCAAAAATGCCTCTATCCTGGTTCAGGAACAGATTTTACCTTGCCAGCGGATTGTCTGGATACTGGCTAGCAGAATATTTCTACTAAACTTGACGAGAATCAAAAAATATCAGACTCAATACTAGACCACAAATCGCTGCTTTCGGCGTAAGATGAGTGTACCTTGACATACTCCCCAGCCTAAAGGCGTGGAGATTCTGGATTCAAACGGCAAAAGCAAGTGTAGCTTGTCTGATATTGCCGAGCATCGTAGATTGATGCCCCAACCTATTTGAGATTTTTGGGATTATAGAGTTGAGACCGGATTTTGACATCTCGCGAATCAACAATATACAACTTATCATGAAAGCCGTCCTCTAAAGACGTGGCTCCTACCCCAATTTTTCGGTAAACTGTTGCTCAAAAGGCTACCCGCAATTCATCCCACGCCGATCGGAGTGGGTTTATCTGTCGGTTCTCTTTCAAGTCGTCCAACTTCTACTACCTTAACCGCGCCTGCATGGGTTTTTGGAAAAACTTATTTAGTAGTTCTGAGTCTGCCTCTGTACCCCAAACAGCCGAATTTGAGGAAGATGTGACTGTTGGGTCTGGCGATCCGCTGTCCCCAACTTTTCGCAAACCCACCTCTGTCGGCAACGCTCGCATCTTTTTTAGTTGCGATCGGGACATTGACCTCTACGAACTCGAAGAACTTTGTAATGCAGTGGGTTGGTCCCGCCGTCCCCTGCGTAAAGTCAAAAAAGCTATTGTACACAGCTTCTTAGTCGTCTCTATGTGGGAGATGCGGGGCAGCCAGCGACGGCTGGTAGGTTTCGCCAGAGCGACTTCAGACCACGCTTTTAATGCCACGCTGTGGGATGTGGTAGTTCATCCTGATTACCAAGGTAAGGGTATGGGCAAGGCACTGATGAAGTACATCATTAAAAAACTCCGCAGTGAAGACATCAGCAACATTACCTTATTTGCTGACCCTCAAGTAGTCAATTTTTACCAAAATTTGGGCTTTATGTCCGATCCAGAGGGGATTAAAGGTATGTTTTGGTATCCAGATTAGTCGATCGGTGAAAAGCCAGCGTTAATTTCTCCAAGCAAGGCAATATTGACGCTGCCATCACCGATCGAGGTTTAGTTGAAATTAAATTCAAAAATAGGTTGACAAGTTCGCGGTTTTATGTGTTAATGGTTGTGGAGTGGATAACTACCACACCGGGATGTAGCGCAGCTTGGTAGCGCGCCTGCTTTGGGAGCAGGATGCCGCAGGTTCAAATCCTGTCATCCCGATCAAACAATGTTAATAACTTTAGTCCATCTCCACTTTTTAAATTTTGGAGAGAGGTCGTATTGCCGTGGTTGCTAAAAAAGATCCTGCTGGTACAAAAAACGGTACGGGCGATCGCGTTCGTTTGGAATCAGTTAATGGTAGCCAATATTTAGAGGCAGTCTGCCTCAGTCACTGGGAGGGGGAATATTCAGATTATTCTGAAGACCCCGACTGTTATCAGAGTCAGCACTGATTTTGCGCGTTTTTTTTTAACTCTAAATTTTAGAGGTAAAAACAATTCAACCTCCCAAACACCGATTTGGAAGGTTGAATTTACCACTTGGGGCTAAAGCTTGAGACAATTTTGTTATCGCTATCAAAAAATTCAAACTTTATGCAGATTCCATCATGGCCCTGGTGGCTCCCTTATCCTAGCTCATGGCTAAGAGGATTGCTCTTAATCAAGAGTTTTGACACCATTGTCAGTTCTGGGATATCTGGAGCCACAAATGTAGGCGGTCTGGTCGCGCTGATTCTATTTGCCTGGTTGTGTCAGATCCCCTTATTTGCTGCTTACCATTGGGTGTTTACGAAAATCGTTGAGGCACTTGAGCGGTGGCGGCCTGAACTTAGGAAGTACCGACAAGTCGGCTCTTGGCCGCGCTGGAGGGAAGGCTTGAATGCTGCTTTAGTTCTGCCGATCACAACTAGAATTGTCGCGGCTGTCGACTATGAAGTGCTTCCCCATCAGGAGTTGTACGATTTTGCGAGATCGCCATCCAACTTGGTCGCGATGGTAACAGTGGCTGCATACCTTTATCACTTCAACTTGGGAAAAAGGCTCAAAAAAATTGTCATCTTTGGTTGGCCATTTTTTGCGGTTTACTGCAAAGTCCAATCCCTTACCATAATTCCGCTAATTACAGGTATTCCGCTACTCCTTTTAGGGTTGATAATTGGAGACAAAATACCGATAGTTGTAGTTCTGTTAGTTTTGTGCTGGCCGATTGCCTGGATCGTGGGATTTGCCGTCTGCCAGTACGGATCGGCACATTTTGTTAATTGGATGGCCAAAAAGCTGGCGATCGGAGCGCCTGGGTACAACACAATCCAAAGGAGGATGAAGTGGGAACATACCAGGACAGTGAACCACGGCAGCTTCATCCGTCACGGAACGAGTTGGCGTTTAGCCGCTAATGACATGACCTTTCTGATTTACGCCAACGTATTGACAAGCTTGCTTTACGCACCGGTTCTCCTTAATTTGCCTAAAGAAACACCTGAGCAATTGCAGTTTCAAGTTGTTTTATATGGCAATTTTTGGGCGTTAGTTGCGGGTTTGCTGTGGCACTTTTGGGGATGGCATCGTGAGGTAAAAATTGCCAGCGGTCAGCATTCAGTCAAGCCATCTAAAAAGCCTGAAAAGCGACGATCGGCTTCTGGTTCACCCCCGGCGCGTAGCATTAGTCGGCGATCCAATCCCAGACCCGTTTCAGATCCTAGTGAAGCCGAACTCGACCAGCTTGCGATCGAATTCTTTGGCGACTTTGACTCGACATCTGTAACAAAGCCGCCACCAACTCGGAGACCAGAGCAACAAAAGCCTGAGTGGTACGTGTTCCGTAGCGGTCAGCCCGAAGGCCCTTATACCAAATTACAACTTTGGGAAATTCAGAAAATTACGGCTCGCACAAAAGTTCGGCGGGGAGAAGCGGACTGGCAACGCGCCGGTGAAATTCCAGAGTTGAGAAAATATCTCAGCGAAAAATAGGAGGCGAAAATGAGTAGACCTAAAAAACTTAAACCACTTTTGGCAATTCATTATTCCTGCATTTGCTGCGGAATAAGCTTTTTGGATGAAAAATTATCCTATCCCCGTTCTGGGTGCGATCGCGGCGGAAGTTCGTTGGTGGCGATCGAGTTGAGGGAAGAAGAATCGCTGAAGGTGGCAAAAATAAATGTAGGTGTAGGTACGGCTTTCTTGACGGTATATTATTCACGTTACCGTTAACGACAGAATGCGGGTTTCAGCCTTCGTGGTAGCGCAACTGGTACGGTATTTTTACAACATTCTCAAAAAGCCTTATTATCAAAGGGATGCACCAATTTTCCCGCCTGCTTTGGGAGCAGGATGCCGCAGGTTCAAATCCTGTCATCCCGATCAAACAATGTTAATAATAGATTCAGTCAGTCTCTAATGCTCACATTTGATAGAAATGAGAAAAAAGCAAAAGAGGCAGCGACTCTCGATCGTGTAAAGACGTGAGTCTTTGCGTTAATGTATCTCAGGATGGACCGCTCCTGATGGAAAAACAATGAAATCATTAGTTCGTTTAGGCGCAATTTTGGGGATTGTGGGCAGCACTCTGCTGGGCCCATCACCAATAGGTAATATGTCTGCACTGGCACTGCCAGAACCGCAGATTTTGGAAAAATTGCGATCGGTGCCTGTATTTACCATTACAGACGCTCAGGGTGCGCCTCTAATAGCTTCTGTACCCAAACAAGGTCAGGGTCAAAGTGGCAATGCTTCTGTGGCGGGAATTTTTATCAGCCAGAAGGATGCTCAAGCTTTTGTCGATCAACTGAAAACGAAAAATCCTCAGTTGGCGGCGTCGGTGCGCGTAACACCGGTATCACTGGGAGAGATTTATCAAATCACTCAGGCAAATAAAGGTAAGCCGGATGAGGTGGTGTTTGCCTACGTTCCGACTCCGCAGCAGGTGCAGTTAGCTAAAACTGTACTTCAGCAGACTGGACAACAAGTTAACGAGTTCAATGGTGTACCTCTGTTTTTGGCCAGAGGCGGCCCAGAAAATGGTTATTTGACAATTCAGCGCGGCCAACAAGAGGTGATCCCTTTGTTTTTTAATAAGGAAGAATTGCAGGGAATGGTGGAGCGTTTTAAACAGCAACAGCCCAACGTGACTGCCACAATTAAGATTGAGGTGGTTAATTTGGAAAGTGTTTTGGAAGCTTTGCGTACTGAGAACGACCAATTTCTGAGTCAAATGATTTTGGTTCCGTCGCGGGAGTCACTGGATTTTGTGCGATCGCTCCAACCAGCCGGTGCTGGGAACCAAAATAAACCCCCAACTCCCAGCCAAACTCAACCAGCGCCTCGCTCTCCAGCTCCCAGCCAAACTCAACCAGCGCCTCGCTCTCCGGCTCCAGCTCCAAGTCAACCCCGACCAGCTCGCTAATAATTAGTCACTTGACAGTTAACGGTTGACGGTTGACAGTTGACAGTTGACCGTTGACAGTTGTGATTAGTTACCCATGCTTGATTTACCCATGCTTTATGCCTGCTCATCAGATTTTAGATTTTAATCCAAAATCCAAAATCTAAAATCTAAAATTGTCTGATGCCCGATGCCCAATTCCCCAAAATCCCATGTTTGTTTCTGGTTTAGAGCTTTGGCAGTGGATAAATCAAGCTAAGGTAGAGGCGATCGATTCTGATGTTTCCTTAACCGAACTTGAGTGGCTGCTGCAAGAGTTGACCAGTTTGGATAAATTGGCTCTGCGTTTGGAGTCATTTAAAGATTCACCAAAAATTGAATTGAATTTATCCTTAGCTGAACTTGACCAATTGTGGGAGCGACGCTTGCAAGAACGAGTGCCAGTGCAGTATTTAACTGGAATTACACATTGGCGAGATTTTGCCCTCAAAGTAACGCCGGCGGTGCTAATTCCTCGTCCTGAGACAGAATTGCTGATTGATTTGGCTGTGGAAGCGCTGAAGCCCGATCGCCTTAATCTCAAATCTAATTGGGTGGATTTGGGAACTGGCAGCGGGGCGATCGCGATCGGACTAGCTTCGGTTTTGACAAATTCCACAATTTATGCAGTAGATTTTTCTTGGGAAGCTTTGGCAGTTGCTCAACAGAATGCCGACAATTGCGGTTTTGGCGATCGCATTAAATTCGATCGAGGTTCATGGTGGGAACCCGTAAAATTCCTGAAAGGTCAAGTTAGCGGCATGGTATCTAACCCGCCTTACATACCCAGCCGCACAGTATTGACTTTGCAACCGGAAGTTACCAAACACGAACCTCATCTAGCCTTAGACGGCGGTTTAGATGGATTAGATTGCATCCGGCATTTAGCAGAAACAGCTCCCGATTATTTAGAATCCGGGGGAGTGTGGTTAGTTGAAATGATGGCGGGACAAGCTGAGGCGGTAGCTGAGATCCTGCAAAGTCAGGGGAGTTATTGTCAAGTTCAGATATTTGCCGATTTAGCAGGAATCGATCGATTTGCTAAAGCAAATCGGCGTTAGGAATTGGAGTTTAGACTAAGCAGGTTCAGGGGCGCTTGTCGCCCCTGAACCTTTACAGGCATCTGTTTTCGCGCGATGGCAGAGCTCAAAAAAATTTCGGCTTATTGACAAAATAATCTCAAGAGTGAAAAAGTACCCAGTTGTGATAAAAAAGAAGGGTCAAAGAATTTATCAGAAATTAACTGGACTTGATATATAGCAACCGCCACATCGGTGAGGACATAAATAACTTCATGAATAGAGCCGATACCCGTACTGCATCAATGGTTTGATTCCCGTTATGCAACTGTCAACTGTCCACTGTCAACTGTCAACTG